>ERZ773246.6-NODE-6-length-312960-cov-212.85_pt1 | contig 312960 bp, 224 predicted proteins | sample MGYA00580519_ERZ773246 | MGnify/ENA primary metagenome ERZ773246 (study PRJEB29015, sample SAMEA2738153) | human oral metagenome | biome: human oral; feature: human-associated habitat; material: saliva | place: China | collected 2246 ...
TCGCTCCTATTGCGGGCGAGATTGTTGCAGTGAACGAGGCTCTGGAAGACGATCCCGCACTGGTTAACTCTGATCCCTACGGCGAGGGCTGGATCATTGAGATTCGCCCCGAGAATGCTGACGACCTTGCTAACCTGCTGGATGCAGAGGCATACAAGGCTGAGCTGGACAAGCTCTAAGTCGATAGACTCTATAACTCTGGCGTCCCTCATCTTAAGAGGTACGTACTGATAAAACGGCGAGACCGATTGGTCTCGCCGTTTTTCATTTAAAGTGCACACAAACGCAAATAAATGGACGCATTTAAGGTTCATCTTGAGGGTCTCTGAAGCTGCCTGAGGGGCTTGAAAGATGGCTAAACCCCTAGTGGGGGCCTCTTTCAAGTTAAATGTGATGAAAACTTCAACTATCGCGAGAAGATAAAATTTTCCTTGTAAAGCAGTCCAATGTGGGAAAAGTATGTTCACAATAGTGGAATTTTGTTAAAATTGGTACTGCCACTGCTGGAAAGTATCTGAATGTGTGGTTATTTTTTGGTTCAAAAAGCCCCTGAGAAGGGCGAACTGAATAGCAAAATGCCTTGTGAGGCTATAAGATTGTCTCGAAGGTTTGCGGTTTATCATTTCGTGATAAACAACTAAACTTATCTATCACACTCTCAACACTAAGCAAAGATGTTCGGCACGAAGCGAGACCCCGACTGGGGAACGAGCCACTCACTCAAATTTCGGCTCGTATCGACATCAGCTGAACAAGTACCCGAAAGACATAGATGACCTCACGCATCGATGAGAACCTCACTAACGCTGAGGTTCAACTAGAGGACGTGGAGAACGGCGACTCTGACCGTAACCCGCGTGACGTTAAGAGCCGGACCATTGGTCAGGTTCTTAGCCAGCTTGACCTGGAGTTCCCCGGAATTAGTGCATCCAAGATCCGCTTCCTGGAGGAGCGCGGTCTCGTGCACCCCAGCCGTACCGAAACCGGTTACCGCAAGTACTCCCAGACGGATATTGAGCGCCTGCGCTACATCCTCACCATGCAGCGCGACCACTACATGCCGCTCAAGGTAATCCGTCAGCACCTGGAGGACCTGGAAACCGGTCGCGTGCTGAACTCCATGCCTGCCACCGTAAGCGAAGACGTGCTAGACACCGTCCTCGGCCCGAACGAGCAGGAAGGTCGCACCTACACTCTCCGCGAGCTGGCTGAATACGCTAACACCACCCCCGAACTGATCCGCGAGCTGATTGACTTTGGACTGCTCGAAGACGGTCCGGACGTGGAGTACACCGATTACGATGTGCTGATTGCCCGCGTCAGTGCAGAACTGACCCAGCACGGCATTCAGCCCCGTCACCTGCGCGCATTTAAGTCTGCGGCAGACCGCGAAATTTCCCTCGTGGAAATTGCGGTGGCTCCGCTGGCCTCGCGCCGCGACGCAGCCTCTCAGGCTCAGGCGCAGGAACGAGCCGACAAGATCCGCAAGTTGTGCCTGCAGCTGCACGCAACTCTCGTCGAATCGGCAATGCCTACCTACGAGTAGGCACGCGAAGGCGCAGGCTACCGGACAGCCTGCCGCTCGTAAACCCTCAGCGGTTCTACCGCACCCCAAACGGGGATTTCCCTCGGGAAACACCGCTGACCACGGTGATTCCCTCTATAGTCCCTACCTCTTACCAACGGGTAGTGGCCTCTAGACTTGGACGAAGCCGACGCTGGCACGCTCGGAATTTCTACCCCTTCGTCCAACACGAAGAGCTTTCTTACCAGGGGGCTCCCGGCCTGCCAAGGCTGTTCACTCAACTCAGCTGTAAATGCGTACGGACTACCTATCCGTACGCATTTACTTTTTAAACTCCCCTGTGAGATGGGCGCCCGGGAAAAGCGAACGGAACAGCGGGGGAGGAGCGCCCCTGCACGGCGTTAAAGAGGCGCGAATGAATCTGAAAAGATCATTCGCTTCGGTGGGTTCAATTTTAAGTAGGGCCCTCTATCAGTTAAAATAGATTGAACAACCGCGCCTATCGCGCATCGGTCGCACTATCGAATCGTGTTCTACGAACCTCGTGTTCTGCGAATCGAATAGCCGAACCAATGTGTAGTATTGAAAACCGCGTAGCTCACCTCGCAGAGGGAAGCCACGCGAATCATAGATGCAGATTCTAAGGCTTAGCCCTAGATTCTCACCCCGAAAATCGGGGCTACACCGGAACGAAGTCGACCGCATTTGATAGGGCGCGGTGAATCGCATTAAACGGGTTAACGAAAAGGAGGGACCGTGCTAGAGCAGCAGGTAGCCGAAAATGCAGGCGAGGCCGCAGGCACCCATGAGGCACCCCAGGGCTTCGACCAGCCCCTGGATGGCTTCGACACCCTCTTCCCCGTAGCACCGCCTCCGCGCGGTGAACAGGGCGTACTCTTCACCGACCCTGTCTCTGTCGTCGAGGAAAACCTCGGCTACCGTGGCGCCGTCGCCTGCAAGGCAGCCGGCATCACCTACCGTCAGCTCGACTACTGGGCACGCACCGATCTGGTTGTACCCACCGTGCGTGGCGCCTCCGGCTCCGGTACCCAGCGCCTCTACAGCTTCCGCGATGTGCTCGTGCTTAAGATCGTGAAGCGACTGCTCGACACCGGCGTGTCCCTGCAGCAGATTCGCACCTCCATTGAGCATCTGCGTACCCGCGGCATTGACGACCTCGCGAACATCACCCTGATGAGTGACGGCACCACCGTCTACGAATGCACCTCCCCGAGCGAGGTGATCGACCTGGTTCAGGCTGGTCAGGGCGTCTTCGGTATCGCGATTGGCCGCGTCTGGCGCGAAATCGAAATGAACCTCAACGGCCAGCCCGGCGAAGAAATGCATGAAAGCTTCGAAGGCGACGAACTCGCCGCCCGCCGTGCCCGCCGTGCACAGGCATAAAGCATAGACCTCAACCACACATTGTGAATCTGCCCGCGCTCACTACCTACCCGGTGGCGAGCGCGGGCAGAACCTTTAGGCTCGCGCAGAACCTTTAAACCCGAGGGAATATTCAATGCTCACTTGAGAAAAAACTCAAGATACACCCCTGTCAGAGCCGGAAGAAAAGCGAAGATTCGCTAAAATAAAGGGGCATTACACCTCACTCATAAAAGGGACCTGCATGCCCCGCATCGTCAGTATCAGCAGCCTCAAGGGCGGCGTTGGCAAAACGTCCATCACCTTGGGGCTCGCGTCCGCGGCTTTACACAGCGGACTCTCCACACTCGTTATTGACCTCGACCCTCACGGCGACGCCAGCACCGGCCTGGCGGTGGATGAAACCATCCCCGACGTCGCCTCCCTGATCGCCAGCTCTAATGAGCGCGCCTTCGCGGAGGAAGCCGGTAGCTCCTCCTGGAATGCGCTCGTCGGCAAACCCACCCTGCTGACCAATAACCCCGTGACCACCGGTAGCGTGAAGGTGGCACGCGGTTCGGCTCGTTCCACTCTCGTGGACCGTCAGGAGGCGGCGCCGTTCATCCGCCGCTTCAAGCGCATGGTGGAGGCGGCAGCGGACGCCTACGACGTCATCCTGATTGACTGCCCGCCGTTCCTCGGAACCCTGTCTTCGATGGGCTGGGCGGTGAGCGAGCGCATCCTCTCGGTCGCTGAACCCTCTCTCTTCTCCGTGGCGGGCACCGAACGAACCCTGCGCGCCATCGTGCGTTTTCAGCAGGAAAGCGGCATCAGCATTGACGGTGCGGGTGTAGTTATCAACAAGATGCGCCCCAACGACAGCGAACACCGCTACCGACGCGACGAAATGCGCTCCCTCTTCGGCGAGCTCGTGGCAGAACCCGTGCTCGCTGAAAGCCCCGTGCTGCAGCGCGCCCAGGGTGCCGCGTACCCGATTCATTTTTGGCCCGACGAAGAGTCGGTTGATCCCGCCATTGACTTCACCCGTCTGCTGGCTGGGCTCATGGCCGATCTCTAAGCGCTGATTTCTAAGCGCAGACATCTAGGCCTTACTAATCCGCGGGCTCGCATAGTTTCAATGCTTGAGTGCGTCTTCTCAAAGAACCGCCGTGTTTTCAGCGCTGTGCTCTCAGCGCTGTGCTCTCAGTGCTGCGGTCTTTGGAGCGGCGCGCTTTCGCGTATCAGCAGGTAAAGAGATGAGATAGCGGGAATAGCCTACCGCCCGTACACGTTATAGTGGCAATAACAGGAATAAGCCCGTCATCGAGGGGCACGCTGGGAATGAGCCCAGCCTCAACACCATCAACGAGAGGACCACATGAGCATCGAGAACGTAGAACGCATTGACGGCGTAGCACAGTACGACCTCATCGTCATCGGCTCCGGATCCGGAAATACCCTCATCGGCCCCGAATGGGACGACAAGAAGGTCGCCCTCATCGACGGCGGTATCTTCGGCGGCACCTGCCTGAACGTTGGCTGCATCCCCACCAAGATGTACGTCTACCCGGCGACCATCGCGCAGAAGACCCGCGAGGTCAAGCACCTGGGCGTCGATGCACACGTAGACGCCGTGCACTGGGCGCAGATTCGTGACCGCATCTTTGCCTCCCGCATCGACCAGATTTCTGAAGGCGGCCGCGACTGGCGTGCCGGTCTGCCCAACGTCGACTTCTACGACCAGTACGCGCGTTTCGTCGGCTCCCACACCGTTGAGCTGACCGACGGCACCCGCCTGCAGGGCCGCCAGATTGTCGTTGCAGCAGGTTCGCGCGCCGTGCTGCCTCCCGTGCCCGGTATCGACTCCTCCAAGGTCTACACCAACGACAACGTCATGCGCCTGGACGAGCTGCCCGCCCGCATGGTCGTCATCGGCGGCGGCGTGATTGCGGCAGAATTCTCCCACGTTTTCTCCGCATTCGGCACCGAAGTAACCCAGCTGAACCGCTCCTCCCGCCTGCTGCGCGGCGTGGACGAAGAGGTTGTGGCACGTTTCGAAGAAGCCGCAAGCAAACAGTGGAACATCGTCAAGGATGCCTCCCTCTCCGAAATCCGTGAGAACGCCGACGGCAGCGTGACCGTCGTAGCTAAGCGAACCTCCGAGAACGGTGAAGAACTGCTCGAAATCCCGGCAGACGCAGTGCTCGTGGCGACCGGTCGCCACCCCAACACCGACACCCTCAACGCGAAGAACTACTTCGACGTGCAGGACGGCGGTCAGCTCAGTGTCGATAAGTACCAGCGCGTGCTCTACAACGGCGCGCCCGTACCCGGCGTCTACGCTCTCGGCGACGTGTCCAGCCGCTACCAGCTCAAGCACGTGGCAAACCACGAAGCACGCGTTGTGCAGCACAACCTCAGCCACCCCGATGACCTGCGCGCCAGCGACCACCGCTACGTACCCGGCGCAGTCTTCAGCAACCCGCAGATCGCCGTGGTCGGCATGACCGAAGAGCAGGCGCGCCAGGCGGCTGAGCGTGAAGGCTTTGAGATTACCGTCAAGGCACAGAACTTTGGCGACACCGCCTACGGCTGGGCAATGGAAGACAAGATTGGCCTGTGCAAGCTCATTGCCCGCAAGGACAACGGCGAGCTGCTCGGTGCGCACCTGGTTGGTGAAGAGTCCTCCGTGCTCATCCAGCCGTTGCTGCAGGCAATGAGCTTCGGCATGGATGCGCGCACCCTCGCACGCGGCCAGTACTGGATCCACCCGGCACTGACCGAAATCGTTGAGAACGCGCTGCTCGGCCTGGAATTCGACGAGCCCGCCAACTAAGAATCCACCAGCTAACGATGGCTAGATAACGCCCGGAAGCCGAGGTTTCTAGCGAACAAACAGCGAACAAACAGAAGAGGAGGGGGTCGTACCTAAGCGGTACGACCCCCTCCTCTTGTATATGGCCTCTCGTTGATGGTGGTCAGAGCCGGTTATGCGTTGTCGCCCTCAGCCTTCTGAGGGCTCTGCTGCGCGGTCTTCTTCTCATCCTGCGCGGGCTTCTCTGCGGGCTTCTCAGTGGGAGCCGCTGCGGAAGAGTCCTCAGTGGAAGAATCCTCGGCGGAAGAGTCCTTATCCTTCTCTTCATGAGGCTTCTGCATCATCTCGGCGGTCTGCTCACGCAGCTCCTCAAACTTCTCGGCCGCCTGCTCGCGCAGCTCGGCCAGACGCTCCGCCTGGTGGTCCGCGTACTCGTGCAGACGCTCAGCCGCCTGCTCACGCAGTTCAGCGAACTTCTCAGACTGCTCCGCCGCGTACTCCTGCAGGCGAGCCAAAGAGTCCGAGGTGCTATCGGAAACTTTGCCGTACATCTCATCCACGTAGGAGGAGAAGTCCTGCAGAATTTTCGCGCGGCGTAGCTTCTGCGAAGGAGTCAGATAGCCGTCCGCCTCGGTCAGATCGCGGTTCATTATGCGGAACTCGCGAATACCCTCGGCGCGGGAAACCAGCTGGTTCGCCTCGTCCACGAGCTTCTGAATCGCGGCACGAACCGCCGGGTGAACAGCAGCCTCCGGGATGGAGAGCGAACGCGGCAGACCTAGGTGCTCCAACTGCTCGGGCAGGGTATCCGGATCCAGGGTCACCAGAGCCGCAATGAACGGCTTCTCATCGCCAATCAGCATCGCCTGAGAAACCAGGGGAGAGGTACGCAGATGAGTCTCCGCAATACCCGGAATCACGTTCTTACCGCCGGCGGTGACAATGATTTCCTTCTTGCGGCCCACAATCTTCAGGTAGCCGCGCTCATCGAAACGAGCCAGGTCACCGGTGCGGAACCAACCGTCCTCAGTGAACGCCTGAGCATCCTCTTCGGGGTTCTTGTAGTAGCTGCTAATCACGCCCACGCCACGAACCAGAAGCTCGCCGTCCTCAGCGATATAGCCTTCGGAACCGGGGATGAGCGGGCCAATCATGCCAATCTGGTACGGGTTGATGCGGCCAGCCGCAATCGGGGCGCAGGTCTCGGTCAGACCGTAACCCTCAACCACCTGCACACCTACCGCGTGGAAGAAGTGCGCCAGGCGCTCGCCGAGAGGGCCGCCGCCGGAAACCGCGTAACGCAGCTCGCCGCCCAGAGCCGCACGCAGCTTGGAGTAGACCAACTTGTCGTACAGAGCGTACTGCGCCGCCAGCTTCAGCGGGACACGGCCCTCAACCTTCGCCTGCGACCAGCGCACCGCAATGTCGGTGGAACGCTCAAAGAGAGCCTTATTGAACTTACCACCCTTAGCCGCCTTCGCCATGGCGCCCTCGTACACCTTCTCAAAGACGCGGGGCACCACCAGCAGCATGGTCGGCTTGAAGCTATCCAAGTCAGCAGCCAGGTTCTTAATATTGGGGGAGTGACCGATAACCAGGCCAGCGTCCAGCGCCAGCACCTGAATCAGGCGCGCCAGAACGTGTGCCAGCGGCAAGAAAAGGATGGAGGAGTTGCGGGAGTTCGCAATCTCAGACTCTGCAAACTTGGTGTTCGCGCTCAGGTTCAGGAAGTGACCGTGAGTCAGTGCGCAACCCTTGGGGCGACCGGTCGTGCCGGAGGTGTACACAATGGTCGCGATGTCATCACAGCCTGCAGCGGAACGTACCTGCTCCAGCTGCTCATCGTTCACCTCGGACGCGCGAGCGCTGAGGGTATCAAGGTCGCCGTTCTCAATGACCCAGCGGTGCTTGAGCTGGCACGGCTCAGAAGTAGAAGCGGCGTATTCTTCCGCCTCAGCCACACGATTCAGAAGCTTCTCATCCTCGACGAAAATAGCGACAGCCTCAGAATGGGACAGTGCCCACGCCGCCTGTGCGGCAGCGTTCGTCTCATACACCGGCACGGAGACAGCGCCGGCATACCAAATCGCGAAGTCAATGACAGTCCACTCAAAACGGGTACGGCTCATAATACCCACACGGTCACCCGGGCGGATACCGGCGGCAATCATGCCCTTAGCCAGGTCGGTCACCATCTGGTGGAACTGCTGGGCGCGAACCGGCTGCCAGTTACCCGGAGACATCTGACGACGGTACAGCACCGGATTGGAGCTATCGGCACGGTGGCGCTCAACAATGCTTGTCAGATTCAGAGAGGGGTCGACAATAACCTCAGCGGGAGTGGAGAAGACTTTCATAATGCGCCTTTCAAATCAGGGCGTGAGCCCGTGGCGAATCAGGTGCCGCGGGGTGCCCTCGATGGCCCGAGGAGCCGTAATATCTATCTGCTGTTCTACTCGCCACGGCGGGTGATGCTTGCGCCAGTTGCAGCGAGCGGAGCCGCAGAATTAGTGGTTTAGGGATGCGACAAAATCTTGGATGGTGGAGAGCAGATACTCTGCGTCATAGTCCAGGGTTGCCACATGGTAGCTGCGGGTCAGCCACCTAAATTCTACAGGAACTGAACAATGTTCGAGAAAATACTTGTGGGAGCTATCCGACACAGTATGATCGCCCAGTGAACGCAAATACAGGACCGGCGACTTCAACTGCGGAATCAGGGCACGAGTCTCAGCACCCAAAAGATGCAACTGATGCACCGCCGCCGTCGGAACCAGCGAATACGCGCCCTCATTCACACCCGGAACCGCAATATCGGAACCAATCGCCTTGAGCACCGGCAGAACCTTCGAGACCCTACCGGCGTGACGCATCATCGGGTTCACATCCACCATATAGGGGTTAATCAGCACCGTGCCCACCACCGGCAGACGAGCCGACAGATGAGCCGCCACCGTGCCACCCATGGACATGCCAATGACCACCACCTGCAGACCCTGATCAACCAGGCGACGGTACCCCTGCTCAGCAGAAGCCAGCCACTGCTGGTACGTGCTATCACGCAAATCCTGCCAACGGGTCGCATGACCAGTCAGCACGGGCATCTCCACCGCATAGCCGAGCTCCATAAAACGCTGCGCCACCGGGCGCATACTGTGCGGCGAACCCGTAAAACCATGCACCAGCAAAATACCCACGGGATGCTGCGCCGAATCAGGGGTAAAAGACACGGGGGAGTGATCGAACGCATCCTGCTCTTCCCCGAGACGACGCGCCAGGGAATCCCTAACATTTTGGGTCGCAAGAAGCCTGCGCTCGCGAGCCTTGCGGCGCATCCGCTTGAGCGGTTCCAGCGAGTTATCGAAAATGCTCATGGTCCTCCTTCGCCAACCTGCGCGAACACGAGCGCAGGTGAGGCTCTATAGCGTACCCTGACCGGCTACCGCGGATACAGCACCGGTGCTGGGATATCGCCCCCAGCGCACCCGATACACCGGTGCGCAGAAAAATCGTTCTCTTTTCTTTAATTATCGCGCGTTCTCTCGCGCCTCTCCAGACACGCTAGAATTGAGCCGGGAACATTCAGAGAGGAGACCCCATGCCTAACACCGCCCTCTATTCAACGCTCAAGATTCTTGGCTCCCCCCTGCTGCGGGGACTGTACCACCATGACGTGGTGGGCCTCGAAAATCTGCCCGAGGGTCCCTACATTGTCGCCAGTAACCACCTGGCATTCTGCGACTCCATTTTTATTCCTCTCGCCATGCCTCGCACCGTAAACTTCCTCGCCAAGAGTGACTACTTCACCACCCCCGGCGTGAAGGGCCGATCCATGGCGGCGTTCTTCCGCGGCGTTGGCCAGCTTCCCATGGACCGCTCCGGCGGCCAGAAGAGCCAGGAATCCCTCAATGCCGGCGCACAGGTCCTCAAGGACGGCGGCGTCATTGGCATCTACCCTGAAGGCACCCGTAGCCCCGACGGACGCGGCTACCGTCCCAAGGTCGGTGTCGCCCGCCTCGCCCTGGAAACCGGTGTGCCCGTAGTGCCCGTCGGACAGATCGGTACCGACCTGATTCAGCCCTCCGGCTCGAACCGTATCCGCCTGCGCCACGACGGCAAGCCCATTCGGGTGCGCACCATCATCGGCAAGCCCCTCACCTTCGAGGAATACACCGACGGCTCAGACATGAGCCACCGCGTTCAGCGTGAAATCGCCGACCGTATCGGTGCTGAAATCCGTGCCCTGAGCGGCCAGGAATACGTGGACGTGTACGCCGACCGCGTCAAGAAACTCATGGCTGATAAGAACATGAGCGCTGACGAGGCAATCGCACACCTGCAGCACTAAACCCTGAGACAGCTCCCTGAGACAGTTCCCTGGGTGCACACATACATCTGCACACATACGCCAGAGGGCGGGATGCGGTACATGCCGCCTCCCGCCCTTTCGTCTGCCGTTCTGCAACCGTTCCCTTTAACCCGCTGCTCATCACCCCCCTGCTCATCAACCCGCTGATTGCCGACATCTATCACCGACACCGGGACGCTATCTAAACATGTGAGATGTACCTGACCTCGGGGTTAGGCGTTGAAGCAAGCAAGAGTACAATTAGGTCTATTCAGCCTGAAAAATCGTAAGTCGGCACGTCGTACACGGCGCGCCGGGCACCCGAAACGAGGCTGAACCAGAAAACGCACAAGACCATCCCGATGGAGTGAAGATGAGCAATCAAAACCTCAGCACCTCGCAGACCCCCGACCACGGCCTGGACACCTGGCGTCAGCTGCACATTGACCAGCAGCCCACCTGGAGCGAGCACGAAGATTTTGAGAGCACCATCGCCGAGCTGAACTCGGTACCGCCGCTCGTCTTCGCCGGTGAGGTCGACGCTATGCGCCAGGCACTCGGTGAGGTTGCTGAAGGTCGCGCATTCCTGCTGCAGGGCGGCGACTGTGCAGAAACCTTCGCGGGTGCAACCGCCGACAAGATCTCCGGCCGCGTCAAGACCATCCTGCAGATGTCTGCAGTGCTCACCTACGGTGCCTCCATGCCCGTGGTGAAGATGGGCCGCATGGCGGGTCAGTTCTCCAAGCCCCGTTCCGCAGACATGGAAACCCGCGGCGACGTCACCCTGCCCTCCTTCCGCGGCGAAACCGTCAACGGTTTCGACTTCACCCCCGAAGCCCGCGTACACGACCCCAAGCGCATGCTGCGCGGCTACCACACCAGCGCATCCACCCTGAACTTGGTGCGTGCCTTCACCAAGGGCGGCTTCGCAGACCTGCGCGCCGTGCACCAGTGGAACCGCGGCTTCACCTCCAACCCCGCGCACGAGCGCTACGAGGAGACCGCCAGCGAAATCGGCCGCGCCCTCAAGTTCATGGAAGCGTGCGGCGTTAACTTCGAAGCGCTCAAGACCACCGACCTGTACGTCGGTCACGAGGCGCTCGTGCTGGACTACGAGCGTGCCCTCACCCGCATCGACTCGCGCACCCAGCTGCCCTACGACACCTCCGCACACTTCCTGTGGATTGGCGAGCGCACCCGCGGTGTCGACGATGCACACGTGGACTTCCTCTCCAAGGTCCGCAACCCCATCGGCGTGAAGCTGGGCCCCAGCACCACCGCAGAGGACGCACTCGCACTGATCGACAAGCTCGACCCGAACCGCGAGCCCGGCCGCCTGACCTTCATCACCCGCATGGGTGCGAAGAACATCCGCGAGAAGCTGCCCGCGATCGTTGAGGGCGTGCAGGCTGAAGGTGCGAAGGTCGTCTGGGTTACCGACCCGATGCACGGCAACACCATCTCCGTGCCCTCCGGCTACAAGACCCGCCGCTTCGACGACGTGCTCGACGAGGTTCGCGGCTTCTTCGAAGTACACGAGGCACTGGGCTCGTTCCCCGGCGGTATCCACGTGGAAATGACCGGCGACGACGTGACCGAATGCCTGGGCGGCTCCGACGCCATCGACGAGGCAGCACTGGCTGACCGCTACGAGTCCCTGTGCGACCCGCGTCTGAACCACTCGCAGTCCCTGGAAATCGCGTTCCTGGTCTCCGAGTACCTCAAGAACCGCGCATAAAACACTTACGCTGTTCGCCGCGATAGGCGGCGGGGAGCAGCAGACACGACAATGCCCGGGTCTTCACCTGACAAGGATGAAGACCCGGGCATTTGCGTTTAACCTGCGCTCGGCAAAAGAGCGGCGGGGCAAAAGAATGGCGCGGCAGAAGAGCGGCACTACAGGCGCTAGACGATCAGGGCGCTAGAAGGTCAGGAACGCCTCAATATTGCGCCACCACTGCGACTGCACCAGCGAGGTCGCAAGCCACCAACCGGTAAAGCTCGAACCCATACCCAGCAGAATCAGCACCAGAGCCCAACCGCCCACCGCCATACCGGAAGGCGGAGTCCTAAACTGCTTGGCGGGTAGGCGAGGATCCTTCTGCGAAGACTGCTCGGAATCCTGAGAAGAAGCGGCCTCCTCAGCCTCTGAAGCCTCAGAAGCACTCGCCGCCCCCTTAGCCTTTGAACGGCGCGAACCCGAGGGGCTCAACGAACGCTCGGCATGAATCGGGGCGTACTCGCCGTGAGCTGAGATGAACTCCTGCTCCGTCTGCGGGCCAATGCCAACGGACTGAGTCAGCGGGCCCTTCGCAGCGGATGCGCGGCGGCCCATGAACGAGCCCAGGCCTCGCTTGCCGGGTTTACCCGTTACGCCGTCTTGCTCCTGGTCAGCGTCAGAGTCGTCATCATCGGAGGCGGAACTTACCAGCGGCGGAATGCCCTGGCGGTTCAGCACGGAGTCCTCAGCGTCCACGTCGGCAAGGTGCACGCCCTGACCGGTTGCCGAGGCATCGTACACGAGGCTGTCGGGGGAGTACACATCGTAGACCAGCAGATCGCGGGCATCGCTAAAAGCACTAATCGGGGTGTTGCGGACCATCTGTGCGGCACCGCTGCGCTCCGCAATATCGGCAACAGCCTCCCAGAGGGGAAGCTCCGGCTCCGGGCACGAGGGGGCACGCCAGGCGCGCTCGGACTCACCCAGCGACTCAGAAATCTCCAGCAGAGCCGTAAACAGCTCGGTCGCATCCTCCGGGCGGGCATGAGGCTGCTTGCGGGTACACCACGAAATCAGCCCCGCAATATCGCGGTCCGCACCCGGGGCAACATCGGTCAGTGCGGGCATCTCAATGTTGGCGTTGTGGTAGAGCACCTGCTGGTCATTCTCCAGACCCACAAAGGGCAGACGACCTGAAAGCATGCGGTACATCATCACGCCGAGCGCAAAAATATCAGCCTGCGCACCGACCTTCACCTTAGGGTCCAGGACCTCCGGCGCAACGTAAGCGGGGGTACCCATGGGGGCGCCCGCATCCACCTGATCATCACGGCGAGAAAGACCGAAGTCCGTGAGCTTCACCTGACCGTTAGCGTCCAGCAGGATATTGCCCGGCTTAATATCGCCGTGCAGGTAGCGGTTCGCGTGCACCTCCGAGAGCGCCTCCACCACCGGAATGAGGATATCCAGAGCCTCACCCAGGGACAGGGCATTACGCACACGCAACAGCTGACTCAGGGTACAGCCGTGCACATACTCCAAGACGATGTACATGACCATCTTGCCCGAAAAATATTCGGTACCCGAAGAGATCACGCCCACCGTATGTCCGCCGCCACCCACCTGGCGCATCGAACGCTCTTCACGGTGGAACTTCTGGCGGTTTGCCGCATCCTCGGCCAGAGCGGGGGAGAGAACCTTGAGTGCGACCGGGTTATTCGACCACAGGTCCAGCGCATAATAGACCTCGCTCATGCCGCCGCGGCCAATGAGCGAACCCACCTGGTAGTGACCCTCAATAATGGCGCCACTGAGCCACTGCGAAGAACCGATAGAGGTATCGGGGGCAGCGGGACGAGTGGCGGGAGGAACAGAAGTATTAGAAGAAGAACGAGGGTTCACGGGAGAAATCCGGCGTGGGCTGGGAGTATTCATACGTCTCAACATTTTAGCCCGCCCATCTGGAGAGACGCGATGCCACAGGGGGCCTGGCAGGTGAACACTCAGCGAATTCTTAAGAAGCGCAGGTGGACCCGGCTCCGGCTCACGAACCGCGGCAGCGCACAATAACGAAAGAAGCCGGGAGGGGCACCGAAGGCGCGGCGGGTCAAAAGTGGTAAATACGTGCCAGCTCTGGCACTCTTAAAAGGTGACTAACGAAAATATTGCTCAGACCTTCGCCCTCGTCGGCGATTGGGTAACTATCCCCGAAATTGCGCAGGCCCTCGACCTGAAGGTGACCCGCGTACACAACCTGATTTCTGACGGTACGCTCATCGCGCTACGCGACCCGGAAACCAACGTGCGCAAGGTACCCGCACTGTTCATGAACGGTTCGCGAGTTCTCGAATCCCTCAAGGGCACCCTCGCTGTCCTGAAGGACTCCGGCTTTAGCGATGAAGAAGCCATCGTGTGGCTGTACACCAACGACGACTCCCTGCCCGGCCGTCCCATCGACGCACTGATTGACGGTCGTAAGACTGAGATTCGTCGCCGTGCGCAGGCACTGGCTTGGTAATACTAGCTTGGTAACGCTAGCTTGGTAGCACCTGCTAGGTGGCACCTACTTGGTGACACCGATCCGGTACTATAGCTCAATACGTTGAGGCGGCATACTCCGGTATGCCGCCTCAACTTGTTTAACGTTCTAACTATGGTGAACTTCTATGCCTTACGGCGCAGTGCATCTATGCCTTGCGGCGCAGCGCACGGCCCACAATATCGGTCAGCGCCGCATGCACCGGCTCGTCCAGGTTCATCGCCTCCAGCGCCTCAAACACAGCCTGAGACTTCTGCTCAATCAGCTGCTCATGCTTGGCGAAAGCACCCGAAGAAACCATCAGCTCGCGGATGCGCTCCACCTGCCCATCGCTCAGATCGGGGTCGCCCAAGCTATTGTGCAGAAGCGCCGCATCCTTTTCGTCGAGGGCGGCGGAGGTGAGCGCCACCAGCACGGTACGCTTACCCTCACGTAGATCATCGCCGGCGGGCTTACCGGTCACCTCGGGCTGACCGAAGACGCCCAGCTCGTCATCACGCAGCTGGAAGCCCTCACCCAGCGGCAGACCGAACGCGCGGTAACCGACAAGTACCGGGTGCTGCTCGCTCACGGCACCGGTGCCGTTCTCCAGCGCGGTAGCCTGCAGAGCCAGAGCGCCACCAATCGTGAAGGGGTGCTCGCACGAGTACTTGGCGGACTTGAAACGAATCACGTTCAGGGCACGCTGCAGAGCCGCCTGAGCGTCCTCGGTTTCGAGAACCTCGGAGTAGACGTCCAGGTACTGACCCGCCAGAACCTCGGTGCGCATCCGGTCAAAAATAGTGCGTGCGGGGGCGCCGTAGATTGCCCCCTCACCCAGGGACGCGAAAACCTCGGCAGACCATGCCAGGGTCAGATCACCGGCAAGAATACCGCCGGTTAGACCGTAGTTGAAGGCATCACCGCGCCAGCTATTCTGATCGTGTGCCGCCTCGAAACGCTTGTGCACGGAGGGAGCGCCGCGGCGGGTATCGGAGCGGTCGATAATGTCGTCGTGAATCAGCGCGGAGGTCTGGAACAGCTCCACCGCCATACCAGCCTTCACAATAGACCAGGATGCGCGGTTCTCGGTGACGGGTGCGCCGCCGGCACCTCGCCAACCCCAGTAGCTCAGCAGGGCGCGCAGGCGCTTGCCGCCGGTGGAGAGGGACTCAATAGCCTCCAGCAGGGGTAGAGTTTCGGCAGAAATGCCCTCGAGCAGCTCGCGCTGGCGGGCAAAAAACTCAGCCATGAGAGTGTCAAAAGCGTGCAGGTAGGCTCGCTGCTCTTCAGCAATACGCTCAGCAAGGTGCGCAGAAGCCGCCGGGATATTCGGTGCCGCTACGGTGAGGCTCTCGGTCGCCTGGGGAGTGGGTGCTCCGGAAGGAGAAGGGGGAGTCATACTATCCTCGCTGAAGGTCGCTGTGTACGGTCCTGATGGGGTGCGGTGTGCACTTCTTCTAGCTTAGTGGAGAAAAACCCAAGAGAACGCATTTACGAACACGTTTACGATATATTGCCTCTATTTTTCGTAGAAATGTGCTATATTTTCGGTAGGTGGGCGTAGAAGCTATGAGAGGAGGCGACATGGGGCAGGCACGAACCGGCAAGAGCAGCGGTGCAAAGAACAGTGGTGTAAGGAACGGCCGTGTCATTATGCACCTGGACATGGACGCCTTCTTCGTCAACGTCGAACTCCTCGAAAACCCCGCTCTGCGCGGCGAACCCATTATCGTGGCACCCCTGGGCCCCCGTTCGGTCGTCTGCTCCGCCTCCTACGAGGCGCGCGCCCACGGAGTGCGCTCCGGCATGCCGCTCAGCCGCGCCCGGAACCTCAGCCCCAACGCCACTGTCCTGCCGCTGCGTGGTGACTATCGGTACTACTCCCGCGCCGTCATGGCAATCCTGAACGATCTGAGCCCCTACGTTGAGCAGGTCAGCGTGGATGAAGCCTTCGTGGACCTAACCGGCGCCTACCTGCACGGCCAAGACCCCGTCGCCCTGGCGCAGCGCGCTCGCGACCGCATCGCGCAGGAACTCTCCCTGCCCTCCTCCGCGGGGGTTGCGCCCAATAAACTACTTGCCAAAATGGCGTCCACCGGTAGTAAACCGAACGGGCTGTGGGTCATCCCGCCCGAGCGCGTTCAAGAATTTCTTGACCCGAGAAAAGTCTCCGACCTGTGGGGCGTGGGCGCGAAAAGCACCGAGCAGCTCTCCCGATACGGTATTCACACCATCGCCCAGATGAGGTCCATGAGCCTGGACTGGCTCAAAGAACGCTTCGGCACCGCCCAGGGCGAGCACCTTTGGGCCATGGCGCGCGGCATTGACGAGCGCCCCGTGATCACCGAACGCGAAGAGAAAAGCATGGGCGGCGAGCACACCTTCGAGACGGATACGACTGATGCTCGGGAGGTTAGTGCTGCTATTCGGGAGCTGAGCCTCAAGCTGGGAAAGCGGCTGCGCACCGCCGGTAAGCTCGCCGGAGGGCTCAGTCTCAAGGTCCGCTACAGCACCTTCGAAACGCGCACCCGTGCTATTGCCCTGAACGTGCCCGTGGACTCCGGCATGCAGATTGCTTCCTTGGCGTTGGAAGCACTGCGCGCTGACGGAATCTTGGTAGGGCAGGATGCACCCCGCGCCCTGCGACTCATCGGAGTGCGCGCCGAAAAGCTCGCCCGCGCAGAAGACGGGGTGCAACAAACCCTCTTCGACTCCATCGAGAGCGGGGCAAGCTCACGCTCCGCACAAACTGCCTCCGCAAAAGTAGCCTCCGCACAACGAGGCGGTGGGGGAGTAGGTAATAGCTCGCAGAACGGTACTCGCACAGGGTTTGGTATTCGCCCGGGCTCTGGTACTCAATTAGGGTCTGGTGCTCGCCTCGTGAAAAGCGGCAGATGGTCCGAGGTGGAGCACGTCATGGACGCCATTCACCGCAAGTACTCGCAGGAAAGCCTCAAACCAGCCTCCGGAGTTAACGCGCCTGAGAAGAATATCGAAGAGAAGAATATCGAAGAAAAGAGCCACAATAAGGAATAGCTGAGGGGCAACAACTGGAGAGTCGATACAGCCTGGGCCATAGCATGGTCAGCGGCTATATCGCAGCCGGTTACTCGTAAAGTGCGGGCGAAGAACACCTCCGCAGAAGGCGGGAGAAAGACATAAAGAGCTTCTGACCGAAAAAGAATGCGCCAACCCCACCCGGCGCGGTACGATGGGAAATATACGACCGGCAAGAAGCGCTCACCGCGCCAGCTGATACACTAGCTAACCCGGTCCTAACCCGGTTGATACCGACGTCATCTTGAGCAAAGACACCTCAAAGGAGAAAACGATGGCACTGTCCGAGCGTGAACAGAAAGTTCTGGACCAGCTCGAAGAACTCATGAGCAATGAGGATCCGCACTTTGCATCCTCCATGTCTTCAACCGGCAATACTGCGCCGGTCTTTAGCGCTCGCCACTTGGCTCTCGGTATTCTCTTCGTTCTTATTGGCCTGGGCATCATTATTGGTGCGGTCGCATCTAACATGATTTGGCTGGGTGTATTCGGCTTCCTCTTTGCGGCCGGTGGCGTGTACTTCGCAACCACCAGCAAGAAGACCCCGGTGGATTCCTTTCTCGGCGGTAAGGCAGAAGGTGCAGCCCGTGTGCGTCAGCGCGAGCAGAAGGAGCGCTCTTCCTTCATGAACCGCCTGGAGGACCGTTGGGATGAGCGTAATAACGGTCAGTTCTAATGCTGCCTTGTCTCAATAGGCTTTCTCGCGGCTGAGTGTCCGTACTCTACTAAACTCTGAAAACTTCGTAGGCGGAGGTAAGAAGTCTCTTACCTCCGCTTTTTCTATGCCCAAAGAACTAGTGACTATACCCGAACTAGCGAGTATGCCCGAACTGGTGAGAGATGGAAGTATGAGGGGCTGGTGAGCGGAGCACGCCAAACCCCGAAACTAACCCCCTGAAACTAGCCCCGTCATTGAGTCTGGGTATGGCAAGCATGATGAGGGTGGAGCGCTGAGCAGACACGCCCGAAGCTGTGTAGAAGCTGTGCGTCAGCGTTAAAAATGCAGAAGAGAGCATAAAAACACTAAAAGATACTCTGCCGGGTGGGGTAGGTGGTGGAAAGTGGGGTAAAGTGGAGAGGAAAGCTGAAAGTCAGTCCTATCGCCGTGCCCTCAAACACGCGGCGGAGGCGCCGGCCCGGCACACCCCGCCACCGGCACCTACAGGATTCGTGGAGCAACCCCGCTCCCGCAGACTTTAGCGCAACGGCACACATCGGGGAGGTGAAGTGAATGTTCCTAGGTACCTACTCACCACGAATGGACGCCAAAGGACGCATCATCCTTCCCGCCAAATTCCGTGAGGAACTCTCAGCAGGCCTCGTTCTGACCCGCGGTCAAGAACGATGCCTGTACGTTTTCCCCGCCGCAGAATTTGAACGCATCCACGAACGGATGCGTACCGCGCCCCTGCCGGGACGAGCCGCCCGAGACTTCCTGCGAGTTTTCCTCTCAGGAGCCTCCGACGAACTGCCCGACAAGCAGGGACGCATCACCATCCCGCCGATACTGCGCCAATACGCAGGACTGACCGACAATCTCGTCGTCATCGGATCCGGAACCCGCGCAGAAATATGGGATGCCGCAGCCTGGGAAGAGTACCTCGCCCGCACCGAAGCTGAATTTGCTGCCCTCGACGAGGACCCGTTCAGCCCGCTGCTCTAAACGGCATCCCGCCGACGCGACGGCTACCGCCCGGCATCTCTAGCACCCGCACCACTCTTCCGTAAGCCTTCCCGCAGGACAAACTCTCACAGGAGCACCCATGAGCGTAGAACACGCCCCCGAAATCGGTACGACCGCCTCCGGCGCTGCCGCCAAGGTGACCGGCGCATCCATTGAGAACCTCTCCCAGCGTGAAGCCAGCGAACGCCACGTGCCCGTCATGCTGGACCGCTGCATTAACCTGCTGGCACCGGGCATTGAGCGCGCCGTCGAGGAGCGAGGCACCGCCTACGTCATTGACGGCACCCTCGGTATGGGCGGCCACTCTGAGGCTCTGCTTGAACGCTTCGAAAACCTTGTGCTGATCGGTATTGACCGTGACCTGCAGGCACACGCCATCGCCGGTGAGCGCCTGGCACGCTTCGGTGACCGCTTCGTGCCCGTCCACGCTGTCTACGACGAAATTGACCGCGCCATGGAAACCGCCGGTGTGCAGGGCATCGACGGCATCCTGATGGACCTGGGCGTCTCCTCCATGCAGCTGGACGAACGCACCCGCGGCTTCGCCTACTCCTACGACGCGCCCCTGGACATGCGCATGAACTCCGAAGACGAGCTCACCGCCCGTATTGTTGTCAACGAATACAGCGAAGACCAGCTGCGCCGCATTATCCGCAACTGGGGCGAAGAGAAGTTCGCATCGCGTATCGCGCGTGCTATCTGCACCGCCCGCGCCAACGCGCCCCTGGAAACTACCGGTGAGCTCGTGCGCATTATTCAGAAGGCTGTGCCCGTCGCCGCGCAGCGCACCGGCGGCCACCCCGCCAAGCGCACCTTCCAGGCGTTGCGCATCGAAGTGAACCACGAACTGGAAGCCCTCGAACGCGCCGTACCGGCAGCTCTGGAGGCGCTCAATCTCGGCGGCCGATTCGTCGCCATGAGCTACCACAGTCTCGAAGACAAAATCGTCAAGAGGGCACTGACCGCAGAGGCAACCTCCAAGGCGCCCAAGGGCTTCCCGGTAGAGCTTGAAGAGCACAAGCCCACCGTCAAAATCATTACCCGCGGCGCCGAACCGCCTACCGACGAGGAAATCGAACAGAACTCCCGCGCCGCCAGCGCCAAGCTGCGCGCCGCCGAGAAGATCCGCATCCCCGCCAAGTAGAAGACAGAAAGCGAAGAAGAGTGAGCACCCAGCACGCATCCCAGCGCCCCACCCGCACCCAGGGCGCCCCGCGGAGTCGACGCGCCGGTTCCTCGCGCCCTGCCGCCGGCACCCCCGGCGCCGTTGGCTCTACCCGCGCATCCTCTACTGGCTCTACTGGCGGCTCTACCGGGGCGGGCCGCGCCTCCACCCGGGCCCATTCCGGCCGCACCCGCACCGCACGTCTGGAGCCGGTCACCGCCTCCCAGTCGGTGGTCCGCCCCGCCAGCACCGCCGCATCTCACGGCGGTAAGCGCACCTCAACGAACGCAAGCCGTGTTCCCTCGAGCGTCCGTGCAGCAGCACGCACCGAAGAAGCACGCGAAACGAAGCCCAAGCAGCGTAACCCGCTGTCCACTGTGCGCCGCCGAGCCCGTAAGCTCAGCCCGCCCACCATGCTCGCTGTTTTTGCGGCAATTCCGCTGACCCTGATTTTTATTCTGCTGCTTAACGTGCTGATTGTGACCCGACAGTACGACATGGTGGATTTGCGCGCGCAGGAACAGCGCCTCGTGCAGGAGAACCAGGCGCTGCAGCAGGAGATTGGTTTCAAGGAAGCCCCGCAGGATTTGGCGATACGCGCCAGTACCCTGGGCATGTTTGTGAGCTCTTCGCAGGCGACCCTGAACCTGCAGACTTCCACGATTGAGGGCACCCCCGCCCCGGCTGCAAGCCCCACCGGTATTGAAGGATCCAAGCAGGAGAACCTGATTTCGCCGCCGGCAGCGGGTTCGGAAGAAAGCTACGCCAAGGGCATTGTGGACGCGGACAAGTCCGTCCAGCAGCGACACAGCCAGGCGAGCGCTTCGGCTAAGGCATCTGCAAGCGCCTCGGCAAGCCCCGCCCAGCAGGCTAACCCTGCTCAGCAAGCTAACCCGGCACCGGCGAATAGCGCACCTGCTAGCCCCGCCGCATCTGCCGCACCGAGCACCGCTCAGCAGCCCAGCCCTGCCGCTAGCCCCGCGGCAAGCCAAGCTGCACGATAAACACCATTGACCACAGGATGCACAGCATCACCGATAGACTAGACCAGCGAAAGGACCACCGCATGAGCTCCGACGCGCGTAAGAACGCGAACGAATCGGCATCCGGTCAGCCGGATCTGACCCGCCGTGGCTTTGTTGCAGGTGCCGCTGCCACCTGCGCTCTGGGCGTTATCGGTGCGAACCTGTTTATCCGCCAGGGTTTTGACCCCGGCGCGGTGGCGAATGCATCCCGTCAGAAGCGTCTGCGTTCGCAGATGCTACCTGCTGTGCGCGGTCAGATTCTCGATATCAACGGCAACGTTATGGCTCGCACCGTGCAGCGTTACAACCTGACTGCTGATCAGAGTGCCGTGGCGACCTTCAAGCGTTACAACGAGGACCGCACCCAGAAGGTTGAGGTCACCCCCAACCAGCTGGTGTACGAGATGGTCGATATTCTCAAGACCGTTGATCCGGGCATTACCGACGAGTTCATCAAGTCTAAGCTGGACGGCACCTCCAAGTACTCGGTGATTAAGGCAAATATCACCCCGGAAATTTTCAATAAGATTGATGCTCTGGGTGCACCCTTCATCTATGGTGAGGCGTTCTCTCAGCGTCTGTACCCCAACGGTAGTGTGGGTGGCTCCGTGGTCGGCAAGTACAACATTGTTGAAGAGGCTGACGGTAACGGCAAGGGCGGTACGGTTTCGCGTAACTTCTCGGTGGGCATTGAGCGTGTCTTCGAGAAGGAGCTTGCCGGTACCCCCGGTGAGCGCACCTACGAGATTAGTGCTGATGGTGTGCGTATCCCCGTGGCGAAGGAAGAGCAACGCTTGGCGGTGGACGGCAAGAATATTCGTCTGACCATTAACCGTGATGTGCAGTATTTTGCGCAGCAGGTGGTGCGTGCCCGCGCTGAGGAGCTGAAGGCTGAGTGGTGTACCGCCATTGTTATGGATGTGCGTGACGGCTCGATTTTGGCTCTTGCTGATTCCTCCACGATGGACCCGGGTGCGGCAACCATTGAGGATGCGGCGGATATGACCCCGCGCGCTATTTCGCAGAACGTGGAGCCCGGTTCGACCGAGAAGATGCTAACTGCTTCGGCTCTGATTGAGCAGGGCCTGACCACCCCGACTAGCGTGTATGACGTGCCCTCGACCCTCACGATTGACGGCCAGACCTTCAAGGACGCGTTCGACCATGCGGCGCAGCGGCGTACTTTCTCGGGCATTATTCATGACTCGATGAACACCGGTACGGTGCTGGTCGGTCAGAAGCTCACCAAGGAAGAACGCTATAACTGGTTGAAGAAGTACGGTGTTGGTGAGTTTACCGGCATTGAACTGACGGGCGAGGAGCAGGGCCTGATTGCTGATTGGCGTGATTGGGACGGCCGTCAGCAGTACACGGTGCTGTTCGGCCAGGGTGTTGCGCAGACTCCTTTGCAGACCGCCATGATTTTCCAGGCGCTGGGCAATAAGGGCGTTCGTCTGAAGCCTCGCATTGTGGACGCGATCATCGATGCCGACGGTACCGAACATAAGCGTGCTGTGGAGCCCGGTGAGCGTATGGTTAGCGAGCAGACTGCCGCCTCCTGCCTGACTCTCATGGAGAACGTGGTGGAGCAGGGCCATGCCCGTCCGGCGAAGGTGACTGGCTACCGTGTGGGCGGTAAGACCGGTACTGCGGAAACCCCGAGTGAGAAGGGCGGCTATGACGGCAACACGACGTCCTTTATTGGTGTGGCGCCGATTGAGAACCCGCAGTTCTTGGTGGCGGTGACCATGCAGCGTCCTGAGGGTACGGTGGGTACGAACGGTACGACGGCTGAGTTCTCCAAGATTATGGAGAAGACTCTGCACACCTATAATGTGCCTCGTTCTACCGGTGAACCGGAGTTGATTCCGCTTTTTGCTGAGGACAGCCCCAATAAGACGAGCTAAAGGCGAGCGGGGGAGAGGCGCCCGGTAGCTGATTCGTGATGAAGAAGCGCCGGTACTGAACACCTGTCGAAGCCTAAAGACCGTAGAATATTGAATGACCCTGTGTGCCTTGAGCGCATTGACCATACAGAGCTCACCGCTTCTGATAGCGGGGAGGAAAGAAGGACGATGGATACCGCATCTCACGCACCCGGCCAGAACCTGCTGGGCGGCGACGCTCAGACTCTGCGCCCGAATTCTGTGCGCCCGGTGAGTTTGGCGCACCTTCGCGAATATCTGCAGGGCTTGGGTGCTCAGGTGAGTTCCCAGCCGGCTAGCGGCGTTCAGGGCTCTGAGTCCGGTGAATCTGTTGAGGTTACCGGTATCAGCATGGACTCCCGAGGCGTGCGCCCGCAGGACCTGTACGTGGCTCTGCCCGGTGCGAAGGTGCACGGCGCGCAGTTTGCTGAGGCCGCGTTGAAGCTGGGCGCTTCCGCTATTTTGACGGATGCTGCCGGTGCGCAGTTGCTGGGTGAGGCGCCGGTGCCGCTCCTGGTGACTGAGAACCTGCGCGAGTACGTTGGTCCGTTGGCTGCGCTGATTTATGGTTCGGTTTCGTTCCCCGCCACCCACCGTTACGCGGTGACCGGTACGAACGGTAAGACCACCTCCACCTACATGCTGGAGTCGGTGTTCCGCACCGGCCTGGGTGTGAAGACCGGTCTGATTGGCACTATTCAGATTCTGATTGATGGTGTGTCGGTTCCTTCGAAGATGACCACCCCGGAGTCTCCTCACGTGCATTCTCTGCTGACGATTATGGGTCAGCATCAGGTACGTTGCGCGGCGATGGAGGTGTCTTCGCACGCGATTGATTACCACCGTGTGGACGGCGTGAAGTATGCGGTTGCTGGCTTCACGAACCTGACCCAGGACCACCTGGATCTGCACGGCACTATGGAGCACTACTTCGACTCGAAGGCTCAGCTGTTTACCCCCGAGCGCGCCGAGCTGGCTGTGATTACTGCTGATGACGAGTGGGGCGAGAAGATGTTCTCCGCCGCTTGCGAGCAGATGGGTGCGCAGCAGGTGCACCGTCTGGTGACTGCGCGCGGTGCCGGCCTGGCTGAGGTGCCCGCAGAGTTTGGTGCCCGCGACTGGGCTGTGGTGAAGGTTCAGCGTGAGGGCCTGGGCCATCGCTTCCATGTGGCTAATGGTGCCGGTGAGAGCATTGAATGCTACACCGGTCTGCCCGCTGACTTTAACGTTTCGAATGCTGCGCTGGCGGCTCTCATGGCATACCTGGATACTGACTCCGCTGAGCGTGAGCGTCTGCTGCCCGAGCTGGCGTCCGGTTCGGCTCTGACTCCGGTGGTGCCGGGTCGTATGCAGCTGATTTCTTTGGCTCCGCACGCGATTGTGGACTTCGCGCACAACCCGGACGGTCTGACCCGTGCCCTGGAGGCGATGGACCGCCCCGGTGAGGGTAAGGTCATGATTGTTTTCGGCGCGACCGGTGAGCGTGACCAGCTGAAGCGCCCGATTATGGGTGCGATTGCGGCACAGTACGCAGATATTGTGGTTGTGACTGATGACGATCCGCACGGTGAGGCGCCCGAACCGATTCGTGCCGCCGTTGAGGAGGGCGCGCAGAAGGCTGAGAACCGCCGAGCCACCCAGATCCTGAATATTTCTCCGCGTGCCGCCGCTATTGATGCGGCAATTGCCCTGGCGGGCGAGCATGACGCCATCCTGATTGCTGGCCGCGGCCACGAAACCGAACAGGATGTTGACGGCGTGGATATCGCCCTGGACGACCGTGTTGAAACCGCCCGTGCCCTGCGTGCGCACGGTTTCGAGATTCTGCCTGATTACCAGCGCATGCTCGACGAAAGTGACTCTAAGACCGCTGAAGGTATGGTGAAGAATGATTAAGCTCAGCGCCGCCCAGATTATTGAGGCAACCGGCGGCACCGCTATCGGCCTGGAGGGCCGTGAGGAGCAGGTGTACGCAGACTTCGCCACCACCGACTCCCGCGAGGTGCAGACCGGTACCCTGTTCGTGGCGAAGCCCGGTGCGGTCACTGACGGTCACAGGTTCATCCCCATGGCGTTTGAGCGGGGCGCGACCCTGGCGCTGGTCGAGCGCGAAGTACTCGACGAGCAGGGCATGCCCTACCCGAGCATCCAGGTGCCCGATGTGGTGCTGGCGATGGGTGATTTGGCGCGCTACTCCATTGAGCAGATGCGTGCTCAGGGTGAGCTGACCGTTATCGGTATTACCGGTTCTGCCGGTAAGACCACGACGAAGGACCTTCTTGCCGCCATTTTCACCCCGGAGGGCCCGACCGTTGCCCCGGTTGGTTCCTACAACAGTGAGGTGGGCGTGCCCCTGACCGTTTTCCGTGCGGATGAGTCCACCCGCTACCTGGTCATTGAGATGGGTGCGGACCACGTGGGTAACATCGAGTACCTGGCGAATATTGCGCACCCCGATCACGGTGCAATCCTGAAGGTCGGTACCGCGCACGCTGGCGAGTTCGGCGGCGTGGACAATATTGAGCGCACTAAGGGCGAGCTGGCTGAGGGCGTTCAGCCGACCGGTTCCCTGGCGCTGAACGCTGACGATGAGCGCGTGCTGCGCATGGCGTCGCGTTCGGTTGCACCCATTACCTACTTTGGCGTGGGCGAGAAGACCGACGCGAACGGCCAGCCCTACGAACGCTACGTGGCGGCGCTGAACCTGCGCACCACCGACGCTGGCTGCCCCGAGTTCACTCTGCGCCTGCCCGACGGTAGCGAGTACGAGATTTCCTCGCAGCTGATCGGTGAGCACCACGTGCACAACCTGCTGGCTGCTGCGACAATCGCCTACAACAGCGGTATTTCGGGTGAGAAGATTGCTCGCGCGCTCAACAAGGCGGCGGCGGCTTCGAAGTGGCGTATGGCGCGCACCGACCGCGCTGACGGCGTGACCGTCATTAACGACGCCTACAACGCGAACCCCGAGTCGATGGCTGCGGCACTGCGCACCCTGGCGCAGCTGGGTCGCACCGTCGACCCGGCGACCGGTCAGCCGCACCGCACCTGGGCTGTTCTGGGTGCCATGCTGGAGCTCGGTGACGCCTCCGTGGAGGAGCACGACCGCATCGGTCGCCTCGTGGTGCGCATGAACATTTCCAAGCTGATTGCTGTGGGTGACGAAACGAAGCCCACCTACAATGCGGCTCACCTGGAAGGCTCCTGGGGTAATGAAGCGACCTGGGTGAAGACCCCGGAAGAGGCGGAGCAGATTCTGCGCGCCGAGGTTCGCCCCGGCGACATTGTGCTCTTCAAGTCCTCGAACGGCGCGAAGCTGGGCATTCTGGGTGACCAGGTTGCTTTCGCCGAGTACACCTTCGGCGCTGAGGAAGAGCAGGCACCGACCTGGCTTTCTGCCGGTGACTTTGTTGAAACCACCGATTTGAGCGACCACCTTGCCGCTCACCTGGACGGTACCGCTAATGGCGACCGTACTTCGACCGAACAGACCACGAACGAAGGGTAGCGCTTTATGATTACCGTGCTGATTGCTGGAATCTTCGGATTCCTCATCTCCCTCACCGCGCTGCCGGTGTTCATCAAGAAGATGAAGTCCCTCAAGCTTGGCCAGCTCATCCGTGAGGAAGGCCCGGCAGCCCACCAGCATAAGGCGGGCACCCCCACCATGGCGGGTCTGATTTTCATTCCCGCGGCGATTCTCGCCTACTTCTTGACCCTGGCGGTGAGCGCCCTGCTCTTTGGTACCGCGCCGGTACCGACCGCGACCGCGTGGCTGACCATCGCTTTCACCCTGGGCATGCTCGGTGTGGGCGCAGCGGACGACATCATGAAGTTCCGCAATAAGGGCAACGAGGGTCTGACCGAGAAGCAGAAGACCATCGGTCTGCTGGCTGTGACCCTGCCCTTTGCGTACTTGGCGTTCCAATTCCCGAACGAGTCGGGTGCTCGCCCGGCGTCGACCGCTATCTCTTTCGTACGTGACCTGCCCATCGACCTGTTCGCGGCGGGCGCGGTCTTCGGCAGCATCCTGATGGTTGCGTGGATTACCATCATTTCCCTGTCCGGTACGAACGCTGTGAACTTTACCGATGGTCTGGACGGTCTGGCTGGTGGCATCATGATGACCATCTTCTCCGGCTACCTGACCATCAGCATTTGGCAGTACGTGCATGCCTGCTCCGCTGGCGCCGGCACCGCCTGCTACGATGTGCGCGACCCCGGTTCGCTGGCGCTGATTGCCGCATCCCTGGTGGGTTCGCTGGCTGGCTTCCTCTGGTGGAACGTGTCGAAGGCACAGATCTTCATGGGCGACTCCGGCTCCCTGGCGCTCGGCGGCGCAATGGTTGCTTTCGCGCTGTTCACCCGCACCGAGCTGCTTCTGCTGGTCATCGCGCTGATTCCCGTGCTGGAAGTGTTCTCTGTGATCGTGCAGAAGTTCGTGTTCAAGACCAGCCGTAAGCGTTCGGTCGCAGCGGGGGAGAAGCCCCTGCACGCGCACCGTTACTTCCGTATGACCCCCTTCCACCACCACATGGAGAAGGTCGGCGTCAACGGCAAGTACTCAATTGATAAGCGAGGCATTGCCCCCGGTACCGTCAGCAGCGGCGAAGTGAACTCCGTGTTCCGCCTCTGGGTTGTTAACGCACTCTGCGTGCTCGTTGCCCTGGCGCTGTTCTTCGGTGACTGGTTCTCGCAGACTTCTGGAGTGATTCACTAATGTCAACTAATGAACAGCCGGATGCCGCTCGCATTGAAGCGAACGCCGCCGCTATTGCGGTGAACCCGGTGTATGAGAATGAGCGCCTCGCGGAGCTGACTCACTGGGGCGCCCCCTGGGCTAACCTGCGCGTGGTTGTGGTGGGCATGGGTACCAGCGGCGACGCCGCGACCGATGTGCTCGCCCAGCTGGGTGCACATATCGTTGTCATCGACGGGGCTGACACCCCGGAGAAACGTGAGCGCATCGAGATTTACAAGAACGCCTACGGTAATGTTGAGGGCCTGTTCGGTCCCGAGCACATGCGTGCACTGCCCCTGGTGGACGGTCAGGAACCCGAGCTTGTGGTGACCTCCCCGGGCGTGCGTCCGGACCACCCGGTCATGCTGGATGCCTATGAGCGTCGCATCCAGATTTGGGGCGATGTGGAGCTGGCGTGGCGCCTGAATGAGCGCAGCGACCGCCTGACCCCCAAGTGGCTGTGCCTGACCGGTACGAACGGTAAGACCACCACCGTGGGTATGGTTGATTCCATCCTGAAGGCTGCCGGTAAGAAGTCTATTCAGGTGGGTAACGTGGGCATGCCCATCGTGTACGCCATTGCCGACGATGAGCCCTACGAGTTCTTCGCGGTGGAGCTGTCCAGCTTCCAGCTGCACTGGACCTACTCGATGTCCCCGTACGCTTCGGTGGTTCTGAACATAGCTGAGGATCACGTGGACTGGCACGGCTCGTTCGACGGCTACAAAGCTGATAAGGCTCGCGTGTACGAGCACACTCAGGTTGCCTGCATCTTCAACACCGACCACGTAGACACCCTGCGCATGGTCGAGAACGCGGACGTTATTGAGGGCGCTCGCGCGATTGGTTTCAGCTCCACTGAGATGCCCGCCGTGTCGATGCTCGGCCTGGCTGAGGACATCATGGTGGACCGCGCCTTCTTGAAGAACCGTTACAACGAGGCGTACGAGCTGGCGGTTCTGGAGGATTTGGCTCCGGCACCCGGTAAGATGCCCGCGAAGCATACCGTGGAGAACGCTCTGGCGGCTGCGGCGCTGTGCCGTGCGGCTGATATTGACCCGAAGGCTGTGGGCGCTGGCCTGCGTTCCTTCAAGACCGGTGCGCACCGCAACCAGCTGGTGGGTTATGCGAACGACATCATGTGGGTGAACGATTCGAAGGCTACGAATCCTCACGCCGCGAATGCGTCGATGAGCGGTTACCCCTCGCTGGTGTGGATTGCCGGTGGTCTGTCGAAGGGCGTTGAGTACGATGAGCTGATTGCTGCTCACGCTCAGCGCCTGAAGGCTGTGCTGATTATCGGTACTGATACTGCGGCGTTGAAGTCGGCGTTGGCTAACCACGCTCCGCAGGTTCCGACCTACAATATGACCGCCGCTGTGGCTGATTCTTCGGACGGCATTGCCGTGATGAACGCGGCCGTTGCGAAGGCTGCTGAGCTGGCGCATCCGGGCGATACCGTGCTGATGGCTCCCGCGTCTGCGTCAATGGACCAGTTCAAGAATTATGCGGTGCGCGGTGATGCGTTTGCGAATGCTGTTGCCGCCCAGCTGGCAGACTCTTAGGACGTTGCCTGCAGGGGGCGTCTCGGGTGACCGGGGTGCTTTCTGCGGGTTCTTCTCGGGGGTGGGATGGTGTAATGGTGTCCCACCCCTGAACCTTTTTCGTGTAGTCGCCACGACGAATCCGTGGCAGTTGAGGCCTATAGGAGGGCATGTGAGTACCAGCGCATCTTCGGAGCGTTCGGCTTCTTCGGCGCGTTCGACCGCGAGTGGTCGTTGGGCGTCTTTGCGAGCCGGTTGGGAGGATTTCTCTGCGCCGTTCCGTACTCGTGCCGATAGGCTGTACCGTCGTGGTTTGAAGGCCGACCTGTGGGATGTGCCGGTGATGCTACTGGTCACCACCTTGGGTCTGGCTATTTTTGGCTGCATTATGGTGCTGTCGGCGTCGAGTGTCACCATGATTTCTCAGGGCCAGTCGCCGTTCTCGCAGGTTTCGTCGCAGGTCATGTTCTTGGTGCTTGGCGTGATTGCGATGGCGGGTATTACGCGTATCCCGGTGGGGGTTTACCACAAGAAGTTTGTGGTGAACGCGATGCTGATTGCCGCGTTGGTCATGCAGCTTGCCGTGGTGGTCGTTGGCGTTGAGGTGAACGGTAACCGTAACTGGCTGAAATTCCCCGGCGGCGTGCAGATTCAGCCGTCGGAGTTTTCGAAGCTGGCGATTATTATGTGGCTGGCGTGGGTGTACAGTCGCCACGGCGATATTTCTCGCAATATTTGGCGTACTCTGTTCCCCTCGATTTATGGTGTGGGTGCCCTGGTGCTGCTGATTATGCTCGGCGGCGATATGGGTACCGCCATGGTGTACGGCTTCATCTTTGTGGGCATGATGTGGCTGGCGGGTGCTTCTCGTAGCTCGCTGCTGAAGATTGGCGGCGCGTTTGCGGCGCTGGCGCTGGTGGGCGTTCTCAGTAGCGCGAACCGTGTGGCTCGTATTTTCGGTGTTTGGGGTTCGTGCACGAACGCTAACTGTGACCAGGCGAATTCTGGTGAGGTGGCGCTGGCGACCGGCGGCTTCTTGGGTGTTGGCCTGGGCCAGTCGCGTCAGAAGTACAACTACTTGGCTGAGGCGCATAACGACTATATTTTCGCCATTATTGGTGAGGAGCTGGGCCTGCTGGGTACGCTGGCGGTTCTGCTGCTGTATGCGGGCCTGGTGTATTGTGCGGTGCGTATTATGCTGCGCACTACTGACCCGCTGGTGCGTTTGGCTACGGGCGGCATCATGATTTGGTTGAGCTCTCAGGCGATTATCAATATGGGCATGGTGTCCCGTATTTTGCCGGTGATTGGTGTGCCTCTGCCGTTCGTCTCCTATGGTGGTTCGTCGCTGTTGTCATCGTTGTTTGCGGCGGGTTTGTTGTTGGCGTTTGCGCGGCAGACTCCGTTGCGTGGCGCGACGGCACCGTCGAATATTGAGACCCAGAGCGTGCGTGAGGTTCGTCGTGCGAATGCTGATTGGCAGCGTCGTACGCCGTTGCAGATTGTGCTGAATCAGGAGGAGGCAGCTCGTGCGGCTGCCGGTGGCCACCTGTTGAAGGAGCATAATCCTTTGAAGGTTGTTTTCGGCCCGGAGAGTACGTTGCGCCGCTGGTTGGGTTTTGCGCCGGATCAGCAGCGTGAGTTGGCTCGTATGGCTCGTGAGCAGCAGAAGGAGCAGGAGCGTCAGGCCCGGGAGCAGCAGAAGGAGCAGGCTCGTCTGGCTCGTGAGGAAGCTGCCCGTGTGAAGGCGGAGCAGAAGGCAGCAGCTCAGAAGCAGAAGGCCTCGCAGAAGCCTGCACCGACGAACGCAACTCCGACGAATGCAGCGCCGAAGAAGGCTTCCGCTCAGCCTCGTACCGGTCAGCAGGCTCGTGTTGCTCAGAAGCAGACCGCTCAGAAGGTGAGTGCTGCGAAGCCTGCGGGCCAGAAGCCCGCCGCACCGCAGCAAACGGCACCGAAGCTGAGCAGTACGAGGCAGCGCCCCGCCCAGCCTCGTACCGCTCAACAGCCTGCCGCGCAGAAGCGAGTGCAGCAGCCTCGCGGCGCTCAGCCCCGTAGCGCCCACCCCCGTAGCGCGCAGCACCGTCCGTCGGGTTCGCTGCCTGCGGGTCTGCAGCCGCTGCATCCTGAGGATCGTCAGCGCCGCGCGCAGCGACAGGGTAATCCTCGCCAGGGTGCTCAGCGTCAGGCAACGCCGCGACAGGGCGCTCAGTCAAGGGGTGCTCAGGCAAAGGGCGCTCCGAAGAATGGCACTCAGCAGGCGCAGCGTCCGGCTCAGGGCGCGGTGCGGAACTCCGCTCAGCGCACCACTCGCCAGCAGGGCTAAACCCCGCGGAACCCGCTCCGTGAAGCCTGCGTTTCGGGGGCTGGCAGTCGGGGGAGCGGGTTGCGGTTCTTGCCTCCGCCCGTGATGTATATGTGCTGAATATGAGATAACGCCCTCGCTATTGAGTTGTAGCTCAATGGCGGGGGCGCTCTTTTGAACAGGTGCGATAGCGTAAAATGATGCTGTACCGATGTGTTGGGAGAAAGACCTATGACGAAGAAGGCGCCCTCTATAGTCTTCGCCGGTGGTGGCACCGCCGGTCATATTAATCCGATGCTCGCGATTGCGCGTGCGGTTCGTGATCTTGAACCGAACGCTAAGATTCTGATGCTGGGCACTGCGGACAAGATGGAAGCCGAGCTGGTTCCGGCAGCTGGTTTCGATATTGAGTTCATTCCTCGTGCGGCGTTCCCTCGTAGCATTAACCGTGCCGCCTTGGCTTTCCCCGCTAAGTTCTTTGGTGGCCTGTCGAAGACCCGCCGCATCCTCAAGGACGTAGATGCAGATGTGGTCGTTGGCGTGGGCGGCTACGTGTGCCCGCCGGCGTATTTGTCGGCGTTGATGGCAAAGATTCCCGTGGTGATTCATGAGGCGAACGCGAAGCCCGGTTTGGCGAACCGCCTGGGTGGCACGTTCGCTAAGTTCACCGGTGTGGCGTTCCCCAATACTCCGTTCCCGCGCGCGACCCTGGTGGGTATGCCGATGAAGGATGAAATTGCATACCTGAACCGTGAGGCGCACCGTTCGAAGGCTCGCCGTAACCTGGGTCTGGACCCGCAGAAGCCGACCGTGATTGTGACCGGTGGTTCGTTGGGCGCGCAGAGCCTGAACAATGCGGTGGCGGCGTGCCGTGACCACTTTGCGGAGTGGGACTTCCAGATTCTGCATATTACCGGTAAGGGTAAGGCTGTTCTGGATGAGAATGGTGAGCTGTTGAGCGCGCCGAATTACCGTCAGATTGAGTTCAGCAACGGCATGCAGGATGTGTACGCTGCCGCTGATCTTCTGCTGGTGCGTTCGGGTGCGGCGACCGTCAGTGAGGTTGCTGCGGTGGGTGTTCCCGCGATTTTTGTGCCGCTTCCCATTGGTAATGGCGAGCAGGCTCTGAATGCTCGTTCTCTGGTGGAGGCGTCTGCGGCTCTGCTGGTGAAGGATGCAGAGGTCACCGGTGAGTGGTTTGCCCGTGAGATTCCGGCTCTTATGGCGAACCCGGAGGAGCTGGAGCGTATGGGCGCTGCGGCGTATGAACTTGGTATCCGTGACGCGGCGCGCGTTATGGCTGAAGCAGTATTGAAGGCAGCTGAGAAGTAATGACTGAATTGATGAATCTTGAGATGGTGTTGCCGGCACCGCTGAACCCGCCGTTCCCTGAGCGTGCGAAGATGAGCGAGTTGGGCCGTGTGCACTTCATCGGTATTGGTGGCGCGGGTATGAGCGCTATTGCCGCTCTGATGCTGCAGGCTGGTGTGACGGTGAGCGGTTCTGACCGTGCCGAGTCGGCTGCTGTTGAGTCTTTGCGTGCTGCGGGTGCTCGTGTGGGTGTTCCTCAGCAGGCTGAGAACATTGTGGACGTTGATACCGTGGTGATTTCTACTGCGATTCGTGAGGATAACCCGGAGCTTGCTGCCGCTCGCGCGCAGGGTCTGCGTGTGCTGCATCGTTCTGAAGCGCTTGCCGCTGTGATGGGTGAGTCTCAGGTGATTGCTGTTGCCGGTACTCACGGTAAGAGCACGACCAGCTCCATGATTTCTGTGATGTTTGATCAGCTGGGTGCGGAGCCTTCCTTTGCGGTGGGTACTGTGATCGCTGGTCGCGGCACGAACGCTCACTTGGGCGCTCAGGGTCCGGAGTCGATTTTTGTGGCTGAGGCTGATGAATCGGACGGCTCGTTTGTGCGTTACCGCCCGGCTATTGCTGTGGTGACGAATGTTGAGCCGGACCACCTGGACTTCTACGAGACGGACGAGCGTGTCTTTGAGGCGTTCAACCGTTTTGTGGGCTCGCTGGCACCTAACGGTGTTGTGGTGACCTGCGCTGATGATGAGGGTGCGGCGACTTTGGCGGCTCGTTCTCGTGCGGCGGGTGTGCCCGTAGTGACCTACGGTGAGTCTGAGGATGCTGACCTGCGCATTAGCGAGATTACCAGCGCTGGTTCTTCCTCGTCGTCGCACCTGTCCTGGTCTTTTGAATGCCGCGGAGTGCGTTATGAGGGTGAGCAGGATCTTGCTCTGAAGGTGCCCGGTATTCATAACCAGCTGAACGCTTCGGCTGCTTTTGCGTCGGCGTTGATTTCTGGTTACGAGGCTGCCGATATTGCTCGCGCTCTGGCTGAGTTTGTGGGCGCTGACCGCCGCTTCACCCTGCGTGGTGAGGTTGCTGGCGTGAAGGTCTTTGACGATTACGCGCACCACCCGACCGAGGTGTTCCGTGCCCTGGAGACCGGCCGTACCGTGGCTGATGGCCATAACCTGTACGTGATTTTCCAGCCGCACCTGTTCTCTCGTACTCGTGAGTTCGCGAAGGAGTTTGCGGAGGCCCTGTCGATGGCTGACCGCGCTCATGTGCTGGATATTTACCCGGCTCGTGAGTTGCCGATTGAGGGCGTGACCAGTGAGCTGATTACCGGTGCTGGTTTCTCTGAGGTTCGTTACGCTACCGCTGAGGGCGCGATTGAGGATATTGTGGCCTGCGCTCAGGCCGGCGATATCGTGATGACTGTTGGTGCTGGCGACGTGACCGCTTTGGGTGCGCGTCTGCTGGAGTCCCTGCAGGTCCGTCACGGTGGCGAGTCGAAGAAGTCGGAGGCTTAGGCTGTGCCGATGAGTTCTGGTCTCTCTTCGGAGGGGCATTCCTCCTCGCGCGCGCCGAAGGCCCCGCGTTCGCGTGCTCGTCTGCGTGCCCAGCAGGCACCTGAGAATGTGCAGACTGAGGTGGCACCGGCTGAGGCGGTACAGGCTAAGTCCGTGCAGCCTCAGGTAGCTCAGCCTCAGGCGGCAAAGACCGCAAAGGCTGCCGAATCTGTAAAACCTGCAGCATCCGCTCAGCCTGCCTCTTCTGGGGTATCTGCCGGCTCTGCCGCTACTCAGCCTTCGAGCTCCGTTCGACACATGCCCCGTAAGCCTGTGGTGCATAAGGCTTCCGCTCAGCACGGTACTGATTCTTCGGCTTCTAAGAGCGCTGCGGCGGTTCATTCTTCGGCGCAGTCTTTGAAGGATTCGGTGCGTTCGGCGCTGATGACCGGTCGTACCGTGTCTGAGGTTGAGCACGCTCCCGAGCTGTTTGATGTTGAGGCGTTTGAGGATTCTTCGTCTAAGAGTGCATCTGCTCAGACTGCATCTGCTCAGGCCGCGTCCTCGCAGTCGGAGAAGAGCGTAGGTAAGGATAGCGATAAGGGTTCTGACAAGAAGTCGGTGCCCACCGCTGGCAAGGCGTCTGCTGGCTCTGCTGAATCTCGCGAAGAGTCTGCCGCTCCGAAGGCTGAAGAAAACGCCGACAAGAGCGCCGATAAGGCGGGGGAGAAGGCTGCTGAAGAGCCTCGCCCCGCGAGCCGTTTTGGTCGTTGGCGTGCTGAGCGTGAGCAGCAGCGTGCCGCGGAGATTGAGAAGGAACGCGAGCGTGCGAGCCGTCAGGCTCAGCGTGAGCGTCTGCGTCAGGATCCGGGCCTGGACGGTCTGCGTGCTGAGGAGCGCCCCCGTAAGGAACGTGCGCCTCTGACTCGTGCCCGTAAGCTGCTGTACACTGCCTCGGCGCTGGCTATTATTGCGGTGCTGTACGTGGTGCTGGTCTTCTTCTCGCCCCTGCTGGCGACTGAAAAGATTACGGTGCGCGGCGCATCCCTGCTGGAAACCAGTCAGGTGGAGCAGAAGCTGGAGCCTCTGCGCGGTGTTCCGCTCACTCGCATTGACGAGAAGAAGGTGCGTGAGCTGATCGGGCAGGATAATGTGATTCGTAGCGTGCAGGTGGAGAGTCGTCCGCCGCATGAGCTGGTGGTGACTCTGAAGGAGCGCACCGCGGTTGCGGTTGTGAAGCAGGGCGATACGTACCATACTGTTGATAGTGATGGTGTGAGCCTGCTGGAGTCGGCTACTCAGCCCGATACGTCGGTGCCGCTGGTGCGTTTCAGCGGTGATGACCCGAAGACTTCGGCTGAGTTCCGCACTATTTCTGCCGCGCTTTCGGCGATGCCCTCTGAACTTCTAGCTCAGGTTAAGGAAGCCAGCGCGACCTCAACCTCAAGTATCACTCTAACCTTGAGGGATAATACTACGGTGCAGTGGGGAACCGCTGAGGAGAGCGAGTTGAAGGCTAAGGTCCTTCTCTCCCTGCGCCAGGCTATTGCTAAGCGTGCTCAGGAGGAGAATTCTTCCGAGGCACAGACGCAGAAGGTGACCGTCTATGACGTGTCTGCCCCGCGCGTACCGGTGACCCGTTAGGGGAACCAATCAGGCGCTTTATCCTCCCTTTTTGTGTGAAATACACAAAAAGAGGGGGTAATTGCGCTGTGTGACTAGGAACCGACAAAAACAGTTTGGTATCCTAGCAGATAAAGTCATTCTTTAGAGGAAACCTTCAGGCTTAGATTAAGCTGCGGGTCTTCCGAAGCTGGAACACGGAACAATCGAGGAATACATGGACGCTGGAACTCCCCAGAACTACTTGGCAGTCATCAAGGTCGTTGGTATCGGCGGCGGTGGCGTCAACGCAGTCAACCGCATGATTGAGGTTGGTCTGCGCGGCGTTGAGTTCATTGCTATCAACACTGACGCTCAGGCTCTGCTGATGTCCGATGCAGACGTTAAGCTGGACGTTGGTCGTGAGCTGACCCGCGGTCTTGGCGCGGGCGCAAACCCCGAGGTTGGCCGTCAGGCAGCCGAGGATCACGCGCAGGAAATTGAGGAAGTCCTCAAGGGCGCAGACATGGTCTTCGTGACCGCAGGTGAGGGCGGTGGCACCGGTACCGGTGGCGCACCCGTCGTGGCACGTATTGCCCGCTCCCTCGGCGCTCTGACCATTGGTGTGGTGACCCGCCCCTTCACCTTCGAAGGCCGCCGCCGCTCCAACCAGGCTGAGACCGGTATCGCCGCTCTGCGCGATGAGGTTGATACCCTGATCGTTATTCCGAACGACCGACTGCTGTCGATTTCGGATCGTAACGTCTCCATGCTGGACGCATTCAAGTCCGCTGACCAGGTTCTGCTCTCCGGTGTGCAGGGCATTACCGACCTGATCACCACCCCCGGCCTGATCAACCTTGACTTCGCTGACGTTAAGTCCGTCATGCAGGGTGCAGGTTCGGCTCTGATGGGTATCGGCTCGGCATCCGGTGAGGACCGCGCAGTGAAGGCAGCTGAGCTGGCTATTGCATCGCCGCTGCTGGAAGCATCCATCGACGGTGCACACGGCGTTCTGCTGTCCATTCAGGGTGGCTCCGACCTGGGTCTGTTCGAGATCAACGAGGCTGCACGCCTGGTTCAGGAAGTTGCTCACCCCGACGCAAACATCATCTTCGGTGCGGTTATTGACGACGCACTGGGCGATGAGGCTCGCGTGACCGTGATTGCTGCTGGCTTCGACGCAGTGAACCCGGAGACCAACTCCAACGCTTCCACCGCTGCAGTTACCCAGGCTCAGCGCACCCAGGCATCCTTCGGCGGTTCCACCGCTGCTCCGGCTGCTAACGGCTACGGCTACAACGCACCCGCTGCTGCTCCGGCTTCCACCGGCGCTGCTGGCTTCGACGTTGACCTTCCCCCGGTTGTGGAGGAAGCTCCGGCTCGCCGCGACACCCTGGACGTCCCTGACTTCCTGAAGTAGTCTGCCCGGCTGTGAACGCCTAAGCGTTGCACGGCTGAGAGTCTTATGAAGCTATAGGGGAGCTGAGAAACACACACATTGTGCTGTTCTCGGCTCCCCTTTGCTATACCCGCCGTTCTACCCGCTGACATCTGATGAAGGAATAGAAGATGAGCGATAATCCCAAAACTTCGCTACTTGCCGCTACCGATACCCGCACCCTGGGCCCCTGGCGGGTGCGGGTGGGCTTCACCTCCCGCGCGGCGGGCAACCTGGGTCTGCACGTGGACGATGAGCTCGGCGGCGGTAGGGATGCCTCCCGGGTGCGTACCCTCCACCACCGTGCCGCCCTGGAGGAGGCGCTGGGTACTGATCCGTTCTTCTACCTGAACCAGGTGCACGGTGTGCAGATTGCCTACCCGGAAGATTACGCGGTGGAATCCTACGCGCCCGGCGCTCCCGAGGAGCGTACCGCTGAGCGTGCCCGTGCGGTGCTGGAGAACTCGCCGGTTGCCGATGCCGCTATCAGCTGTGAGGGCGTGCCCCTGGCGATTATGGTGGCGGACTGCATCCCCGTGGTGCTGGTGGGGGAGCGCGCCTTGAACTGGCAGCCGATTCTGGCGGTGGCTCACGCGGGTCGCCGCGGCCTGCTCGACGGCGTGCTCCAGCAGACCGTGCAGCGGATGCGTCAGCTCGGCGCGGAGAAAATCACCGCGTGGCTGGGCCCGAGCATCTGCGGTAGCTGCTACGAGGTGCCCGAAGATATGCGGGCTGAATCCACCGAGCTGATTCCGCAGGTACATTCGGTGACCAGCCAGCAGACCCCCGGCCTGGATCTGCCCGCCGGTGCCCGCGCGGTGCTGGAAGAGGCAGGCGTGCAGGTGAACATGGACTGTGCGCAGTGCACGTTTGAGGAGCCGACGGTGTATTCGCATCGCGGGTTCACGAACCGCGGTGAGAAGCCGGGCCGTATTGCTGGTCTGGTGTGGGTTGAGAAGCTGGAAGATCCTGCCGCGTAGAGGCGCTGAAGGAGAGAAAAGATGTCTGAAATGAATGTAGAAGAACAGAACCTGCACTACGCTCCCGAACGCGCCGAGCAGCTGCTGCAGAACTACCGCCGCGTGCTTGAGCGTATCCGCGCCGCGGAGCAGGATCATAGCGCCGTGCGTACCGAGGCGAGTGCCCCGGTGCAGCTGGTGACGGTCACGAAGTTCTTCCCCGCCTCCGATGCGGCGGCGCTACTGGACGGGGGAGTGACCCTCTTCGGTGAGAACCGCGACCAGGAGGCGAGCGCGAAGGCTCGTGAGCTTGCCGCCTACTGCGCACAGCGTGAGGTGCAGCCTCCGCACTGGGCGTTTATCGGTCAGCTGCAGACGAATAAGGCGAAGTCTGTGGTCAAGTACGCCTCCAGCGTGCATTCGGTGGACCGCCCCTCCCTGGCGGATGCGCTGGCGAAGGCGTACGCGAACCAGCTCTCACGCTTCGAGGCGGGGGATGCACCCGCACCCGCGGCGGCGCAGCAGGGCGCGCTTACCTGCCTGGTGCAGGTGTCCCTGGCGGAAGTCGCGACGGCTGGGCACGCCGCTGAGGGCGCGCGTGGCGGTACGAGCGCCTCTGAGCTGCTGGAGCTGGTGGAGCGCATCGAGAACCACGAGCATCTGCGCTGCGGTGGTGTGATGGCGGTGGCGCCGCTGGGCATGAACCCGGATGAAGCATTTGAGAAGCTCTACGGGCTGGCATCGCTGGTGCGTGAGCAGGTGCCGCATGCGACCGAGATTTCCGCCGGCATGAGCGGGGATTTGGAAGCTGCGGTGCGTTGGGGCTCGACCTGCGTGCGCGTGGGTAGCGACATCATGGGTAAGCGCCCGGCGCTCTAGCCTCGCCCAAGCACGCGCCGTGCGTTGCCCCCCTGAGCTCTGGGTTGCTTTCGGGCTCTGGGTTGCCCTCCGAGCTCTGCGTTGCCCTTTCGGGCTCTGGGCTGCTTTGGGTGCAAACCGGCGGCATAATCATCGGTGCCCTTGACCGCCTGCGCGGGGTGGGCGCTGGTAATATATACATGCCGGTGCATGGCGTACCGTTACGCACACACCTTCTGATGACGCACTACGGCAGAACCTGTACACCACCAACGTGAAAGAACAGCGAGAGAATCATGGCGAAGCAAAGCCGTCTGGCGGGTTTCCTCGGCCTGGAACGATACCAGGGCGCTGAGACGACGCCGGAAGAATCCCCGCAGGCTGTGCAGGCTGACTCCCGCCCGGAGGCAAACGCCTCCGCAGGGCAGGCTGCTACGGCACAGAAGACCGACAGCTCTCACAGGCTCTCAGCACTGCCCGGCTCGGAACAGTACAGCGTTGCCGAGTCGCATGCCGGGTCTCAGGGCGAAACCTACCACCTGCAGGACGAACCCGCCTATACTGAACAGGAAGAGTACCTGCAGGCTGATAGCTACGATGACGGTACAGAAACCGAGTATCTGGACGCAGAGGAATCTGCCGACGGACGAGCAACCGTAGATGCAGCGGCGTACGCCACCGCTCATACACCTGAAACCACAGCTGATCTGGCGGACACCGAGCAGACTTGGGACGATGCCAGCGCAGACAATTGGGAGGACACCCCGGTGCCGAATACCGAATACACCGAGCAGTACGCCGAGACGTACTCCAACGACGGCTACTACGACCAGGGCTACGAGCCCGAAGAAACCAACGGATACACCTACGGTTACGAGGAAGAAGAGGACGAATTGCGTCGCATCACCACTATCCACCCCCGCTCCTACAATGACGCAAAGATCATTGGTGAGGCATTCCGCGAGAACATCCCCGTGATTATGAACGTGGAAGAAATGCCTGACGCAGACGCAAAGCGCCTGGTGGACTTCGCATCCGGTCTGGCATTCGCGCTGGAGGGCCGCATTGAGCGCGTCACCGCTAAGGTGTTCCTGCTGACCCCCTCCAACCTGGAGGTTCTGGGCGTGGCTAACTCTGAGGTTCCCGCCGGCTTTGAGACCGACGGCGAATTCCCCTTCGACCAGGGCTAAGGACTGATAGATGGGTTATATTTTCGCCCTCATTACGATTGTTGTCTACGTTCTCTACATTGCGATGCTGCTGCGCATGCTCTTTGACTGGGTGCGCATGTTCGCACCGGAGTGGCGACCCAAGGGCATTGTGCTGCTCTTCGCCAGCGGCGTGTACGCGGTGACTGACTGGCCGATGAACCAGCTGCGCCGCCTGATCCCGCCGGTTCGTGTGGGTAACGTTGCGTTGGATACCGGCTTCCTGATTCTGATTGTTCTGCTGTCTCTGCTGCTGAGCATCATGATGCGGTTGACTGCGACCTTCTCTTAGGTGTCTGCCTCGCTCAGAGACGACAGCTCAAGAGCTAGAAACGATGGACCCCCGCCTGCCTGACCCGTTCACGGATCGAGTGCAGAGCGGGGGTTTTCTGTGCTCAGGTTCTGCCGGTGCTCTGTGGCTGGGTTATGCGCCTATGTTCTGCCGGGGGGGGCGTCAAAATGCCTTCTCGAAAACCTTCTCAAAATGCACTGCAGGGCAGAAAACGCAAGGGTGATAGCGGGGACTAGGGAGGATATTAGACGTGGTGAATCCCACCCTTGCGCAGAGCGAATATTTTACGGTTCAACCGACGTATAACCGGGCACAGAAACCAAAGAATAGTAGAATTGGTGCCAACGACTGCATAGCGGAATAGCCATGCCCTGACCCATCGGGACCCTGAAATATTGGGGCCACGACCTATCTGGCTGGTGAATCCGCGGCACTCATCTTCACCACCAAACACCGTAGGGATACCTAGAGGAGAAGCCCATGGCAATCACCCCTGAAGACCTGATCACTAAGAGCTTCAAGATCGTGACCGAAGAGTCCGGTTACGACCGCAACGAGGTCGACGACTTCCTGGACGAGCTCGTTGTCGAACTGCGCGCACTCTACTCCGAGCGTGACGCCCTGGAGCGTCAGGTTGAGCAGCTCTCTGCAAACGCACCCGATTCCCCCGCAGCGGCTGTAGCACCCGCACAGTCCTCGGCGGCATCGGCTGCACCTCAGGATGCGGCGGCGCTGCTCGCCATGGCACAGAAGGTTCACGACGACTACGTGGCACAGGGCGAGAAGGCTAAGGCTGAACTGCTCGAAGAGGCAGAGAGGAAGGCAGACGCTATGGTGAGCGAAGCTCAGCAGCAGCGCGAAGAGGTTCTCTCTCGCCTCACCGACGAGAAGGAAGAGCTGGAGATCGCTGTTGAGGCTCTGCGTGGCTTCGAGAGCCGCTACCGCTCCAAGCTGCTGCAGCACCTGGACGCACAGGTTCAGGAGCTGAAGAACCTCAAGTCCATCGAGGCTTCCGCATAAATCAGCGTGCCTAAATAAGCTAACGACGCTTTGAAGCGTATGCCGCCCGGATTCTTTCTCTTCCACTGCTATTCACCGGGGGAAGATCGAGAGAACCGGGCGGTATTCTCATGCCCGCCCGGCACGAGCCAAGAACCCCTAAGAATCCCCAAGAATCCAGCATGCGAAGCGGGGGAGAGCGCCGGCGGAATCACCACCGAATACTCGATGCGCTACCCCGATTTGCTAAGCTAGAGGGGCACTATCGAACGCGAGCGCGCCCTGCCTCCGTATCATAGGGCTTCCGCACTATAGCGCCGCCGCACCGCAGGGCTTCCACACCATAGCGCCGCCGCATCGTAGGCGCAGCAACCGGCACAGACTAGAGGAGAGCTATGACCGACACCCCCAAGACTGCTGAATCCTCAGTCGAACAGGTTACCGATAACGCCGCCGAAAAAACTGCTGGACGCCGCGTGCGCATCCTTTCTGGACGCTCCGCGGGTATCCTCGCGCTCGTGCTCGCCGTCGTCGTGTTCGCAATCGATCAGGGCACCAAATACCTGGTCGTTACCCAGATGCAGTTGGGGGAGCGCATCACCGTCATTGACGGGCTTCTGTGGTGGTACTCGATCCGTAACTCCGGCGCCGCATTCAGCATGGGTGAGAACGTCACCTGGGTCTTCACACTTGTGATGGTGGTTGCCGCCGCCGTGGTGCTCTACCTGCTGCGCCGCACCCGAGCGCTGTCCTGGACCCTCGCGCTGGGCGGTCTGCTCGGCGGTATCTGCGGCAACCTTTTCGACCGTCTTTTCCGTGAGCCCGGCTTCGGCTCCGGCCACGTGGTCGATTTTATTTCCGTGCCGAATTTCGCGATTTTCAATATTGCAGACTCCGCAATCTGCGTGTGCATGGCGTTCATCGTGCTACTGAATTTCAAGGGCCTGAACCTCAACGGTACCCGCGTGCAGGCGCCCGCTGACAAAACCTCCGCTGGCGACAAGAACACCAAGTAACCGCCCTGACGGATTACCCCTATAGACTTTCACGCACAGACACCCCTTTACACACAGACACACCAGACAACAGCAAACACCACCCGAAGGAGAGCCGCATGAGCGAAACCACCAAAGCCGCCGAAGAATCGGCACGCATCCGCGCCGAATTCACAGTTGAAGGCGCGCTTGCCGGTATGCGCCTGGACGCCGCGCTCGCTGGTGCCCTCGACGTGCCGCGCACCCGCACCTCCGGGTGGATTCGTGACGGCCACGTGAGCGTGACCAACAACGGCAAGGCCGTGAAAATCGGCAAGTCCTACAGACTGTCCGCAGGGGATGAGGTCGTCGTGGATGCCCCCGCACCGCGCGATCTGGCGGATATCCGCCCCGAGAAGGTGGACGGCTTCCGCATCGTGCACCTGGACGAGGACATCGTGGTGGTGGATAAGCCCGCAGGCGTGGCGGCACACCCCTCGCCGGGCTGGCACGGTCCCACCGTCATCTCCGCGCTCATGGGTGAGGGCATTTCGGTTGCGACCTCCGGCGCGGCAGAACGCCAGGGCATCGTACACCGCCTGGACGTGGGCACCAGCGGCCTGATGGTCGTAGCCCGCAGCGAACGCGCCTACACCGAACTCAAGCGAGCCTTCAAGGAACGCACCGTGGACAAGGTCTACCACACCCTCGTGCAGGGCCTGCCCGACCCGCTGCGCGGCACCATTGACGCACCCATCGGCCGCCACCCCGGCAACGAATGGAAGTTCGCCGTGGTCGAAGACGGACGCAACTCCATCACCCACTACGATGTGCTCGAAGCCTTCGGCCCCGCATCGCTGGTGGAGGTGCACCTGGAAACCGGACGCACCCACCAGATTCGTGTGCACTTCTCCGCGCTGCGCCACCCCTGCTGCGGCGACCTGACCTACGGCGCCGACCCGCGCTTTAGCGCCGAACTGGGTCTGACCCGCCAGTGGCTGCACGCGCACCGCCTGGGCTTCGATCATCCCGGCACCGGCGAGCGCGTGACCTTCACCAGCGAGTACCCGCTTGATTTGTCCTACGCGCTGACCGCTCTGCGCGAGGGTAAGGTTCAGCTCGGCTAGACAGCTTAGCTAGCTATAGCCGCCCGCGGGCCGCCGCACACAGCTTCACATTCACCGCCCATCCTCCAGCCCACACCTCCAGGAGATATCCGTGGCAACCAAAGAATTTACGCACCTGCACGTGCACACCGAGTACTCCATGCTCGACGGTGCCGCGCGCCTGGGTGACCTGTTCACCCACGCTAAAGAACTCGGCATGAAGTCCATGGCGACCAGTGACCACGGCTTCCTCTTTGGTGCCTTCGACTTCTGGAAGCAGGCTAAAGCGCACGACATCAAGCCCATCATTGGCGTGGAGGCGTACCTGACCCCCGGCACGCACCGCACCGACCGTTCGCGTGTGCGCTGGGGCGACGGCTCCCGCGACGACGTCTCCGGCGGTGGCGCGTACACCCACATGACCATGTGGGCTGAAACCACCGAGGGCATGCACAACCTGTTCCGTGCCTCCTCGATTGCGTCGCTGGAAGGTCAGCTGTACAAGCCGCGTATGGACCGTGAGGTGCTGCAGACCTACTCGAAGGGCCTGATTGCGACCACCGGCTGCCCCTCGGGTGAGGTTCAGACGCGCCTACGCCTGGGCCAGTTCGACGAGGCGGTCCAGGCAGCCAGCGAATTCCGCGATATTTTTGGCAAGGACAACTTCTACTGCGAGGTCATGGACCACGGCCTGGACATTGAACGCAACGTCCAGGAGGATCTGCACCGCCTCGCCAAGAAGCTGAACCTGCCCTTCGTCGCCACCAACGACCTGCACTACACCCGCCAGGAAGACCACACCGCCCACGCGGCGCTGCTGTGCGTGCAGTCCGGCTCGACCCTCACCGACCCCAAGCGCTTCAAGTTCGACGCGGATAACTTCTACCTGCGCTCGGCAGAAGAAATGTACGCCCTGTTCGGTGACATTCCCGGCGCGTGTGAGAACACCCTCGAAATCGCTGAACGCTGCAACGTTGAGTTCAACACCAAGGCGAACTACATGCCGAACTTCCCCGTGCCCGAGGGCGAAAACGAGGAATCCTGGTTCGTGAAGGAGGTCGAGAAGGGCCTGCACTACCGCTTCCCGCAGGGTGTTCCCGACGCTGTGCGCAAGCAGGCAGAGTACGAGGTGGGGGTTATTACCTCCATGGGCTTCCCCGGCTACTTCCTCGTGGTCGCCGACTTCATCAACTGGGCGAAGCGCAACGGTATTCGCGTGGGTCCTGGTCGTGGCTCCGGCGCGGGCTCGATGGTGGCGTACGCGATGCGCATCACCGAGCTGAACCCGCTCGACCACGACCTGATCTTCGAGCGATTCCTCAACCCCGACCGCGTCTCCATGCCCGACTTCGATGTGGACTTTGACGATCGTCGCCGCGGCGAAGTCATCGACTACGTGACCGAAAAGTACGGTGAAGAGAAAGTCGCACAGATCGTCACCTTCGGCACCATTAAGGCGAAGCAGGCGCTCAAGGACGCCTCCCGCGTGATGGACCAGCCGTACTCGGTCGGCGAGCGCCTCACCAAGGCGATGCCACCGGACGTCATGGGCAAGAACATCGCCCTGGCGAACGTGTACAACGAAGAGGATAAGCGCTACGCCGAGGCCGCCGATCTGCGCGCCCTCATCGAGGACCCGGTCGATAAGATTTACGGCCAGGTGTTCGAAACCGCGAAGGGCCTGGAGGGTCTGAAGCGTCAGTGGGGCGTGCACGCTGCGGGCGTGATTATGTCCAGCAAGGACCTCATCGACGTGATCCCCGTGATGCGCCGCGAGGCCGATGGCCAGGTCATCACCCAGTTCGATTACCCCACCTGTGAGGGCCTGGGCCTGATCAAGATGGACTTCTTGGGTCTGCGTAACCTCACCATCATCTCTGATGCGGTGGAGAACATTAAGGCTAACCGAGGCATTGACCTGGACCTTGAGTCCCTCTCGCTGGATGACCCGGAATCGTACCGTCTGCTGGCGCGCGGCGATACCCTCGGCGTGTTCCAGCTCGATGGTGGCCCGATGCGCTCGCTGCTCAAGCTCATGGAACCCGAGGAGTTCGAGCACATTTCGGCAGTGTTGGCGCTGTACCGTCCGGGCCCGATGGGTGCGAACTCGCACACCAACTACGCTCTGCGTAAGAACGGTAAGCAGGAGATCGAGCCGATTCACCCCGAACTGGAAGAGCCGCTGAAGGACATTCTGGACACCACCTACGGCCTGATTGTGTATCAGGAGCAGGTGATGGCGATTGCTCAGAAGGTCGCGAACTACACTCTGGGTGAGGCAGACTTGCTGCGCCGTGCGATGGGTAAGAAGAAGAAGGCGGAGCTGGATAAGCAGTACGCTACCTTCCACGACGGCATGATTTCTAACGGCTACTCTGAGGGCGCTATTAAGGCGCTCTGGGATATTCTGCTGCCGTTCTCTGACTACGCGTTCAACAAGGCGCACACGGCCGCGTACGGTCTGGTGTCCTACTGGACTGCGTACCTGAAGGCGCATTACCCGCAGGAGTACATGGCCGCGCTGCTGACCAGCGTGGGCGATAACAAGGACAAGCTCGCGCTGTACCTGAATGAGTGCCGCGCCATGGGCATTACCGTGCTCGCACCGGATGTGAACGAGTCCACCCTGACCTTCGCCCCCGTCGGTGACGATATCCGCTTCGGTATGGGCGCGATCCGTAACGTGGGCGCGAACGTGGTCGAAGGCATGATTGCCGCCCGCGAGGAGAAGGGCCGCTACGAGTCCTTCAACGACTTCCTGAAGAAGGTGCCGCTGCAGGTGTGCAATAAGCGCACCATCGAGTCGCTCATTAAGGCGGGCGCTTTCGACGACCTGGGCCACACGCGCCGTTCGCTGTCCCTCATTCACGAGGCGGCAGTGGACGCCGCCGTGGCGGTCAAGCGTAAGGAAGCGGCGGGCCAGTTCGACCTCTTCGGTTCCCTCGGCATGGATGACGCCCTGGGTGATGAGCTGACCGTGACCATTCCTGATGTTCCTGAATGGGACCGCCGCGAGAAGCTGAACTTTGAGCGTGACATGCTGGGCCTGTACGTTTCGGACCACCCGCTGCGCGGCCTGGAGCGTGCCCTCTCGGACGCGGCAAGCCATTCGGTGCACGACATCATCGGTGAAGACTCGCACGTGCGCGACGGCGAAACCGTCACCATTGCGGGTATGCTCACCGGCGTTTCGCGCCGTATCGCCAAGTCCAGCGGTAACCAGTACGCCTCCGTGGAGCTGGAAGACCCCTCGGGCGCAACCATTACGGTCATGTTCTTCTCCCGCGCCTACGAGACGATGGGCGCCGCCCTGGCTGACGACCTCATCTGCTCGATTCGTGGCCGCGTGCAGCGCCGCGACGACGGCAGCGTGAACATGAGCGCGCAGGAACTGCTGATCCTGGAAATCAGCGATGACGGCCGCGCTGCCCCCATCACCATCGTGGTACCCGAATACCTGGTGACCGAGGCGAACCTGAAGGAGCTGAAGGATACCCTGCGCGACCACAGGGGCACCGCGGATGTGCGCATGCTCGTGCGTACCCGCGATAAGGAGCAGCTGGTGCTGCTGGACCCGAGTGTGCGCGTGGAGCCGAACCCGAGCCTCTTCGGTGAAATCAAGACGATTTTCGGTCCGAGCTGCATTCGACGCTAACAACGCGCGCTAACAACGCGCGCTAATAACACCCCCGTGAGGGGAATGACAGGGTGGATTCTGCATAGCAGAGTCCACCCTGAGCGTATATTCACTCACAACATACGGCGTCTGCGCTGTATATCACGGTAGAATAGGTATAAATATTCTTGAGCGCTGTATACGCGGGCGCTAGCGCCCAGCCAAGGAGAAACGAATGTACTGCCCCTATTGCAAGCACACCGACTCGCGCGTGGTGGATTCCCGCACCACCGATGACGGCGCCGCAATTCGCCGCCGCCGCCAGTGCACCTCCTGCGCTCGCCGCTTCACGACCGTTGAAACCACCACCATTTCGGTGATTAAGCGTTCCGGCGTGACCGAGCCCTTCGACCGTTCGAAGATTGCCGCCGGCGTGCGTAAGGCGTGCCAGGGCCGCCCCGTGGGTGAGGACGATTTGGCGAAGCTCGCCCAGGAAGTTGAGGAGCTGATTCGTGCCCGCGGTCTGGCGGAGATTAACGCGCACGAGGTGGGTCTGACCATCCTGGAGCCGCTGTCGAAGCTGGACGCGGTCGCCTACCTGCGTTTTGCGAGCGTGTACCAGGCCTTTGAGAACCTTGAAGACTTTGAGGAGGCGATTGCGCGTCTGCGTGAGGACCGCATCGCCCAGTAGCTAACTAAACCGGTAGCCGCTATAGACGAGCGGCGGCATGCAGAAGGGACCGCCTTCCGAGTGAGTCGGAAGGCGGTCCCTTCGTACGTATGTGAAGCGCTATCCGATGCGGATAGCGGGATGCACGCTCTTACGCTTCGCCGCGGCGCTGACGCTCAGGCAGCATGCCGCCAGCCCACAGTGCCGCACCCACAATACCGGCGTTGTTGCGCAGGGCAGCCATGACCATGGGGGTACGAATCTGATCCTCAAAGTAGGGCATGAACTTCTCCGGGTTCTTGGAGATGCCGCCGCCGATGATGAACAGGTCGGGGGAGAAGAGCATCTGAACGTGCTCGAAGTAGCGGTACAGACGCTTGCCGTACTTCTTCCAGGACAGCTCGTGCACCTCGCGGGCGCGAGCGGAAGCCTGAGACTCGGCGTTGTGGCCGTCAAGCTCCAGGTGGCCCAGCTCGGTGTTGGGGATCAGCTTACCGTCGTTGATGAGGGCGGAGCCGATGCCGGTGCCCAGGGTGATGACAGCGATCAGACCGTCACGGTTACGGCCCTGACCGTAGGTTGCCTCAGCCAGGCCGGCTGCGTCAGCGTCGTTGAGGCCGTATACGGTGCGGCCGTCCAGCGCCTCGCTCATGACCTGCTCCAGGTCGGTGTTAATCCAGGAGTCGTCCACGTTCGCTGCGGAGAAGACCATGCCGTTCTTCACCACTGCGGGGAAGTCGATGCCGACAGCGGATTCGGGGTCCGGTGCCAGGTCGCGGCCCTGCAGCTCATCAACTACGCGGCGTACAACCTCGGCCACAGCGGCGGGGGTTGCGGGCTTGGGAGTGTCGATGCGGAAGCGGTCGGACACGAGGTTACCGGTGCGCAGGTCAACGATGCCGCCCTTAATGCCGGTGCCTCCAATGTCCACACCAATCTGCAGGTCCTTGGGGGTGGGTGCGGGCAGTTCGGTGATGACGCCGGGTTCTGCGTAATCGCTCATGGTTTTCTCTCTTTCGCCCCGCCTACTGCCGTGTAACTGGGGGAGTGGGCGGGTTTGTTAGTGGGTGAACTGATATAAAAGTGAGGTGCTGGGCTCGTACCGGCAAGGGTAAGAAACCCAGAAGTCTGCGCTTTAGGGCAGGGTGAGGATGTCCGCGCCGTCAGCGGTCACCACGAGGGTGTGCTCGAACTGCGCGGTGCGCTTGCGGTCGCGGGTGACAACCGTCCAGTCGTCATCCCACAGGTCCCATTCGATGGTGCCGAGGGTCAGCATGGGCTCGATCGTGAAAATCATGCCCTCACGGATCTCGGTGTCGTAGGCGGGTGCCGCATCGTAGTGGGGGATGATGAGGCCCGAGTGGAACTCACGACCCACACCGTGACCGGTGTAGTCGCGAACCACACCGTAACCGAAACGTGCCGCATACTTCTCAATGACGCGACCAATCACGTTAATCTGGCGGCCCGGCTTCACAGCCTTAATCGCACGGTTCAGGGACTCCTCGGTGCGCTCAACCAGCAGGCGGGATTCTTCGTCCACGTTGCCGATGAGCAGGGTCTTGTTGGTGTCGCCGTGCATGCCGTCCAGGTATGCGGTGACGTCCAGGTTGAGGATGTCGCCGTCCTCCAGCACGGTGGAGTCCGGGATGCCGTGGCAGATGACCTCGTTCAGGGAGGTGCACACGGACTTGGGGTAGCCGCGGTAATCCACGGTGGAGGGGTACGCGCCGTGGTCGCAAATGTACTCGTGGACCAGCACGTCAATCTCGTCGGTGGTGGTGCCGGGCACGCAAATCTTGGATGCTTCAACGATGGCGCCTGCCGCGATCTTGCCGGCTGCGCGAACTCGCTCAACTTCCTCGGGGGTGTACATGTTCGAGTCGTTACCCTCGTTGGCGGTGGGCTTACCCACGTACTCGGGGCGAACAATGTGCGAGGGGACCGGGCGCATGGGGGTGACGCGTCCGGGGGTCAGGCAACCGACGGGTGCGCGACCGGGCTCTGCGGGAAGATTATGCGAAGTGTTCGTTTTGGTTGAAGACATAGTTTCATCTTACCGGGCGTGGGCGGGTTGTGTCCCTTGCGGGGGCGCTAAAAAGCGGCGGATACATAAGCCGTACCTTTTTCCCAGATTGTGAATAAAATTTCATGCACGCTAGCAGCAAAACGGCGCGGAACGGAAGACAGGGGAGAGGGTAAGGATCGTGAGAAGCTCCGCCCGCCTCATTGCCACGAACCTATGCGCGTGAGAAGCTAGAAACACCAACCCCTCACCGTCGAAGGAGAACCCATGAGTGAGAAGAAAAACCGCCTGAGCGAAGCCATCGAATCGGCGGTCGAAAAGACCCTGAACTCCGCGACCGAAGCCGCCAGCCCGCACCCCGAAGAGTACTGGTACAACCTGTCCACCGGCGAGGTGGAACGCGGCCAGCAGAGCGCCGTCACCTCCCTGTGGGGCCCCTTCAAAACCTACGAGGAGGCGGCACACGCCATGGACCGCGCCCGCGAACGCAACGAAGCCTGGGACAAGGACAGCGACTGGAGCTAAAGAACTAGCACCCTCAGCCTTTAGCTCAATGCCCTCAGTCTTGCTCAGGGCGCACGCCGCCCAATAGGCATACAACGTGAGACGAAAGACCCCCGCACCCGGAAGCACCGGGTACGGGGGTCTTTCTTCATCAAGCTTTTTTTCTCAGGCTTTCTGCATAAGCCTTTTCTCAGCCTAAAGCCTACTCAAAGGTGTGCTCAGGCGCCGGGAACTCACCCGAACGAACCTGCTCACGATAAGCACGCGCAGCGTCCTCCATGACCTGGCCGACCTGCGCAAACTGCTTCACAAAACGCGGCACGCGACCGGAACGAACACCCATCATGTCCTGCCACACCAGCACCTGACCGGTCGTCACATTCGAGGCACCAATACCGATGGTCGGCACAGCGCCCACAGCCTCATCCACCAGCTGCGCGGTCTGGGCGGTCACCATCTCCATGAGCACGCAGAACGCGCCAGCCTCAGCCAGTGCCACCGCATCCTCACGAACACGCTCAGCGGCATCGCCGCGGCCCTGCACACGGAAACCACCCAGGGCATGCTCCGCCTGCGGGGTGAAACCAACATGCGCCACCACCGGAATACCGGTACGCACCAGGGCACGAACCCACTCGGCCATCGAAGCGTCCGCCTCAATCTTGACCGCGTGCGCGCCGCCCTCCTTCATCAGGCGAACAGCGCTCGCCACCGCCTGCTGCGGGGACTGCTCATACGAACCAAACGGCAAATCGGCAACCACCATGGCGCGGGAAGCACCGCGAGAAACCGCCGCCACCAGCGGAATCATCTCATCCAGGGTAATGGTCAGGGTTGACTCGTAACCGAGCACCACATTCGCCGCGGAATCGCCAACCAGCAGCATGTCGATACCCGCGCGATCAAAAATCTGCGCGGTCAGGGCGTCGTAGCAGGTCAGCATGGAGAACTTCTGCCCGGTCGCCTTGGCCTGCGCCAGGTGAACGGTACGCACCTTCTTGACGGTGTCCAGGTCAAAAGCCTTCGATGCGTTAGCAGAAGCGGGAGCAGCCGCGGAGGTAGCGGCAGGCTGCGCCGCGTAGGGCGAAGAGATCTCGGAAGAACGCTCAGTAGTCATGCTGACTATTCTAACCCTGCGCGGTGCTAATCTAACTCTGCACGGCTCCAACCTGGCGTATCGCTCACCCCAAGCCTAGTTCCAGATGAGGTTAATGTAGTAGGTCGGGAACGACGCAGCGGCGTTCTTATTCATCAGCTCCGGAATGGCGGACGAAGCATCCTCAAACTCGCGCGGCAAATCGCGCTGAATGAGTGCCTGCTGCACCAGCGCATCCCAGTAGAGCTGGGTGATCGAGTAGGTGCAGACTTCCTTCACGACGTCCTCTGCGTAGGACTCCCACGCCGGGAGCGCCGCCTCGTTATCAAAGAAACCCTCATAGCCCTGAGACAGACCCGTATCGCAGGCGTTCACTGCGTTCTTCGCGTACTGCAGCCAGTAGCTGCGGCTCAACTCATCGGTGGTGTTGAAAGTAAACGCCTCATAGTCTGCCTTCAGCAGGGCGTAAGACGCCTGAATAGAACCGGCAAGCGGGGCGTGCGAAGAGAAAACAATAACGTCCAGAAGAGCAGCGATGTACTCCATCTGCACCTTCTCGTACGCAATGCCGGAAGGCTGAACCGGACCAGAATGCATCTGCACCAGGGCCTCCACCGCATTGATGAAACGTTCAATGTCGGCGGTCGCCTTCACCATCAGATTCAGCAGACGCTGAACGCACTGATAATCCTCAGAAATCTGCGAGAACACGCCAAAGGACAGGATGCCGCGCTCAGAAGCAGCCGTCGCCAGAATCTGGTGCGTCAACCGCTGGCTCTCCGCCTCCGCCTTCGCCACGCTTACCAGCAGGGCACCGCAATACGCCAGGGCGCGGCCGTCCACCAGCTGAGGCTGCTGCCGATGCAACGGCAGAAGACGCTCATGAATCTGACGGAAAATCGCGCTCTGCGCCAGAGCCTTCTTGCCCAGCTCCTCAGTCTTCAACAGCACAGTATCTGCCGAGAAATCACGCGGCACGAAGCGACGAGCATCCGGCGCGGTAAACGGCGAATAGGGGCGACCCATCACCGGATGCAACAGCGACATCGTGGTAAACAGCGAAAAACGAGCCGCCACCGGGTACAGCGAATCCGGGTAGTTCGGCGCATCCGGCGCGTTGACACGCTCCGTGCACAGAGTCAACCAGGTCTGATTCACCGCCCGATCAGAGGCAATGCCAACACCCATACCCAGGATGCCCTCACCGAACGCCTCCGAAGGAAGCTTGCCGGGGTTCATGGCACGTGCCTGCATGAGCGCTACAGCCAGCTCCACCGTATAGTTCGTGCGGCGCTTCTTGCCCGCCTCGTCAAGGTTCTGGAACGGACGCACGCCCGCAATCTTCTGACCGCGCGCCAGCGTATGCAGCTCCTTGCTCATCGCGAACTGCTGCGGGTTACGCTGCATCATCTTCGACACCTCGTAGGCGCTCTTACGGTTCAGCTTCTCACGGCGCTGAGCGCCCTCAGCGGAGAGAGAATCGTACTTGCCGCGGGTCGCGTGCACATACCAGGAACGAATTACCTGAAGCGGCAGGAAGAAGAACGTGTACTTCCACGACCAGCTAAAAATAATGACCGGAATAGCCGCGCTCGACCCCAAACGGCCCGTGTAACCGGTCCAGATGAACTCCACAAACGCACCAACCAGCGCCCACAACGCCACGGTGCGAGTCTTAAACGCAACGCGGGAGGGGCGGTCCAGCAGGTAGGTCGCACCACCGGTCTTGTTATTCTTCATGACTGTCGGGCCAAAGACCGCAACCGCAAAAAGACAGACCAGATACAACACCAAGAAAACAATGGGGGCGGCGATAAGTAGTAGCCACTCTAAACCGGTGGGGTCGGCAGCCACGATGCTGGTCGCCAACGGAAGCTGCGCCAGCGGAAGCTGTACGGTCGAGGGAAGAAGAATGGAATGTAGCATACCCCCATTATCGCAAGGCGACCCCGACCACGCCCCGCGAACCGTCATCTGCTAGGTATCTGAACAAAGCCTAGACCCGCACCGCAGAAAAGTGGGGGAGCGGCCCCGGTACCGCCCAGAATCTGATACCGTGCCGCAAGAACGAGACACGAGCGAGAATTTACACAAACGAAACCTCCCACCCGCGCGACGCACAGCAGAACCCGATAGGCTAGATAACAACAGGACATACGCCGGGGCAAGGAGGCGCCAGCACCGCTGGTACGCAACCCGCCGGAACGACGGTGAAAACCGCTGAAGCTCAGCGGAACCCACCGGGTCGCTCCCGCACTATACATCCTCGTCTCGGCACACAATTCAGCGCGCCTCCGCCACCCACAGACGGGTACCACGCGGATGCGCGCCCGCACCGAGAGGGCAACTCATGGACCGCCAACAGGAATTCGTACTGCGCACCATCGAAGAGCGCGACATCCGCTTCATCCGCCTCTGGTTCACCGACGTGGTCGGCACCCTCAAATCCGTTGCGCTCGCACCGGCTGAAGTAGAAAGCGCCTTCGATGAGGGCTTGGGCTTTGACGGCTCCTCGATTGAGGGTTTCTCCCGCATCTACGAATCCGACATGCTGCTGCAGCCGGACCCCTCCACCTTCCAGATTCTGCCCTGGCGCGGCGAGGAAGACTACACCTCCCGCATGTTCTGTGACGTGCTCACCCCCGACGGCGAAATCAGCGCCTCCGACACCCGCGGCGTGCTCAAGCGCGTGCTCAACAAGGCAGCGGAGATGGGCTTCACCTGCTACACCTCGCCCGAAATTGAGTTCTACCTGCTCGAATCCTCCAAGCTCGGCGCTGATGGATTCCCCGTGCCCGTGGACTACGAATCCTACTTCGACCACACCCCCGGCGGCATCGTGCAGGACTTCCGCCGCAAGGCAGTGACCATGCTCGAAGAAGTTGGCATCTCCGTCGAATTCAGCCACCACGAAACCGGCCCCGGCCAGAATGAAATCGACCTGCGCCACGCCGACGCCCTGCAGACCGCCGACAACGTCATGACCTTCCGCACCGTCATCAAGGAAGTCGCCTACTCGCTGGGCATGTACGCAACCTTCATGCCCAAGCCCTTCACCAAGTACGCCGGCAGCGGCATGCACACCCACTTCTCCCTCTTCGAAGGCGACACCAACGCATTCTTCGAAGCCGGCGCCGAATACCAGCTGTCCAAGACCGCGCGCCACTTCATCGCCGGTGTGCTCAAGCACGCCCCCGAATTCACCGCGGTCACCAACCAGTTCATCAACTCCTACAAGCGCCTCTGGGGCGGCGGCGAGGCGCCCTCCTACGTCTCCTGGGGCCACAACAACCGCTCCGCTCTCGTGCGTGTGCCCCTGTACAAGCCGAACAAGATGCAGTCTGCCCGCATCGAATACCGCGGCCTGGACTCGGCATCGAACCCGTACCTCGCCTACGCGGTGATTCTTGCCGCAGGTCTGAAGGGCATCGAAAACGAGTACCCGCTCATGCCCGCCGTGACCGAAGACCTCGCCGCCATGACCAACGCCGAACGCCGCGCCATGGGCTACAACCCGCTGCCCGCGTCCCTGCGTGAAGCCATCAATATCACCGAAGAATCCGAGTTCATGGCGGAGGTTCTGGGCGAGCAGGTCTTCGAGCAGTTCCTGCGCAATAAGCGCGCCGACTGGGACCAGTACCAGGCTCAGGTGACCCCGTACGAGCTCAAGCACAACCTCGGAATCCTCTAACGGCTGGATTTTCTCACCTCCTCACAGGATGAGTGAGCGCTGACAGCCTCAGGGCGGTACCCGCTACCGGTAACACGCCGGCGGGTACCGCCCACAGGTCTATCAAATGCACCTATCGGCTGCACCGTTCACCGCCGATTTTTAGCCGCCGATTTTTGCTGGCGAAATTTATACTTTCCACCCCGGATCTACTCTCCACCCACAGTTCTCTAACCCCAGTTCTCTACCCACGGTTCTCACGCTATGACTGACAGCTCCCACTACCCGGCCACCGGGCTCATCCGCATTGTTGACCCCGCCAAAGAACCCAAGCCGCTGACCGACATCGCCCCCGATGCGCTCGACGACGAACAGCGCGCCGAAGCCGAACGCAAAGCACAGCTGCGCCTGCACACCCGCATGATTGCCACCGGCTTCCACGACCCGTCCAAGGCAGAACGCTGGCTCAACGCACCCGAACTGAAGCACGTCTCGCAGGATGCGCTCTTTGCCGGGCTGCGCCTCGCACCCTCACCGGATATTGCCCTGCCCGCCCTCGTGCGTCTCATCGAGAAGCACCCGGCGGTTGCTGAGCGCGCCAACCGCGGCGACAAAGAATTCGGCATGTACCGACTGCTCGGCGCATCCCAGGCGATTGGCGATTTTCTCTACCGCCGCCCCGAGCTCATCGATCCGCTCTTCGACACGCAGGTGTACCCGGCTGAGAGCGCGCTGATTCGCTCCCAGCACCCGGCGTCAATCCTGCCGGAAACCGACGGGGAATTCCTGACCCCCATCGCACCGCTGGATACCCCCTACCGCCGCGATATCCTCACCGCCCTCGGCGCCGACCCCCACGCGGAGCGTCCGCGCGCTGCCGCCGAACAGACCGGCAAAGACGGCTACGTGACCCTGCGCGTTGCCTACCGCGCCGCCCTGGCGCGCATCGCCCTGCTCGACGTGTGCTGTGAAGACCCGGTCGAAATGATGCCCACCATCGGTCGTCACCTCGCCGATTTGGCAGCCGCCGCGCTGGAGGGCGCGCTCGCTATTGCGCGCACCGAAGTAGCGGAGGGACTGGGGCCCGGTCTGGCGGCTCCTCGCCGAGGCGAAGCCGTAGACGCCCTGGACTTGGCGATTATCGGTATGGGTAAGTGCGGTGCCCGCGAGCTGAACTACATCTCTGACGTTGACGTGGTGTATGTGGTTGCGCCCGTGGAACCCGCCGCCGCTGGCGCCGCGCCTCATGCCGGGGCAGAGGGGGAGAGCGCCCCGCTCAAGCTCACCGAGAACGAATGTTCCACCATCGGCACGGAACTCGTGCACGCCCTCACCCGCGCCATCATGGGCCCCGCACCCGAACCCGCCCTCTGGGAGGTCGACGCGAACCTGCGACCCGAGGGCAAGGACGGCCCGCTCGTGCGTACCGTTGAATCCTACGTGCAGTACTACAAACGCTGGGCCGAAAACTGGGAGTTCCAGGCACTTCTCAAGGCGCGTCCCATCGCCGGTTCGGCGCAGCTGGGTGCCCGCTACGCCCGCGCAATTGACCCCTTCGTGTGGGAGTCCGCCGGCCGTGAATCCTTCGTGGAATCCGTGCAGGCGATGCGCGCCCGCGTGACCGACAACATTCCCTCACACCAGGTAGACCGCCAGATTAAGCTGGGTCCGGGCGGCCTGCGCGATATTGAGTTCACCGTGCAGCTGCTGCAGCTCGTGCACGGTCGAACCGACCCCGCCGTGCGCACCAAGTCCACCGTGGATTCTCTCGCGGCGCTGACCGCCGTCAGCTACATTAGCCGCACCGACGCCGAAGCGTTCAGCCGCGACTACAAGAAGCTGCGCGTACTGGAGCACCGCATCCAGTTGCAGCAGCTGCGCCGCACCCACCTGATGCCCGAGAAGGAAGCCGAACAGCGCGCTCTTGCCCGCTCGATTCTCTCCCCGGAACGCAACGGCACGCTCTCCGCCGAGCAGATGCTGAAGGCGTGGCAGAAAATTAAACGGAATGTCCGTTCTCTGCACGAGCGAATCTTCTTCCGCCCGCTACTCGCCGCTGTCTCCACGCTCAGCCGCGACGAAGTGGTGCTCAGCGAACAGGCGGCACAGGACCGTCTTGCCGCCCTCGGCTACCGCGACCCGCGCGGCGCCATGCGCCACATCAAGGCACTCACCACGGGACTTTCCCGTAGCGCAGACATTCAGCGGCACCTCATGCCCGTGCTACTGGGCTGGTTCGCCCGCGGCGTGGACGCGGACGCCGGTCTGCTCGGATTCCGCATCGTCTCCGAATCGCTCGGCAGCACCAGCTGGTACCTGCGCATGCTCCGCGACTCGCCCGCAGCCGCCGAACGCCTCAGCCAGCTGCTCTCCAGCTCACGCCCCATGACCGACCTGCTCGAGGACGCTTCCGCCTCCATCGCCTGGCTGGACAAGGTTGCCGACCTCAAACCGCTGGGGGAGGAGGCGCTTGCTTCCGAGGTTTCCTCCCTGCTGGCACGCCACGAGGACGCCGCCGAGGCGATGCGCGCCGTGCGTTATATGCGTCGGCGTGAGACCCTGCGCACCGCCATGGGGTGGACTCTGGGCATTGCGACTATTGAGGATACCTGCGCTGGTCTTGCCGCCATTGACGAGTGCACAATCGGTGCGGCGCTGCAGATTGCCCTGCGTGAGCTCCAAGCGGCACCGGAAGGCGCTGAACCCGCGGAAGTAGCCGAGCCCGCCGAAGCTGAGGCGGTAGCGGGGGAGAAGCTGCTCACCCGCATCGCCGTCATCGGCATGGGCCGCCTCGGCGGCGCCGAGAACGGCTTCGGCTCCGACGCGGACGTTATGTTCGTCCACGAACCCCTCGACGGGGTCGACGAGGACGCCGCACAGGAACAGGCGGCACGCATTGTCAACCGCACCCTGGCGCTCCTCAAGCAGCCCGTCAAGCCCGCCATTCGTGCCGAACGGCCCCTCGAAGTGGACGCCGACCTGCGCCCCGAAGGCAAGCAGGGCGCTATCGTGCGCTCGCTGGACTCCTACCGCTCCTACTACGAGCGATGGGCGGAAACCTGGGAATTCCAGGCGCTCGCCCGCGCCCGCCCCATTGCCGGCGACGAGGAGCTCGGACGTGCTTTCGTGGAGCTCATCGACCCGTACCGCTACCCGGCAACTTTCACGCCCGAACAGGTGCAGCAGATTCGCCGCATGAAAGCGCGCGTTGAGAACGAACGCATGCCACACGGTGCCGACCGCACCCGCCAGCTCAAGCTCGGCCGCGGCGGCCTCTCTGACGTGGAATGGCTGGTCCAGCTCGTGCAGCTGCGCCACGCGCACGCCGTGCCGGGGCTACGAACCACCTCCACCCTGAAGGCGCTAAACGCCGCGGTTGAGGCGGGGCTGGTCGCCGCCGCGGACGCTGAAGTCCTCAGCGGCGCCTGGCTACTCGCCACGAAGATTCGCGGCGGCAACGTACTGCGCGGCGTGCGCCAATCCGACACCCTACCCTCGGGACGCGCCGACTTGGAAGCAATCGCCCGCTGGTGCGGATACCCCGCCGGCAGCGCACGCGCCCTCGAAGAGGACTACCTGCGCCAAACCCGCAACGCCCGCAAGGTCTACGAACGCCTCTTCTTCGAAGAGCTCTAGAGACTCTAGAAAACATGAGCCTGGCGTTTTCGTCGGTGCAGATTTCCGGTGCGGATTTCATAGGGGAGGGGTAGGGGACCCGGTTCCCCGCCCCTCCTTTTCGTTCTCTTTTGAAAAATTTTGTGGATGCTCAGCGGATAGCATGTGCCCGCTGTTGCCCTTACGGAAATAGCAGCCACCCCAAAACCCCAAAAATGTGACCGGCACCATGAAAATAAATTTTGCTCGCGCTCCTCAAAAACAAAGCAAAACACCCCGTTCTGCCCCGGAAACACGCGGAACACAAGATGATCTACAAAGGATTTGGCAAACACTCAAAAACCCCGTATAGTATTTACCTGTCAGCACGACGGAGCGAAAAACTCCTCGGAATGATTCAAATTGAATACGCTGATATGCGGTTGTAGCTCAGTTGGTAGAGCACCACCTTGCCAAGGTGGATGTCGCGAGTTCAAGTCTCGTCAACCGCTCGTAAGGACTCCAAGAGTTCGAACGCGTTCCCTCGTGGAGCGTATGCGGTGAGGTGGTCGAGTGGTTAGGCAGCGGCCTGCAAAGCCGTGTACGCGGGTTCGAATCCCGTCCTCACCTCGCAACAAAACAATTGTTTTGTGAGCGCGATTGGCGCAGCGGTAGCGCGCTTCCCTGACACGGAAGAGGTCACTGGTTCGATCCCAGTATCGCGCACAAATGAAGCCCTGATTCTTCGGAATCAGGGCTTTTGTGTTTATCTTTTTGGTTTCTTGGGTTTGCGGAGGGGATGGTGTCCTCCTTGTTCCTACAGGGAACCCGCCCTCGCTTCGCTTCGGGCACCCTGATGTCACGACGGAGGACACCACCCCTCCACCCTCTACGCAAGACACTTAGCCCCGGTTCAGTAAGTGCAGGGCTTGGGTACGCGATACCGGTATAACGAACTGGAGGGGGAGGGGGCTTCGCCTTCTCAGTCTTTTGCTGGAGTCTAAAGCGGAGATTTATGTTAAAGCTGAGGTTCAGGGTATTCTTTTGAACGGCGCTGATTTTCTTTCCAAAGCAAGCAATTGAGGCTCGCCCGGGTTCGCATCAAGCTGCGCCGCAAACACATCACCCCATCTGAATAAAGGGCATACCATGTCTACTTCCCTGACCCGCCGCAAGCTCGTCGCCGGTGCAGCCTGGGCGGCACCCGTCGTCGCAGCCTCCGCAACCATCCCCTCCTACGCAGCGTCCGTTGCGGCCACTAACGACTGCATCCTGGCTGCCAACCCTGCCTACAGCATCTCCGGCACCGACGAAGGCACCAAGACCGTGCAGAGCTTCGCCGTGCCCAACAACGTCCACAAGCTCCGCTTCGAGCTGGTTGGCGGCGCAGGCGGCACCAATAACCGCATGACCCCTGCCGGTTCCGGCGCGAAGGTCAGCGGCATCATCGCCGTCACCCCCGGCTCCACCGTGCAGATCATCGCCGCAGCAGGCGGTATCGGTGACGGCTCCCTCACCCCCACCGCCGGTGGTGAAGGCTACGGCAACGGCGGCTCCGTACCCGCCTACACCATCCCCGGCAACATCACCGCGCAGGTCGACGCCAAGTACGCGGACCCAGCTAACTCCAAGACCCAGGTGTACGCTGCATCCGGCGGCGGCTCATCCGCACTGCTCATCGACGGCGTCGTCGTAGCTGTAGCAGGTGGCGGTGGTGGCGCGGGCATGACCAGCTCCGGCGTGTCCTACGCAGACCCCTGGTACTCCAACCTCGACGGCCAGATTGACGCCGGCGTGGCGCCCCTCGGCTCGGATGCGTCCCCGCAGTTCGACGCAGCGGGTAGCGCCTCCGCGGCGGCAGGCTCCAACGGCACCCCCGGCTACGAAATCTATAGGGCTGAACGCACCAAGGTCCTGACCTACAACTCCGGTTTCGGCGGCGCAGCGGGTGTAGGCGGTGCAGGAGGCGCGGCAGGTACCCTGCCGGTCAGCGGCCCCATCATCGGCTTTGAAAGCACCAACAACCAGGTGCTGTTCAGCCAGTTTGTTGCCGGTAATGCGGGCACGAGCGGCTTCGCGGGCAGTGGCGGCGACGGTGCGGCTGCGTACTCCTACCAGCTGGATGAGAACCCCGCCAGCGTGCACGAGAAGGGCACCTACGAGGACCGCAGCTGGGACCTGGACGTCTACAATGACGAGGGCGCGTACGCACAGAACTTCAACGGCTACCAGTCCGTGGTGTCTGGCGGCGGCGGTGCAGGCTACGGAGGCGGCGGTTCCGGCGCGGCGCAGTCTGTCTCCTCGATTGTGCTGACCCAGAAGTGGCTGAACAGCCCGACTGGCGTGCGTCAGGGCCTCGGTTACACGATGCAGGGCGGTGCAGGTGGCGCGGGCGGCTCGTACATTGCACCGTCGGTGAGCGAGGGTGCGATTGTTTCGGCTGAGAACGCGCCGCAGTGGATGCGCGAGCGCGGTAACGGTTCGGTGACGGTGACCTTCTGCGAGGCTGCAGCTTAACCTTCTCGGTTATTCTTGCCAATTCACGGGTGGAGGCGGCTATGCCTTCCGGAAGCGACATCAGGGTGCCCCTGCAGGAGCGGAGGAAGTGCATAGCTTGCCGACCCACAGGGCACCGAAACCCATAGATACGAAAGAGCCCCCCACACGAGGTAATCGTGTGGGGGCTCTTTGCCGTTCACCGCGCAAGCTGAGGCGGGAACCTACCGCGGACAGGCGGTGTCGTCCGTAGCGACATCAGGGTGCCCGAAGCGAAGCGAGGGCGGGTGCCCCTGTAGGAGCGAGGACGAACACCGCCGTCCGCAGCACAACCGGTAGTCTCAAAATCTAACGCTTGATGGCGTCCAGCGCCTCACGCTGAGCCTTCGCAATGCGCTTCTCAGACACCGTGTAGGCGGTACCAAGCTCCTGGGCGAAGAAGCTGACGCGCAGCTCCTCAATCATCCAGTTCACGCGGCGGAGCGCATCCGGCACGATGGTGCCTGCCGGTAGCGACTTGACCGCGTTATCGTAGGAGTCTTCCAGGTCCTGCACGGTGAGCATGAGCTGGTTGTCGCGGTGCAGGTTCGGGCCGAGCTTCGTCAGGCGCACCTGGGCGGCCTTGAGGTAGCGCGGGATGTGAACCAGCTGGTCGTAGCCGGTTTTCGCCACGAATCCGGGGTAGACGAGGTTCTCCATCTGTGCCTTTACGTCGGAGACGGCGTGCATGGTCGTCAGCGAGGTTGCCTTCTTGACTGCCTTCTTTAGCGCGGTGGCTTCGGAGAGGATCTCGGCGACGAGCTTGGTGACGTCGAAGACCGTCTCGATGAGTTCGGCACGTACGTGCTCGTAGAGTTCGCTGTATTCGGCGTACGTGAAGATGGGGGTGTGCGGCACGAGGTGGTCGAGTGCCGCGACGGTGCAGTCGCGGATGAGTTCGTCGATGGAGCCGTGGGGGTTCTGCGTGAAGACGATTTTCTCCTTGTGGGAGAGGTGTTCGCTCACGTAGCGTACGGGCGAGGGCACCTGCAGTTGGAGCAGGCGGATGATGCCGCGGCGCTGGGCGTGGAGCTGTTCGGCTTCGGTGGGGAAGATACGCAGACCTACGCTGGTTTCTTCGTCGACGAGGGCGGGGTAGCCGTTGACCGCTTGAGTGGCGATGATGCGCTGTACCTTGCGGGGGATTTCTCCGTTGGGGAAGAGGTCGGCGGGGAATTCGGTGAGGCCGCTGATTTCGCGTACCTGCGAGCCGTGTGCGTCGGTCGGCTGTGCCGTCTGTGCGGTGCCGCCCTGTGCGTTTTTCGCGCCATTCTTGGTAGAAGCCGCGGAGCTACCCGAGTTGCCCGAGCCGCCCTGGGCGAGCGCCACCATTTTTGCCATGGTGTCGTCGGATGCGCCGAGCGAGTCGGCGAGGGCGCTGCGGATTTCCTTGTGGAGCTGCTGCTGCAGGGCGCGCAGGTCCTTGCCTTCGCCGAGGATTTTGTTGCGTGCGTTGCGCACCTGGAATCCCATTTTCAGGTGTTCGGGCACGGCGTCCCAGTTGAAGGCTTCGGGCTCGACAACGACGCCGCGCAGGCGGCGTAGTACGAGTGCGAGGGAGGGGATGAGTTCGTCGGTGGCGGGGGAGTAGTCCTCTTCCAGGGCGGAACAGGCGGCGCGTGCCACGTCGGGTGCGGGCACGAAGTTGCGTCGAATCGCCTTGGGGAGCGATTTGATGAGTGCGGTGACGAGTTCGTGGCGCAGGCCGGGGATTTGCCAGCGGAACGGTTCGGGGCTCAGCTGGTTGAGGAAGAGGATGGGTACCTGGACTGCTACGCCGTCGCGCTTGGCGGCGTCGGTGCGGGCGCCTCCGATGCCGGCGGTGGGGGCGTATTCGTAGCGCAGGTCGAGGGTGAGTTCGCCGCTGTCGGTGCGCTGCACCCACTGGCGCGGGAACTGGGAGTCGTCGTAGTCGGCGGCTTCCTCGTTGATGAGCTTTTCGGGGTTGAAGTCCAGGTAGTTGTCATCTTCGAGACGTGCCTGCTTCCACCACTTGTCGAAGGCGCGCACATCCGTCACGTGGGCGGGGATGCGTGCGTCGTAGAAGGCGAAGAGTACGGAGTCGTCTACGCGCAGGTCGCGGCGGCGTAGGCGTGCTTCGAGTTCTTCGACTTCGGCGAGGGCGCGCTGGTTGCGCAGGTAGAACTTGTGCTGGGTGTGCCATTGGCCTTCGACGAGGGCGGACTGGATGAACAGTTCGCGGGCTGCGGCGGCGTCTACGCGGGCGTACTGCACGGGGCGGTCGGCGTAGATGGTCAGGCCGAAGAGGGTGCCCTTGGCGTAGGCGACTGCCGCGCCGGAGCTGAGCGACCAGTGCGGTTCGGAGTATTGCACGCTGATGAGGTGCTTGCCGATTTCTTCGATCCACTGCGGGTCGATGGAGGCGTTGGTGCGCGCCCACAGGCGGGAGGTTTCGACGAGTTCGGCGGAGAGCACCCAGTCGGGGCTCTTTTTGAACAGGCCGGAGCCGGGGAAGATCGCGAACTTGGTGCCGCGTGCGCCGAGGTATTCGCGGGGGCCGCGGTTGCGTCCCTTGGAGTCCTTTTCGCGTTCTTCCTTGACGCCCACGTGGGAGAGCAGGCCGGAGAGCAGGCTCTTGTGGATGTCGATTTCGTGGGCGGAGGCGTTGATGTCCCTGCCGCCGCTGGCGTGAATGTTGGCGGTGCGTCCCATTTCGCGTAGCTGGGCGAAGAGGTCCTGCCATTCGCGGATGCGCAGGTAGTTGATGTATTCGCGGTGGCACATTTTGCGCAGCTGCGAGGAGGACAGCGCCGCCTGCTGCTCGTTGATGTAGTCCCAGAGCAGCAGGAAGGAGGAGAAGTCGGAGGTGTCGTCGATGAAGCGGGCGTGCATCGCGTCGGCTTCGGCACGCACGTCGGCGGGGCGTTCGCGCGGGTCCTGGATGGTCAGGGCGGCGGCGAGCACCATCATTTCCTTGGCGCAGTTGCGGCGGCCGCCTTCGATGATCATACGGGCGAGGCGCGGGTCCACGGGGAATGCCGCCATGGCTCGGCCGATGGCGGTGAGGGTTGCGCTGTTGCCGCGGCCCTTGCGGGGTGCGCGGGGTCGTTCGGTGAGTGCGCCGAGTTCGCGGAGCAGGTTCACGCCGTCGTTGATGGCGCGGGATGCGGGCGGCTGCACGAACGGGAAGCGGGAGATGTCGCCGGGTTCGCGGACCACGCCGATTGCAATCATCTGCAGGATGACGGCTGCGAGGTTGGTGCGCAGAATTTCGGGGTCGGTGAACTCGGGGCGCGAGTTGAAGTCTTCCTCGGAGTAGAGGCGGATTGCGATGCCGTCGCTGACGCGGCCGCATCGGCCGGAACGTTGGTTGGCGCTTGCCTGCGAGATGCGTTCGATGGGCAGGCGCTGCACCTTGGTGCGTGCCGAGTAGCGGGAGATGCGGGCGGTGCCGGTGTCGATGACGTACTTGATGCCGGGCACGGTCAGCGAGGTTTCGGCAACATTCGTGGCGAGCACGATGCGCGGGCGCGATCCGGGGGAGAACACGCGGTGCTGCTCGGCGAGCGAGAGGCGCGCGTACAGGGGCAGCACTTCGTAGTTCAGGCGCGGCGACTTGGCGACCATCGCCTCGATAGCGTCCTTGGCGTCGCGGATTTCGCGTTCACCGGAGAAGAAGATGAGGATGTCGCCGGGGGCTTCCTTGGAGAGTTCCTTGATGGCGTCGAGGATGCCGTCGGTGGGGTCGTGGTCGTCTTCGATTTCGTCGTCGCTGAGGTAGTCTTCCTCGTCGAGCGGGCGGTAGCGGATTTCCACGGGGTAGGTTCGGCCGGACACCTCAATGATGGGCGGCGCGTCGTCGGGCAGAATCGCTTCGGCGATTTCGCGTTCTTCGGCGCTGAGGTTTTCGTCGACGATGCCCTTGCCCGGCACGTAGCTGGGGGAGAAGTGGCGTGCGAAACGCTCCGGGTCGATGGTCGCGGAGGTGATGATGACCTTCAGATCCGGGCGCTGCGGCAGGATGCGCTTGAGGTAGCCGAGGATGAAGTCAATGTTCAGGCTGCGTTCGTGCGCCTCGTCAATGATGAGGGTCGAGTAGCGGCGCAGCAGCTTGTCGTTCTGAATTTCGGCGAGCAGAATACCGTCGGTCATGAGCTTGATGGCGCTGTGTTCGCCGACCTCGGAGGTGAATCGCACCTGGTAGCCGACGGTTTCGCCAATTTTCTGTCCGAGTTCTTCGGCGATGCGTTCGGCGACGGAGCGTGCGGCGAGTCGGCGCGGCTGGGTGTGGCCGATGAGGCCCTTTGCGCCCAGGCCCAGGTCGAGGCACATTTTGGGAATCTGGGTGGTTTTACCGGAGCCGGTTTCACCCGCGATGATGACGACCTGGTTGTCGCGGATCGCGTTCATGATGTCTTCGCGGCGTTCGCTGACGGGCAGCTCTTCGGGGTAGGTGATGACCTCGGGGATGAGCGGCTCGTAGCGGCGCGGTGCCGGGCGGTTCTGCTGATTGCCGCCCTGCTGGTTGCCCTGGGTACCGCCCTGCTGGTTGCCCTGGGTACCGCCCTGCTGGTTGCCCTGCTTGCGGGCGCGGTTGGGACCGCCTCCGCGTCGGTTGGAGCGTGAGGCGTTGGAGTTGCGTTCGGAGGCGCCGCGGGAGGAGTTCTTGCGGTCTGCGTTATTCTTCGGGGCGCTGTTCTTCTGCGCACCCTTCTTCGGGGCGCCGTTATTTACCGCGTTGTTCTCAGCGGTTTTATCTGCGGTCTTTTCGCCGGTTTTTGCACCGGTCTTTTCGGAGGATCGTACCTTTGCCGCGTGGATTGCGGCTGCCATGCTCGCCATGGTGGGGGCGGTGCGGGGGGCCTTAGAAGTATCTGCGTGTTTCTTCGTGGATTTCTGCTCAGACATATCCTATCCAGTGTACTCGCCTTGCCCGCGGCGGGCTTGGGGTGTGCTTTGTTTGTCATATTTGGGTTTGTTCGCGGGAACCCTGTGTGGGTAGCGGCGGAATGATGGCCCTCAAAAGGGTAGTTAAGATATAATAAATAACATCAAATGCTATATAGATAGCTAATAAATATTCATCTGAATTATATGCACTACAGATGCGAATTAACAGCGCCTCTTAACTTTCTTTCGATAGTTTCGTTCAACTGCTACAGTGGTGAATAACACAGTAACGAAGGAGTGACTATGCCATCACCAAAGACGTACCCGGCAACACGTGCTGCAGTGTTGGATTGCTGCGAAGATGGGCAGCAGGAAGAAATTCACCACCGCTGCGAAGAACTCTTCCAAGCCCTCGTTCACGCGAGTCTGCGCACCCACTTCGACCGCCTCAGCGCCGAAGAAACCCTCTACCTGGTGACCGGCGACGGCGAGCGCGTACAGATTTCCCCCGAAATGTACGGACCCCTCACCTCCGTAGCGCGCGCATTCGCCGACCGCAAGGATGTCTGCGTGGTACGCCAGGACCGCCTGATGACCACGCAGGAGGCGGCAGACTACCTGGGCGTATCCCGCCCGACCGTTGTTCGCCTGCTGGAGCGCGGAGATATTCCGTTCGAGCGCATTAACACGCACCGTCGCGTTGCTTTTGATGACCTCGAACGGTACCGCCTTGAGCACGAATACGTGAACCGCCGCGTTCGCTAAACCCGCATCTGGCCGATTACTTTCTGATCAATCACTCTGATAAGACAGTACGGTTCAGAAATTGCAGCATCTGCTGAACAATCTCGGGGCTAAAACAGTGCGAATCCCCGTGTTCGGCATCCGGAACCAGCACCAAATCGGTAGGCACCTGCCGCGTGCGCAGCGCCTGATACACCCGCACCGATTGCTGGTACGGCACACACGAATCACTAATACCGTGCACGAGCATGAGGGGCGTGGCACCACCGCTCACGCCCTGTGCAGAGGCACTTTCGAACTTATTCACTCGTTTCAGGTTCACTCTTTTCTGGGGGCGTACCGCATCAATAGGATGCGCACGCTCCCAGTTCTTTTGGGCACGCTCGATACAGACACCCGGAACCACCCGCTCACCCTTGGAGATGTCGATAGTAGACGCGTCTGCGGGCACCGGGTAGGTGCTTCCCAGCAGTCGCCATTCGGCGCCATCGTCCTCGGGATGATTGAGGGCGTAGCCGGCCAGGGGACGATCGGTGAAGATGGTCCTCAAATCGCTGACCCCGTAAAACGAAGCCGCCGCCGCCACCTGCGAACTATGGGACGGGTAGGCGCTCGCCGCCTTGCCTTCAAAGTATTCCTCGTGCTCGGGTGCGCTCGCAGAATCCCCAAATACAGAGTCCCCATATGCAGAGTTACCGGCGGCGGAATCTCCCGTATGCGCAACCAGCATGCTCAGGTGCCCGCCGGCGCTTCCACCCGCTACCGCAATGCGCTGCGGGTCGATACCGAACTCGTGGGCGTTGGCGCGGAAGAAACGCACCGCCTCCTTCACATCGTGCAGGGCGCCCGGGAAGAGCGCCTGATGTGAATACCGGTAGTTGATGGACGCGACCGCCCAGCCTGCCTGCTGAAAAGCGGCGCGCATGAGCGCCTGAGTGTTGGGCTGCTCCCCGGTGGGGGTGCTCAGGATGGTGTCGCGTAGGGCCTGGTTGGTGCCGAAGCGCCAGGCGCCACCGTGAACCCACACCAGCAGCGGCGCGGGGGAAGAAGGCTCGGTAGCTGAAGTTTCAGCAGTTGAAGCTCCAGTAGCCGCGGGGAAGAAATCGTAGGCGAACGCCTCGCGAGTTACCGGCGACTGCGCACCGTAGTCGGGTAGCGAGTGGGCATCGTAAAAGCCCGCCTCGCGGTAAAAACCGGAGCGGTACTCGGTACTCTCAACATTCGGCACGCTCTCAGCGTGCGGTGCGCCCTCAACCTTCGGCGCGCTCTCAGAAGTCTGCATGAATCAGCACCTCGTTAGGGAACCAGTACGATCTTGCCGCGGGTGCGACCCGCCGCCACCAGGGCGTGAGCCTGCGCAGCCTGCGAAAAATCAAGCACCTGATCCACGTGCACCTTCAACAGGCCCAAGGACATGAGGCGGGCAATCTCCTGCATCTGCACACGGTCCGGGTGAACCGTCAGCCACTGCGCCTCGAAGCCGCGCTCACGCGCAACATCCAGCGGGTCGGGGCTGGTCAGGGTCACAATACGGCCGCCGGGAACCAGCACCTCCAGCGAATCGAGGAAGGTCTGCTGACCGGTGGAATTGAGCACCACATCCATGGTCTGACCCAGTACGGTACGGAAATCCTCGGTGCGGTAATCAATGGGCTGGGCACCCAGCGAGCGCACAAACTCGTGGTTTGCCGCAGAAGCGGTCGCAAAAACCTGAGCGCCAGCCTGAGCCGCCAGCTGAACGGCGAGGTGACCGACGCCTCCGGCACCGGCGTGAATGATCACGCGCTCGCCTTCCTTCAGCCGCGCCACTTCGAAGAGCGCCTGGTATGCGGTCAGCGCCGCCAGGGGAGCGCCGCCCAATTGCGCGCAGGGAACATCGGCGGGTACCTTCACCAGCTGATGCGCCGGGGCGAGAACATACTCGGCGTACGCACCGGCGGGGGAGGGGAAAGAAACAAGACCAAATACGCCGTCGCCCACCTTGAAACCCGTGTAGTCGCCGGCGGTAGCAACCACGGTGCCGGCAACATCCCAGCCGGGCACGAAGGGCTTGTACGACGGGTCGGCAAGCTGAGCGGCGGGACCCAGACCCTTGCGAGTGGTCACATCAATCGGGTTGACACCGGCGGCAACCGTCTTGATGAGCACGTGACCGCGCACCGGCGAGGGGATGGGTACGTTTGCTTCGTGCAGAACGCTTTCATCGCCCCATTCGGTGAGCTGAATCTGGCGCATGGTGGTCATCGGGTTACCTCCGCTGTCGTGACTTGAAGCCGTGCTGATGTGAACGGTGTGCGCGTTTCCCCATTCTCTCAAGGGTGCGAGCGTTGCCACAACAGGGAGGCGGGTAGTGTCCACCCTCTGAGGTTGAAGAGAAGAGGGAGCCACCCGGCGTAGCAGTTAAATAAAAAGGAGCCGATACCCGAACAATACGCCTCGGATATCGGCTCCCGTGTTCCCTCTCGAATAAGAACATCGTGCCCCTGAAAGGATTCGAACCTTCGACCCCCAGTACCGGAAACTGGTGCTCTAATCCGCTGAGCTACAGAGGCAACCTCACCATGGTATCAGATAAGCGCTAGATAAAGGGTCAGTCACCAGCCAAGGCTTGCTAGAATAGTTTGTTATGACTCCTGAAGAACTCTCCGAAGCCATTGCGCTTGCCCTTGAAGAAACCATTTCCTCCGGCCAGCTGACCCTCGTGGAGGGCGCTGAACTGCCCGCCGTCCGAGTGGAGCGCCCCAAGTCCCGCGAACACGGTGACTGGGCAACCAACGTCGCTCTGCAGCTCGCCAAGAAGGTGGGCAAGAACCCGCGTGAGGCAGCAGCTCTTCTGGCAGAGAAGATTGGCGCCATCCCCGGTGTTGCATCCGTAGATATTGCTGGCCCCGGCTTCCTGAACATCACCCTGGACGCCGCAGCTGCCGGTGAGCTTGCCGCCACCATCGTTGAGGCTGGCGAAGCATACGGCCGCAGCGACAAGTTCGCCGGTAAGACCATCAACCTTGAGTTCGTCTCCGCGAACCCCACCGGCCCCATCCACCTGGGCGGCACCCGCTGGGCTGCTGTCGGTGATGCGCTCGCCCGCGTCCTTGAGGCTGAGGGCGCTAACGTCGTGCGTGAATACTACTTCAACGACCACGGTACCCAGATTGACCGTTTCGTGCGGTCCCTGATTGCCGCTGCTCGCGGTGAGGAGACCCCCGAGGACGGCTACGCTGGCGCGTACATTGTTGACATTAAGGACCAGATTCTGGCTCAGCGCCCCGACGCGCTTGAGGCTGAGAACCCCGAAGAGATTTTCCGCGAAATCGGTACTCACCTGATGTTCGATCAGATCAAGGAGTCCCTGGCGGCATTCGGTACTCACTTTGACGTGTTCTTCCACGAGAACTCCGTGTTCGAAGGCGGCAAGGTGGACGCCCTGCTTGAGACCATGCGCGAGAACGGCCAGCTCTTCGAAGCTGACGGTGCATGGTGGATGCGCACCACCGACTACGGCGATGATAAGGACCGCGTGGTCATCAAGTCTGACGGCAACCACGCCTACGTGGCGGGTGATATCGCCTACTACCAGGACAAGATGACCCGTGCAGTAAACCCCGCTGACGTGGCGATTTATATGCTCGGCGCTGACCACAGCGGCTACGTGGGCCGTCTGAAGGCTATCGCCCAGATTCTTGGTTACCGCGCCGACCAGATTGAGGTCATGATCGGTCAGCTGGTAAACCTGGTCAAGGACGGCAAGCCCGTCCGCATGTCCAAGCGTGCTGGCACCGTGGTCACCCTCGAGGACCTGGTCGAAGCTGTTGGCGTTGACGCAGCCCGCTACGAGCTGACCCGCTACTCGGTGGACACCCCCATCGATATTGACCTGGGCCTGCTGACTTCCAAGAGCAACGAGAACCCGGTCTACTACGTGCAGTACGCTCACGCACGTACCGCCGCTGTGGCACGTAACGCTGCGGAGGCTGGCGTGAAGGTTGAGGACGGCGTGGATACCTCCCTGCTCGACTCGGCTGCTGACGGTGAGCTGCTGGCTGTACTCGGCCAGTTCCCCGCTGCTGTGCGTGATGCCGCGAAGTTCTACGAGCCGCACCGCGTGAACCGCTACCTGGAGCAGCTCGCTTCGGCATACCACAGCTGGTACGGTGTCTCCCGCGTCGCCCCCAAGGCGGATGAAGAGGTCACCGACCTGCACCGTACCCGCCTGCTGCTGAACAACGCAGCGCAGCAGGTGCTGGCTAACGGCCTGAACCTGCTGGGTGTGAGCGCACCCGAGCGCATGTAATACCCCTCGATTCAACCCCCGACCCGGTGCTACCGGGGCGGGGGTTGAACGCATGCCCACAAAGATAGCTAAGAAAGAGACACGATGAGCGAAGCCCGCGCCCTCTACGCCCCCGAATGGCTCACCTACCCCGAGCACCCCGAAGCCCTGTCCCGCACCATCTGGACTGATTCCTTCACCCGCAATGAGCAGGGCGAGCTCTGCATTGATGGCGTGACCGTCAGCGACCTGGTCGCTGAGCACGAAACCCCGCAGTACGTCTTCTCTGAGACGACCTTCCGCGCTCGCGCCCGCGCCTACCGCACCGCTTTTGAGCAGGCTTTCGCCGCGCACGGTGCGAAGGTGAGCGTCTACTACGCCGGTAAATCGTTTCTGTCCACCGCGGTGGCGCGTTGGGCGACCGAGGAGGGTCTGTGCCTGGATACCGCCTCCGGTGGCGAGCTGGCGTTGGCTCTGCGTGCGCAGGTGCCGGGTGCGAACATCGCCCTGCACGGTAACAACAAGTCGGAGGCTGAGATTGCCCGCGCGATCCGCAACGGCCTGGGCCGCGTAGTGGTTGATTCGGTGGACGAGCTCAAGCTCATTGAGGACGTGTACGCCGAGCTTGCTGCCGAGCGTGTGGCGGAGGGTGAGGAACCCTACGCCCCGGTTCCGGTGCTGATTCGCATCACCCCCGGCGTGCATGCCTCGACCCACGAGTCCATTGCGACCGCGCACGAGGATCAGAAGTTCGGCATGTCCCTGCAGCCCGGAACCGCCGCGCTCGCCGGTCTGGAAGAAGCAGAGATGGAATACTGGGGTGTTGAGGCAACCGATTCTTACGCGGCGCTGGCTGCCGCGATTCTGAACGCGACCGATTCCCTGGATTTCCGCGGTATTCACTGCCATATCGGTTCGCAGATTTTTGAGGCGGAGGGCTTCGAGCAGGCGGCGACTACCGCCTTGGAGTTCATGAACCGTCTCAACCGTGACCTGGGCGTGACCCTGCCGGAGCTGGACCTGGGTGGCGGCTACGGCATCGGCTACACCGAGGCGGATCACCCCCGCTCCATTACCGAGGTGACCGAGTCGATTGCCGCTTCCGTTGCGGCGACCTGCGAGCGTCTGGGTATGGCGATTCCGCATATGTCTTTCGAGCCGGGCCGTTCCATTTCTGGTCCTTCGGGCGCGACCCTGTACACGGTCGGCACCATCAAGAACGTGAGCATTGAGGATGAGAACGGCGAGATTCGTGTGCGCCGCTACGTTTCTGTGGACGGCGGTATGAGCGATAACGCCCGCCCGGTGCTGTACGAATCGGATTATTCGGTGACCCTGGCGAATCGCGCCCCGGCGGGGGAGCAGGCGCTCTCTCGCGTGGTGGGTAAGCACTGCGAGTCTGGCGATGTGGTGGTTCGCTACTGCTACCTGCCTGCTGACCTGCAGGCTGGCGATATTCTGGCGGTTCCGGCGACCGGCGCGTACTGCTATGTGCTGGGTTCGAACTATAACTTCTTGACTCGCCCGCCGGTGATTGCGACCGCGCAGGGGCAGTCTTCGCGCGTGATGATTCGCCGTCAGCGCGAGGAGGATATGTTGGCGCTGGATATGGGTTCGGATATCTAGAGCCTTTACCCCAGAAGCTCAAAACCACAGAACCTCAGAAACCGTGAAGTTCCCGTCTCTGCAACGTGCGCCGTGAGGCGGCGGTTGCGGGCGGGGGTCTTCACGGTTTTGTGTGTTCAAAACTTTGCAGATGATAAGGTTCACCTCATAACTGTGAGGGAAACCTCATCTCAGAGAGTAAAAGTCGCACCTTGAGGCTGCAGCCCCGTCGCCGCCTCTTGATAAAGTGGTTGTTGGGTGCGTGCTCTGCGCCGCATCCGTGCCTTAGCCCGAAGAGATACCGGGGCGAACCCGGAACAGACCGTAGAAAGAGACTATCGTGGCTGAAAAGATCAAAGTAGCACTGCTTGGTGCCGGTAATGTCGGTTCCCAGGCTGCTCGCATCCTGGTGGAGGATAACGCCGTCCTTGAAAAGCGCATTGGCGCGCCCGTGGAGTTGATCGGTATTGCTGTGCGCGATACTAATGCATCCCGCCACTGGAATGCGGACCCCTCGCTGTACACCACCGATGCTGACGCTCTCATTGACGCGGCGGATGTGGTCATCGAGCTGACCGGCGGTATTGAGCCGGCTCGCACTCGCATTCTGCGTGCTCTGAAGGCGGGTAAGTCTGTGGTCTCCGGTAACAAGGCGCTGCTGGCTAAGCACGGTGTGGAGCTGCAGGCAGCCGCTGATGAGTCCGGCGCCCAGCTCTCCTACGAGGCTGCTGTTGCGGGTGCTATCCCGATTCTGCGCCCCCTGCGTGACTCCCTGGCTGGTGACCGTGTGACCCGCGTTCTGGGCATCATGAACGGCACCACCAACTACATTCTTGATCAGATGGATACCACCGGCGCTTCCTTCGCGGACGCACTGGCTGAGGCTCAGAAGCTCGGCTACGCGGAGGCTGACCCGACTGCTGACGTTGAGGGCCACGACGCTGCGTCGAAGGCTGCGATTGTTGCTTCGCTGGCGTTCCACTCGACTTTCACTATTGATGATGTGCACACCGAGGGCATTACTTCCATCACCGCCGATGATGTTGCTGCCGCGGATGCTGATGGTTACGTCATCAAGCTGCTGGCTATTTGCGAGCGCGAGGGTGAGAACGGCGCGAACATTCGCGTGAACCCGACCCTGATTCCTCGTCAGCACCCGCTGGCGGGCGTGCACGGTGCGTTCAACGCTGTGTTCGTTGAGGCGGAGAACGCTGGCGAGCTGATGTTCTACGGTCCCGGCGCGGGTGGCGCTCCGACTGCTTCGGCTGTTCTGGGTGACTTCGTGTCCCTGGCTCGTCGTCTGGTGCTGGGTGGTCCCGGTGTTCCGGAGACTTCTCACGCGCAGCTGCACGCAACCAGCCTGGATAACGTGGTGTCTCGCTACTCGGTGGGTGTTGTGGCGGAGGATCGCCTGGGCGTTCTGGCCAACATTACCCGCATCCTGACTGAGCACGGTATCTCTATTGATTCTCTGCGTCAGTCCGCCCCGAAGGAGGGTGCGGCTCAGATTCGTATGGTCACCCACTCGGCGAAGGATTCCGATTTGCGCCGTGCGATTGCTGTGATTGACGCTCTGGACACTGTGCGTGAGGTGAACTCGGTCATCCGCGTGGAGTCTGAGAAGCACTAAGCGCTGAGAATTACTGGGCGCGAAAGCGTCGTGCGGCACGCGCCGCTTACTAAACGTGCGATGCTCGCGTGTAGAAGCATCGCTCACGAACGAACCCGCGTCCCCGCTACCGCGTCGAACCTATGGAAGGTCCGGCGGGCGGGGCGCCAAGATTGAAGGAGAAGCCAATGGCACACGTGTGGCAGGGCGTTATCAATGAGTACCGTGACCGTCTGCCCTTCGCAGACGATGTGAAGGCAGTGACCCTGGGTGAGGGCGGTACCCCGCTGATTCACGCGCCGGCACTGTCTGCTGAGACCGGTAACACCGTTTACCTGAAGTTTGAGGGTATGAACCCGACTGGTTCGTTCAAGGACCGCGGTATGACCAGCGCGATGACCGCCGCTAAGCGTGACGGTGCGAAGGCTGTTGTGTGTGCTTCGACCGGTAACACTTCCGCTTCGGCTGCTGCGTACGCTCTGCAGGCTGGTATGCGCTGTGCAGTGCTGGTTCCGGACGGCAAGATTTCCATGGGTAAGCTGTCTCAGGCTATTGCTCACGGTGCTGACATCATTCAGATTGACGGCAACTTCGATAACTGCCTGGAGATTGCTCGCAAGCTCAGCGAGAACTACCCGGTGTTCCTGGTGAACTCGGTCAACCCTTACCGTATTGAGGGTCAGAAGACCGGTTCGTTTGAGGTTGTTGACACCCTGGGGGATGCTCCCGATTACCACCTGCTGCCGGTTGGCAACGCGGGTAACATTACCGCGTACTGGAAGGGTTACAAGGAGTACTCGGAGCCTTACACCAACCGTGACGGTAAGGTTCTGGAGCCGGTTGCGACCAAGCGTCCGATCATGTGGGGTTTCCAGGCTGCTGGTGCTGCACCGATCGTTGCGGGTCACCCGATTGAGGCTCCTGAGACCATTGCGACCGCAATCCGTATCGGTAACCCCGCATCGTGGGAGAAGGCTGAAGCTGCTCGTGACGAGTCTGGCGGTGTGATTGAGGCCGTGACCGACGAGGAGATTCTGGAAGCGCACCGCTGGCTGTCTGCCCGCGAGGGCGTCTTCGTGGAGCCGGCTTCGGCTGCTGGCGTTGCGGGTCTGCTGAAGAAGCACCGCGCGGGTGAAGCTCCCGAGGGTAAGACCATCGTGATTACCGTGACCGGTCACGGTCTGAAGGACCCGCAGTGGGCTCTTGAGGCTGTTAACGGTGTGAAGGTTGAGCCGACTAAGGCTCCCTTCGACGTGGTTGCTGTGGCAGATATTCTTGATTTGAACTAGTCTGTTCATACTACGATGTGCACTCCGTCCCGTGTTTGCGGGGCGGGGTGCACCTGCATGACAGCCCCTTTTTGTATCTTTCACCTATTCACTCATTACGTCACCGATCGCGAGGTTCTTCTCATGTCTTCCCTGCATATTTCTGATATTCCGGTGGGCGCGTCCGTTAAGGTTCGCGTTCCCGCTACGAGCGCTAACCTGGGTCCCGGCTATGACAGCATGGGTTTGGGTCTTGGCTTCTATGATGAGCTGGTTGTTGAGCGTATTGAGTCCGGTCTGGAGTTTGAGCTCAGCGGTGAGGGTAGCGCGGACGTTCCTCGCGATGAGAGCCACCTGGTTTTGCAGGCGATGAAGGCTGGTTTTGCGGCGGCTGGTTTGGACGAGCTGCCGCCGGTGAAGCTGATTGCTGATAATAAGATTCCGCATTCTCGCGGTATGGGTTCTTCGGCGTCGGCTATTGTTGCGGGTGTGGCTGCGGCGAGCGGTCTGCTGCCGGAAGAGCACCGTCTGAGCCGTGAGCAGATGCTGCAGGTCGCCTCCGATATGGAGGGCCACCCGGATAACGTAGCTCCGGCGATTTACGGCAACCTGTCGGTGTCTTGGGGCGAGATGGGCAACTGGAAGACCGTGATTATTCCGGTGCATCCTGACGTTCACCCTGTGGTGGCTGTGCCCGATTATGAGGTGTCGACGAAGCTTGCCCGTTCGCTGATTCCTGCGCAGATGCCCCACGTTGAGGCGGCGGCGAACTCGGCTCGTGCGGCGCTGCTGGTGCGTACCCTCTCTGATACTCCCGAGTACCTGATGGATGCGACCGTGGATTACCTGCATCAGGGTTACCGTGTGACCGCGATGGAACCGTCGGCTGCGCTGGTTGCGTACCTGCGCGGTCAGGGTTTTGCGGCGGTGATTTCTGGTGCTGGCCCGACCGTTTTGATCTTTGCGCGCGGCGATGAGCAGGTGCGACAGGTTCAGGACGCTATTGCCGAGTTTGAGGCGACCCACCCTAGTAGCGTTATTGCGGATCGCCGCCTGAACTGGCGGGTTCTTCCCCTTGAAATTGACACTGAAGGTGTTATAGTTACTCAGTAGGACGTTATTAGTTCGTCCTACGTTGAGGTTCGCCCGTCGTTCAATGTAGACCGTCGATACTATCCTTCGTAACGTACTTCCGTTTCCCCTGATGCCTCAGATGCTTTTTGTGTCTGAGCGGGAACCGGCAAGGTTCGGGGGAGTGCCTTTGGGATTCACGTCTTCTTTATTTCTGACGCATAGGGAAGACTTTTCTGAGGGTTCGGTTTCGCGGCGGGTGCCCTTTCAAAGTGACCAATCCATCCTCTTCATCTCGCGTAGATGGTTTGTATAGATGATGGTTTGGGCTTGCCCACATTTGTGATAGAGCGCCTTATCTTCCGTGTGTGCTCGCTGTGTCTGAATCAGCGGGTACGGTAAGAGACGCGAACCGCCTCCAGCGCGGTTCGAGGGAGTCGAAGGTGCAGACTGCTGTTTTCTTTCGGCAGTGTCTAAACCTTTGACCGCGCTATAGCGCCCGCCCGATCTTTATTCTGAAGATTTTCAGGGCTTATAACCAAAGGAATTGTAGTTGGCAAAGAATATTGTTGTCACCGATGAGTACGGTACGGCAGCTGCCGCACCGGAACTTGCAAACTTGAAGGTCGCGCAGCTGCGTGTCCTCGCCCAGCAGCTTGGCATCCGCGGCTATCTGAAGTTGAAGAAGGCTGAGCTGGTTCAGGCTCTTGAGGAGCATCAGCGTGGTGGCGCCGTAGCCGCCCCTGCTGCGCCCAAGTCTGACAAGTCTGAAGCACCCAAGGCTGAAGCATCTAAGTCTGAGGCGCCCGCTGAGGCTGCTGAAGCCCCCGCTGAGGGCGCTGAGAAGACTGAAGAGTCTAAGCCTCGCCGTACTCGCCGCACTCACGCCCAGAAGGACACTGAGGCAAAGGCAGAGAAGACTGCTGCGAAGGCTGAGAAGACCGAAAACGCTGAGGTTGCTGAAGCTCCCGCTGAGGGCGCTGAGAAGGCTGAAAAGTCTGAGAAGCGTACCCGCTCTTCCCGTTACGAGACTCCCGCTCAGAAGCGTGCGCGCGCTCGCCGTGCCGCTGAGGGTGAGGACGCATCGGCTGAAAAGTCCGAGAAGACTGAGCAGACCGAGAAGCCGGAGAAGCGTACCCGCCGCACCCGCACCCGTAAGGACGAGAAGCCCGCTGAGCTTCCTCCGCTGGATGTGCGCGCTGAGCTGGCTGCTGAGCGTATTGGCGAGCGTTCGGAGCAGATTGAACTGCCCGGTAACTCTGCTGAGCTGAAGGCTACTACCGCTGACGGCACCGCGAGCCTGGACAGCCTGAACGCTGCCCTGGACATGACTTTTGGCACTCCCGACGGTGAGAAGAGCTCGAAGCGTACCCGCACTCGTGAGCGTCGCCGCGATCAGGACGGTGAGCGTACCGAGCGCCGCACTAAGCGTGAACGTAACGCGGAGCGTGCAGAGCGCAGCACTGAGCGTAGTGAACGTGCCGAGCGTAAGGCTGCTGAGCGTGCAGAGCGTGCCGAGCGTACTGAGCGCCGTTCCAAGCGTGATCGCCAGGCTGAGCGTGCTGAGAAGCAGGCTCGCCGCCGCGAGGAGAACGAGCCTCGCCTGAGCGAAGACGATGTGCTGGCACCGATTTCGGGTGTTCTGGACATTCTCGATAACTACGCTTTCGTGCGTACCACCGGCTACCTGCCCGGCACCAACGACGTGTACGTCTCCCTGGCTCAGGTGAAGAAGTACAACCTGCGTAAGGGTGACCACGTGCTCGGCGCGATTCGCGTGCCGCGTGAGGGTGAGTCGAACAACCGCCAGCGTTTCAACGCGCTGGTTCAGGTTGAGGCGATTAACGGTCAGAGCGTTGAGGAAGCAGCGAACCGCCGCGTCTTCTCGAAGCTGACCCCACTGTACCCCAAGGAGCGTCTGCGCCTGGAGACCACCCCGAAGAAGCTGGGCACCCGCGTGGTGGACCTGGTGTCCCCGATTGGTAAGGGTCAGCGTGGTCTGATTGTGTCCCCGCCGAAGGCGGGTAAGACCCTCATGCTGCAGTCCATTGCGAACGCGATTACCGTGAACAACCCGGACGTGTATCTGATGATGGTCCTGGTGGACGAGCGTCCTGAAGAAGTGACCGACATGCAGCGCACCGTCAAGGGTGAGGTTATTGCCTCGACCTTCGACCGCCCGGCTGAGGATCACACCACCGTGGCTGAGCTGGCTATTGAGCGTGCGAAGCGTATGGTGGAGCTCGGCTACGATGTGGTCGTGCTGCTGGACTCCATGACCCGCCTGGGCCGCGCATACAACCTGGCGGCTCCCGCATCCGGTCGTATCCTGTCCGGTGGTGTGGATTCTGCCGCACTGTACCCGCCGAAGAAGTTCTTCGGTGCAGCCCGCAACATTGAAGAGGGCGGCTCGCTGACCATCCTGGCTACCGCCCTGGTTGAGACCGGCTCGAAGATGGATGAAGTGATCTTCGAAGAGTTCAAGGGCACCGGTAACATGGAGCTGCGCCTGTCCCGTCAGCTGGCGGATAAGCGTATCTTCCCGGCGGTTGATATTAACGCTTCTGGTACTCGCCGTGAGGAGAACCTGCTCTCCCCGGATGAGATCAAGATTATGTGGGGTCTGCGCCGTGCCCTGGCGGGTATGGAGCCTGAGCAGGCTCTGGGTGTTCTGACCAACCAGCTGCGTAAGACTGAAAGCAACGTGGAGTTCCTTCTGACGGTTCAGAAGAACGGTCTGCGTCTGGTCGACTAAGGCTCGTGTCTCACGCGCCCCACCTCCTCATGTGGGTGGGGCGCGTGAGCCGTTCGTTTTGTGCATCCCCGTTGTGAGGGGTGTGAGATGTCTAGTGCCTGCCCGTGCGGCGTAAAGTGCGGGAGATGGAAGAGAGAACAGAATGTTTGAATCTATTCAGGTTCTGCTGGATGAGCACGCTGACCTGCAGAATCAGCTCGCCGACCCCGCTGTGCAGGCGAACCAGGGTAAGGCACGCCGTGTGGGCCGCCGTTACGCGGAGCTGACCGGTATTGTGACTGCGTACAACAAGTACACTTCGCTGAAGGATGACCTTGAGGCTGCTCGCGAGATGGCTGATGAGGATCCGGATTTCGCGGCAGAGATTCCCGGTCTGGAGGAGGAGCTGGAGGTTGCTCAGGAGAAGCTGCGCCGCCTGCTGATTCCGCGTGACCCGGATGATGGCCGTAACGTCATTCTTGAGGTGAAGGCTGGTGCCGGTGGTGACGAGGCGGCTCTGTTCGCTGGTGACCTGCTGCGCATGTACATGCGTTACGCCGAGAACAAGGGCTGGAAGACTGAGATTATTTCTTCGACCAGCACCGACGTTGGCGGTTACAAGGATGCCCAGATTGCTATTAAGGGCTCCTCGAATGAGCCTGCTGAGGGCGTGTGGGCACACCTGAAGTATGAGGGTGGCGTGCACCGTGTGCAGCGTGTTCCGGCGACTGAGTCTCAGGGTCGTATCCACACTTCTGCTGCTGGTGTTCTGGTGTTCCCCGAAGTGGATGAGCCCGAAGAAATCGAGATCAACCAGAACGACCTGAAGATCGACGTGTACCGTTCTTCGGGCCCCGGTGGTCAGTCGGTGAACACCACTGACTCGGCGGTACGTATTACTCACCTTCCGACCGGTATTGTGGTGGCGATGCAGAATGAGAAGTCTCAGCTGCAGAACCGTGAAGCTGCGATGCGCGTTCTGCGTGCGCGCCTGTTGGCTCACCAGCAGGAGCAGATTGACGCTGAGAACGCGGCACACCGTGCTTCGCAGGTGCGTACCATGGACCGTTCGGAGCGTATCCGTACGTACAACTTCCCGGAGAACCGCATTGCGGATCACCGTACCGGCTACAAGGCGTACAACCTGGACGCTGTGCTTAATGGCGACCTGGAGCCTGTGGTTCAGTCCGCTATTGAGATGGACGAGGCGCACCGCCTCGCTCAGGTGGGCCAGGAACAGAAGTAGAAGTAGCTCTGTACAGAAGTAGTTCTGTATAACTTTCACGTGTTAGTGGCTTTGGGTTTGCGGTAGCAGACCGGTATAGGCGCGTGAGTTTAGCTTGATTGCTGAACTTGCGCGCCTTTTTTGCATCTATCGCCGGGCGCTGAGCGGTGAATGACCAAACGCCGCGCGTGTTTGAAAGCTTCACCCTAAACTGGAGATGTAGCTAAGCCTGGAGGTGTAGCTAGCGTTGCCGCGGGGTTTATCGCGGGTGGTAGCCCCGGTAGCCGTGTTCTTTGAAAAACGAATAGAGAAAAGATAGAAGCCGCTTTAGGGGTGCCGGGCAACGTAGCTTGGCACCGGTAATTTTTGAGATTTCGATACTGATGATTTTTGGTTAGCTATTGAGCGAAAGGCAGAGAATATGGGCGTTATTGTTGACCTTCAACCGGGTGATGGAATCCTTGCCGAAATTAGTGATTGGGACGATGGTAAAGACGGACGCGAGCTGCTTGTTCTTGAAGTTGCGGGAGTGGAGGGCTCAAAGTTCTCGGCACGGTTGCTGAACCGTTCTCGCGTTGGTCAATCCTATGAGTATTGGGATGATCGGTATGTCTTTACCGGCGAGGTGAGGGAAGACGATCCATTTAGTATTGTTTTGACCTGCTATGACTGGGAGGGTGAGAAGATTAGGTATCCCGTCATCTGCCGGTACGCTTTTTACCTGGGGGCGCCTCTCGACCATACCTCCGTCACAATGATGACGAAAGACGGCAAAGGCCGAGAAATCGTATGCCGTATCGGTGACCATGTGCTGACCTCTGACGGTCCGCGCGTTGTGAAGGCTGTTTACGAGAACGTGGTTGTGGTGAAGGACCATAACTATGTTTATCTCGGTAGGTATCTGCAGCGGAAGCTAATTTCCGACCACTGGCCTGATGCCCGGCATCGGCAGACATGGAACTTTGGTGGTGCGGTAGCGTACATTGTACCTATTACCTCTGAGGTGGCGGAGTCTCTGAACACTCTCAAATATTCAAAAGAATATGTGGAGCTTTAAGAGGACCATTCGGAGCTCTTCGACTGGACGCACAGTGCTAGGAGCTACTGGTTCCGCTGGTGTTTTCCGCCGCTGGCTGATGAGCCGTATCCTTCCGAATTGCTGAATGCTACGGCGCCTCAGATGGCGTTGGCACTGGTGGATTCGGGGTATTTCTTCAGCAAGTCTACCGATGTTTCCCCTCCGGACAGGATTAGCTCGTCCGATCGATTCAAGGTTTACCTCTCGTGGTATCTCGAATTGGACGATCGGAGCTGGCTGATGCGCACCGCTACCCGTGCGGTTGTCGACCGGTTGGAGGCACTCGCGGAGATTCTGCACCGGGAAACGAAAGAGACCACGCCGTTTGAGGTTCTTCTTTGGAAGGAAGCATCCTACCTAAAGGGAACTTACGAATACCTGTCTATCGGAATTCCCGGCGAAACATGCGGTGCAGTTTATTGCGATAGTGAGTGTGATTACTGCGGCGGAGGCGACCCAAACTATCGGGGTGAGAGTCTCTGGTACTAGGGCAGAGTATCTACGGGGTGTTCGCGTAGACGCATAGCGTAGGGGAGGGGCGGTCGTGACAGGCTGTTATAGCTGCCCCTCCACCCTTGGCATAAGCGAACTTTGCTGGGGACCATTGTCTTCTTTTGGGGGACGGATAGTCCGGTCTGAGAAACCAGCTAAGGGCATCGACGAATTGGGGAATCGGAGGAATGGTACTCTGTGAGGTGCTACTTAGCGAAGAAATATCGATTGTGAGAGCAAACAATACGAGCTAGCGTAGCCGCCATTTAGGTTGTCTAACGGTAGCTCCTCTGATGAGGCTTCTCAGGACAGAAGAGAGCGTAAGGAGAGCTCATGAAGGTGAATGTGCACGATCCGCGCGGGGAAGAACTCGCGCAGGCACTCACACGCGCCACCGCGGCACTGGCGCAGGTGCCCAGCCCCCGCGTCGACGCCGAGCTACTCGCCGCGCACCTGCTCTACGACGGCTCACGCTCGCGCCTCCAGCACGCCGCACTCATGGGGGAACGGCTCACCCCCGACCAGGTCGCAGAGTACGAGGCACTGGTCGCCCGCCGCGCCAGCCGCGAACCGCTGCAACACATCACCGGATCCGCTCCCTTCTACCGCCTAGAACTGTCAGTCGGGCCGGGCGTATTCGTACCCCGTCCCGAGACCGAGCTACTCGTTGAAGAAGCCCTCAAAGTGCTGAACGCACGCATCAAATCAGCAAGCGGCACCGAATCGGCAACCGGTGCGCTGCGCATCGTCGACCTGTGCACCGGCTCCGGCGCTATCGCCGCGGCAATCAAAAGCGAACTGCCGAACGCCCAGGTGTTCGCGGTGGAACTCTCCGAAGACGCCATCCCCTACACCCGTAAAAACCTGGAGCCGCTCGGCGTGCACCTGGTACAGGGGGACGCCCTCACCGCCCTGCCCGAGCTTGCCGGAACCTTCGACGCGGTGCTCTCGAACCCTCCGTACATTCCGCCGGCGAACGTACCCGCCGACCCGGAAGCCGCCCTGCACGACCCGGACATGGCGCTGTACGGCGGGGGAGAGGACGGCATGCAGATGCCCTCCGCGATTGCCGCCCGCGCCTTCGAGCTTCTTGCCCCCGGTGGCCTGTTCATCATGGAGCACGACGACACCCAGGAAGAAGCCGTCGCCGAGTTGCTGGCACGCATCGGCTTCGAGGGCTACTACCCGGTGCGTGACCTGAATAATCGTCCGCGTCATAGCGTCGGTTATAAACCGCGCCCACTAGAGCCTTTAGACTAGTAAATGCACCACCTAGCCCGTGCCGGGCTGCATGAAGGCAACGCGTCCGCCCCAGTAACCAGCCCAGAGCCGGTGAAATATGGCGAACCCCCGGAAGAGCGTTTCCACATGGCGCGTTGTGGGTGCCGGTGTCTCGCCGCATCCAGAAAAACATGAGAGAATAAGACCCGTGACTGCAAAGCTGTACCCCGTAACGACTGAAACTGAGACCCGCGAGGCCATCGAGGCTGCCCGCGAGGCGCTGAAGGCGCACGACACGATTGTGATGCCCACCGATACCGTCTACGGTATTGCCGCCGATGCTTTCTCGCATCAGGGCGTTGCCAAGCTGCTGGCAGATAAGGGCCGCGACCGCACCATGCCGCCGCCCGTATTGATCTTTGATCTTGCTGCGCTCGCTGGCGTGGTCGACGACGTTCCGGACGATATTTACGACCTGGGTGGTCGCTTCTGGCCCGGCGCGCTGACTATCATTCTTCACGCGTACCCGTCGCTGAGCTGGGATTTGGGCGAGACCCGCGGTACCGTTGCCGTGCGTGTTCCCGATGATGAGTTCGCCCTGAAGCTGCTGACTGAGCACGGTCCGCTGGCGGTTTCGAGCGCGAACAAGACCGGCCAGGAAGCCGCACTGGACGCGCAGACCGCCATGGAGTCCCTGGGCGAGGACGTTGCCGTGATCATTGACGGTGGCACTCGTCCTAAGCCGCTTGAGTCTGAGCCGAATGAGGACGGCGTGGTTGTGGTGACTGAGCGTGAGCCGGCACCGTCCACGATTCTGGATTGCACCTCCTTCCCCTACGTGGTGGTTCGTGAGGGCGCAATTTCGGTGGAGGAGCTGCGCGAGGTTGTCCCGACCATCCTGACTCGTGCGGAGGCTGACGAGCAGGCCGCTCGTAAGGTTGAGGAGGCTGAGTCTGCTTCTTCCGCGTCGTCTGAGTCGACTCCTTCTGAGCGTGCTCTGGACGATCAGGCTGACCTGGATGAGGCATACGAGCAGTGGGACAGCACCCATACTGTGAGCGGTGAGCCTGCTCGTCGCGCTTCGGCGCCGGCTGCCGGCTCTGTCGCGGCGTCCCTGCTGGGCGCTGGTTCGGCGCTGTCTTCCGCATTCAGCACCGGCGTGGATCAGGAGCGTGCGCGCGGCTACCGTGACAACACTCCGAAGCCGGTTCGTGCGGATGAGCCGCAGACTCTGCCGGTTCCTGCTGATACTGCGCGTGCGCTGGTCTTCGGCGAGTCGAAGATTGAGATTGCCGCTAAGAGTGCCCCCGCTCAGAGCGAGGCTAAGTCGGCAGAAGCTAAGGCTGAAGACGCTAAGACTGATGTTGCTAAGGCTGAGGCGGCTGAGACCGAGGCTGTTGCAACTGAGTCTGAGGCAAAGACTGAGCAGAAGGACGCCCCGGAGGATCACCTCTAAACCTCTGCGCGTTATAGAGCCCGGAGCGTAAAAGCTCGGAGTATAAAATCTCGAGCATAAAAACGTATAGGGAACCCCCGATATATCGTTCAGATATATCGGGGGTTCCCTTTCGTTATGAGTCTCTAGGTTCTGCGCCTCAGTCAGCAAGCCTCTAGGCTACGTGCCTCAGGCTGTGCACCTCTAGGAGAGCACGCGCGCTACCTAGTTCTGCACCACCTAGTTTTTGTCGAAGCGGCGGTCCTTCTTCTTGCCCAGCGCGGTGTGGGCGTTGCGCAGTACTTCACGTACGCGCGGGGTGGGCAGAAGGCCGTTTTCGCGTGCCCAGGAGTCGTCGATGCCCTGGCCGAACCACATGACCTCGACCTTGCGCACGGAACCTGCGAACTTGTCGTTCATCAGCTCGGAGACGGTGTAGCCCGCTTTGACGGCTGCACGGCAGAGCCATTCGGGCAGGTGCAGCGGTTTGCGGCGGCCTGCATCCAGCGTTGCGGAGGCGACGGTTGCGCCTTCCCAGGGCTGCAGCACGATGGCGGGTAGTTCACCGGGGAAGGTACCGAGCATGACCACGAATTCTGCGAGGGCGTGCACGCTGGAGACCGGGGACTTGCCGGTGCCTGCACCCGCAACGGAGGCGAAGGGGGAGGAAGCCATCTTGGCGAAGAGCTCGGTGGTGCGTCGGCCGCGGCCCTGTACGCTGGTTGCGCGCAGGATGCACAGTTCGGGTGCGCTGTCGGGGTGCTCTTCGAGGAAGTAGTCCTGCAGGTCGAGCAGTGCTTCTTCGCCGAGCGCCTTGGAGAAAGAGTAGGCGCTGAACGGGTTGGTCTCTTCGGAGTCATCCAGCACGAGGCGCGGGCCCTGTACCGCTGCGGAGGAGAGGTGGATGACGCGGCGTACGCCGGTGCGCTGCGCGGCGATTGCAATCACGGCGGGAAGCAGGGCGTTTGCGCCGACGAGCGGGGGCAGATCCTGCATGTTGGGTGCTGCGAGGCCCGCTGCGTTGACGACGACCTGCGCGCCCGCGAAGGCTTCTGCGAGGGAGTCGATGATGCCTTCAATCTGGTCTGCTTCGTCGATGATGCTATCTACGTCAAGGGCGCGGGTTGCGAGTCGAGGTGCCTCAATGGGGTCAACGCTGATACCTTCTGCGTTCAGACGCGCGACGATGGAGGAACCAACGAAGCCGCTGGCGCCAATGACTTTCCACTTGGATTCGGACATCTCTTTTACCTCTCACGAGCCCGCGTACGTTGCGGGGAAAAATGGGGTCATTTCAACTTTCCCATATTTGAACAGTTTATGGGGAATTTGTGGGGTTTTATTCGGTCTCTGGTCGTTTTTTCGCACGGGGTGCACAGCGCAAACACAGGCTGTGAAGCTGATAGCTTGAGGGATACCCAAAAGTGGGTGTGCGGGTACGTCCGATATGCGGATAAATCAACTGAATTCGGTTGTTTATTTGTCATATAGTGCGTCTTTTGGGGTGATGGTTCACTCTCTAGTGGAGACCGCGGGTAAAATGTTTTCTTTGAGTGATATATCCACACGGTTGAGTACCGAGGGCGCGAGAAACACCAGAAGCGTCCGGCACGGTATGGGTGTATCGCGTACCGGCTGATTCAGGCGCATCGCGCCGCGGAGGGAGAACTTATGGCAGAAAAGTACAGCGACGTGACCGCTTTTGCCCAGCTTTCTTCAGAACAGCCTTCTTCCGAACAGTCTTCTTCTTGCGATTCTTTGAATGACTATCCCCGCACGGTCGCCGTGGTGGTGACCTATAACCGTGAGGACCTGCTGCCGAAGACCCTCGCTGGTATCGCTTCTGGTGAGCGTGTGCCTGCGGCGGTGGTGATTGTTGATAACGCCTCCACGGACGGTACTGCCGAGTATCTGCGCACCCTGGACTATGAGCTGCCGGTGGATTGCATCCGCCTGGAGAAGAACATGGGTGGTGCTGGCGGCTTTGCGGTGGGCATTGACCGTGCCCTGGAACGCCACAACCCGGACCTGGTGTGGGTTATGGATGATGACACCGAGCCAACCGAGAACACCCTGTCGGAGGCGGTTGCCGCCTGGCTGAACTATTCGCCGGTGCCTTCGCAGCGCCCCGCGGTGGTGGCGTCCCGTGTGGTGTGGACGAACGGCGAGGACCACCCGATGAATACTCCGCGCACCATGTTTGCGGCGGGGGAGCTGCGTCATGCTCGTGCGCAGGCGGTGGGTGCCCGCCCGATTCGTAGCGCCTCGTTCGTATCGATTCTGATGGATGCGCAGGCCATTCGCCGTAACGGTGGTTTGCCGATTGCTGAGTTCTTCATTTGGAATGATGACTTCGAGTTTTCGACTCGTCTGATTCATCATCGTGACGGTATTGCGGTGCCTTCTTCGGTGGCTAAGCATCACACGAAGACTTTTGGTACGACGAATGCTGACCCGGGGCCGCGTTTCTATAACGATGTGCGTAATAAGCTGTGGGTCTTTACCCGTTCGCGTACCCTGAACCCGCTGGAGAAGCTGCTCTACGGTGGCTCCTCGGCGCGCCTGTGGATTTCTACTGTTCTGCGTACTGATGACCGCCGCACCTACCTGGGGTATTTCCTCAATGGTGTGCGTGATGGTTTGCGCGCGCCTCGCCCGAATGCTCAGGTGCTTGAGGGTATTTACCCGCTGACTTTCCCCGGCCGCTACGGCGTGCCGGCCACTGCTAGTGCTGTTGAGGCTGAGAAGGCGCGCGGTTGCGTGAGTTCTGTACCCGATTTTTCGGTGCTGATGAGCGTGTACGCGAAGGAGAATCCCGCCTACTTGGATCAGGCGTTGGAGTCGAATCTTCTGAACCAGACGGTGCGTCCTTCTGAGCTGGTTTTGGTCAAGGACGGCCCGTTGACCCCCGAGCTGGATGCCGTGGTGGACCGCTGGGTTCAGCGCGCTGAGAATCTGGATTGCCCTCCGATTCAGGTGGTGGAGCTGGCTCAGAATGTTGGTTTGGCGGAGGCTCTGAACGCCGGTCTGCAGGCGTGCTCCTATGAGCTGGTGGCTCGTGCTGATTCTGATGACCTGTCTGAGCCGACTCGTTTTGCGCGTCTGATTCCTGCCCTGGTGCAGGGTGGCTACACGGTGCTGGGCTCTGCCATGCTTGAGGTGAATGAGAGCAATACTGCGGTGGAGTCGACCCGCGAGGCGATTGTTGATTCTGCGCGTCTGCTGCGCGCGATGGATTCGCGTAACCCGATTTATCACCCGTCTGTGGCGTTTGTGAAGAGCGCCGTGCAGCAGCTGGGCGGTTACGAGTTTGTGCCTGGCGCTGAGGATTGGTGGCTGTGGATGCGTCTGCGCGATGCCGGCTACCGTCTGGGTAATATCCCCGAGGCTCTGGTGCGTTACCGCGTGGGTGCGGGCGCGTACACGAAGCGCGGGGGAGTGGACGCCTGGTTGCAGGACGTGGCGATTCAGCGTCGACTGTACACCGGTCACGGTATTTCTAAGCTTCAGTGGGCTCAGAATATGGCGGTGCGTAGTATGTACCGTTTTGTTCCTGAGCGAGCGCGCCGTTCGGCGTTTCGTGCATTGTCGTCTTTGACGGCTCGTGCTTCTTCTCGTTCTTCTGGTACCGCATCTGAAGGAGGCATGTAGTGGCTCAGTTGAAACCTCACGCTCATGTGGTGATGCAGAAGGCTGCTCAGCGCGGCACGATGGTGACGGAGGGTGACTCCGGCACGATGCTGGTGAACCGCCTGTATGAGCGTAAGCCGTGGTGGCTGATTGCGCAGGCTCTGATTGATTCGAGCGCGTGGCTGCTGGCGGTTTTGTTCGCGTATATGCTCCGCTATAGTGTGCTGCTCAGCAACGGCTCGGTGTTCGATATTATTCACCCGGCGTCGTTGACGATGACCGCTACTTTGGCTGTGGTGCTACATCTGGCTGTCGGTCTGGCGGGCGTGAAGATTTATAACGGCGTGTATTCGTACGGTTCGTTTGACGAGTCATGGCGTGCCGGTGCGGCTGCTTTGAGTGCGGGCGCGGCGTTGACTGCGTTCTCCTTTGTGGATGAGCTACTGGGTCTGCCGCATATTCCGCATAGTGTGCCTGCGATTGCGGCGGCATTTAGCCTGATTATGATGGCTGGTGCCCGTATGGCGAAGCGTGTGTACACTGAGCGCGGTGCTGTGCGTGAGCTGACCGGTGAGCCGGTGATTGTGTACGGTGCCGGTTTTATTGGCGGCATGGTCATGGATTCGATGCTACATGATGAGGACGCGAAGCTTCGCCCGGTTGCTGTCTTTGACGATGACCAGCTGAAGGCCGGTACGAAGTTCCACGGCATTTCGGTGATTACGACGTACCGCGAGCTGGAGCAGGTGATTCGCGAGTCGGGTACCCGTAAGATTCTGGTGACGATTTCGGATATGCCGGAGGATTACTTCGAGTCCTTCTGCAACCGCATGCGTAAGCTTAAGGTTGAGGTTCAGCGTATTAGTAGTGCGAATGCTCGCCTGATGGGTGAGCGTCTGATTACCGCGAGCGATAACGACCTGATGCGTGTGATTCGTGGCGAGATTAACTACGATATTGACCGTGATATTCTGCGTTCGTACCTGCACGGTAAGCGTGTGCTGGTCACGGGTGCGGGCGGTTCGATTGGTTCTGAGCTGTGCCGTCAGATTAGCGAGTTTGAGCCTGAGACTCTCATGATGCTTGATCATGATGAGACTCTGCTGATGGAGACGAAGGTTTCGATTACTCACGAGTCGAGCCTGGATGATGACCGCATTATTCTGGCTGATATTCGTGAGGGCGATAACCTGCTGGAGATTTTCCGTGACCGCCGCCCCGAGGTGGTGTTCCACGCTGCGGCTTTGAAACATGTGTCGGCGCTGGAGGCGTACCCGCAGGAGGCGTGGAAGACGAACTCCCTGGGTACTCTCAATGTGCTGCGTGCCGCGGAGGCGGTGGGCGTGAAGACCTTCGTGAACGTTTCGACCGATAAAGCTGCGGACCCGAAGACTGCGCTGGGCCAGTCCAAGCGCGTGGCGGAGCGTCTGACCGCGTACTTTGGTGAGAAGACCGGCAACACCTACGTGTCGGTTCGTTTCGGTAACGTCTTTGGTTCGCGCGGTTCGATTAAGCCGCTCTTTACGAAGCAGATCCTCTCGGGTGGTCCGATTACCCTGACCGATAAGCGCGCGACCCGTTACTTCATGCTGATTACCGATGCCTGCCTGCTGGTGATGCTCGCCGGTGCGATTGGTCGCCCGGGCGAGGTCATGGTGCTAGACATGGGTCAGCCGGTCAAGATTCTGGACGTTGCGAAGGCGATGCGCCAGGCGTATGAGCGGTATGACGTGGAGATCAAGGAGATTGGTCTTCGCAAGGGTGAGAAGCTGGATGAGACTCTCTTCGGAGGTACCGAGAAGCTGGTACCTAGCGAGGAGAACCGGTATATTTCCCGGTCGAGTGCCCCGGCACTTGACCCTGATGAGCTCGATTATGAGCGCTGGATTCAGAACTATCGGGAGCACAGCGGCTATGAGCGTCATGGCCTGGAGCGTGCCCCTGATCCGCGTACTCTGGCGGATGCACAGACGTTCTAATCTTTACGGAATGACACCGGATGCTGCACTTGCGTGGCGGGTGCGGTATCCGGTGTTTTTCCCTTTCTCGGTGTAGAACATTTCAGGACGCAGAATATGCGGAGCGTATGGAGAGATTCTGTAACGTTTAGCCCCGGGCTTCAGAAGAGTTCTATAGAATACGAAGTAAACACACACTACACACATATCGTCCCTTAGCCGCGATTCTGGAGCTTGGTTCCAGCTTCGACGGTGCCAATGCCTTGGAGCTGGTATGACCTCCTTTTCTGAGCTGTTGAGTATTTTTGCTCTTGCTTTTGTTTTGGGTGCCCTTTTGCCGTTTGCGGTGCGCCCGATTTTGCACCGCAACAATATGGTGGATGTTCCTAATGAGCGTTCTTCGCATACTGCTCCGACCTACCGCGGTATGGGTTTGGCGACTGCTGCGGCGACTTTGCTGGCGTTTGTGGCGGCTACTGTGTTTGGCTGGACGTACCGTTCTTCTGAGTCTTTGCAGCTGGCGGTGACGATTGCCGCGGCGATTTTGTGCGCTCTTGCCCTGGGCTGGCTGGAGGACATTCGCGGCGTGAGCATTGTGCGTCGTGCGGGCCTGCAACTGGTCATTGGTCTTTTGGTGAGCGTAAGCTTTGCGACGGTGCAGGGTACGAACATTCTGCTGCTGGTTTTGGGTGCGATTTTTATTGCCGGATACATTAATGTGGCGAACTTTATGGACGGCATTAACGGCATTTCTGGTGCTCACGGTCTGGTGGCTGGTCTGGCGTATGCGCTGACCGGCTGGATGGTGAACCTGCCGTGGCTGGCGTTGGCCGGTGTGGCTGTTGCTGGTGCTTTTGCGGCGTTCCTGCCGTGGAATGTGCGCCCCGGTAAGAACGTGTTTTTGGGCGACGCGGGTTCTTATGTTTTGGGTGCGGCGCTGGGCACGATGGCTGTGGGTGCGTGGTTTGCGGATGTTCCGTTCCTGCTGTCTTTTGCTCCGCTGGTGACCTACCTTGCGGATGCTGGTACGACTCTGTTCCGTCGTTTTATGGCGGGGGAGCAGTGGTATAAGCCGCACCGTACTCACACGTATCAGCGTCTGACGGATGTTGGTTTCAGCCACCTTGGTGCGACCGCCGTAGTGACGGGTACGACCATTTTGGTGTGGGTGCTGTTGGCGTTTGCCTCTGACCTGTACACTGCGGGATCTGTGGTGGCGACCGTGGGTGTTGTGCTGGTGGCTCTTGCCGTGTTGGTGGTGTATCTGCGTATGCCTCAACTCTTTGGCGGCGAGGCTCCTACTTCTGCGATTGATTTGTCGAAGCGTTTTGCCTCGGCTCCTAAAGCGAAGAAGACTGCCTCGGAGCCTGCTACCGGTTCGTTGACTTCTGCTACCGGTGTTCCGGCGACTCCTGAGAATGTGGAGCCGACCTCGCTGCATCCGGAGCCGATTATGCCGGATTCGGTGAAAGACCGTGCAGACGGCTCTTCTACTGCTCGCTCCTCTGTTCAGCCTGCTTCTCATCGAAACCGTGGGGAGAAACACTAATGACTTCTGAACACTCTAAACCTTCGGCTGAGGTTCCTGCTGAGCCTCTCTGGAGGCGCGTGGTGGACGTTCTGTGGTATCCGCCGGCGGAACGTAGGCGGCAGCAGAAACGCCGCCGAGAGCGCGCTCAAGCAGGTTTGAAGGCCTCTTCTTTCGAGAGCCAGGAGCTTTCCTGGAAATTTTTGTTCTACAGGGTATCGGCTTACTCTCTGCTGGCTTGGTTGGGCGGTATGATGAGTGCGTACCTGTTTGCGGGCCCTGTGGGCGCGCTAGGAATAACATTGGGCTTTCTGATAATCTATATATGCTTCACTCTGGGCGTATTAGTTATGTTGGTTGCTCCCATTTTCGACTGGGGTGTACCCAAATCGCTGGTGGTGAGCTACCTTGTGAAGATTGCCCTACTCGGTCTGGTATTGATTTTTGTGCCATTCCCCGAGAATCTGAGGCACGGTTGGACTCTCGCGGGCGCATGTACCGGCGTGATTCTGTGGATTGTTATTGAAACAGTCAGCATCGCACGACTGAGAATTCTATACTTCGACACCGATCTAGAAGACCATGGTCGGTAACGCGATCGGTGTTTGAAAGGAAATACGTTTGGCCGAAGAGAAGAAGTGGTGGGACGGAGATAAAAAACTCCGCACCACCGGAGAATTGGTATCTGACGGAGGTCTCTCCGGCGCAGTTATGTCGATTCTCTATCTGATCATCGGTGTAGCAGTGTGGGGAGGCATCGGTTACCTCGGTGACCTGGCCTTCTCCACCACCTGGCTGGTGTGGGTTGGCGTCTTGATTGGCGCTGTCGGAGGTTTGACCCTCGTCTTTACCCACATGACCAGGCAGAATAAAGACCGCTAGGTCATTGAACGCGGACCGCTAGGTCACACATTCATCCATGTAGTTAGCATGTCAGTCGCTTAGAGGCAGACATGGGCTCTTGATAGCCACTAGTAGCAAGAAAGGACTTGCTTTGATCGAGAACGGGTTGATCCTCGCGGAAGCCTATGTGCCGCCGACCCCCGAAGACATGCATCTGCCCCCCTTCTTCACCATTGGTGATTTCGCTTTCGGTAAGCAGAACGTACTGATTCTGCTGTCCGTGGTGATTATCGCGGTCTTCTTCCTCACCGCAGCACGTAAGCGCGCCATGGTTCCCGGCAAGACTCAGTTCATCGCTGAGTCTGGCTACATGTTTGCTCGTAACTCCCTCGGTAAGGAAACCCTGGGCGTACAGCACTACAAGCCTTTCGTGCCGATTCTGTTCGCCTCCTTCTTCTTTGTTCTGGTGAACAACCTCTTCGGTTCGATTCCGTTTGTTCAGCTGCCCTCCTTCTCCCACCCCGGTAGCGCCTACGCACTGGCTGGCGTCGCGTACCTGACCTGGGTTGGCGTTGGTATCAAGCGTAAGGGCCTGGGCGGCTTCTTCAAGGACATCACCATGCCTTCGGGTCTGCCGGTGTGGATTTACCCCATCCTGATCCCGATCGAGTTCTTCTCGAACCTGCTGATTCGTCCCGCAACTCACGCGCTGCGTCTCTTCGCGACCATGTTCGGTGGTCACCTGGCGCTGATGGTTGCATCCAGCATGGTGACCTACATGGTTGAGACTCTGGGTGGCATCGGCTACCTGGCTGCTATTGCTCCCGGTGCTCTGGGCATGTTCCTGTACTTCCTGGAATTCATGATTCAGTGCATCCAGGCTTATGTGTTCGCTCTGCTGCTGGCTGTGTACCTGCAGGGCTCGGTTTCCGAGGGACACTAAACTCTCTAGTTTTTTAGGTTTTCGCGTTCGTCATTGGGCGTGAATAAAGCAACCCACACGTTCACTGTGCGGGCTATTAACTCAAATCAAACTCTGTTCGGTCCGGGTATGTTCCCGGTCGAACACTGTTGAAAGGAAAAATAATGGTTGGTTCCATCACTGCGGTTGGCTACGGTCTGGCAGCTATTGGCGGCGGCATCGGCGTGGGTCTGATCTTCGCGGCATACATGACCAGCGTTGCTCGTCAGCCCGAGTCCCAGAAGACCCTGCAGCCCATGCTGTTCCTGGGCTTCGCACTGGTCGAGGCACTGGCAATTCTGGGCCTGGTTCTCGTCTTCATCAAGTAACCGGCTCTGCCACATCCTAAACGACCCATCCCATAGAACAGGATTCCCTCCATGATTTATCTGGCAAGCGAAGGGGGAGCGGAGGCAACTTCGAACCCCCTGATTCCCGACGTCGGGGAAATTGTCATTACCCTCATCGGATTCCTGATCCTCTACTACATCGTTGCTAAGTACGTTGTCCCGGCGTTCGAGAAGATCTACCAGGACCGTAAGGAAGCAATCGAAGGTGGCCTTGCCAAGGCCGAGAAGGCACAGGCAGAGGCTGCAGCGGCTCGCGATGAGTACACCCAGCAGCTCGAAAGCGCTCGACTGGAGGCTCAGAAGATTCGTGAAGAGGCACGCGCAGAGGGCGAGGCAATCATTGCCGATGCTCGCGAGCGTGCAACCGCTGAGGCTCAGCGCATTAGCGATAATGCAGCAAAGGCTATCGAGGCAGAGCGTGCGGCAGCAGCAGTGTCCCTCCGTTCCGAGGTTGGCACTCTTGCTACGACCCTTGCCGGCAAGATTGTGGGCGAAGCCCTCAACGATGATGAGCGATCGGCCCGTGTGGTAGATCGTTTTCTTGCTGACCTTGAAACCGAGAAGCAGAACGCAGGTGCGGCTCGGTAATGGCAGGAGTATCTACTGAATCACTGAGCAAGGTGGAAGAGGTGCTGGAAGCTCACGCTTCCCTGCAGCCCCTGAACCTGGCGAGCGAGCTTTTCGCTGTGGTTGATGTTCTCGACCACAACGGCACCCTGCGCCGTGCTGTCACCGATTCTTCGCGTGATGCAGCAGCACGTCAGGGTATCGCTAACACCGTCTTCGGCGGCAAGATCTCTTCTCAGGCTATGGCTGTGTTCACCAATGCGGTGGCTCAGCGCTGGTCTGATGATACTGATCTGGCGAATGCCCTGGAGCGTGCAGCAGTGCTCGCCGTGACCGCATCGGCTCAGTCTCGCGGTGGCGTGGACGCCCTGGACGAGGTACTCAACGAACTACTCACCTTTGTGCGTACCGTTGATTCCAACGCTCAGGCGCAGGAAGCGCTGTCCGACCATCAGGCAAGCAAAGAAGCAAAGAAGAAGCTCGCCGTGGCGCTCGGTGGCCCCGCCACCACCGCCGAAGGTGTGCTTCTGCTCGAACGAGTTGGCTCCAACCCCCGCGGCCGTCACGCTGCACGGGTAGCCGATGAGTTCGCAGAAATCATCGTCACGCGACAGAACCGTTACATTGCGCGAGTAACTAGCGCGATTGCGCTGTCGCAGGCACAGCTTGAACGTCTCGGTCGCGCGCTCAACGCCGTGTACGGCCGTGAGCTGAAGCTCGACGTTTCGGTGGACCCCGCCGTTCTGGGCGGTCTGCGTGTTCAGGTGGGCGACGAGGTGATCGACGGTACCGTCGAGACCCGCATGTCCGATCTGACTCGTTCCATCGGCTAGCGGCTCAAGCTAGCGACGCTGAACCGTTCGTCGCAACGGTGATTTAGAAGATACCTCGGGTAGCGGGTGCGTGGCAGATGCCTCCTTCGCAGAAGCAGTGGCATTGCCCGCCCGTTCAACCCGAATTGCAAGTTTCGGTTGGTTCCGTTGACGGAACGCAACCACAATGAGAGAGCAGGGACACAAGATGGCCGAACTGACCATCAATGCCGAAGATGTCCGTAATGCGCTGAACGAGTTTGCAGCGTCTTACGAACCCGGCAATGCAGAACGTGTTGAGGTGGGTCGAGTTGTATCGGCCTCCGACGGTATCGCTCGTGTCGAGGGCCTTCCCTCGGTTATGGCGAATGAGCTGCTTCGTTTCGAAGACGGCACCCTCGGCCTCGCACAGAACCTGGATACCCGCAATATTGGTGTGATCGTCCTGGGCGACTTCACCGGTATTGAAGAGGGCCAGGTCGTACACCGCACCGGTGAGGTCCTCTCGGTGCCCGTTGGCGACGCGTACCTCGGTCGCGTTGTTGACCCCCTCGGTAACCCGATCGATGACCTGGGCCCCATTGAGGCTGAAGGTCGCCGCGCACTGGAGCTGCAGGCTCCCGGCGTGACCCAGCGTAAGTCGGTTCACGAGCCGCTGCAGACCGGTCTGAAAGCAATCGACTCGATGATTCCGATTGGTCGCGGTCAGCGTCAGCTGATCATTGGTGACCGCCAGACCGGTAAGACCGCTATTGCGATCGACACCATTCTGAACCAGAAGGACAACTGGGCTTCGGGTGACCCCAACAAGCAGGTTCGATGCATCTACGTGGCTGTTGGCCAGAAGGCATCCACCATTGCAGCTGTCCGCCACACCCTTGAGACTCGCGGCGCGCTGGAGTACACCACCATCGTGGCATCTCCCGCATCCGACGCAGCAGGCTTCAAGTACCTGGCACCCTACACCGGTTCGGCTATCGGCCAGCACTGGATGTACGGTGGCAAGCACGTCCTCATCATCTTCGACGACCTGTCGAAGCAGGCAGAAGCATACCGCGCTGTGTCCCTGCTGCTGCGCCGCCCGCCGGGACGTGAAGCATACCCCGGTGACGTCTTCTACCTGCACTCCCGCCTGCTGGAGCGTTGCGCTAAGCTCTCCGACGACCTGGGCGCAGGCTCGATGACCGGCTTCCCGATCATTGAGACCAAGGCAAACGACGTTTCCGCCTTCATTCCGACCAACGTCATCTCCATTACTGACGGCCAGATCTTCCTGCAGTCCGACCTGTTCAACGCTAACCAGCGTCCGGCAGTCGACGTCGGTATCTCCGTCTCCCGTGTTGGTGGTGCCGCACAGACCAAGGCTATGAAGAAGGTCTCCGGTACCCTGAAGCTGGAGCTGGCACAGTACCGTGCTATGGAAGCGTTCGCAATGTTCGCATCCGACCTGGACGACGCAACCAAGGCACAGCTGACCCGCGGTTCTCGCCTGACCGAGCTGCTGCGTCAGCCGCAGTACACCCCGTACGCAGTTGAAGAGCAGGTTGTCTCCATTTGGGCTGGTACCTCCGGTCACCTCGACGACATTGAGGTTTCCGACGTGCTGCGCTTCGAGGCAGGCTTCATCGAGTACCTGCGTCACAAGACCTCGGTACTGACCGATATCGCTTCCTCCGGCAAGCTTGAGGATGACACCGTTGCCGCGCTGAAGACCGCAGTTGCTGACTTCAAGCAGGGTTTCAAGTCTGAGGGCAGCAGCCACCTCGTCGACGCAGGTCACGAGGAGCACAAGGCAGCTCGCGATAGCGACATCACCCAGGAAACCATCGGTTAGCGATTAGTCCTCGCTCCCTGCCCGCCCCGGCTCTAGGGTCGGGGCGGGGCAGACGAGCAGGAGAAAGGAAGCTCTATGGGAGCCCAGATTAGGGTTTACCGACAGAAGATTGCTTCGACGTCGTCTATGAAGAAGATCTTCAAGGCGATGGAGATGATCGCGACCTCCCGCATTAACAAGGCTCGTAACGCTGCTCAGGCAGCCGGCCCTTACGCGAACGCTCTGACCCGCGTGGTGACTGCGGTTGCGACTCAGCACGGTATTAAGCACCCGCTGATTCACAAGCCGCACGAGTTCGGAACCTACGAACACCGCCGCTCCGCAATCCTGGTTGTTACCAGTGACCGCGGTCTGGCAGGTTCGTACTCCTCCGCTATCCTGCGTCGTACCGAATCTCTGATTGAGAGGCTGCGCTCTAACGGCCAGGAGGTACAGCTGTACCTGGTTGGTCGTAAGGCAAAGGCTTACTTCGAGTTCCGTGAGCGCCCCTACGCCCGTGCGTGGGAGGGCCACACCGATGCACCTCGCGTCGAAACCGCCGTCGAGATTCGTGACGCGCTGCTCGAAGCCTACGACCTGCCCTTCGAAGAGGGCGGCGTGGACGAACTGCACATCGTATACACCGAGTTCAAGTCGATGGTTGTTCAGGAACCCAAGATCCTGCGCCTGCTGCCCATCCACGTGGGTGACGCAAAGGCTATGGGCGAGGAAATCGTTCCCGACCAGGAACTGACCAAGGCTGAGTACGAGCAGGCGGCATCCTTCGAGTTTGAGCCCTCCGCTGAGGAAGTGCTCAACGCGCTGTTGCCGCGCTACATTGCATCGCGTATCTTCTCCTGCCTCCTGCAGGCAGCAGCAAGTGAGCTGGCATCCCGCCAGCGCGCAATGAAGACCGCAGGTGACAACGCTGAGACGCTGATTACCAAGTACACCCGTTTGATGAACAACGCACGTCAGGCGGAAATTACTCAGGAGCTCTCCGAAATCGTGGGCGGCGCAGACGCCCTCGGCTCCTAGTATTGGTACGCCAACGAAGCCATCAACTGTCCAAACTTTCTAAGTAAGTGAGAAATATGACTGCCACCTACAACGAATCGGTCTCCGCACCGACTCAGGGCGCAACGGGTCGTATTGCCCGCGTCATCGGCCCCGTGGTCGACGTCGAGTTCCCCGCCGGTCAGGTCCCCGAGATTTACAACGCTCTGACCACCGAGCTGACCCTCGACGGTCGCACCCGCACCATCACCTTCGAGACCGCACAGCACCTGGGCGACTCGATCGTTCGCGCTATCTCCCTGCAGCAGACTGACGGCCTGGTCCGCGGTCAGGCTGTAGTCGACACCGGCGCACCGATCTCCGTCCCCGTCGGTGACGGCGTGAAGGGCCACATCTTCAACGTTCTCGGTGACGCACTCGACGTGCCGAACTCCGAGATCAAGGCTGACACCTACTGGCCGATCCACCGTGCCGCTCCCGGCTTCGCAGAGCTGGAAGGCTCCACCGAAATGCTGGAGACCGGTATTAAGTCCATCGACCTTCTGACCCCCTACATCAAGGGCGGTAAGATCGGTCTGTTCGGTGGTGCAGGCGTGGGTAAGACCGTGCTGATCCAGGAAATGATTACCCGTGTGGCTCGTAACTTCGGTGGTACCTCCGTGTTCACCGGTGTTGGCGAGCGTACCCGTGAGGGTAACGACCTGTGGGTCGAAATGGAAGAAGCAGGCGTTCTGAAGGACACCGCTCTTGTATTCGGCCAGATGGATGAGCCCCCGGGAACCCGTCTGCGCGTGGCACTGACCGGTCTGACCATGGCGGAGTACTTCCGCGATGTTCAGAACCAGGACGTGCTGCTGTTCATCGACAACATCTTCCGTTTCACTCAGGCAGGTTCTGAGGTTTCCACCCTGCTGGGCCGCATGCCCTCCGCAGTGGGTTACCAGCCGAACCTGGCGGACGAAATGGGTCTGCTGCAGGAGCGTATTACCTCCACCCGCGGTCACTCCATCACCTCCATGCAGGCAATTTACGTGCCTGCGGATGACTACACCGACCCGGCGCCGGCAACCACCTTCGCGCACCTGGATGCGACCACCGAGCTCTCTCGTGAAATCGCATCGCGCGGTCTGTACCCGGCAATTGACCCGCTGTCCTCCACCTCCCGAATCCTGGACGCACAGTACATCGGTCAGGAGCACTACGACACCGCAATTCGCGTGAAGGCTATTCTGCAGGAAAACAAGGAATTGCAGGACATCATCGCGATTCTGGGTGTGGACGAGCTCTCCGAGGAGCAGAAGATCGTCGTGGCACGTGCACGTCGTATCGAGCAGTTCCTCTCCCAGAACACCTACACTGCAAAGCAGTTCACCGGTGTCGAGGGTTCGACCGTTCCGCTGAAGGACACCATCGAGTCCTTCCAGATGATTTGCAACGGCGATGTCGACCACATCCCCGAGCAGGCGTTCTACAACATTGGTGGTATGGACGACGTTATGCGCCGCTACGAGGAAATCAAGGCACAGACTGGAGCTAAGTAATCATGGCTCTGAAAGTTGAAGTTGTTTCCCGCGAACGCGTCGTGTGGACTGGCGAAGCGAACTACGTTCGTGCACGCTCCGTCAGCGGTGACCTCGGCATCCTGCCGGGCATGATTCCCACCTGCACGCTGCTGGCACAGGACGGCGAGCTGCTCATTGAACCTGTTGAGGGTGAGCCCATTAAGACCATCCTCAACGCAGGTTTCTTAACCGTCTCGAACGATCACGTGACCATCGCTGCAAAGCACGCAGAGATCTAAAGCCGGTTCCCTGTAAAGGGAATTGACCACTGTGTACACCTCGCCGGTGTTCCGTCCCGAAAGGGGAGGGGCACCGGCGATTGGTGTATCCGAGGGTAGAGCATGCGCCCAGAAAGAGCGCGCGTGCAGAACGACAGCGTGCATAGAAAGATGATGCGAACAGAAAAGGGGCGCCTCCCATGTATCGGGAGGCGCCCCTCAAGCTATGTGCAGCCGCCTAGCTAGAGCAGTTTAGAACAGGCGGTCAGCTAGAACAGGCGGTCAGCCGAGTCGTCCACGCCGCGCATCGCGTCATAGTCCAGGCTCACGCAGCGGATACCGCGGTCCTCAGCCAGGGTACGAGCCTGCGGCTTAATCGTCTGCGCCGCAAACACGCCGCGCACCGGTGCCAGTAGCGGGTCACGGTTGAGCAGCTCAAGGTAACGGGTCAGCTGCTCCACACCGTCAATATCGCCCACACGCTTGAGCTCGACCGCCACGGAGACGCCGTGCGCATCCTTCGCCATGATGTCTACCGGACCGATAGCGGTCGGGTACTCGCGGCGCACCAGCGAATAGCCCTCACCGAGAGTGTGGATCTGCTCGGCCAGCAGACGCTGCAGGTCAGCCTCCACACCGTCCTTGATGAGGCCGGGGTCAACGCCCAGGTCGGTGGTGTACTCGTGCTCAATCTTGTAGATACGAATCATGAGGCGGTCATCGCTCTTAGCTGCCTGAACGGTCCACAGCTGCTGAACATCAGATTCCAGGTCCTCACGGATGCTCTGCGGAACGTCCTCACGCTCAGCCACCAGCAGGGAACAGGGAGGGCTCATCCAGTTCAGGGGCTTGTAGGAGCCGCCGTCGGAGTGAATGAGGACGGAGCCGTCATTCTTGACCATCAGCAGGCGGGTAGCGCGGGGCAGGTGGGCGCGGAGGCGGCCCTCATAATCTACGGAGCATTCAGCAATGACAATACGCATCCGTCTACTCTAGCAGGTACGAGTGCTCGGCTCTAGCAGGTACGAGTGCTCGGCTCTAGCAGGTGAGGGTATGAGCTAGGGAACCCGAGCTTGGTACAGGTCGCGGTACGGGGCACAGTAGGGGGGGCGCGGCACAGAGCGGGGGAGTGCCGCCTCAGAGAGAGGAAGAGCGCAGGACAAAGAAGAGCACGGGGCAAAGAAGAGTACAGCGCGAGGAAGAGCGCAGAGCGAACAGTGGCAGGGCTGGTAGGTAGAGATAGCTGAGCGGCGCGGTAGAATAGGGCTCATGGCACGTAAGAATCATCCCGGCAGGCGAGTATCCGGCACCACCAGCGATAAGTGGCACCGTCAAGCACCCGCAGGGCGTGATATCAGCAGGATCCTCGACCCTGCACCCAGGTTGGAACGTGACCGATACGGTGACTGGCTGGTGCAATACATTCCCGCCGTCAACGCCCAAAAAACCTACACCTGCCCCGAATGCTACCGCCCGATTCCGCCCAGAACAGCGCATCTGGTGGTGTGGCAAGAAAGCCACACGATGGGCCGTAGCCGCGCGATTGATGAGCGCAGGCACTGGCATCAGCACTGCTGGCGCATCCGCCGCAAATAGGCTGAACACTGCACATAAGGTGCAGCCCAAGACTACATTCTCGACCAGACTACATTCTCGAATCCATTTCTTGAAGGAACGCAATGAGCAACACCGCCGATATCACCCGCGAGCAGGAATTCGATCCCGCCCGCTACGTTTTCAGCACCGCCGCTGAACCCACCCCCATTAAGGCACGTACCGTCCTACCGGCACGCCGCGAGAACTTCACCGTCACCACCGCGGACGGCAAGCGCCTCGTCGGTGAACTCGCCCTGCCCGAAGGCGAAGTCAAGGCAACCCTGGTGACCTTCCACCCGCTGCCCACCCACGGCGGCTACATGGACTCGCACGTGTACAAGAAGGCATCCTTCCGCCTGCCGGCGCTGTCGAACATTGCGGTGCTGCGTTTCAACACTCGCGGTACCTCCTCGATTCGCGGCACCAGCGAAGGCGTCTTTGACGGCGGCTTTGCAGAGAAGAAGGACTTCGATGCAATCCTGAAGTTTGTACGCGAGTGCGCCCTGCCGAACCCCTGGCTGGTCGGCTGGTCCTTCGGCACCGAGCTGGTGCTCAAGTACGCGCCCGAATACGCGAATGAGTTCACCGGCGCTATTCTGCTCTCCCCGCCGTTGCACCGCGTGCACCCGGCTGAGCTGGATGAGTGGAACAAGATCTCGAACCCGCTGTACGCGCTGGTGCCCGAGCACGACGACTACCTGCAGCCTCCGGCGGCGCGTGAGCGTTTCGCGGCTGTACCGCGCACTCAGGTGATTCCCTTTGAGGGATGCAAGCACCTGTGGGTGGGCGAGAAGTCCGTGCAGCAGGTCCTGAACACCGTGGTCAGCATCGTGACCGGTGTACCCACCGAGCTACCCACCGAGTACAGCGGCCCGGTGGCAGAAGAAATCACTGAGCTCTAAAGGTTCGGCATAAAAATACTGCGTAAAAATATTAAGGCGGCGGCTTTGGATAGAACATCCAAAGCCGCCGCCTTTTGTCTTAAATGCCTGCTCGGTGGAAGAAACAGGGAACGCGTAGGGAACCTAGAAATGGCTGCAGTTGGGAGGTGACTACAGCTGGGAGGTAACTACAGTTGATCTTGGCGAGGAATGAACACCTCACGCACCAAAATCAGCATGGAAGCCGCCACCGGAATAGCGATCAGCGCACCCAGCACGCCCCAGAGCGCGCCACCGGCAGCCACCGAAATAATCGCAACACCGGCAGGAACCGAGACAGCGCGAGCCATAATACGCGGAGAAATCAGGTACGCCTCCACCTGCAAGTACAGGAAGTACGCCACCGAAAACCACAGCGCCAGACTCCAGTCCTGAGTCAGCAGAATCAGCGAGGTCAAAATCAGCGCAATCACGCCACCAACCAGCGGAATGAACGCCAGAATCATAACGACCAAAGCCATCAACTGCGGGAAGCTAAAGCCCAAGAACAACATTATGAAGAATGCGAAGAGGGCGTTCAGAATGGCTACCATCGCCTGACCCATCACGTAGTTACCCACCGACTCAGTAATCTTGTCGGTAATGTACTTGACACGCACACGCTTAGACGCCGGCGCCAAACGCACACCCCACGCCTTAATCGTGTCCATCGACGTGAGGAAGTACAGGGACAGGAACAGCACAATAATCACGCCGGTCACGCTCTGCGCCAAGGTGGAGCCAGCAGAAACCAGGCTCGACATGAAGCTATTGACCTGCGACGAAGAGAACGTTGATTCCAAGAACTTCGGGACGTTCTCATTCACCCAGGTGCTGATGTTAAAACGCTGATCAAGCTCGTGATACCAATCAGAATCAATCGTGTTCTGATAAATACCCGGCGCGTACTGAACAAACTTAGACGCCTGCTCGCTAATGACCGGGCCAATCGACATCACCAGACCGGTCACAGCGCCAGCAAAACCAGCAAGCACAGCAATCACACCGATACCGCGCTTAATGCCCCAAGACTCCAGACGGCGCACAATCGGGTCCAGACCCAGAGCAATGAAAATAGCGCCGGTCACCCAACCCACCAGGGCACCCACATTGTTGAAAATGTAGTAGGCGAAGAGCGCCAGACCCACGCCCACGGTCATGAGGAAACCAAAAGCGACCGGGTTATGCATCATCGAGGTCTTGCCGTTGCCGATCACCTTCGGTGCGGGAGGCGCATCCTCAGAAGTGGCGGGAACCACCGGAATGGTATCCGTAGGAGGCATGGACGCGCGGCGGCGGTTGGAACGCACCTGGCTAATGCTCTCGGTTATCTCGCTGAAGGTCTCCGTTAACTGATCGGTGAGGGATTCCTTCTTGCGCGTCTCCGGGGACGATGTCGTCTCTTCGGGAGCTGCTGAGGCTTTCTTCTCGCTCATGCTCTTCCTTTCCGGAACATTTCCGGGTATTTTTCTCTACTGTGCCATTCTACCGGCTGGTTTACTTTGTTACGGCGTCAGCAGTGAAGCCCAAGGGCGAATCCCAGGGCAGGGGAGCGCAAGTGGGAGAGGTATCTGCGCGCTGTTCAAGGATTAGCCTACGCGCTAGTCCCGGCATGAGCTCAGAGCGTAGGCGGCAGGGAACGCGCGCTCGCAACGGTGCGTTGTGGGGATAATAGAGGAAGGAACGCGTGAAGGATTTAGCCCGCACGCAACAATAGGTACAGAACGTAAAGGATCCCAGGATGAGCATTATTTTTGATCCGGCAGACCGCGGCGCATCCCAGAACGCGGCACAGGGTAACGTTGCCCAGGGCGGTGCAGCACAGAACGGTGCGGCGCAGGAGATTCCCGCCTCCGTACGCAACGCCATGGAACTGAACCCCAACGCGGCACAGAACGTAGCGGCACAGTCTGCTGGCGCACAGGGTGGCGAGCAGGCCCCCTCCGCTCCCACCTGGCGCTACGAGGTCAACACCCCCGAAGAGTTCCAGAAGTTCGTGCAGCTCTCCAGCCAGGGTGCCGTGATTTTTGCGCTCTACGCGCCGCACTCGCCCTCCTCCCTGCAGATGCTCGAAGGCGTGCAGAAGCTCGTCGACTCCGCCGCAGGTAGCATGATTTGCGCCGCCGTGGACGTCACCAAGCTCCCCGAAGCTGCCCAGGCATTCGGCGTGAGCGGTGTGCCCGCGGGTGTTGCCGTTCTGGCGGGTCGCCCGGCACCGATTTACACCGGCCCGGTCAGCGCAGAAGACCTCGGCGATGTGCTCTCCCAGGTTCTGCAGCTCGCGGCACAGTACCAGCTGCCCGGCGGGTTCGACCCGGTCGTTCCCGAAGACGAAAAGCCCCTGCCGCCCCTGCGCGCAGAAGCCGTCGCAGCCCTCGACCGCGGCGACCTGGAAGGTGCCCGCGCCGCATACCGAAAGGCAATTGCCGAGAACCCCGGCGATAAGGAAGCGAAGCTCGGTCTGGAACAGGTTGAACTGCTCGCCCGCGTGAAGGACCTGGACATGGCAACCGAACGCGCGGCGGCCGCGGCAGACCCCATGAATATTGACGCCGCATTCAACGTAGCCGACCTGGATCTGGTAGGCGGCCACGTGGAGGACGCATACAACCGTCTGCTGCGCCTGTTCAGCGCTGTAGGTCCCGACGATAAGGCGCGCGTGCGCGAGCGCCTCGTGCAGCTCTTCGACGTGGTGGGTGCATCTGACCCGCGCACCGTCAAGGCGCGTGCGGCACTGACCATGGCGCTGTTCTAAAAGACGCTGTCTTTAGGGAAGCGTCATGAGCCGGTCTAACCGGCTGGAACTTTGAATACGGAACTTTGAATCTGGAGTTTTGAATACCGACGGGCTATCGTCTACCCACGCACTCGGGCTGTGGGGTAGGTGGTAGCCCGTTCTGCGTGTGCGGTTTTTGGCGGCTTTGAGGCGGGGGAGAGCGGGCAACTTAACCTGTCTGATAGTGCGGCTGGATGGTATCTATAGCACTCCGGAATGTCCATAATATGCGTTGTGAGTACTTAATAATGCAGGTTTCATCACCAAACCTGCTAGACCTCATGGGGGGGTGGTAGGGTGAAAATATGAACACTAGTCACTTTCCCCAGGACCCGAACCCGCAAGAACCAGGTTCACCGCAGAACCCGGTACAAGAGACCGCAATAGAGGCAGCACCCGCCGCAGCGGTACCCCAGGCTATAGCCCCGGAAGCTGTCGTACCCGCATCGGTAGCACCGCAGCTACCCGTCACCCCGCAGACCGCATCGGCGGCTGGCGCTCGCCCCGCCATTGAAATCCGCGGTCTCACCAAGGCATTCGGTCAGAAGGTCGCCGTCGACCGCATCAACCTCGACATCCCCTCCGGATCCTTCTACGGACTGGTCGGCCGCAACGGTGCCGGTAAAACCACCACCATCTCCATGGTCACCGGCATGCTCATGCCCAACGAAGGCACCGCATACGTGCGCGGCATCGACATGTGGGCCGACCCGCTCAAAGCCAAAGCACACCTGGGTGTGCTGCCCGACGGCGTGCACCTCTTCGACAAGCTCACCGGCGAGCAGCTCATCACCTACTCCGGCTACCTGCACGGAATCGATAAGGAAACCGTCGCCTCCCGCGTCAAGGACCTGCTCACCGCAATGGACCTGACCGACGCTGCGGGCCGTGCCGTTGCCGACTACTCCGCCGGTATGACCAAGAAGATCGCGCTCGCCGCCGCTCTCGTCCACGCGCCCTCCGTGCTGATTCTGGACGAGCCCTTCGAGGCGGTCGACCCGGTTTCTGCCGCCAATATTCAGGACATTCTGCGTGGCTTCGTTGCCTCCGGCGGTACCGTCATTATCTCCTCGCACGTGATGGACCTCGTGCAGCGCCTGTGCGACCACGTAGCCGTCATGGACTCCGGTCGTATTCTCGCCGCCGGAACCGTCGACGAAGTACGCGCCGGCATGAGCCTTGAAGAACGATTCGTGCAGCTGGTCGGCGGCCGCACCTCCTCGGAAGGATTGTCATGGTTGGGCACCTCGTCTCACTAAAGTGGCAGTATGTGCTCGCTTCCTTCCGCCGTAGCATCTGGGCACTCATCGGCCTGATTTTTGCGGCTCTCTACGCGGGCGGTATGCTCTTCGGCCTCGGCTCCGCATACGTTATCGCTAACTCGAAGGTCCCCGAATACGGTCAGCTCGGAACCCTCCTTGTAGGCACCGTTGTGGCGCTCGCCTGGGCTATCGTCCCCATCTTCTTCAGCGGTCTGGACGGCACCCTGGATGAGAGCCGATTCGTGCTCTTCCCCATCAAGCCCTCCACCCTGCAGAAGGGCCAGTTCCTCGGCGGGTTCGTGGGTATCCCCGGCATCGCCAGCATCATTGCCGTGCTGCTGGGTACGATCGCGTTTATATCGCAACCGCTCGCGCTGGTCGTGTACCTCATCTGCTGCGTGCTCGGCCTTGCGAACCTCATGGTGTGGGCTCGTCTCGCCAACCGCCTGGGCATGGCGCTGAATGATAACCCGCGCATCGCCAACACCCTGATGATCGTTGCCATGTTACTGATGATGAGCGCCGGCTTTATCTTCGGTGGAACGATAACCTACCTGACCAAGCACTGGGAAGAGGTGCTGCCCTACCTGCCGTGGCTCAGCGTGACGCCCTTCGGGTCCGCGTTTGCGGTGCCCTACTTTATGGTGACCGGCAATATGGGCGCCGCCCTTGGCTGTCTGGTTCTGACCCTCGTCTACCTGGTTGGTGGATGGTGGCTGTGGGGTAAGAATCTTGCACGCTCCATGGCGAATGTGGGCGGTAGCGCGCACCACGCCAGCGCTGCCGAAGTCGCCGCAGGCGATCTGGGTCTGTTTGCACGGTTCCCCGCAACCCCGCGCGGCGCCGTGGCGGCACGAACCCTGCACTCATTTCTGAAAGACAACCGTCTGCAGCTGCTGACCGCAAGCACCGCCATGCTTTACCTGATACTGACGGTGGCTATGCCCCTGTTCCTGAGCTCGGTAGGCTCCTTCGAAAGTCGGGCCAGTTTTAACGGCGTCAACGCGGCTGAAGCTAACCAGATTATCAATAGCGGCGTTATGCAGCTCTTCGGATTCTGGATGTACTTCTGCACCGTCTTCACCGGCTACTACATGTGCTACCTCGTCTCATACGACAACACCGCATTCAGCCTGCACGTGCTCTCCCCGCTACGCGGTATTGACGATCGTCTCGGCCGTCTCTGGGGTTACAGCATCCTGATGGTTCCGATCGTGGTGGTGATGGTGTTCGTCGCCTCAGCGGCAAATGGACACCTGGAGCTTTTCCCCATCGTGCTGATGCACCAGCTGGGCGTGCTCGCCGCAGCGGCTGGTATGGGCTGCGTGATGGACACCTTCATTAGCCCGCCCGTGGCGCCTCCGGGTGCTAACCCGTTCAAGAACCCGAAGAACAATGAGGGCTTCGCTAATCAGTTGCTGCTGATGCTCACCGTAATTCTGGTGATGCTCAGCGCGCTACCCGGCGGTATCTCGGTTGTTGTGTACATTGTCGTGACCCAAGATCTACTAACCCTCGTCTTCGGTGGCTTGATTCAGCTCCTGATTGGTGCCGCACTGCTCGTGGGCGGCGTGGCGTGGGGCGGTCACCGCTACGACAAGGTCAGCTCCAAGATGCTGGAGCGCGTGGCACGCTTCCAAACGAACTAACGAGAGTCGAAGCTCCAGCACATCAGGAATAAACGAGAAGGGTTCCGTGTTAGGTACTAAGCCTGGCGCGGAACCCCTTTTCTATGCTTCTGTGCCGCCCGAAATTCTAGCGGAAAGAAGCTCACCGCAACACTACGAGTCTGCGCCTTAGCTGTGGTCTGCCTCCTTATTGACCGCCCGCGGGCTCAGCACCACGCAACAGCTACTAAAATAGAGAAGGCGTCGAGCACCCAACCGTGCAGCGGCACCCCTCACCCTATGTATCCCACCTCATCATCAAGGAGAAACATGAGCTCGATCGAAGGCATCGAAGACCCCTTTGGCCCCGGAACCGCAGGCGGCACCGCCCTGCTCGAACGCGAAGAAACCCAGCTTTCTGAGCCCGGCGACCACGAGCGCTTCTCCCACTACGTACGCAAGGAAAAGATCCTCGAATCGGCGCTGACCGGTGAACCCGTACGCGCCCTCTGCGGCAAAATGTGGGTACCCGGCCGCGACCCGCAGAAGTTCCCCGTCTGCCCCCAGTGCAAGGAAATCTACGAAGGCCTCGCACCCGGTAACGACGGCGACAACGGCTCCGGCGAATAATACGCGCCAGATAAATACGCCTCAGACAAAATACACCTCAGGCAATACGCCTGAATACATACGGTCGAATAACACGCAGCAGCCAGACTCAACGGCTCAACACCGCCCATGAGACGTTGCTGACTAGCACCAAATTCTTGCACCACAGCCCGGCCCAACCCGCGGATGTGGTGCTAGAATTTAACCTCGCTGTGCCCGGACCGCCAGAGCACTAGGAACGCCAGACGCTCACCACCTCCAAACGGGGCAGAAGCGCCTACGCTGAATCGGCGGAAGGAACCAGCAGAGGCAGACGAGGAAGAAGGAGAGAATGAGCGCACCCGCAGAGGAACCCACACTATTCGACAGTATGGTGAAGCCGAAGCTCTCCCCGGCATACCCCGACCGCGCCCCCTGGGGCACCTCCGTCAGCCTGCGCGCCTGGCAGGCAGAAGCCATGCAGAAGTACTTCGAAACCAACCCCCGCGACTTCATGGCAGTCGCAACCCCCGGCGCGGGTAAAACCACCTTCGCGCTCACCCTCGCCAAGGAACTATTCAACCGCGGCACGGTCCGCCAGCTCATTGTTGTGGCGCCGACCGACCACCTGAAAAAGCAGTGGGCGGATGCCGCCGCAAAGGTCGGTATTCCCATTGACCCGAACTTCAAGAACGCGGACGTGACCATCAGCCGCCACTACAAGGGTGTGGCGCTGACCTACGCGCAGGTGGCGAATAAGCCGCAGCTGCACGCCCGCAACACCGAGGCATCGAAGACCCTCGTTATTTTTGACGAGATTCACCACGCCGGCGATTCGCTGTCCTGGGGCGACGGCCTGCGTGAAGCGTTCGACGATGCAACCCGCCGCGTGGCGCTGACAGGTACCCCGTTCCGCTCGGATACCTCCCCGATTCCGTTCGTCACCTACGAGGTCGACAATGACGGTATCCGCCGCTCCAAGGCAGACTACTCCTACGGTTACGGCCCCGCGCTGAAGGACCACGTGGTGCGCCCGGTCATCTTCATGGCGTACTCGGGTCAGATGCGTTGGCGCACCTCCGCCGGTGAGGAAATGGCGGCAAACCTCGGCGAAGGCTTCACCAAGGACATCACCTCCCAGGCGTGGCGAACCGCCCTCGACCCCAACGGCGAATGGATTCCGACTGTGCTCGCGGCAGCCGACAAGCGCCTGACCGAGGTGCGCCGCACCGTGCCCGACGCCGGTGCGCTCGTCATCGCCACCGACCACGCGGACGCCAAAGCCTACGCAGAACAGCTTCAAAAAATTACCGGCGAGTACCCCGCCGTGATCCTCTCTGACGATCGTGAAGCCTCCGCGAAAATCGACGAATTCCGTGAAGGTATGCAACGCTGGATGGTCGCCGTGCGCATGGTGTCCGAAGGCGTGGACGTGCCCCGCCTCGCCGTGGGCGTGTACGCCACCAGCACCAGCACCCCGCTATTCTTCGCGCAGGCGATCGGCCGTTTCGTGCGTGCCCGCAAGCGCGGCGAAACCGCCTCCGTGTTCCTGCCGTCCGTGCCGCAGCTGATGATGCTCGCCAACGACATGGAAGTGGAACGTGACCACGCCCTCGACCGCGGCGCACCCCAGGAAATCGACCCCATGGTTGAGGGCCTGGACGACCACCTGCTCGAAGAAGCAAACCGCGAGGAGCGCGCCTCCGAGCAGCTGGCACACGGCAAGTTCGAGGCGCTCGGCTCCGAGGCGTCCTTCCACGGTGTGCTGTTCGACGGTGCCGAGTTCGCCTCCGGCAACCTTGCCGTGGGTAGTGAGGAGGAGCAGGACTTTTTGGGTATTCCGGGTCTGTTGGATGCTGAACAGGTCGGTACGCTGTTGCGAGCGCATCAGCGTGAACACGCGGCACGCCGCCCGGCGACTGCGGCACCTTCGGTGGTGGATCACCGTCAGTTGAAGGCGCTGCGTAATAAGCTGGCGAAGAATGTGGCGGCATGGTCGATTCGTTCGGGTCAGCCGCACGGCGTGATTCATAATGAGCTGCGTAAGATTTGTGGCGGTCCGGCGGTCGCGCAGGCTTCTGCAGAGCAGATTCAGGCGCGTATTGATAAGCTGTCGGACTGGTTCGTAGGTCGACGCTAGAACGTGGATAGAACAACGTGAATAGAACGTAGGGAAAAGCCCCGCGAGTGTGTGCTCGCGGGGCTTCTTGTGTATGTAGGGTACCTGTAGTTCTTTTAGTGATTTTTACCTGAAGGTTTTTTCAGGTGCTTAAAAGCACATACGCGGAGAAAATAAGTCGGTTAGATAGTGGGAATAGGTGGTTCTTGAAAAACTTAATGTTGGTTTTTGCTCCCTAATTTGAGAAAAACATCGCCTGAAGGTTGTTTATGGGAGGAGCATCAGAGGGATTTAGGGGAGAAATGTGTGCGAATAAAAGTTCAAGTACTGGTTGAACACTGCATGTCAAAGTGGGTTTATGGAAGATTATGTGCGTTTTTCGCTTGAAAATTTAATACGGGGGGGGGGTATGCTTTCTCCAAGTGTTGGGTTTCCCTGTGCTTTTGAAGCTGACCTATGTGTTTTTGATCTTCTGGGTGTGCAGGGGCTGACGCTTGTATAGAAACATCATGCATTCACTCTCTTCTGCACGCTATCTTCACTTTTGTGTGTGCGTCTGCCCTGCGTGGATTTATCGGCCGCGTTCTTGGTGAGAGTGAGTGCCCAAGATATCACTCTCGAAGGACATACATGTCTACTAACATTTCTCGCCGCAAGGTTGTTGCTGGCGCAGCATGGGCTGCTCCGGTTGTTGCAGCATCTGCTGCGGTCCCCGCTTTTGCTTCCTCCACCCGTTGTGAGCCTGAAGGCTCCGCAGCTTACAGCATCTCCGGTACCGCTGAAGGTGCTAAGACCGTCCAGAAGTTCAAGGTTCCCGCCAAGGTCGATAAGATCAGCTTCACGATTATCGGCGGTGCTGGTGGCACCGTGCTCAGCGATGCGGCTCAGGGTGGCTCTGGTGCTAAGCTGACCGGTACTATCGAGGTCAAGGAAGGTCAGGTTGTTGAAATTGTTGCTGCTGCCGGTGGTATCGGCAAGCTTGTCAACGGCCGTCCTTCTGAGCCCGTCACCGGCGGTGAAGGTTACGGTAACGGTGGTAGCACCCCCGCGTTCACCATTCCCTCCGATATTATCGCTGAGGTGAACAACCGCTGGGAAAAGGACTCTATGATTAAGCGTCCTGCCATGTACGGTTCTTCCGGTGGTGGTTCCTCCGCTCTGGTCGTCGATGGTACCGTGGTTGCTGTCGCTGGCGGCGGCGGCGGTGCGGGTATTACTGTGGCCGGTGGCTCTAACAACGTTGCACAGAAGGATCCTAAGGATGGTGCATACTACAACCCCAAGGCTATTGATGCCGGCTGGCGCCCCCGCAACATTCCTATCTCCGCACGTGTAGTTGGTGGTGGTGGCTCTGCAACCGCAGCTGCAGGTTCTGACGGTATCGAAGGTATCGATTACTACACTGAGCCGAAGGATCCCACTACCGGAGCATCTCGAATCTCTATCGGTAGTGCTGCAGGTAAGGGTGGCGCAAACGGTACCGGCGGCGCCGGTGCCGCAAAGCCTGGTCTGCCCACCGGCAACCGCTTCGACACCATTGGCTTCTCGAGCCAGAACAACCAGGTACTGTTCAGCTCCTCTGCAGCAGGTAACCAGGGTGGTAGCGGCTTCAACGGTAACGGTGCAGACGGTACTTCTGCATACTCCTACCAGCTGGACAATAACGATAAGAACACTCCGGAAATCGTATACCCCGGTGGCGGTACTACCGGTACTCCTCGCTACATGACCTACCCCGACGTTGGCTTCAACTTTAACGGTCACCAGGCGATTGTTTCCTCCGGTGGTGGCGCAGGCTACGGTGGCGGTGGCTCCGGTGCTGCACGTGCACTCTCCGCAATTCTGGTCAACCAGAAGTGGAACGGTAACACTGCTCCTAATGGTCTGCGTCAGAACATCAGCTACGGTATCCAGGCTGGCGCAGGTGGTGCAGGTGGCTCCTACCTGGCTTCCAACGTCATCGACGGTGCTATCACCTCTGCAAAGAACGGTGCAACCGGTCCGGGCGTGCGTAACCCCGGTTCTGTGGAGATCACCTTCTGCAAGCGCTCCTAATAGTGTGCGTACCCGAGTATTCCTATCTGATTACTCGGCGGGCTAAGCATTAGCCCTTCCGGTTCTCCCGCTCCTAAATTCTCCTCGGGAGCGGGAGGGTCGGCCCCTAAGTTTTAGTCCCTCCAGAGGTGTCTCCGCACGTATCTGGCATGAGGACTGTGTGCTTCTCTGGCGAGTGGTCTCTTGGTGTATTTTGGCCACTCACGGAGAATGCCATTGAGTGATGTCTCGTTGAGTCTCAACGGTGAAACCAATGGCTTTTGAGGAAAAGATTGGTAGTAATGCGCCAATCTGAAGGCCCGCAGACACTTCGGTGTCTGCGGGCCTTCGCTATGTCTGTGAAAAGTCGGGTTGAGCGAGGTCATGGTGTGGTGAGTTGAGAATGTTTTTCAGGGTCTATACTCTAGAAAATGAATATTGCACTCAGTGCATAATAGTGTAAGTTATTTACCTCCCTCAACCCTCATGAAAGAAAACCTCATGCCACACAACGCACACCCCACCCGCCGCACCATCCTCACCGGTGCAGCATGGGCACTGCCCATCATCGCAGCCTCCGCCGCCGTACCCGCATACGCCGCCAACGGCGCACAAACCGGCACCTCCCACACCATCAAGGGACAGGCAAACGGCCGCAAAACCGTCAAAACCTTCACCGTCCCGGCGGGTGTACGCGAACTCAGCTTCACCCTCACCGGCGGCGCGGGCGGCACCGTCATGGCACGCAGCCGGGGCGGATGCGGCTCCAAGGTCACCGGCACCGTCAGCGTCACCCCCGGCGCAACCGTAGAAATCGTCGCGGCAGCCGGCGGTATCGGCGTGCTTGAGCGCGTCACCCGTAACGGCGCAAGCTGGAACGAATCCAAGCCCGCAACCGGTGGCGAAGGTTACGGCAAGGGCGGATCCTCCGCCGCACAGGTCACCGTCCCCGCAGGTCCGAAGGCTATTATCGACGCGGCAAACCCCCGCGCCTACGGCAACCCCACCGCAGGCGACGGCGCACCCCACACCCACTTCAAGCGCAGCATTTACGCCGCATCCGGTGGCGGCTCCTCCGCACTGCTGGTCAACGGCACCGTGGTTGCTATTGCTGCAGGTGGCGGTGGCGGACACGTGCGTAACTCCAGCTCCACCGCACCGCTGCCTGGCTCCAGCTACGCCATCAGCCCGGTCTGCGGCCTGGAATGGGTACGCGGCGGCTCCGGCGGCAATGCAGAAGCCGCCATGGGCTATGAAGGTGCTGCCGCAAGCGACGCCTACAGCGTCGAGGCGAACCTGAAGATTACCGCACGCGCGGGTGCGGGCGCATTCAACGGCCGAGGCGGCATGGGCGCTATCGCAGACACCTTGCCCACCGGTGACCACGGTCTGGTCGGCTTCGGCTCCCAGAACAAGCAGGTCATCCACAGCACCAGCACTCCGGGTGCAACCGGCGGTAACGGCTTCAATGCGAACGGTGCGGACGGCGTGGGCGCGTACGCCTACCAGTACGACAAGAACGACCCGAAGAACCTGACCGGCACCGCAACCGCACAAACCACCAGCATCACCATCAGCAAGAACTTCTTCGGTTACCAGACCGTGGTGTCTGCTGGCGGTGGTGCAGGCTACGGTGGTGGTGGCTCCGGTGCGGCGAACGCGGTTTCGGCAATCATCATCTCGCAGCAGTGGTGTAACAACCCGAAGAACCCGCGCCGCGCTGTCGGCTACGTTCAGCAGGGCGGTTCCGGTGGTGCTGGCGGATCCTACCTGGCGCCGAGCGTGCGTAACGGCGCGATTGTTGGCACCAAGGAGGCGCCGGCCGGCCCGAACGTGCGCGTGAACGGCATGGCGGAGGTTCGCTTCAAGTAAGCGGCTCGGCTAACTAAGTAGCCGCGGCTATACGGGGGTATCACTCGATGAGTCGTGGGTGCTCCAAGTCGTGGGCACGCTAAGTCATTGGCGCACTAAGTTATCGGCACGCTAAGTCATTGGCGCAGTAAAAGGCGGGGAGCCCGGGATAGTATATCTGATAGTACATCCCAGGCTCCCCGTCTCTGTCTATTCAAGGTTGAGGCTAGAGAACCTCAACCACCTCAACGCCCTCACCTTCAAGCTCGGCAACCACGTCGTCAAGCTTGTCCTCGTGCACGGGGGCGGTCAGGTCAAGCAGTACGCGAGTCTCGTAGCCTGCATCGACCGCATCGCGAGCGGTTGCCGCCACACAATAATCGGTGGCGATACCAACAACATCGACGAACTCGATGCCGCGCTCATCCAGCCACTCCGACAGAGGAGTCTGCGGGCCGTCCTCGGACGCATCCACACCGGGCTCGTGCTCGCCGGTTGCGACCTCATCCTCGGGTGCCAGAAGACCCTCAAAACCCGAGTAGGCTGCCTCGAAGCGGCCCTTACGGAAGTACGCCTCAACGTAGTCGGTGTCCAGGTTCTCGTGAATCTGCGCGCCTTCGCTCTTGGCGACGCAGTGCACCGGCCAGGAGTCCACGAAGTCGGGGGTGTCAGAGAAGTGCGAACCCGGATCAATATGCCAGTCCTGGGTGGCAACAATCGCGTCGTAGCGGTGGTGGTTGTTCTCCACGTATTCGCTAATCAGCGCGGCAACGTCTGCACCGCGCTCGGTGGCGAGGGCGCCGCCGGCGCAGAAATCGTTCTGCACGTCAACAATAATCAGTGCCTTAGACATGTCTGTCCTTTACAAGTAGGAATGAGTTTTCACTCTGATTCGCCGAGTGAAAACAGTATCTCAGAAGGGCTGCTTAGATGAACTCGGTCGGAATGATCGGCTCACCCTCCGAGAGGCGGCGGGCAGCTTCGGGAAGCTCAGCCAGGGAGGCGGCGTGGCGGGCGGTTGCGCGGCGCACACCTTCCTCGCCGGTGAAGCCGGGGAGCAGTTCGCCGTTGCGGACGAAGTCCACCATGAGCGGGCGGGTGTCCTCAAGCAGGCTCGGGTCCTCGTGGGTGCCCAGAACCTCGGCGGTTGCAATGCCCATGCCGTTGAGGCGGCGGGCCGCACGCTTGGCGCCACCGATGGACGCCTTGCCAGCCGACGCCTTAGCGACCGGCTGCATTTCACCGGCGGCGTTCTCACGCTCAACAACCTTGTACACCATGGAGGAAGTCGGCGCACCGGAACCGGTGACCAGCTTGGTGCCCACGCCGTAGGAGTCCACGGGTGCTGCCGCCAAGGATGCGATAGCGTACTCGTCCAGGTCGCTGGTGACGGTGATCTTGGTGTTAGTGTTGCCGAGCGAGTCGAGCAGTTCACGCACGCGGGCTGCGGTGGCAACCAGGTCGCCGGAGTCCAGGCGCACGCCGCCGAGCTCTTCACCAGCGAGTTCCACGCCGAGGCGGACTGCCTCGTCCACGTTGTAGGTGTCGACGAGCAGGGTGGTGCGGGCACCGAGGGAACGCAGCTGCGCCTCGAACGCTTCACGTTCGCTGTCGTGCAGCAGGGTGAAGGCGTGGGCGCTGGTACCGATGGTGTGCAGGCCGTAGCGCAGACCGGCCTCCAGGTTGGAGGTGCCCGCGAAGCCGGCGATAACTGCGGCGCGTGCAGCGGAGACGGCGGCGCGTTCGTGGGCGCGGCGCGAACCCATTTCGAGGCAGGGCCGGTTGCCTGCGGCTGCGCTCATGCGGGAGGCGGCGCTCGCCACGGCGGAGTCAAAGTTCAGGATGGACAGCAGGTAGGTTTCGAGGACGCACGCTTCGGCGAAGGTGCCTTCGACCTGCATGACGGGGGAGTGGGGGAAGAATGCTTCGCCTTCTGCGTAGCCGCGGATGTTGCCGCTGAAGGTGAAGGATTCGAGGTAGGAGAGGGTTTCTTTGTTGACGATGTTGCGGGAGGAGAGGAAGGAGAGTTCTTCGTCGTTGAAGCGGAAGTCTGCGAGGCCTTCGAGGAATCGGCCGGTGCCTGCGAGGACGCCGTAGCGGCGGCCCGCGGGCAGGCGGCGGGTGAAGACTTCGAAGGTGCACTTACGGTTGGCTGCGCCGGAGGCGAGTGCCGCCTGGAGCATGGTCAGTTCGTAGTGATCGGTGAGAAGAGAGGTAGTAGCCATATGTTTATTGTAGTGGGGGATTAGGGTATTTTTCCTCTTGAGTCGGCGTGTCAATCACTACATAAAGTATTCTTGACTCTAAGTGCTGTAGTATGACAAATTACCAGCACTCTGCGCGGGAGCAACGCGGGACAAACACCGCAGCAGCGCAGGACGAACACAGAGGTAACACAGGGGCAACACATACCCGCCCGTATAATCAAAGGGAACCGGCCGCAAAGGAAACCAATGAACACTACCGCCGTGACCCTCTCCACCGGAACCCTCGAGGACACCGACCTCGACACCGCCCTGGAAAACATCCTCGCCACAGACACCCCCTGGAAAGTCATCGTCTGGAACGACCCCGTCAACCTCATGACCTACGTGTCCTACGTCTTCCGCAGTCACTTTGGCTACTCCCGCGCCCGCGCCGAAGAGCTCATGCTGCAGGTGCACAACAACGGCAAGGCAATCGTCTTCACCGGCTCGCGCGAAGACGCCGAAAAACATACCCAGGCCATGCACGCCTGGGGTCTGCTGGCAACCTTCGAGAAAGTAGAAAACTAATGGCGCGACCCTTCCGCCGCACCCCCGGAGGCTACACCGCCTCCTTCGAACCCGCCGAACGCGACCTAATCCGCGAACTCGCCGAAGACGTGCGCGCGCTGCTGCGCCCGGCAGACACCACCGCCGACGGCGGCACCGTCGACCCGCTGGAGGCGCTGGTCGGCATCACCGAAAACCCCACCGTCCCCGCCGATAGCGCCGTAGCACGCCTACTACCCGCCGCAAGCAGCGACGACGAGGCCGCCACCGAATACCGCCGCTACACCGAACGCGACCTGCGAGAAACCAAACGCGCGAACCTCGCCATGCTCGCCTTCGACATTGAGTCCAGTGACCTGCGCCTGAACGAGGAGCACGCCCGCGCCTGGGCTGCCGCGCTCGGCGATATTCGCCTGGTGCTCGCCGACCGCCTCTACATTGTGGACGAAGACAGCGCAGAAGATATTGCGGCGTTCACCGACCCTTCCGAGATTGAGACTCAGGAAGAGTACATGGCTGTGGTGTACAACTTCGTCTCCTGGGTTCAGGACTCGCTCATGCTCGCCATGCTCGAGGGGCTGGACGACGAAGAAGAGGATGCGCCCGGCGGAGCATTTGGCGGGGCAAACTTTGGCGGAGCAAACGAGCAAGAATAGAACGAATTTTTCGATTTACCCCTCAAATTATTGTCATATACAACCACATAATGGTGGTTCTCGACTCATCTAACCGCTCAACGGACTAAAAGGGTAACCTTAGCGAGTTAGCATAGAACGTGGTACCCGACCGATAACAAAGTGTAGGTGACACATGAGTGACAGTATCGACGCAACCAATCCCTACCGTGCCCGCACCCCCTGGGGTAGCCCCGCGCCCGTAGGCCCCACCGCCGCGGCACCCATCGGCGTCTTCGACTCCGGAGTCGGCGGACTCACCGTGGCACGCGCCATCATGGACCAGCTGCCTCACGAACGCATCATCTACGTCGGCGACACCGCCCACGGCCCCTACGGCCCCCTCAAAATCGCAGAAGTACGCGCCAACGCGCTGCGCATCATGGACGAACTCGTCGACTCCGGCGTGAAAATGCTCGTCATCGCCTGCAACACCGCCTCCGCGGCGGTGCTCCGCGACGCCCGCGAACGCTACACCCGCCAGTACGGCATCCCCGTCATTGAGGTGATTCAGCCCGCCGCCCGCCGTGCGCTCGCCGCAACCCGCAACCGCAAGATCGGCGTGATTGCGACGGAGGCGACCGTCACCTCCCGCGCCTACGAGGACACTTTCGCGATTACCCCGAACCTTGAGGTGCACTCGGTGGCGTGCCCGCGCTTCGTGGAGTTTGTGGAGAAGGGCATTACCTCCGGCCCCGAGCTGCTGGAGACCGCCCGCGAGTACCTGCAGCCGCTCAAGGACGCAGGCGTGGACACCCTGGTGCTCGGTTGTACCCACTACCCGCTGCTGGCCGGCGTAATTTCCTACATTATGGGTGAGGATGTCACCCTGGTTTCCTCCGCGGATGAGACCGCGAAGGACGTGTACCGCGAACTGCTCAACCACGCCATTGAAAGCCCGGTCCCCGAGGAAAACCCGCGCCACGAATTCCTCGCCACCGGCGAATCTGAGACGTTCTCGCAGCTGGCGCGCCGCTTCCTCGGCCCCGAGGTCACCAACGTGCGCCACACCAGCTCCGTGGCGGAACGCTACCCGACCGGCTCGCTGGCGGCGCTCACCCCCGAAATGCTTGCGGCACACCGCAACATCAACATCAACATCGACGAATCGGCAGATTCTGCAGAGGCGGCACACACCTCCGCGGGCACCGAATTTTCCGGCATCACCCCTAAGGACGACACCTCATGCGTCTAACCGTTATCGGTTGCACGGGCTCCTTTCCCGGCCCCGTCTCACCGGCTAGTTGCTATATGCTCACCGCCACGGACTTTGCGGGTCGCACCTGGCGCATCATCATGGACATGGGCAACGGCTCCCTCGGCATGCTCCAGCGCCATATCGATCTGAGCGATATTGACGCGATTCTGATTTCGCACCTGCACCCGGATCACTGCATCGACCTGTCCGGTCTGCACGTGGCGGTCAAGTGGGATCCGCGCGGCTGGCCCAAGGGTCGCATTCCGCTGTACGGTCCCGCCGCGATTAACGAGTACCTTTCGGCGACTCACGGCCTGGACCCGGATCCGGGCATGAGCACCGAGTTCGAGTACCACACCTGGACCGAGGGCGAGCCCGTGCAGATCGGACCCTTCCGCGTGGAGCCGTTCCGCGTGGTTCACCCCTCGAAGGACCCGTACGCCCTGCGCATCACCTGCAACGACCGCGAGGGCCACACCGTGTTCTCGTACTCGGGCGATACCGACCTGTGCGAGGGCCTGGTTAAGGCTGCTCGCGGCGCTGACCTGTTCCTCTGCGAGGCGGCATACCAGGAGGGCCGCGATGACGCCCTGCGCGGTATTCACCTGACCGGCAAGCGTGCCGGCGAGGCAGCCACGGAGGCGGGCGTGCGTAACCTGCTGCTGACCCACCTGCCCGTGTGGAACGACCCGGACATCGCCTACGCGGAGGCGCGCAGTGCCTTCTCCGGCCCGGTCGGCATTGCCGAAATGGCGGCAAGCTACCGCATCTACCCGCGCCCGACGGAGGCTAACCCGGTCACGTCCACCCTGAACGTGGTGGAGGTGCTCGACCCGCCGCTGAACACCGCGATTGCGCTCCCTAAGCCAGAGCTAGATTAGGCGAAGCCTGAGCTGGACTAGGCTAAACATGAGCTGGACTAGGTATAACAACCCCAGCGCACGCCTTTCGCGCCAGCTAACACAGAACCAACAGACAGACACAGACCCCGCAGACAGACCCAAGGAGAACCCATGACTGCAACCCGCGAAGACGGCCGCGCCCTCAACGAACTGCGCCCCATCACCATTACCCGCGGCTGGTCCCGCAACGCTGAGGGTTCCGCCCTCATCGAGTTCGGCAACACCCGCGTGCTGTGCACCGCATCCTTCACCGAGGGCGTGCCGCGCTGGCTCAAAGGCGAAGGTAAGGGCTGGGTGACCGCCGAGTACGCGATGCTGCCGCGCGCCACCAACACCCGTTCTTCTCGCGAGTCGCTGAAGGGCCGCGTGGGTGGCCGCACCCACGAGATTTCTCGCCTGATCGGTCGCTCCCTGCGCGCCGTCATCAACATGGATGAGCTGGGCGAGAACACCATCGTGCTCGACTGTGACGTTCTGCAGGCTGACGGCGGCACCCGCACCGCCTCCATCACCGGCGCGTACGTGGCGCTGGCTGACGCTATTACCTGGGCGAAGGAGCAGAAGATTCTGCCCGCTAAGGCGAACCCGCTGATCGACTCGGTGTCTGCAATTTCGGTGGGCATTATTGACGGCACCCCTATGCTGGATCTGCCCTACACCGAGGACGTACGCGCAGAGACCGACATGAACGTGGTCGTCACCGGCAGTGGCAAGTTCGTTGAGGTTCAGGGCACCGCAGAGGGCGCGCCCTTCGACCGCGACGAGCTCAACAGCCTGCTCGACCTGGCGCTGGAAGGCACCGCAGAGCTGGCTCAGATTCAGCGTGAAGCACTGGCACACTAACCGGTTCCAGTAACTAGTTCCGTCGACAAGGAGAAACTATGGCAGACGCAAAGATTGTTCTGGCGAGTCACAATAAGGGCAAGCTCAAGGAACTGCGCGAAATTCTGCGCGGACGCATTGACGGCCTGGACGTTGACACCCAGGTGGTTGATGCCTCCAGCGTGAACGCACCCGATGTTCCCGAGACCGGCGTGACCTTCGCTGAGAACTCTCTGCTGAAGGCGCGCGCTGTTGCCGAGGCAACCGGTCTGGTTGCTATTGCTGACGATTCCGGTCTGTCGGTGGATGTGCTCAACGGCGCTCCCGGCATTTTCTCGGCGCGCTGGGCGGGTCGCCACGGTGATGACAGCGCGAACCTGAACCTGCTGCTGGCTCAGCTGAGCGATATTCCTGCCGAGCACCGCGGCGCGAAGTTCTGCTGCGCGGCGTCGGTTGCCTCCCCGAAGGGTTTTGAGGCGGTCGAGTACGGCGAGCTGCCCGGCGAGCTGCTGACTGCACCGGCGGGGGAGGGCGGCTTCGGTTACGACCCGATTCTGCGCCCCGTGGAGCTGAACGGCGAGAACGCCCTGTACGAGGGCCAGTACGCTGGCAAGTCGTGCGCTGAGATTCCCGCCGAGATTAAGAACTCGATTAGTCACCGTGCGCGTGCTTTTGAGGCGCTGATTCCTCAGATTGCTGCCGCGCTGGCTTCCTAAAACCGGCTCTGAGGCGCCAGAGCGTACTCGCTGTGCCGCTCTGTTGGGTGAAAACGCGGGATTGGGTGCGAATTTTTCACGCATCCCCCTAAAATCCCCCACTGAGATACCAATTAAAGGCACAATAGTGTGAGAAGCTTTACCTCAAGGTTAGTGACACCCAAGAAACTCGTCTGCTGAAGGTACCTTCGGCAGGCGAGTTTTGCTCTTGAAAAGCCTTTAGCGGGGCATCTGCCCGATGCTTGCTGTCACCGACCGCGGTAGAAAACCTGCAGCGAAAGAGACACACCGATGCTCATCCTTCTTCTGCTGATGGCATTCGCCCTTGCCGCCGGATGCTGGGCGTATTCCTACGTGTGGCGCGGACTGAACCGCCGCGTCATTGCCGCCGTGAAGGTGGTCGATCCGATGATTACGCTCGGCCCGTACGTCATGGCGGCGTGGGTGGCGTTCATGGGTCTGATCGCCACGAATATCTGGGCGACCGGAACCCTGCACACCGTGCTAACGATTAGCCTCTGGGTGGTTGCCGCAGGGTGCCTCGGCTGGGCCGGATTCTGGCTGCTCATACACTGCCTGGGCGGGCAGACCCCGGGCAAACGCCCGATGTGGTGGCGCGAGGCGGTTGCCGCGAAGTTCGCCTGGCGTAACCTCTCGCGTATGCCCGCCTACCTGGGTGCTCGCACCAGCATCCTGCCGGTGGAGAACCCGCACCTGACCAAGCCGTATTCGGGGTCGTGGACTCGCCCGCTCGGTGCGACCATGCCCGGGTACAGCTCCAACGGTGAGTTTATTGAGGGCTTTGACGAGTTCGGTCGCAAGATGCCGCGCCTCTACCCGGTGGGCCCCGAACCGACCATCTTTGAGATGGCGCGCTGGGGTAAGTCGGTGAGCTCCGATCAGCTGCTGACGACCTTCCTGCCGAGTGCTCCGTTTGAGCGTCTGCGTCTGCCCGGCACTATTACGGGCCCCTTCACCTTTGCGGGGGAGGTGCCGCACGGTGCGGTGACGAAGTGGCCTCGCCGCAGTGGCGCGAACCGCGCCTTCGGCTCCTACGCTCGTTTGGGCGAAATCACCGAACGCAAGGTGGAGCTGCTGGTCGATCACCGTATCATTGCGGCGTTACAGACCACCCGTGAAAGCTACGAACGCCGCCACAGCTGGATGCTCGCCTTCACCGACATCGCAGACGGCGACTTCACGATGGACGCTGACGAGAACGGCAACCTGCGCATCACCTTCGGCATGATGACCGAGGGCTACGAGACTCCGTGGGTCTTCACCAGCACCCTGAAAGACAGCCCGCGCCTGCGCCGCAAGGTACACCACGCCATGAGGGAACGCCGCGTGCTCAAGCAGAGTAGCGGCGAGCTGATGGACTGGTACTTCGTGCCGAAGCTCAGCGAGTTCCCGCACGGTCCGGTCACGAATGAGCTTCCCGAAGAGTTCTACTTCAAGTCCAATATCATGGTCACGAACCGTCACGAGAGTTCCTCGCGTGCCACGGGTGAGGCACACTAGGGGAAGGAACGTGGGAGCAGAGCAGCGCATTAGCGGTGACTGTCTTAATCACTCTTTTCCCCAAGCCACGCTAGAATAGAGTTCCGAACGTTGAACGCTCTGCGGGGCACGACACGCGTCGTGCCCCGCTGTCGTTCTGCCCCCGTAGCACTTGAGCCGGACTCGCACTCCGCCCGGTGGCACGCGTTCACCACCGCAGACATATTCACCCGAAAGGATTCCCGTGGCGTCTTCGAACTACACTGCCCGTCACCTCTCCGTGCTGGAAGGTCTGGAAGCTGTACGCAAACGCCCGGGCATGTACATTGGCTCCACCGACTCCCGCGGCCTGATGCACTGCCTCTGGGAGATTATCGACAACTCGGTGGATGAGGCGCTCGCCGGTTTCGGTCAGTCCATTCAGGTCATTCTGTACCGTGACGGTTCGGTTGAGGTGCGCGATGATGGCCGCGGTATCCCCACCGATATTGAGCCGCGCACCGGTCTGTCCGGTGTGGAGGTCGTGTTCACTAAGCTGCATGCGGGCGGTAAGTTTGGCGGCGGCTCCTATAACGCCTCCGGTGGTTTGCACGGTGTGGGCGCTTCCGTGGTGAACGCGCTGTCTTCCCGCCTGGACGTGCAGGTGGACCGCGGTTCGAAGACCTACCAGATGTCTTTCCGCCACGGCATTCCCGGCTTCTTCGAGTCCGGCCGCACCCCCAAGCCTGATGATCCGTTCACTCCCGCAACCGAGGGCACTGACGCCCTGCAGGTTGTGGGTCGCGCTAAGCGCGGCGTGACCGGCACCCGTGTGCGCTATTGGGCTGACCCGCAGATTTTCACCCCCGACGCTAAGTTCAGCTACGAGGATTTGGCTGCTCGTGCGCGCCAGACCGCGTTCCTCATTCCGGGTCTGCGTATTTGCATCCGCGATGAGCGCCGCCTGCCCGGCACTCCCGGCGAGTTGGAGCCCCACGAGGAAGTTTTCCAGTACGACGGCGGCATTAGCGAGTTCGTCGAGTTCTTGGCGCACGATGAGCGTATTACCGACACCTGGCGTTTTAGCGGCAGCGGCTCTTTTACCGAGACCGTGCCCGTGCTGGGTGAGGACGGCCGCTCTCAACTGACCGATGTGGAGCGCGATTGTGAAGTGGACGTTGCGCTGCGCTGGGGTATTGGCTATGAGACGACGGTCCGTAGCTTCGTGAACATTATTGCCACCCCCAAGGGCGGTACTCACACCACCGGTTTTGAGCAGGGCCTGTTGCGCGTGATGCGTAAGCACCTTGCCGATAACGCCCGCAAGTACAAGATGGGTAACGACAAGATTGAGAAGGACGACGTGCTCGCCGGCCTAACCGCCGTGCTGACCGTGCGTCTTGCCGAACCGCAGTTTGAGGGTCAGACCAAGGAGATTCTGGGTACCCCGGCGGTTCGTCAGATCGTGTCGAAGGTCGTGGGGGATGCCCTGAAGGCTCGCCTGGAGTCGACCGCCCGTGCGGAGAAGGCTCAGGCGACCGCTCTGTGCGAGAAAGTCGTTTCTGAGATGAAGACCCGCGTCTCGGCGCGCATCCATAAGGAAACTCAGCGCCGTAAGACCGCGCTGGAGTCTTCGTCCATGCCCACCAAGCTGGTGGATTGCCGTTCGACCAATGTTGAGCATTCTGAGCTGTTCATTGTGGAGGGTGACTCGGCGCTGGGTACTGCGCGTCTGGCGCGTTCTTCCTCGTATCAGGCTCTGCTGCCGATTCGCGGTAAGATCCTGAACACTCAGCGTGCTTCGGTGACTGATGTGCTCGCGAATGCTGAGTGCGCGGCGCTGATTCAGGTAATCGGTGCGGGCTCGGGTCGTACCTTTGACCTGGACTCGGCTCGCTACGGCAAGGTCATTATGATGACCGATGCGGACGTGGACGGCGCCCACATTCGTACCCTGCTGCTGACCCTGTTCTACCGTTACATGCGTCCGCTGATTGAGGCGGGTCGCGTGTACGCTGCGGTTCCGCCTCTGCATCGCGTGGAGGTGGTGCGCCGCGGCAAGCCGAACGAGATGGTGTACACCTACTCGGAGAAGCAGCTGCACGAGCTTCTGGATTCTCTGCAGGAGCAAGGTGTGTCGTATAAGGAACCCATTCAGCGTTATAAGGGTCTGGGTGAGATGGACGCCGACCAGCTGGCTGAGACGACGATGGATCCGCGTCATCGCATGCTGCGCCGTATTCGCATTGAGGATGCGGAGGCTGCTGAGCGTGCGTTCTCCCTGCTGATGGGTTCTGAGGTGGCTCCGCGTAAGGAATTCATCATTGCGGGTGCTCATCAGCTGGATACTGAGAGCATCGATATGTAGCTTGCGGTGTACCTTGCGGGGTAGTGGTGACTGGCGTGTCACATTTAATGATTTTTCCATGATAATAGTCACACTATTTCTTGGAAGTTTCAGTAAAATTGGTATGATTTAGGCAAATTTAACCTTTGAGTGCTGCTTGAACCACCTGTCATAATTCAGGAATCTGTCACCAAAACTTTGCAGAAATAATATAAAACCGCAAAGTTTCACCCTGGTTCCGAAAGTACCTCCCAACCCCGCAAGGCACCATCGTGTTTCGTCCCTCAATCCACCCGCATGCTGAGGGATAACGTCCAAGATACCTTTAGCGAAACGTCAAACAATAAACGTCCATACTATGCACAGCATACTTACAGCTCCTCAGGAAAACCCTGTACCTTAGAAGCATGAGAGACAGTGTGTCAGTAACTCTCGTACGCCCTCCATCGGCGGGGGACTACCCGAAATCTGGCACAAGCACACATTAAGTACACACATAGTAAGGACCTATCAATGGATCCCCTTGATTTTGGTAGGTGGCAGTTCGGTATTACCACCGTCTACCACTTCTTCATGGTTCCGCTGACTCTGGGTCTGGGCCTTGTGGTGACCTACCTGTACATTTGCTACGTTCGTACCAAGAAGGACGAATACAAGCGCATGACGAAGTTCTGGGGCAAGCTGTACCTCATTAACTTCGCTATGGGTGTGGCCACCGGTCTGGTTCAGGAATTCCAGTTCGGCATGGCGTGGAGTGAATACTCCCGCTTCGTCGGCGACGTCTTCGGCGCTCCGCTGGCAATGGAAGGCCTCTTCGCCTTCTTCGTTGAGTCGACCTTCCTTGGTCTGTGGATCTTCGGCTGGGACCGCCTCAAGCCCGCAGTCCACGCCTTCTGCCTGTTCATGGCTGTTCTCGGCTCCTGGATTTCTGCATTCTTCATTCTGGTTGCAAACTCCTGGATGCAGCACCCCGTTGGTGCGGAGATGATTGACGGTCGTCCCCGTATGACCGACGTCGGCGCAGTGCTGATGAACCCCCTCGCATGGGTGACCGTCTCTCACGTCATCACCGCCGCAATCCAGGTTGCTGGTGGCTTCCTGGTTGGTATCGCATGGTACAAGCTGTGGCGTCGCCGCAAGGATGGTATCGACAAGGTCGTTGACGGCAAGGTTGTTGTTGGTGAGTCCGACAAGGGTGCACGTGACAAGACTGACTACCAGGTCTGGTTCAAGTCCCTGCGCCTGGGCGCTGTTGTGGGCCTCCTCGCCTTCGCAGGTATCGGCGCGTCCGGTCACTTGCAGGCACAGATGATGATCCACGAGCAGCCCATGAAGATGGCTGCTGCAGAAGCCGCGTGCCACGATGGCACCTCCTTCTCCGTTCTGACCGTCGGTGAACTCGGCGCTCAGAGCTGCGATAAGATCCACACCGTCATCGAGGTCCCCGGCGTGCTGTCCTTCCTGGCACACGACAACTTCGATACCCCGGTGAAGGGTATTCAGACCCTGCTGCCCGAGTACGAAGCTAAGTTCGGCACCAACCTGCCCAACAACCCGCTCTACGGTGAGCGTGCAGGTCAGAAGATTGATTACCTGCCCTCCCTCGAGGTCTCCTACTGGGGCTTCCGCGGCATGATTGGTCTGGGTGCGGTCGTACTGCCCTTCTATCTCTACGCGCTGTGGGTAACCCGTAAGAAGGGCGTGGGCACCGTCCCCGAGTCCAAGCTGCTCAAGAACGTTGCAGTCTGGTCCATCCTGGCTCCCTTCTTCGCTATCTCCCTCGGCTGGATCTTCACCGAAATGGGCCGCCAGCCCTTCGTTGTGGCTCCGAACCTTCAGGGCGACCCCTCGATTCACCTGTTCACTGCAGCAGCTATCTCCCCGGGTGTTTCCGGTGAAGAAATCCTCTTCTCCCTGCTCACCCTGGGTCTGCTCTACGGTGTGCTGATGGTGGTTGAGGTTTACCTGCTCATCAAGTACGTCAAGGCCGGTGTGGTGGCAGCAATGCCCGAGCTGGTTCAGTCGCACCACGAGGACGAGTCCAACGACAAGTCCAAGCGCGATGTGCTGGAGTTCGCCTACTAGGCGGGTAAGGATTGATTCACCATGAACTTTGATTTCAATATCTTTGCCGGTCAGCCTGGCCTGCCCACCTTCTGGTTTGCTGCCATTGGTGTCTTCTTCATCATGTACCTGATCCTGGATGGTTTCGACCTGGGCGTCGGTATGCTGATGGGTTCCAAGTTCACCAAGAACGAGAAGGAACGTCGTCTGCTGCTGAACATCATCGGCCCCGTCTGGGACGGTAACGAGGTGTGGCTTGTGACCGGTGGTGCAGCTCTGTTCGCTGCATTCCCCATCTGGTACGCAGCCCTCTTCTCGGCTCTGTACATCCCCCTGACCCTCGCGCTGGTCTTCCTGATTCTGCGCGTGGTCGCCATTGAATACCGCGGCAAGAAGAACGACGAGAAGTGGATCCGTAACTGGAACATCGCTCTGTCTGTTTCTTCCTTCTTTATCCCACTGCTCGTTGGTGCTCTGCTGGGTCTGACCTCCATGGGTCTGCCCATCAACGAGAACGGCGACCGCGTCGGCGGCGCCTTCGCATGGATCTCCCTGCCGGTTCTGCTCGGCGGTCTGGGCTTCGTTGGCTTCTCCCTGGTTCAGGGTCTTGCCTTCATCGCTCTGAAGACCGACGGTGACATCCGCCACCGTGCCCGCAACACCCTGGTACGCTGGTCTCCCGTCCTGCTGCTGCCGATTGTTGCATGGGTTCTGGCACTGGACTTCACCACCGGTAACGGCATCTCCTGGCTGTGCACCATCCTGGCTGTGGTTGCTGTTCTGATTGCTTGGATCTCCGCAAAGGGTGGCCGTGAGGGTCGCGCTTTCGCTGGTCTGTCCGTGTTCGTCGCATTCGGCGCTCTGGCAATCTTCACCGCAATGTACCCGAACGTTCTGCCCTCCACCCTGGACCCGGCATACTCGCTCACCATTGCGAACGCATCCAGCTCCGAGTACACCCTGGGCGTCATGACCTTCGTGACCTGCCTTAGTCTGCCGGTCGTCTTCGTCTACCAGGCATGGACCTACTGGGTCTTCCGTAAGCGTCTGCACGTGGATCACATCCCCGAGGCTCACGACGCTACCGAACTGGCTGAACTGCCGACCAAGTAGCATGTAGCTGATTGAAGAATCCCCCGAATTTCTCTTCTGAGAAGTTCGGGGGATTTTTCTATGCACACAGTGGACTATGCACACAGAGGGCTATTCCTGCTGGAGACTATGCCCGCAGCGGATGCAGCTCGCGGCAGGCGAGTGGGCGCGCAAAAATTTTTGGTGCACCCCCCCCCGAAAATTCGGGCGCGACAGGGAGTAAAAAGTGTAATGTGGTGTACAACTCACTCTTATGAAAGGGGTTCAACAATGAAGTTCCTCAATCGCAGCTCCACTGCACCCGCCCCTCGCACTGGCATGAGCCGCCGCCTGCTCACCACGGGTGCCCTGCTCTGCATCGGCGTGCTCCCGCTGAGCGCCTGCTCGCTCTTCAACCCGCCGCTGGAACGTGACGAAAGCGTCCACGCCATCTTTGACGCGGAGCAGGACATCGTGAAGATGCCCCTGGACGATTACCGCAACTACGAGCGCACCAACTACGAGTACACGGCCTTTCAGATTGCCATGAAGCAGTGCTATGCCGAACACGGGCAGAATTACACCGCCCAAGCTCCCCATTCTGAAAGCGGGCCACGCGGTGATTTGGGCCGAAAGTACGGCCCCTGGAATGTTGAGTACGCCCAGAAGTACGGTTTTCAGAAGCGGGACCCCAACGCAGCCGATCCCATCTCCTACAACTCGGGGGAGAGCATGAGCCCCGAGGAGCGGCTCAGCATCGAATGCTATACCAAGGCCCGTGAAACTCTGGACGCCGCGGTGCCCGACGGCAAGAGGCCTGAGAAGGAAGAACAGCCCACCTACATTCGTATCTCTACCGAAGCGGGTAACGCCGTGTACGGAAGCAAGCTACACCGCGAGCTCGAGGAGAAGTGGAAGCAGTGCGTCTCCGACCGCGGTCTCACCCCGCGCTCGGCTGGATCCGTCGCCGAGGAAACTCCGATGTTTGATCAGATGATGAAGAACGGAGGACCGAACGCGCCCGCCTCCGAAGAAGAGATTCGCATCGCCACCATCCAGGCAGAATGCAACCAACAGGTTGGCATGAGCCAGCAGCTTTACGACCTGGAAGCCCAGTACCAGATGCCGCTCATCCGCAAGTACCAGACGCAGCTTGAACAGGAACGCAATGCAGAACGTGAGCGTGACGAGAAGTTCAAGCAGTACGTTCTGGAGCACCAGTAATCCGAGGTACTGAAAGACAGCGCAACGCAGGATAGCGTAGCAAAAGACAGCGCAGAGAAATAGACAGCGCTGACACAGTTCAGAAAGACACCGCCATGACCACTCACACGAAAAACCAAAACAGCGGGCACCGCTTCAGCGAGCGCATCGCCCGACCCCGCGTGCTCCTGCTGCTGGCTATTCTCGCCATCGGCTCGCTTATGCTGTCCTTCTATCTGGGCACCCGCTACGCCGCCACGGGCCCCGACCCGGCCGTGCAGGCGAAAACCGTGATTCCGGTCTGGGCGAAGGTTGAAGAACGAACCGTCAGCGAGGGCCTCGCCATTGCCGGAACCACCAAGGCTGGGGAGACCGCCCCGATTAGCGCGCGCACCAACGGTGAGCCGGTGCTCGTCTACCAGAACCAGAAGCCCGGTAACGTGCTCAAGGCCGGTGACTTCATCGGCATTATTGGCGCCGACCCCGTCTTCGTGCTGGAAGGGCCGCTACCGCTGTACCGCGACCTCAACCTGGGCGATAACGGCGACGACGTGCTCGCCTTCCAGAAGGCACTGAACTCCGCCGGGTACGCCACCGCTCAGAGCGGCACCGTCACTGAAGACACCCTCGACGCCGTCACGCGCCTGCACCGCGCGCACCTGACCGGCGTGCCCAGCGAAGGGGTCACCAGCATTGCCCGCAACAACTACGCGATTCTGCCCGGCGGAAGCCACACCGTCACCGCAGTTGCGGCGGTCGGCCAGCTCATTAACGACGGCAACCCCATCGCGAGTGTAGAAACTAGCGAACCCTACGTGGAATCCAGCGTTGAGCTCTCCGTTGCCAATAAGCTCAAGACCGGCGACCGCGTTAGCCTGCGCACCTCCACCGGCAGCGTGGAGGGCACCATCACCAGCATTGGTGAGCTGCAGAACGACCCCTCCAAGGGCGCGGCGAAGAGCGTGCGATTCAGCGCCGACGACCCGAGCAAGCTCACGCCGGGTCAGAGCGCATCCATCACCAGCAAGGGCAACACCTCAACCACCCTCGCCGTGCCGACCACCGCGGTACGCCAGGATTCCCAGGGCACCTACGTGCTGGTTGAAAAGGGCGGAAGCTCCACCTCGACCAGCAAGGATGCGCCCGCCACCGAACGAGTCAACGTTGAGGTCCTCCGCACCGCCGGCGGATACGCCGCCATCAACGCGAACCTCAGCACGGGACAGAAGGTGCTTGTCTCATGAGCCGCCATCATGGAATCCCCGAGCGAGCCCCCGACGACATGACAACCCCGCAGGGTAGGGGAGAAGCTGCCGGGCTCGACACTGTGCCTAACACCGATCCCAACACCGCGCCCGCCATCGAAATGCGCGGCATTACCCGCATCTTTGAGGGGAGCGACCGACCCGTCCTCGACCACCTCGACCTGGTGGTCGAACGCGGCGAATTCCTCGCCATCATCGGCCCCTCCGGATCCGGTAAATCCACCCTGCTCAACGCCATTGGTCTGCTCGACACTCCCACCAGCGGAACGTACAGCCTCTTCGGCAAAAACACGGAAGGACTCAGCGACAGAGAACGCGACGAAATGCGCCGAGACCACCTCGGCTTCATCTTCCAATCCTCAAACATGCTGCTGGACGAAACCAGCACGACCAACGCCTCCATGGGCCTGCGCGTGCAAGGCGTACCCTACGGCGAGCGCCTGCAACGCACCGAAGAAACCCTAGAATTTCTGGGGTTGAGCGACCGCGCCAGCATCCGCACCCGGTACCTGTCCGGCGGCGAAAAGCAGCGTTGCGCCATTGCCCGCGCCCTCGCCACGCGCCCGCCGCTGATTCTTGCCGACGAGCCCACCGGCAACCTGGACAGCCACAATAGCGCCAAGGTCATTGAGATTCTGCAGCGCATTAACGCGACCGGCTGCACCGTGCTGGTGATTACCCACGACCCGGAGGTTGCCGCCGCCGCCCGCCGCGTGATTCGCATTGAGGATGGGCGGCTACACGAGCAGAGCCGTGCCGATTCGGCTACGGTGCCGCTCACTGAGGTTGTGTCGGCTGCAACGGATACCCCGGTTGATGCTCCCGCCGGCCTCGCACCGGGGGAGAAGCCCGCTACGCACCGCCGCGGAAGCTTCCTCACCGACGACAGCATCGAGGCAATCTCTGCGCTCACCTCACGACCGCTACGCACCCTGCTGCTGGGCCTGTCCTTCGCGCTGGGCGTGGGCGGACTCATCAGCGCCTCCGGCATGAGCGAATCCGCCAGCTACCAGGTGAACCAGCGACTGCTCGGCTCCGAACAATCCACGCTCTACATCAGCGACCGGGACAATGACCAGAACATGCTCGGAACCTACCGGCAGGGCGAATCCGCACAGAATGTAGCCGACCGCATTAGCGCGCTGGACTACGTGAAGAACACCGGATTCGCCAGCAGCGTGGCACCCGCCGACGTGCGAATCACCCGGTTCAGCCCCTACGAGGACGAACCCAAAACGGCGATTAGCCTCAGCTCCACCTCGAAGACCAGGCTCGAGCAAATCGGTGCCCGCATGAACCCCGAAACCCTGCGTGCGCTCGAACAGATGAACTCGACCCTCACCCAGGAGAACGTTGCCGACCGTCAACGTGCCGAGCAGCTCTCGGGCGCTATCGTTTCGGTTTCTGCTGCCCGTGCCCTCGGCATTATTCCCGAAGATAAGGCGGCAGATAACGCCACAACCGAGCCCCGCCCCGGCGAGCTGCCCGCCGTTGAGTACGGCATTAAACTCGGTGGGCTGCCGCAGGTCGCACCCGGTGTGAGCATCTGGGTGGACGGCCAGCTGATGCCGGTCATCGGCCTCTTTGACCCCGGCAATAGCGGCTACGAATTCAGGAACTCGGTCATTGTCTCGCCGGGCACACTTCAGCGCACCGGACGCGGCCAGGTGACCTACATTGCCGAAACCGAACGGGGCTACGGCAAGGCGGTCGCCAAGGCCATTCCGCTGGCCCTCAAACCCGCTGAACCCAGCCAGATCAACGTGGAAACCCCCTCCGACCTGCAGAGCCTGCGCGCGTCTATCGCCTCGGATCTGGGTCTGTACGTGGGTGTGCTCTCCGGAATTTTGCTGGTGCTCGCTTCCCTCTCGGCGGCAACCGCCATGTACCTGTCCGTGCAATCACGCACCGCAGAAATTGCGCTGCGCCGCGCCATCGGATCGAGTAAATGGCTGATTGCCCGCATCTTCCTCATGGAGGGCGTCATGCTCGGTGTGCTCGGCGGTTCCATTGGTGCCTGCTCCGGCATGATTGCGACCATTATTCTTTCGCTCGTGCAGGGCTGGCAGGCGGTTCTCTCCCCGGGATTCGTGGTGCTCGGCGTGGGGGTAGGCGCCCTCACCGGCCTGGTGTCTTCGGCGTACCCGGCGTGGGTGGCGTCCCGCAAGAGCCCCGCCGACGCGATGCGCGGCTAGAGATGATGCTGGGGAACCAGCCAATTAGCTGAAACCTGACTGGTCAAATAGGTATTAGATAGCCCAAGCCTTAAACTAATGGGAGGTAAAAACAGCAGAAGACTAAGGACAACACGTGAGTCGAACGCACACACCGCGTCATGCTGACAAACATCAGAACACTGAGGTACCAGAGGTGACCGAAGGAAAGCGCAACGACCGCGCTGACCGTCGCCCGCCCCTGGGCCCTGACGCCCGTAAAACCCTCAGCACGTTCGGCGTCATCACCGCCGTGCACACCCTCGCAACGGTGCTTTTCAGTGCCGCCCTGGCTGTAATTATTGCCCGGGCGGCACACGCCGGTTTCGCCGCTGTCGCCGCCGAGCACGCGCGCCTCAAAGAGACCAGCGCGCCGGACGTATACCGCGCCTACATTGAGTTCTCGGGCTCCGCGCAGGCGCAGCTGGAGGCGCACGGCGGCTGGCTGCTCGGCCTCGGCGGCATCTTCGGTGACGCAGATACCATCACCCCCGGCCTGCTTGCGGTCGCCGTCATTGCGCTACTCGTCCGCTCGGGCACCGACTACCTGCTGGCTGTGAGCGCGCAGCGTGCCGCCTCCGGGGCGAAATCTCAGATTCGTTCTTCGCTGCTCAAGCGTGTGCTCGCCACCGGTGGCGCAGACACTCCCGAAGGTACCGGCGCGACCGCTGTGCTGCTTTCCCGCGGCTTGAACGCCCTGGATGACTACTACACCAAGACGCTGACCGCATTCGTTTCCACCGCGGTTGTGCCGTTCATGCTCTGGGTCGTTGTGGCGTCCCTGGACTGGATGAGCGCAATGGTGCTGGCGTGCACCCTGCCGCTCATTCCGGTGTTCATGATTCTGATTGGTAAGAACACCCGCGACGAAACCGCAGAGGCTCAGGCTGAACTGCACCGCCTCTCCGACCATATTCTGGAGCTGGTACGCGGCCTGCCCGTCATTATCGGTCTGGGCCGTGAGCGTGCACAGACCCGCGCCATGAACGCGCTCGGCCAGCGTTACCGCGAACGCACCATGCAGACCCTGCGTAGCGCCTTCATGTCTTCGCTTGCCCTGGAGCTCATCACCACCATTTCGGTGGCGCTGATCGCTGTGCTGATTGGTGTGCGCCTGGTCAACGGCACCCTCGGCCTGGACACCGCAATTCTTGTGCTGCTGCTGGCTCCCGAGTGCTATCAGCCGCTGCGTGATGTGGGTGCCGCCTACCACCAGTCGGAGGACGGCGTTGCCGCCCTGCGTAGCGCCCAGAAGATTATTGATGCGCCCCTGCCCTCCGCCGCTGCGGATTCGGCTACTCAGGACTCGGCTGCGCAGAAGGCTCAGCCTTCCACCATCGCTGTTGAGGACCTGTCGGTGAGCTACCCGGCACGTCCTGCCGTGCTGACTAACCTGTCCCTGAATCTGGACCGTCGCGTTACTACTGCCCAGGGTGAGCGCGGCGCGGTGATCGGCGTGATGGGTGAGTCCGGCTGCGGTAAGTCCACCCTGCTGAACGTGTTCTCCGGTGCTGTGCGCGAGGGGCTGGTGCCCACCGGCTCGGAGGAGCCCGTGCACGTGACCGGTAGCGTGCGTGGTCTGGGAACCACCCTGGTTATTCCGCAGTCGCCGGTCTTCACCGCACCCACCGTGCAGACTGAAATGGCTCTCTACGCGCTCAGCGCCACCGAGGTGGAGCGTGAGCGTGCATCCGCTCTGCTCGGTGAAGCGATGGACTCCAAGAAGCTGTCCGTCGCCGATGCCGAGTCCGCGCTGCTGGTTGGTCCGCTGGCTCAGCTGGGCATGGAGAAGCTCACCGCCCTTGAACCCGGTGCCCTCAGCGCGGGTCAGGCGCGTCGCCTCGCCGTGGCACGCACCCTGGCTCGTGCCGAGGCTATCTACCGTGCCGGCGGTGAGCAGGCCGTGCTGACCGTCCTGGTGGATGAGCCTACCGCGCACCTGGATGCCTACTCGGCATACCTGGTGACCCGCGCCCTGCACCGCCTGGCGGAACTTGGCGCAACCGTGCTGATCGTGACCCACGAGCAGGAGCTCGCCGCTGGCTGCGACACCCTCGTTCGTGCCGTGCAGACCGCCCAGGGCTACACCTGGACCGCCGAGGCGAACACCGCCCGCGTTGCCGTTCCCGCGCAAGCCCCCGCGCACCTGCTCAAGGATCGGGAAGAGTACGAGGCTGAAAGCACCGCCCCGGCGGGCGCCTCCGCAGTTGCCGAGGTCAAGGAAGCCGAGCCTGCAGGCCTGTTCGCAAGCCTGCGCACCCTGAAGGAACTGACCGGTATTGGTGTTCGCGCCGCAACCGGCCCGGTGATTATGGCTGCGATTACTTCCCTGATGGCTGCGGCACTGACCGCGCTGTCCGGCTGGCTGATTGTTCGCGCCGCCGAAGGCCCGGCAATGATGTACCTGATGGTCGCCATTGTGGGCGTGCGTTTCTTCGGCCTGGGTCGTGCCTGCGCCCGCTACGCTGAGCGTCTGATGACCCACTCGAAGGTTCTTGCCGCCGCAAATATTCTGCGTCTGCGCGCCTGGGTTGGCGCATGGCAGAGCGTGAGCAGCGTGCGTGCCCTGCTACGCGGTGACGCGCTGCTCGAACGCCTCGTGGGCGGTATTGATGAGCTGCGTGACGGCGTGCCGCGCGTTATTATCCCGCCGGCTGCGCACCTGCTGGTCATGACCGCGGCGCTGATTACGACCGCGTGCATCCTGCCGCAGGCTCTGATTCCGGTCCTGCTTGCCGTGCTGGTCAGCACTTTTGTGGCTCCGTGGATTGTGCTTCGCGCCGATGCCCGTGCGGAGGCGCTTGCTCGCCGCTCCACCGCGCAGATGCTGCGCCTGGGTACCGGCATGCTTTCGGCTGCCGAGGATCTGCGCGCTAACGGCGTGGCAACCACCGCTGAGAAGGCTAACGGCGCCCTGGACGCCGAGAACCTGTCCGCCCTGCAGAAGGGCTCGACCGCTCAGGGCGTGGGCCGTACCCTCGTGACCCTCAGCTGGTTCGGTGCGGCTCTGGCGAGCGCAGTCATTGCGTACCCGCTGGCTGTTGACGGCACCGTGCGTGCCCCCGAAGCGGCGATTGTGGTGCTGCTGTGCACCGGCATGCTGGAAAGCTCCCTGGGTCATGTTGAGGCGGTCCGCTCCTGGCCCGCGTTCAGCCGTCTGCTCGCAACGATTGCCCCGAGCGTGCGCGACGTATCACTGGAGGGTATTGTTGCCGTCTCGACCCTGAAGCGTTCCGTACCGACCGAGGCTGAGGTGGACACCCACGTTCTGCCGCGCCGTGTTGAGCGTCTGCGTGCCCGCGCTGAGGCCGAGATGGAGGAGCTGCTGGAAGCTGACCGTCAGCGCGCTCACCGCTTTGACCGTCCCGAATCTGCGGCTGGCGCTCAGGCGGATTCTAAGGCTGGCGCACCGCGCCCGCCGAAGCCCGGCGAACCCACCCTGGTCAGCTGCGGAACCCCGCAGGAACTCGGCGTGAAGGTCACCGACCCCGCCCCGGCACTGAGCCTGCAGGACGCAGCCGCACGCTGGCCCGGCATGGATCACCCGGTCTTCACTGACCTGAACATGAACGCCCGCGCGGGCTCCTGGACTGCGGTGACCGGCCCCTCCGGTTCCGGTAAGTCTACGGTGCTTGCCACCGTTCTGGGTTTCTTGCCGCTGGAGTCCGGCCGCGTGCTGGCTTCCGGTGAGGTCCTGGAGGGTGAGCAGCTGCGCGGCTACGCGGCGTGGTGCCCGCAGGCGGCTCATATTTTCGAGTCGACCCTTGAAGGTAACCTGATGCTGGCTCGTGACCGTTCGGATCGCCCGAGCGAGGAAGAGCTGATTGAGGTTCTGCGCCGTGTGGGTCTGGGCGAGTGGTTTGATGCTCTGCCTCAGGGCCTGCGCACCCCGGTGGGTGCTGGCGGTTCCTTCCTCTCCGGTGGCCAGCGTCAGCGTCTGGCGGTGGCTCGTGCCCTGCTGGTGAACTCGCCGGTACTGCTGCTGGACGAGCCGACCGCGCACCTGGACGCTGAGTCTGCTCGCGCGCTGATGGCTGACTTGGATGCGGCGACCCGCTCCAGCTCCGTGGCTACGGTTCTGGTGTCGCACCGTCCCGAGGATATTGCCCGCTGCGATGAGGTGGTTCGTCTCTAAACGCGTCTCTAAACGCATCTGGCGCAGGCGCCACGTGCGGATTGCCCATGACGAAAGGCCCCGGTACGTCATGTACCGGGGCCTTTCTGCGCCTTCATATTTCTGCGTGTTATATGTGCGCAGGTTCCTCGCGGCCTCGGCCATCCCCGGATTCGTATAACCTAGGGTCGAAAGGCCACGAACCGCGCGCCTAGAAGAGCTTTTCACCCTCCGGGCTAACCGCCATCGCAGCAGAAACAGCCGCATAGTTCGGGCCCACAATGCCGATGCTCTGAGTGAGCATCACACCGGAACCGTCACGGGCACCGTGCTCGGTCGGCAGGGAACGAGCCACACCGCCGGAGGAAGCCGCCTTCGCCGGGCCCACGCCCACCCACGCCAGAGCCAGCTGGCTCTCACCGGTGAGGAAACGGTGCGCACGCACACCGCCGGTTGCGCGGCCCTTCTGCGGGTACTCGCTCAGGGCGGTGACCTTGGCGCTCGCCAGGCCGTCCTTGCCGTTGGTGACTGTCACGACCTCCGCCGCCTCGCCGGGCGCGGTCACACCCAGGGCGATGAGGCGGTCACCGTCAGCAAGCTTGATGCCTGCGATACCGCCGCCGGTGCGTCCCTGCGGGCGGACCTTCGCCGCGTCGAAGGTCAGCAGTTTCGCGTCGCGAGTGACGAAGGTGAGAACCATGTCGTCGGTGGGGCAGGGGGCGGCGGCTACGATTTCGTCGCCGTCCTTGAGCTTCATGATGTCCCACTCGGTCTGGTTTAGCGGGTAATCCGGGTTCAGGCGCTTGATTACGCCGCTCGCGGTTGCCAGCGCCAGCACCGTGTTCAGCGGTACGAGGGCGACCAGCTTCTCACTCTTGGCGAGCTGAACCAGCTCGGCGGCCTTCACCGCCGAAGCCATGGAGGGGGTGCCACCGTTCTCGTCCAGCACCGCGATGTCCATGACGGACAGGCGCACCATGCGTCCTGCGGAAGTCACGGCACCAATCTCGCCGCGCGCGGTGGTCGGCACAATCGAGGCGAACACGTCGTGCTTGAAACGCTTGCCGGGATCCACGAGCGCCTCGCGGATGGGTTTGCCGGGGGTGCGTCCCATCATGCCGGAGGCGGAGAGCAACACCCAGCAGGGCTCGTCCGCGATTTCGAGGGCGAGGCCCAGGCTCTTCTTTGCCTTGGACTGCGCGGTGACTGCCTCAATGGCGACCTGCATATCGTCCTTGGTTTTGAGCTGGGTGCGGCGGTCGGTGCCGTAGCGTTCGGCGACCTCGGCGAGCTCATCGGAGACCAGTTCGCGCAGCGCCGCATCGGAGCCGAGGATACGCTGCAATTCCGCGATTTCCTGCTGAAGGGTGTCGCGTTCTGCTTCGAGTTCCAGGCGGGAGTACTTGGTGAGCTGGCGCAGGCGCAGCTCCAGAATGTGGTTCGCCTGGGTGTCGGTCAGGTCGAAGACGACCTTCAGCTTTTCGCGTGCCTGAGCGGTCTCATCAGATTCACGAATGATCTGGATGACCTCGTCGATGTCGAGGATCGCCACGAGCAGACCTTCCACCAGGTGCAGGCGGTCGGTGCGCTTGCCCAGGCGGAATTCGGTGCGGCGGCGGACCACGTTCAGGCGGTGGTCAATGTACACGCGCATCAGGTCGAGCAGGCCGAGGGTCTGCGGCTGACCGTCCACGAGCGCCACGTTGTTAATGCCGAAGGAATCCTCGAGCGGGGTGTGCTTGTAGAGGGCGGCGAGTACCGCCTCGGGGTTGAAGCCGTTCTTGATTTCGATGACGAGGCGCAGACCGTTGGTGCGGTCGGTCAGATCGACCACGTCGGAGATGCCGGTGAGCTTCTTGGAGTTGACGCCGTCCTTGATCTTTTCGATGACCTTTTCTGGGCCGACCATGTACGGCAGTTCGGTGACGACAATGCCCTGCTTGCGGGGGCTGACCTGCTCGATGGAGACCTTCGCGCGGGTCTTGAAGGTGCCGCGGCCGGTTTCGTAGGCGTCACGGATGCCTCCCAGGCCCACGATGGTGCCGCCGGTGGGCAGGTCGGGGCCGGGGATGAACTTCATGATGTCTTTGAGGGTCGCCTCGGGGTGGGCGATGAGGTGGCGGGTACCGGCGATGACCTCGCGCAGGTTGTGCGGCGCCATGTTGGTTGCCATGCCGACCGCGATGCCGGTGGTGCCGTTGACGAGCAGGTTCGGGAACGCTGCGGGCAGCACGGAGGGCTGCATGAACTGGTTGTCGTAGTTCGGTACGAAGTCAACCACGTCTTCTTCGAGGTCCGCGGTGAGCGCCTGCGCGGCGGGTGCCATGCGTGCTTCGGTGTATCGGGCGGCTGCCGGGCCGTCGTCGAGGGAGCCGAAGTTACCGTGACCGTCAACGAGGGGCAGGCGCAGCGCGAAGGGCTGGGCGAGGCGCACCATGGCGTCGTAGATGGCGGCGTCGCCGTGCGGGTGGAGCTTACCCATGACCTCACCGGTCACGCGGGCGCTCTTGACGTGGCCCTTATCGGGGCGCAGACCCATCTGCTGCATCATGTAGAGGATGCGGCGCTGCACGGGCTTGAGGCCGTCGCGGGCGTCGGGGAGGGCGCGCGAATAAATCACCGAGTAGGAGTATTCCAGGAAGCTGGATTCCATCTCGGCGGATACGTCGATGTCGACGATATTCTCTACCACATCCACCGGGTAGTCGCTGACGGCGGATTTGGATCGGCGAGCCATATATCTCCTCGTGTCGGTGTGTTTTCGCTCCTCCTATTTTAGCGGGTGGGAGCGGACCAGACGGGCTGGCTGGTCAGCGTCATCTGTGGGGTGTGCTAAGCCGGTTGCGGGGCTGTAACCGAAGCGTACCCGAAGCGTACCGGGGGAGCACACGCCGTCATATGCGCATGCATTAGCGTGGTCAAGTAGCACAGCCCGGCTAGAACCCTCTAAGGTAGAGGGGAGTAACACCTAACCGCCTTCATCGTGTGCGCCGACCGACGTCGCCTCATGAGGGCACCGCACGAAAGAGGTACGATGTACGCCACCACCCCCGAACGCGAGCAACTGGTCGCAGACATTAAGCATGCCGGTTTCTACCCCGACCTCGTGTTGGAAGTGGTGGATGACGCGCTGGCGGGCATGAACCCGGACGCACACTTCGTACAGCATGAAACCCACTTCTCACGCGATGATTTTCACCGCCACATCACCGTCATGGTGCTCTGCGGTGAGCACGTCATCTTTGCGCACCTGGACGACCAGCACCTTGAGGGCGACGCGCAGGGTACCGTGGCGCATGTGAGTGTGGAGGCTGTGCACCTGAGCGCCCTGAACGCGGTCACCATCAGCTACGGTTTCAGCCAGCCGCAGGCGTACAACGCCGGTAGCACCGCCCCGACTGAGATTTCCTTCCAGATTGCCTGGACCGGTTCGCTGCACATGGAACTGGCTCCTGCCGGTTGCCAGGATCCGCAGTGCAATGCCGACCACGGCTTCACCGGCGATGCGCGCCGCGAGGACATTGCGGTGCGTGTTTCTGCGACCGCTGACGGCCCGGAGTCGGTTCAGCGTGCGCAGCATTTTGCGCGTGCTCTGCACCGTGCCCGCATGTACGCAACCCGCCGATAAGCATCACAGATAAACAGCACCGATAAGCACCCCGAGAGAGACACCCCCGAGAGGAACCTATGACGGCCCCGTCCCGCACCGAACAGCCCACTCTGCACGATGTTCTGGGCGCGCCGTTGCCTCCCGCGCCCGCCTACGGCAGCAATAGCATCGCCGATGTGCTGGAGTCCGCCTCCTCTCTGGTGGCTCAGCGAAGCCTGGCGCGCCCCGCGCACGCCCTGGACGACGACCCGGCGTTCAACTCCGTGGCTGACCCGCTGAACCTTGCCGGTCGCCTCGCGGAGCAGGACGTTGACCCGGCGTCTTTCCGTCACGCCTGCGTGGTCATGGTGGACGGTCTGGGCGAGCAGCTCATCAATAGCTACGGCGGCTACGCGCCCGCTCTGCGTAAGACCCTGAACCTGGGCCCGCTGGACGCCGCGTTCCCCACCACGACCGCCGCCTCCCTGACCTCGCTGGGTACCGGTACGGCACCGGGCGCGCACGGCATCGCCGGTTACGAGGTGCGCAACCCGGCAGGTAACGGGGGAGCGGGCTCGGTCATGAACCACCTGTCCGGTTGGGACCAGTCGGTGGACCCGCACGCCTGGCAGCCGCTGCCGACCGTGCTGGAACGCCACCACGAAAACCGCCGCGTGCTCACCATTTCGCTGGGTAAGTACCGCGGTACCGGCCTGACGGAGGCGGCGTTGCGCGGCGGCGACTTCGTGGACGCCGTCGGCTATAACGCCCGCGTCACCTACGCCCTGGAGGCACTCTCCAGCCGCACCCCGACCACCGTGTACCTGTACTGGGGCGAGATTGACGCGGCGGGCCACCGCTACGGCGTGGGCAGTGACGAATGGCTGCAGCAGCTGGAGGAACTGAACTCGGCGCTGAAGCGTCTGGCGGAGCGCGCCCCGGCGTGGGCGGCACTCTTCGTGACCGCCGATCACGGCATGGTGAACGTGCCCGAGCATCAGCGCATCGACTACTCTGGCGTGGAGGAGCTGACCCGCAACATCGCAATGACCGCCGGTGAACCGCGCGCCGTGCACCTGTACCTCGAAGACACCTCGGAGGCGGCACGCACCGCCACCGCTCAGCGTTGGGCGCAGTACTGGGGCGAGCGCGCCTGGGTGATTGATTCTCGCGAACTGATACGTGCCGGCTACTTTGGCCCGGTCATTACGGATGAGGCGCGCGGTCGCATTGGCGATTTGATGGTGTGCGCTCGCGACGATTGGGCGCTGTACGATATGCGCCACTATCAGGAGCGTGCCCTGCACATGGTTGGTCAGCACGGTTCGCTCACGGACGCTGAGCGTCTGGTGCCGTTGCGCATGCTCAAGACTTTCTAAAGTACTAGTCTTCTAAAGCATCAGAGGGCACAGGCTGAGGAGATAGAGAAAACCGCTGGTTATTCGGGTGAATAACCAGCGGTTTTCGTATACCTAGATATTCTCGCCTAGATGCCCTTTATCGGGCGGCGCGGGCGGTCGCTTACTTGCGGCTACCGAAGATGATGTCATCCCAAGCCGGAACGCTCACACGCTGCTTCTTCGAAGAGGAAGGCTTGGGCTTCTCCTCAGATGCAGGCGCGGCGGAGGGGGGCTCGGCCTGTGCTTCAGTAGCGGGCGCCTCAGCAACGGGCGCCTCAGCAGCCTCAGCTGCGGGTGCGTCCTCGATGGGTGCCGCCAGGGTGAAGGACTCGACCGGAACGGATTCAGCGGGTGCTTCCGAGTCCACAGCCAGCGGGTCGGTGGTTTCTGCGGTGGTTCCTGCGGTGGGCTCGGGTGCTGCCGGGGCAACAGGTGCCACAGGCGCTACCGGGGCAGCGGGCGCATCCGGTGCTACAGGCTCAGCGGGCTGGGCAGGCTCGCGGTGCACGAACACCTCGGGCTCCTCAACCTGTGCCGGGCGCACCGAGCGGGCACGCTCCAGAAGCTCCTTGAGCTTACGCTCGTCAGCGCTCTCAGAGGAAGTAAGGGGTGCCGGTGCGGGCTCGGATGCCTTCGGCAGACGGGCGGGAGGAACCTCCACGGGAGCCTTCTTTGCGGCGGCGGCAACAGCGTCCTCACTATTGCCCATCAGGAAGTACGCCGCCTCATTCGACGCGTACAGGCCCTGGTTCGCCGGGTTGTACACCCAACGTGCGGGGAAGACGACCTGCGCGGGCAGGTTCTGACGCACCGAATCCTTCAGCGCAATATCAACCTCAACGCGCCACTGGCCGTTCTCCTGCTGGCGGGTGGTCCAGTCCTGGGTTGCGTCCTCAAAACCATAACGCTCAGAGACTTCCTCAATGCGGGCGCTCAGGGTCACGGGAATCTGTGCGGTACCCGAAGCGGAGCTGCGGCGACCAATCTTCACGCTCTGAGCGGCACGAATAATGTGGGCACGCTCAGCAACAATCGGCCACTCGTAGCGGCGCACGCGCTCCGGCTCCCAACCGGACTCTTCAGCGATTTCCTCAACGGAGGCACCCTGACGGAAACGGGTCTGAATATCGCGCGGACCGAAGGTGCCCTTAGCGCCCAGACCGCGGGCGGGCTGAATACGGCGAGCCTTGGTGATGCTCGTGCGCAGGTTCGCGTCAATCGGCAGCAAGAAGCGGGTGCCGTCAGCAGACTCAAGCACCAGATTTTCGCCGTCATCGTGAACGCCAATCAGACGCAGTTCAAGCATGAGAACCTCCATAGGTGAACCGGACGCGTTCGTGAATGTGTTGCACGGAACGCAAACTACCTACCAGGGTACCGTGAAAGCGCGGTAAATCAGTAGCGGAGGCGGGATTTTCACCAAAAAAACATGTACTTTCCGCACCGAAAAAGATAAAATGTGACGCCTAAACAGTCCAAAGCCTACCCAGGATTAGACAAATAGGGTGCCAATGGTGAACAATACCTGGCATGCCGTCAGGGTTAATTACACACCGGCGGCACCTAGAGCACTCAATAAACCAGCGTGGCCTAGTCCCAACACACAGCCACAGAACCAACGGAGCGTGAAAGTTTGGCAACTGATTACGATGCACCTCGCAAGCAGGACGAAGAGCAGAACGAAGAGTCCTACGAGGAGCTGAACGCCCGCCGTTCCGAGATGCAGTCCGGTGCGGTGGACGAAGACGAGAACAGCGCAGCAGAAAGCTTCGAGCTGCCCGGTGCTGACCTCTCCAACGAGGAGCTGAACGTTGTTGTGCTGCCCGCTCAGGACGACGAGTTCACCTGCGCATCCTGCTTCCTGGTGCGCCACCGCTCGCAGATTGCACGCGAAGAGGGCGGCCTGTCCTACTGCATCGAGTGCGAGGGCTAAAACTTTAGGGAAGGGCTAACACCCACCCGACATACACCTCATGACGGGGCGAGTGCCGAGTGCACCCGCCCCGTTGAGTATGTGCCGTTGAGCATGTGAAAGCGCGTATGTGAAAGCGTGCGCAAGAACAGCGCCGCGTTCGCCCCCCCCAACAAGGCACGCTGTGGCACGCGCTCAACGCGAACACGTAACGAAAACACCCCGCAGTAGAGCCTCAACACAGCGCGAGGTGATGGCACAGACACCCGCGAAAGGTTAGAGTATTGACCATGATGACCCCCGTAAACGTCCACATTAAGCTGCTCGACCCCGAGCTGCCCGCACCCGCCTACGCAAAGCCCGGCGACGCCGGCGCTGACCTGCGTTCCCGCATCGACTTCGAGCTGGAACCGGGCGAACGCGCCCTCGTCCCCACCGGCGTGGCAATCGCCCTGCCGGAAGGTTACGTTGGTCTGGTGCACCCGCGCTCCGGCCTGGCGACCAAGAACGGCATCACCATTGTGAACGCACCCGGCACCGTTGATTCCGGCTACCGCGGCGAGCTGATGGTCACCCTGCTCAACACTGATAAGACCAAGTCCTTCCACGTGCAGCGCGGCGACCGCATCGCCCAGCTGGTCATTCAGAAGTACGAGCACGCAACCTTTACCGTGGTGGATGAACTGGAACAGACCGAACGCGGCTCCAGCGGCTTCGGCTCCAGCGGAATCCACTAGTCTGCTCTCACCGCGATTGCCGCACGAGAGAAGAGAAGAAACCCCCGCACCCTGCGTGCGGTGAAAGTAGGAATACCATGTTCGGATTTGGTAAGAAGAAGCGCGCCGAGGAGGCTGAAAAGGCCGCCATCGACAAGGCTGTCGCCGAAGAGATTGAGGAAACCAACGTCGAGGTTGAGGAGCTGAAGGAAGAGGAGAACTCTCCCGAGGTCATCAAGTACGACCGCGTCAACGGGCCGCATGACATTGAAGAAGTCACCGCCGAAGACCTCGAAGACTACGTCAACCTGGGTGCGCTGCGCATCAAGCTGCTCGACGGCATGAACCTGCGCCTCGAAACTGACGACGCAACCGGCGCAGTGATCGCCGCAACCATCACCCGCGACGGCGCAACCCTGCAGGTGCAGGCATTCGCCGCACCGCGCACCACCGGCATCTGGGACGACATCCGTCACGACCTGACCGAATCCGTCAAATCCCAGGGCGGCGTTGTCGAAATCTACGCTGGCGTCTTCGGTGCCGAGATGCTGACCCGCCTGCCCGCCGTCACCCCGGACGGCCAGCCCGGCGAGCGCATCGCCCGCTTCGTGGGTGTGGACGGCCCCCGCTGGTTCCTGCGCGGCGTCATCTCCGGCGCGGCTGTGCTCGGTGACGACAAGGCTGCCGCCTCCGTGGAGGAAGTATTCCGCACCGTCGTGGTGGACCGTGGCGACGACCCGCGCCCGCCGCGTGAACTGCTGCCCATGACTCTGCCCGCCGACCTGGTCGCTGCGGCTGAGGAAGAGCCCGCCGTCGAGGAAGAAACCGAGAACGAGCACAGCAAGTTGCGCCCGATGCCTCGCCGCGGCCCTGAGATTACCGAGATTGGCTAATGCCTGAGTTCTCGAACTACCCGAGTGCGCTCGCGGTTCCTGAGGAGCAGATTCTTGCTCCCGGGTACCCCGAGCGCTTTCGCGTACGCCTTGCCGGACGCGTGGAGCAGGTGTGGTTGCCGACCGCCCAGGATAAGCCGATGTACCGTGCCGAGCTGGTGGTGGCTAAGTCGAAGCCTCTGCAATGGTCGAGCCCGCTGGCGCTGATTGGTATGCCGATTGTGGAGCCGCCCGGTGAGGATTTCGAGGAGGAATCCGAGGACCCGAAGAAGCAGCACCATCTGAACACGGCGTCTTTGGCGACCGTGGCGGTGCAGGAGCCGCACGAGGTGTCTTTCCCGCCATATGCGCCGTTCAATCCGGGGGATAGGGTCATGCTCAAGTGGCAGGGCCAGCAGATGGTGCCCGGCGTGCATGCCGGTGCGCTGCTGCGCTGTTCCGGGGTGGTGTCTGTGAGGGCGCATCAGCCGGTGATTTATAACCCGCGCTATGAGATTGTGCCGCAATTCTTTGTGGAGAAGGGAAAATATGAGCGCTGAGCAGTCTTCGACCCAGCCCGATCCGAACGCTAACCCCGCAACCAGCCCCGCAGATAACCCGGTGCGGGAGGAGAATCAGCTGGCGCAGAGCCTGAGCGCCTCCATGGGTACAAATATGCGTCGCACCGCTAACGGCGACGTGGATATTCTGCACGCTATCGGCGGCTGGCGCGGCCTGGTGGAATCCTCCCTGCCCGCGGTGGCGTTCCTGGTGCTGTTCACCGTGACGAAGGAGCTGAACCTGTCCCTGATTGCGGCGTTGGCTGCGGCGGGCGTGTTCACCCTGATTCGCCTGGCGCAGGGCTCCAAGCTGGTGAGTGCGCTGACCGGTCTGGTGGGCGTGGCAATCTGTGCGTTTGCCGCGTACCGTACCGGTAATGCGAGCGACTACTTTGTGGTCGGTTTCTGGACGAACGGCGTGTACATCCTGGCGTATCTGCTGTCGATGCTGGTGCGTTGGCCGCTGATGGGTCTGATTTTCGCGGTCATTCGTGGTGAGGCGCTGAGCTGGCGCCAGAACCCGGTGCGTCTGCGCCAGTACATGCTTGCCACCTGGATTATTACCGTGCTGATGATGCTGCGCCTTGCCGTGCAGGTGCCCCTGTACTTCGCGAATAGTGTGGAGGCGCTGGGCGCGACCCGCCTGATTATGGGCCTGCCGCTGTACGCTTTGGGCGTGTGGCTGGCGTGGCGTGTGTCGGCTCATGAGGAGGCGCTGGTCAGCGAGGACACCGAGGCTGACGAAACTGCCGAAGTTGACGGTTCAGAAAGCCGCTAACCCCACAACTTCATACATAGAAGAACTTCGTAGAAGTAGGCGAAAGCCCTGGTACCCGTATGGGTGACCGGGGCTTTCGCCTCCTCAAAAACTTACATATAAACGCTATGCGAACAGTGCTATGCGAACAGCGCGCGGATCTGATCCTCACCGGCAATGGTCGTAATGAAGAACAGCTCGTCGCCGCCCTCAATCGCCACATCCGCGCTGGGCGGGATCGGCGCGCCATCACGCAGGATGGCGGTGAGCACCGTATCGACGGGCCACTGCACGTGGTCCACGCGGTAACCGATGACGGGGTGGCCGTCCGGCACCGTGTACTCGGCAAGGGTCGCGCCGCCAGCCTGCAGGGTCAGCAGGCGCACCACGTCGCCGACTTCCACGGCTTCCTCGACGAGTGCGGTCATCAGGCGCGGGGTGGACACGGCAACGTCCACGCCCCAGGAGTCATCAAAAAGCCACTCATTACGCGGGTTGTTCACACGCGCCACGGTGCGGGGCACACCAAACTCACTACGAGCCAGCAGGGATACCATCAGGTTTGCTTTGTCGTCACCGGTTGCGGCAACGACCACGTCCGCCTTGTTCGGGTGCACCTGGCGCAGCACGGACAGCTCGCAGGCGTCACCAATATGCCAGCGCACGCCGGGCAGATCGGCGCGCTTCTTGACTTCGGGCTTGGAGTCGATGATGGTCACGTCGTGGCCGTTCATCATGAGCTCTTTAGCGATGGAGGCGCCCACGGAACCGGCACCAACAATGAGGACCTTCACTTACTTCTCACCTTTCGAGTGGTCACGATGGCGGCCGATGAGTTCGAGGGGGTCGGGCAGCTCCGGGGGAGTGTCACCGAGGTGGAATTCATGCTCGATAACGGGGCCGTCGTTGTGCTTCTGCTCGGCGGGTTTCTTCGGGGCGTGGGGATGCTTGCGGTGCGGATGCTTGCGGTGGCCCGAGGCGGGGGCGTAGTCCCCCTCAGCCTCCGCTTCTTCGTCTTCAACGCGCGGCGGGCGGGAGAGGATGCGGGTTACGTCCGCAACGTCGTCGGTGCGCATCATGACGTGCACGCTATCGCCCTGCTGGTAGGCGCTGTCCGGGCGGGGGAGCATGCCCTCGCCAAAGCGGGTGATGTAGGCGATGCGCACCCCGGCGGCGCTTTCGATACTGGTCAGGGCGTGGCCTGCCCACCCGTCGTCGAGCGGAATTTCGGTGAGCATGAGGCGGCCCGAGGGTTCACGGAAGTCGCCCTTGAGCGCCTGCTCGGGCAGCAGACGGCGTAGCACCTGGTCGGTGGACCAGCGCACCGAAGCGACCGTGGGAATACCCATGCGCTGGAAGAACTCGGCGCGGTTCGGGTCGTATACACGCGCCACAACGTTCTTCACCTTGAACATTTCGCGTGCCACACGGGCGGCAATAATATTCGAGTTATCGCCCGAAGAGACGGCGGCAAAAGCGTACGCCTCGGTAATGCCGGCACGCTTGAGGGTGTCCGCATCGAAGCCAACACCGGTCACCAGACGGCCCTCAAAGCCCTTAAGCAACGGCTGGAAAGCGCGTTCGTCCTGGTCAATGACGGCGACCGTATGCCCCGAAGCTTCCAGAGTGCGCGCCAACATGACGCCTACGCGTCCGGCACCCATAATGACGAAGTGAGGCATACAACCCTCCGAATGTGTTGATGTTTTGTGTCGATAAGGCGTTACCACCTACCTCTACCAGTGTAATGGGCGGGTGAGGTTCCGCGCCGAGGCTCCGTGATATTCCGCTCGCAATGCCCACTATTCGGCTGAATAAAATTGAGCTTTGAAGCCGCGACCGATAGCCTTAACAGCGTGAGGAATCGTTGGGATAAGATGCGCATCGCCCTGACCGGTCAGCCGGTCAGCACGCGAAATCTTTCGGCAGTCGCGCTGCCGAAGCGCTACGCCCTGCCTCTTTTCGGTGCCGACGGTATCTCCTCGGTCGCCTACGCCGCCGACCAAATGATCCTGACCCTTGCCGCCGCGGGTGCGTCTGCGCTCGCTTTTTCGCCCTGGATTGGTTTGGGTGTGGCGATGGTGGGTCTGCTGGTGATTGGCACCTATCGCTACAACATTAATCAGATTGCCTCCGAGGGCGATATTCAGCTGGTGCACCGCAAGCTGGGTGCGCTGCCCTCGATTGTGATGGGTGCATCCTCGCTGATGGACTACATACTCACGGTGGCGGTTTCGATGTCTTCGGCGTCCTCGTTTTTGGTGGCGCTGTACCCGCAGATTCAGGATTGGCGCACGTTCATTGCGGTGCTGCTCATTGTTGCCCTGACGCTGTTTGCGTTGCGCGGCGTGCAGCTGCTGGGAAAGATTGCGTACTGGCCGCTGTACGTTTTCTTGGCGCTGTTGGGGGTCACCCTCATTGTGGGTTGGATTCGTGCCGCTACGGGTACTCTGCCGCTGGCTGAATCGGCAACCTACGTGATTGTCCCCGAATATCAGGATCATGCCATGGAAGGCTTGGCGCTGGTTCTGCTTCTGGCGCGTTCTTTCTCCGCCGGGTTGGTGGCGTTCTCGGGTGTTTCTACGATCTCTAATTCGGTGAAGTATTTCCGCCGCCCGAAGAAATATAATGCGGCGGTCACCATGATGATGATGGGCCTGATTACTTCGGTCCTGCTGGTGAGCCTGCTCGGTTTTGCGGCGGCAACCCGCGTACACATGGTGCACGATACGACCCGTTTCTTGTTCATTGACGGGCACACGCCGGGGGAGTACTTCCACCAGAAGCCGGCGCTGTACCAGGTGGCTTTGGCGATTTATCAGGGTGTTCCGTTCTTCGCGCAGCTGCTGGTGTTTGCGACGGTGGGCGTGCTGATTATTGCCTCGCTGACTGCGTTTACGGGCTTCCCGATGATTGCTTCGTCGCTGGCTGATTACCAGTACCTGCCGGTGTTCTTCCGCAGCGTGGAATCGCGCGGCCTGTACGCGAACAGTGTGCTGGCGCTGTCGGCATTCTCAATTTTCCTCACCACCGTTTTCGGCTCGGACGTGTACTCGCTGATTCAGCTGTACATCGTGGGCATGTGCCTGTCCATGGTGCTGGTGCAGCTTGCGGTGGTGCGCTACCGCATGCGTCTGCTGCGTATTACTCTCGCGCAGATGCCGCGCCGCGCCCTGATTCGTGATATTGCTGTCTCTGCGGTGGGTGTGGTCGTGACCGCCGCGGTGCTGGTCATTGTCGTGGTGACGAAGTTTGCCGCCGGTGCGTGGCTCTCCCTTGGAATGATTGCCCTGATGGTTGGAGGTATGGTTGTGACTCGCCGCCACTACGATGCGGTGGATGCCGCCCTGGACATCCCCCTGAACGCCGAATCCGTTGCGGATGTGGCGGCCCTGCCTTCGCGTGTGCACGCCATCGTGTACGTGGAGCGTGTGCGACGTCCGGCGGTTCGTGCCCTCTCCTATGCGCGTGCCGGTCGCCCCTCCACGATTGAGGCGCTGACGGTCAACAACGACCGCGCCGCCCTGGAGATTGTGAAGAAGCGCTGGTACGCCCTCGGTATTCCGGTACCACTGTCGGTCATTGATTCGCCGTACCGTGACACGGTGAATGCCGTCGTCTCGTATATTCGCCGCCGCCGCAAGAAGTCGCCGCGCGATATTTTGGTGGTGTACCTGCCGGAGTTCGTGGTGCAGCACTGGTGGCAGCGTCTTCTGCACCGCCGCACGGTGCGCCGCCTCAAGCGGGCGCTTCTGCACGAGCCGGGCGTCATGACCGCGACCGTGCCCTGGGCGATGCACGAGGATGAGGTGTATGATGAGATTTTTGATCAGCGTTTACACAGCGAAGAATCAACGGTAGAAGCAGATAACCTAACGGCAGCTGTCGCCCCGAAGATTACTCGTTCTGCCGGTGGTGGCCGTGAACTGATTCAGAGTAACCGCCACGCGGTGTACCGCGGCCGCCTGCACGAGGCGGACGCTGTGGCGCGCGAGAAGAAACGCCAGCCGTAATAATCGCCTGGTACCTAGAAATAATTGCCCGGTACCCAGAAAAAATTGCCTAGTGCCCAGAAAAAATTGCCTAGTGCCCAGAAATAATTGCTCGGTGCCCAGCCCGGTCAATTGCCCTGCAACTTTGCTTGAGCACCCCGCATAGCGCCTGGACTTTGCCTTTTGCGACTGATGAGGCGCCCCTTGTGGGGCGTCGGAACCGGAGTAAAGGTACAATCCGGTGTAAAATAGTTCACATTAAGTGATTCTTTAGGAGACAATGCTGTGACTCACACTGCTACCACGCCTGCCGCCTCCAACAACGTAGACGGATACAGCGTCGGGCAGACCCTCACCGTCACCTGTGAGGCACCCGCGCACGGCGGCGCCTTCGTAGCGCGCACCGAACAGGGCGTCATCTTCGTGCGTCACGGCATCGTCGGCGAACAGGCAGAAGTGCGCATCACCGCAATCGGCCCCAAGCGCCGCTTCTACTTCGCAGACGTCATCTCCGTACCCGTACCCTCCCTGGCGCGCCGCCCCCACCCCTGGATCCAGGCGGATGCGCTCGCCACCGAAGAGGAACGCGCCGCAGCAACCGGCGTACCCGAACTGCTCGGCGGTATGGAATACGGCCACATCAGCCTGGCTGAGCAGCGACGCTACAAGACCGATATTGTCCGCACCCAAATCAACCGACTGGGCGGCCTGCCCCTCGAATCGCCGCTGCTGACCAACCTCATCGTTGAAGAGCTGCCCCTGCGCGATAACAACGAGGGCCTGTCCTGGCGTACCCGCGTGCGCTACAACGTGACCAAGGTCCGCGCGCAAGATAGCGAAGAGAAGAACGGCGAGAAGAACAGCGTCGGCAAGAAGAGCCCCGCCGTCACCTGGCGCATCGGTATGCACCCCTACCGCGCCTCCCAGCCCGTACCGGTCATCGACTTTCCCCTCGCCGCACCCGAACTGCGCAACCTAGAGCTTGAGTGGCTGAACCTGCGCGGCGTACGCGAAGTCGAGGCGACCGTCTCCTCCCGTGGCAGGATCCTGCTGCAGTTCATCGTTGACCCACGCTTCTCCATCGAAGAAGTCGCCAAGGACATCGAACAGCAGGCATCCGACGCCTGGGGACTGCTCGCCAAGCGCAAGATCTCCCTCTTCTTCACCCCGCAGTCCACCTCCAACGGCAAGCCCAAGCGCCGCCGCCCCGGCTCCGCCCACAGCCCCTACCGCCGCGTACCCGAAGGCGACCAGCTGCTCGGCGCGGGCCTGCGCTCCGTCACCGAAGAAGTCACCTTCGGCTCCCGCCGATTCAGCTACCAGGTGTCTGCTGGCGGCTTCTGGCAGATTCACCGCGCCGCCCCCTCCACCATGGTTGGAACCATGCTCACCATGCTCCGCCCGCAGGAAGGCGAATGCACCCTCGACCTGTACGCCGGCGCGGGCCTGTTCACCGCCGCACTCGCGGACGCTGTGGGCGCGACGGGTACCGTCGTCAGCATTGAGGGTTCCCCGGTGACCCATAAGGATGCGCGCTCGAACTTCGCGCCGGATGGTTGTTCCCGCACCGATAACTCGGCGGACACCCGCATTGAGGTGATTCGCGGCGACGTGGCACGCCACCTGGTGGATTTGAAGACCGCCCTTGAGTTTGGTGAAATCCCCGCCATCGATGCGGTGGTTCTCGACCCGTCCCGTGAGGGTGCGAACCGAACCACTCTGGAACGCCTGGATGCGCTGGACCCCAAGCGTATTCTGTACGTGGCGTGCGACCCGGCATCCCTGGGTCGTGACACCGGTATTTTGCGTGAGCTGGGTTGGGACATGGTGCAGCTTCGGGCGTTTGATATGTATCCGAATACGCATCATGTGGAGTCGGTGGCGCTTTTTGAGCGTGCCCCGGCGAAGCCTCGTCCGCGTCGCCGCCGCACCACGTAGCGCGTAGCTAGTTGCCGTAACAAAGAAGCAAATAACCGCTGTGTTGGGCGGGTCGGGTTGTTCACCAGCCTGCCCACTAGGGGTTATTTCAGGCTGTTTTCGCTCAACCCGGTGTGTCTTGCTTTGCGGGCGCATAAATCTGCTTTTTGGCACTGTAAACGGTAGAATCATTGAAGAACGAATGCACGGAATGAGCCGTGCCCCAACCTTGAGGAGTGTGGGTGTATGTCCGCTGAAAACGCATTGCCGCAGGAGGAGACCCCGAATAGCGCCGCCGGTGGCGCACCCACCGCTGACTACAGCATTGGCGACGGCGCCACTGCCAAGTTGCTCCCGGGTATTCAGTCTCCGGCGGACCTGCAGAACCTCAGCTACGAGCAGCTGGAGGAGCTCTCTAAGGAGATTCGCCAGTTCATCGTGACGAATGTGTCGGCGACCGGCGGTCACCTGGGCCCGAACCTGGGCGTTGTGGAGCTGACCCTCGGCATTCACCGTGTCTTCGAATCTCCCAAGGACAACATTCTTTTCGACACCGGCCACCAGTCCTATGTGCATAAGCTGGTGACTGGCCGTCACGCGTTTAAGACTCTGCGTCAGAAGGGCGGCCTGTCGGGTTACCCGGATCGCGGCGAGTCTGAGCACGACATTATTGCGTCTTCGCACGCCTCCAGCTCGATTTCGTGGGCTGACGGTATTTCTCGCGCGCACAAGCTCAACGGTGAAGACGACCGCTACACCGTGGTTCTCATTGGCGACGGCGCGCTGACCGGCGGCATGGCGTGGGAGGCAGTGAACAATATCGCTGCCGACCGCACCCGCAAGGTCGTGATTGTGGTCAACGATAACGGCCGCTCCTACGCGCCGACCATTGGCGGTTTCGCGAACCAGCTCTCTGAGCTCAAGCACGGTGTGCAGCAGCAGGTGGATCGTGTGCGCCTCGATCACCGCTACGACAACGCCCTGGATGCGGTGCGCATCGGTCTGCAGCGCGGCGGCCCCGTCGGTCAGATGGTGTACCGCGGCCTGCACGGCATGAAGGCGGGCATTAAGGACGTCGTCGTACCCAAGGGCATTTTTGAAGACCTGGGCATGAAATACGTGGGCCCCATTGACGGCCACGACCAGCAGGCTGTGGAGAACGCACTGACCGCGGCGAAGAACTACGCCGGCCCGGTGATTGTGCACGCCATTACCGAGAAGGGCCACGGCTACGCGCCTGCCCGCGCCAATGAGGACGACCAGTTCCACGCGGTGGGCCAGATTGACCCGCTGACCGGTGAGGACGTTTCGACCAGCACCTCCGAGTCGTGGACCGGCGTCTTTGGTCGCGAAATCGCGGATATTGCGGATGAGCAGGAGAACGTCGTCGGCATTACCGGCGCGATGCTCATTCCCGTGGGTCTGCGCGAATTCCAGAAGCGCCACCCCGAGCGCGTTATTGACGTAGGTATTGCTGAGCAGCACGCCGTGGCGATGAGCGCCGGCCTGGCGTACGGCGGCATGCACCCGGTGGTTGCCCTCTACGCTACCTTCCTGAACCGCGGCTTTGACCAGCTGCTCATGGACGTTGCCCTGCACAAGGCGGGCGTGACCGTGGTGCTGGACCGCTCCGGCATTACCGGCCCGGACGGTGCAAGCCACCACGGCATGTGGGATTTGGCGATGCTGCAGTTCATTCCGGGTCTGCACCTGGCGGCTCCGCGTGATGGCGCGACCCTGCGCGAAGAGCTGCGTGAGGCTGTAGCTATCAACGATGCACCGACCGTGATTCGTTACCCGAAGGGCTCCGTGGGTGAGGACATTCCCGCCCTGGAGCGTCGCAGCGACGGTGTGGACGTGCTGGCACGCACCGGTGAACCCCACCCGGAGACCGGTCAGCGTGACGTATTGTTCGTTGCCGTGGGCGCTATGGCTCGCGTGGCTTTGGAAGCTTCGAAGGGGCTTGCCGCCGAGGGTATCCAGTCCACCGTGGTTGACCCGCGCTGGGTGATGCCGGTGCCGTCTTCAGTTATTGAGCTGGCTCGTGATCACCGTATTGTGGTGACCATTGAGGACGGCGTGCGTTCCGGTGGTGTGGGTTCGCGCATCCGCCAGGAAATGCGTGCGGCTGGCGTGGATACCGCTCTGAGCGAGCTGGGTCTTCCTGCCGAGTTCATTCCGCACGCTTCCCGCGAGCAGATTCTTGAGGAGGTCGGCCTGACCGCGGAAACCATTATCGCAGACCTGCGTGCGCAGCTGGCTGGCGATAAGGTGCCGTTCGCTCGTGAAGAGGGCCAGAAGCCGCGCCACACCCGCTAAGCGGTCGTACCTGAAATGTGCCGCCTGAGCTTCTCTCAGTAGCGCGCCGCAATAGCAGGCGCTCAGCGACAAGTACCCGTCAATGACGGGCACAGTGTAGACAGCAAGAAGCCCCGCCCATTGTGATGGGCGGGGCTTTGCTGCACGTCTTCTGAACTACAGGTTTTAGGAATCCTTATTGGTGTGGGCGACGAAAATCTTGCCGCCCTTCACCTGTACCGGGTAGCTGGTCAGTGCCTCCTCCGCGGGGCCGTGAATGACCGAGCCGTCAGCTACGGCGTATTCGGAGCCGTGGCAGGGGCACACGATGCGGTTGGAGTCCTGCACCTGCACCTGGCAGCCCTGGTGGGTGCAGACGGTGCTGAACGCCTTGTATTCGCCTGAAGAAGGCTGGGAGACGATAACGGTCGTGGAACCGTGGGTCAGACGTGCCGCTTTACCCACGCCCACTGCGGAGGCGGAACCCACCTCAACGGTGCCTTCGGGTGCGGTAACGTTGGAGTCACCTTCAGCGCAGGAGGCGAGCAGCGCACCGGATGCGACGGCACCGGTGATGAGGGTTGCGCGGCGGGAGAAGACGCGAGCAGAAGAATCAGTTTCTGTGGTATCGACTGCGGTGTCGACGGTTGCAGATTCAGTAGCAGGGGAGGCGCATGCCTTCTGAGAGCGGCAGCATCCGTTGGGTGCGGGCATGGTGGTTCCTTTCGTGTACTCTCTCCACCCTATGCCGGTTTGGGATAAAAATCGAATGAGAGCAGGCTAAGCTTGGTTCGCATTTGCTCCCGAGGCACATTCCAAGACAAAAAATGCCGGTCGGGCGGTCGCATCAGCAACACACCCAACCGGCACACGTCTATTTAGCGTTAGAGAAATCTACCCCAGGTGACGGGCAAAAATCGGCGCAATCACGGGGGCAACCAGACCCGTCTGCCACGAACGCGCACCGTACTCGGCGAGTGCATCCCGCAGGGTCTGCTCGTCAAAACGAGCCGGCGGCTCCCAGCAGAGGCGGCGAACATAATCGGTCGTAATCAGGTTCTGCGCCGGAATGGTCAGCTTCTCAGAGAGCTCATCAATTGCCTGACGAACCTCGGTGAACAGCGCCAAGTTCTCGGGACGCTTAGACTCCCACGCCTTCAACGGCGGCGGGGCAGTCGACGGCAAAGTGAACGGTACAGCGTTCTCACCGCGTGCCGCCGCGGCAATAGCACGCACCCAACGCGGACCCTCACGACGCAGACCGCGCGTCTGAAAACCGGGAATCGACATGATGGCGGGCACGTTACGCGGCATGGTGCGTGCCGCCTCCACAATCGCAGAATCGGGCAGCAGACGCTTCGCATCAACGTCCTTCTTACGCGCCAGCGAGTCACGCTCCTGCCACAGGTTACGCAGCGCCGTCAGCTGCTTGACCGAACGCAACATCGTGCGGCCCTTCGTCTTACGCCAACGCTCCGGCTGATCCGTCGGATCCTTCACCGGGGTCTTACACAGGTACTCGAACTCCTCCAGGGCGTACTGCAGCTTACCCTGCTGGCGGAGCAAATCCTCCAACGCGTCACGCAAATCAATGAGCACGTCAACGTCCAGCAGCGCATAGTTCAACCAAGACTCCGGCAGGGGACGGCGCGACCAGTCTTCCTTCGAATGCTTCTTCGCCAGCTTATAACCGAGCAGCTCCTCAACGGTCGCACCCAGGTTCACACGCTCCAGACCGGCAAGACGCGCACCAAGCTCCGTATCAAACAGGCGGTTCGGGCGCATACCGAGCATGTCCAGGCTCGGGAAGTCCTGAATCGCGGCGTGAATAACCCACTCAGCATCCGCCAAAGCATCGTTAATAATGCGCAAATCCTTAAACGCCTCAGGGTCAATCAGGTACAGCTGATCTTCACGCTTAAGCTGCACCAAAAAGGCACGCGAACCGTAGCGGATGCCCTGGGCGCGCTCCGTATCAACAGCCACCGGGCCCGACGCCGCCGCCAACTGCTCAGCGGCACGACGCAGACCGCTCTCAGTGGTGATGAGAGTCGGAATCGGTGAGGAAGGGGCCTCCAGAGGAACAACGTCCGGAACTTCGATACCGTGAAGGGTCAGCTGAGGGGTGCCAGCGGCATTCTGTTCAGCTGCGGTACTCATGCACTCAATCCTTTTCCTCTGTCTGGTTCGACGCGCCCACACGATGCGCCAAATGCCCGGGTAGGCGTACGCCCGAGCAAACACGAGCCCGGGCGAGGTGGCGTGCCCGCGAAGGCACTACGCCATTCTACCCGCCCGAGCCTAAAGCCTCGAATTTAGAGAGACTCACAATAAGGGGCTCACCGGCGTGCCCGCTGGGGGCATTGGCGGGGTCTATTCGGTGGATTCCGTCCCGTCAACCGGGGTATCGTTATCGCCAGGTTGTGCTTCGCCATGCTGTGCTTCACTAGCGGGGGTCAGCGCTTCACTAGCGGGGGTCAGCGTCAGACACACCGAATTAATGCAATACCGCAAATCCGTGGGAGTCGGGTAACCCTCACCCTCAAACACGTGACCCAGATGCGAATCGCAGGCGGCGCAACGCACCTCCACGCGGCGCATACCGAACGTCGTATCCTCCAGGTAACGCACACGGTCCTCAGCCAGCGGCGCGAAAAACGACGGCCAACCACAATGCGAATCGAACTTCTGATCGGAACGGAACAGCTCCGTACCGCAGGCACGGCAAGAATACACACCCTCCGTGTGGGTGTTCCAATACTCGCCCGTGAACGCGCGCTCGGTGCCGCCCTCACGCAGAACAGCGTACTCTTCAGGCTTGAGAACTTCACGCCAGTTCTTGGCGATAGCACCCACGCCGGGTAGCGAGTTACCCATCATGACTCCTTCACTTTGCTCTCATGCCCAGGCTCTTACAGCTCATATAACGCCGCGGCCGGGCGAGTTATTCCCGCTACGCGCGGATATCAGCGTACTTGCCGTTGGTGAGCTTCAGCAGGTCGTCCGGGGCGAGCTCAACATCCAGGCCGCGCTTACCGCCAGAGACCATGATCGTGTCAAAAAGCTGCGCAGACTCATCCAGCAGGGTGGGGGAGGGGGTCTTCTGACCCAGCGGAGAAATACCGCCCACCACGTAGCCGGTGCGGCGCTCAGCGACCTTCGGGTCGCACATGGAGGCGCTCTTCCAACCCAGTGCCGCCGCGGCAGCCTTAATGTTCAGCTTGCCAGAGACCGGCACGATCGCGACCGCGAAATCCTTCTCGTGCACAATCAGCAGGGTCTTGAATACCTGCTCCTCGGAGGCGCCGAGGTTCTTCGCGGCCTCTTCACCGAAGGAGGTGACGCCCTCAACGTGCTCGTATTCACGCATCTGGAAGGGGGTGTTCGTCTCGGTCAGCAGTGCTACGGCGGCGGTTGCTGCGCCGCTCTTCTTACCTTTAGTTTTCTTAGCCATAGACACCATTTTACGGAAGTCACCATGCACTGATACCTATGCGCCGAGAAGCCACATGTGTTTCGAAAAGCCACTTCTTTGGTGGCTTCTCGAAACACATGTGGCTTCTCAACGGTTATGGGGTTATTTCAGTAGCCCTTTTTCCTTCAGCTACTCTTGAGAAAGCGAGCCAACGACAGTCCAAAATCCATCTGATTTGTCTACGTTCTGAGGTAGCCTTTAGGCTCCCTTTTTTCTTAGTAAATACCGATGAGTAATTGCATGCCAAGACTAGTCAGGATGATAGCAATCCAGCAAAGGGCTCCAAGAAGAATGGATTTTCCACTGGATTTGATCATAGCAATGAGGTTTGTTTTGAGACCAATAGCACTCATAGCCATGATGATGAGGAATTTGGAGAGCTCTTTGAGAGGTGAAAAGAAGCTATTGCTGACACCGAAAGATGTGAGAAGAGTAGTTAGCAGAGAAGCTAGGATAAAGTAGAGAATGAAAACGGGGAAGATTTTTTTAAGCTTCACTCCTTGGTTGTTGCCTTGTTGACGGCTTTGCCAATAATAGGAGAGGAAGAGAACGATAGGGATAATAGCTAGAGTACGTGTCAGCTTGACAATAGTTGCAGGCTCAAGAGTGTTTGCATTGTAAAGACTATCCCAGGCACTAGCAGTAGCTGTCACAGAGGAAGTATCGTTGACCGCAGTACCCGCAAAGAGAGCAAAACCTTCGTTGGAAAGATGGAGCCAAGAACCTAGAGTTGGAAAGATAAGAGCTGCCAAGACATTGAAGAAAAAGATAACAGAAATGGCTTGGGCTACTTCTTTTTCCTTGGCGTGAATAACAGGAGCAGTCGCTGCAATGGCAGAACCGCCACAGATAGAAGATCCAACTCCAATCAAGGTAGCTAGCTTTGTATCCATGTTAAAAAATCGTTGGAAAAAGAAAGCAATAATTAAAGCGATAGAAATAGTCGAGAGGATGACAGGAAGGGAAGATTTTCCAACTGCGAAAACTTGTGAGATATTGAGTCCAAACCCAAGCAAAATAACAGCATACTGAAGCAGTTTTTTGGAGCTATAAGTCAAACCGGCATCCAGTTGTGTATAGGAAGTGAGAAAGGGATGGAGAATCATTCCGATAAAAATGGCGAAAACAGGTGCGCCCACAACAGGCAGGAATCCTCCTAAAACCCAAGAGATGATAGAAATGATCAGGCAGACTGACAGTCCTGCCCAATTTTTTGATAGAAATGACATAAAAACCTCCGAAAATAGATACTCCTTATTGTAATCTTATTTGTCAGAAAAATAAAATAGAAAGTAGGAATACAGACCCAGCCCGGGGAGCGCACCACCTCAGCCTCCGCGCTGATAAAGGCCTTCGATATCCTTGAGGAACTTAATATCCTTCTCGTAGGTATCCAGCATATAGGGCCATACATACTGCATGTCATTGCGCGGCGGGTAAGAAAAACGGAAGTCGTGGAAATGTATTCCTCATATCGGTGTGGTGTGTGAAAAGGTGAATGCTACTTAGACGTTGAATTCTTCGAAGTCTAGAATTGACCACTTTTGGCCATCATGTTTCATTTTGGCTTTGAGAGTATCGTTAGTTTTATCTTCGTTATCCCATGCAGTCCATTTACCGTCTGGTTCAACATGGATTTCCTGATTCCAGTTACGATACATTTTCCAGAAATATGTTTCGCCGTCTTCGGACCAAGCCGACCCATCAGCTGTAAATTTTTCGATGCCGTCGATAACCCATCCGCCGCGCCTGTATAGTTTTTCGACGCTTTCGTAGGCTTCTAATTCGGAGCTGAAATTGGGCGAGATGAATTCTTGTGCCTTTGCATAGTCACCAGTTTGGATACCGTAGTTTCCCCACTGAACCCAGGCATCAAATGTTTTGCGTAGGCCTTCTGCAGATTTTTCGTTGTAGCCTTCTTCAGGGAGAGTGGGTTTCGGCACGTTTTGCGCGTTGCCGTATTTGTCTGCCTTACGGTACTCACCATCGGGGGCTTTGGACCCGCCCGAGTAGCCGCGGACAGTAGATGGGGTAGCGCTCGCCGAAGGTGATTCAGAAGCTGCTGCAGATGCCGAAGTGGTTTCGCTCGGCGTTGCTGCGGTCGATGATGCCGAGGCACCCGCCTCGTTATTAGCCTGCTGGCCGCACGCCGCAAGCAGCGCACCAATGCCCAGGAGCGTGCCGCCGCTCAGCATCGCGCGGCGGGTAAAAATGGTGGAAGTCATAGAGGATGCTCCTCATATCGGTGTGAAGTGTGAATTAAAGGAAAAGGCTATTTCTCGTTTTGCAATTCCTCTTCCGTTTTACTGCCGGCAATTTTCCAATAGCCGTCAGAGTAGGTGAAAAGGAAGTAGAAAGTATCGTCGCTGGTGTCAGTATTAGCCTGCATATCAAGGTGACCATTAGACTCCACATACAGGACAGAGCTCCAGAATCTGCGATGCAGCATACGGTACTTTTTCTTCGCCTCATCGTAGATGAGCGGGCCTTGGGGCTGGTAGCTGTCCAGCCCGTCAACGGTCCATCCACCGCGCTGGTAAAGATCCTCAATGAACTGGTAGAACCCGTATTCTTCGGATTCGTCCGTAACGTATTTGAAAGCGTAGGAGCAGTCACCGGTCTGGATGGCATAGTTATGGGAGACAAGCCAATCCTTCATCATGCGGTAGAGGCCTTGTTCAGTCTCGGGGTACTGTTGCGGCTCTGTCTTCGGAAGAGGAACATTCTGCGCAGGACCATATCCGTCTGCCTTGCGATACTCGCCATCCGGGGCTTTAGAATTGCCTGAATATCCACGAGTCACAACAGGCTTCGGGGTGGTTGAAGCCGAAGCGGATGCAGACTCAGATGCTGCGGCAGACGCCGAAGCTGACTCGCTCGGAACTGCGGTCGATGATGCCGAGGCACCCGCTTCGTTATTAGCCTGCTGGCCACACGCCGCAAGCAGAGCGCCAATGCCCACAAGCACGCCGCCGCTCAGCATCGCTCGGCGGGTAAGAAAAACGGAAGTCATGGAAATACATTCCTCATATCGGTGTGAAGTGTGAATAGGTGGCTGGCTAGAAACCGGAAGACTAACCAACCGAAGGGAAGAACCAGATAGCTGAGAAGCCACATGTGTTTCGAAAAGCCACCAAAGAAGTGGCTTCTCAGCGAACATGTGGCTTCTCAGCGTAAGACCCACAGGGCGGCTTTACATGTCGGGCCAGTCACGGTGCAACGAATACTCCGTATCCCCGTCACCATTGTCATTCAGATGCCAACGCTGACCGGTGCGGATGTCGGCTTTGCGTAGGCGCGGGTTCGGGTTATCCTTCTTTCCCATCGTGGGGTCGTTCTTGCAACCCCAACGGGTGTCGTCGTAGCTGCAGTCGCCGGCTACGCGTCCCACATCAACCCACCACACACGGATCAGCAGCGGATCGACAGTTTCCTTCGTCAACACGACATCCAGAGCATGCCAGTCACCGCCGTTCACACGGAAACGACCAGAGTAAGAAACGGTCGCGTAGGCATGGAAATTACCTGAACGCTTATAGACATAACTGGTCGCGGTCTTGCGTGACTCTTCACCACGTGTCCTGCTAACCGGCTTACCCATCGTGTAGAAGCTGCCCTCGTCACCGTTGCCGTACTGGATGGTCATCTGAGTAGGGTAGGACTCCATCTCCACATGGCCAATCATGAGGTCGCCTTCCCACCGTGCAGTGGGTGCGTCGACGTAGAAGTTGACGGCCTGGTTCTTGTAGACGTTAGGATTATCCTCGCCCTGACCAGAGCCAAGGTTATAGGACTGCTTCAAAACAGGGGCCTGGATATCGGTTTTAGCGAATTGGTCCTCAATCTCTTGGAGCATTTCCTCAACGGTGGGACCCTTGGGCTGTGCAGGGTCATTAGAAGTGAAGGTTTTAGCATCATTAGGTTTGCAGAACTTTGACAGTTCAAACCCGCCCCCTCTTTTTACCGTCTGCACGGCCATTCCATCTTCTAGCGCATATTCCGAGTATTCTTGTTTTCCGGGACGGTAATCTTCCGTATAGCATGTATTATTTCCGTCAAGTGGCGCATAGTAATCAACGCCACCACTGTCTTTGTTGACGCTGTGGGTTTGATGTATTTCATCAATCCAATTATGGTAGGATCCACCTATTGGTTTTGCAGAATGCTCATTATTTGATGGCAAATCGGAGCGTTTTTCTTTGTCACGCGGATCAGATCCACCCTGACGCTGTCGTGGTTGACTAGGTACCCGTACACAATGCCCATTAGAATCTTTAGTTGTGCATTCTGCGCTCAAGGCAGATGAATTACCTATTAGCGAAAAAGTTGTTGCCAATATAATGCAAATAAAGATTCGCGGGTAATAAATTAGATTCATTTTATTTTACATTTCCTCTTTTGCCTTGCTTCCGGCAATTTTCCAATAGCCATCAGAATAGATAAAAAAGAAATAGAAATTATCGTCACTATGCTCAGTATTAGCCTGCATTATGAGGTGACCATCAGACTCCACGTACATAACAGTGCCCCAGAAACGACGATGCATCATACGGTACATTTTCTTTGCTTCATCGTAGATAAGCGGGCCTTCTGGTTGGTAGCTATCCAGTCCGTCAACAGCCCATCCTCCGCGCTGGTAAAGACCTTGAATATACAGGTAGAACTCATATTCTTCTGCATCTTCCGTTACATATTTGAACGCGTAGGAGCAGTCACCGGTCTGGATCGCGTAGTTGTGCGCAACAACCCAGTCCTTCATCATGCGGTAGAGGCCTTCTTCCGTCTCGGGGTACTGAGCGGGCTCATTACGAGGCTTGGGAACATTCTGAGCAGGGCCGTACTCATCGGCTTTACGGTACTCACCATCCGGGGCTTTGGAGTTACCTGAATACCCGCGAGTTACTCTCGGGGTAGCGCTCGCCGAGGGAGATTCAGAAGCCGCTACAGATGCCGAGGCAGATTCGTTTGGTGCTGCGGTCGATGATGCCGAGGCGCTCGCCTCGTTATTGGCCTGCTGGCCGCACGCCGCAAGTAGGGCGCCCAGGCCCACAAGTGTGCCGCTGCCCAGCAGGGTGCGGCGGTTGAGAATGGTCGAATCCATAGAAGGTACGCTCCTATCGTCGGTGATGGTGTGGTGTTTAGTTACTGGTCGGGCCGTTTTTCACAGGTCAAACTGACCACCGGAAGGAAAACAGCCCCGTAGCGCACCCAACAAACGCATCAATGCGTTATGGAACACTACAGTTACCACCCTACCGCATCTTTGTGTCTATTTGCGTTGCTTTGAGTGCAATAGTATCTGAACGCCAGTATTCGTACACATCAATGCTTTATGCATCAAATAAACCTACACTCACGAAGGCCCCGCCCCTGCAGAATTTGTGCCATGGTTTAGCGTCTTCGACCATGGCTTTTAACTACGACTAAAGACACTAACCTATGGCACAAATCCGTAAACTCATGACCGAATCCCTCTCCGCACCAGTAGATAGTCAGGAGCCGGTTATGGTTTAGCTTTTTTGGTAATGGGTTAGTGACTTTAGGCAGGGGTTTTGACCACCTCCAAAGACGCTAAGTCATGACTGAAATTGCTAAGTCATGACCGAACCTCCACCCGGTACTGAGCAGCCCAAACAAAACAGAGCAGCTTCCGCACCCGAACGCCCATGCCCTCGCATTCCCGACCTCCGCGTCCCAGCCCAGTAGCCCCTCCCGCATATCCCACCACCCCCTCCTCATGCCCGTAATGTGGCGGGCAACTCATGCGGCTCACGCGGGGTGTTAGACAGTACTACACTTAAAGCGGAAGTCACATCGCCGTCACTGAAGAAAAGAGTTTTTGTGCCCACCACGACCGTACATTTGACCGACCGCATCCCTCGCGTTTCTGCTGATGAGTTGCTGGCGGGTTTCCGCCCCTCTGAGCGTTTTGGTGAAGTGTCTTTTGATAGCTACATTCCTGATCCGAATCAGCCGTCGCAGGCTGAGGCTGTGCAGAAGCTGAAGGATTTTGGCGACAAGATTAATGGTGGCGGCGCTGGTGCCGGTTTCTTTGGTCGCCTGTTTGGTGGCAAGAAGAAGGATTCGACGAAGGCTGGCCTGTACCTTGACGGCGGTTTTGGTGTCGGTAAGACTCACCTGTTGGCGTCGCTGTGGCATTATGTGGACGGCCCGAAGGCGTTCGGTACTTTTGTGGAGTACACGAACCTGGTGGGTGCGTTGACGTTCCGTAAGACGGTTGAGGCGTTGAGCAGCTACAAGCTGGTGTGTATTGACGAGTTTGAGCTGGACGATCCGGGTGATACTGTGCTCATGTCTCGTCTGATGCGTGAGCTGGCGGATGCTGGCGTGAAGCTTGTGGCGACCTCGAACACGCTGCCTGGTGCGCTGGGTGAGGGCCGTTTCGCGGCTGAGGATTTTAAGCGTGAGATTCAGGTGCTTGCTTCGCAGTTTGAGGTGCACCGTGTGGATGGTGAGGATTTCCGTCACCGTGGCCTGCCTGCTGCGCCGGAGCCTGTTGCTGATGATGCGTTTGATGCGAAGGTTGAGGAAGTGTTCGGCGGCCAGACTGTTGGCATTGATAACTTCGCTGACCTAGTGGATCACCTGGCGAAGGTGCACCCGTCGCGTTACCGTCAGCTGATTGATGGCCTGGATGGTATTGCGTGGCGTGATGTTCACCCGATTACTGAGCAGTCGGTGGCGCTGCGTTTTGTGGTGTTGGCTGACCGCCTGTATGACAAGGACCTGCCGATTGTTTCTTCGGGTGTGCCTTTTGACAAGGTGTTTACTGAGGAGATGCTGGCTGGTGGTTATCAGAAGAAGTATTTCCGTGCGGTGTCTCGTTTGACTGCGTTGGCTCGTGAGGGCATGCTCGGCGAGGAGGCGGAGCGCTAGTTCCGCTGTTCGCCGGGGCCGAGCTTTGGCCGGCTCGGGTTTTGATGCGCTGTTCTTTCTAGTCCCGTGAGACTCGAAGCTCGCCCGGTTTGCATGGTTAGCTTGGTTAGTCTGGTTTACCTGAACCGCGCCAACCCCTCTCATACGTGAAGACCCTCGCCGGGTCGCTTAGGAAGCACCCGGCGGGGGTCTTTGTGTGAGCGAGAACCTGGTACGTGACGGGAACATGGCGTGTCGCTCGCATGGTTTCTTCCCTTGCCAGGGAGTTATGCGGGGGTAGATGTGGTTGGAGTGTATAATTTTGCGTGTAGCCTCCGCGAGGTTCTCGCGAAGCACCCGTTTCTGCCGCATGGTTGCGGGCTATTTTCGGGTAGCTATTTCCCTTCCTTTTCGGAGGGACTTTCATTGAGGGACACAAAGAGCTGGAGCTAGACCCCGCCAATTTCAGGATTTCCCTTCCTTTTCGGAGGGACTTTCATTGAGGGCTCATCCCGCGCGGTAATCAGGTCACCGGCATCGTGATTTCCCTTCCTTTTCGGAGGGACTTTCATTGAGGGCCTTTGCACAGAACATCACGTGACCACAGGGCGCGGAATTTCCCTTCCTTTTCGGAGGGACTTTCATTGAGGGGTGCGTGAAGATGGGGCGCTTTATGCCTCTGAGAGATTTCCCTTCCTTTTCGGAGGGACTTTCATTGAGGGGGAAAGAGGGACTGGGGCGGATTGATTACGAACGTATTTCCCTTCCTTTTCGGAGGGACTTTCATTGAGGGGTGACTATCTAACCACGGTCGCTTTACAATTGTCAAATTTCCCTTCCTTTTCGGAGGGACTTTCATTGAGGGCCTGCTCGTTGGCGCTGGCGCAACTGGAGAGGACATTTCCCTTCCTTTTCGGAGGGACTTTCATTGAGGGATCCCCTACCCGGCTTCGTGGCTAAACGCGGGCGATTTCCCTTCCTTTTCGGAGGGACTTTCATTGAGGGAGCGTATGATCCGCGTCGAAACGCGGAGGTCGCTCAATTTCCCTTCCTTTTCGGAGGGACTTTCATTGAGGGACATAGGGGTGTAACTATGTCTGAGGTGGTGCCCGGATTTCCCTTCCTTTTCGGAGGGACTTTCATTGAGGGCTCATAATAAAAATTGCCCCTACGGAGTGCATGAATTTCCCTTCCTTTTCGGAGGGACTTTCATTGAGGGTTCATGCAGGGATACAACCAATCCCGTGCCGCACAATTTCCCTTCCTTTTCGGAGGGACTTTCATTGAGGGTCAGGTGTGGTCGCCTACACATTCCGGCATAGGTGATTTCCCTTCCTTTTCGGAGGGACTTTCATTGAGGGCGGCGAGGACCGTTACGCCGCTGATTCTGGTGACTCTATTTCCCTTCCTTTTCGGAGGGACTTTCATTGAGGGAGTATCTCCGTTTGTATCTCCATAAGCAAAGCTATTTATTTCCCTTCCTTTTCGGAGGGACTTTCATTGAGGGAAGGAGCAAGCTGCGCCGCATCTTCACCCGGATTATATTTCCCTTCCTTTTCGGAGGGACTTTCATTGAGGGACCGGGCCAGCGGGCGAGCTGGACTTGTGCTTGCGATTTCCCTTCCTTTTCGGAGGGACTTTCATTGAGGGACGAGCATTTCGCGCACCGCCGTATCTCAGACCACCATTTCCCTTCCTTTTCGGAGGGACTTTCATTGAGGGGGCTTCATTGCCGCCTCAGAAGCGCCGGCTCACGATTTCCCTTCCTTTTCGGAGGGACTTTCATTGAGGGGGCGCACAGCCCAGAGAGTCCAGCGCCTTGTTGAGATTTCCCTTCCTTTTCGGAGGGACTTTCATTGAGGGAATCCGTGTCGATGCTCTGGCTCTTGGAGCGGGGCAATTTCCCTTCCTTTTCGGAGGGACTTTCATTGAGGGCAGATCGACATGCCGGTCGGTCAGAAAACCAAAGATTTCCCTTCCTTTTCGGAGGGACTTTCATTGAGGGGGGTACGGGTTAGTGTCTTGATCTACGGGCACCCACATTTCCCTTCCTTTTCGGAGGGACTTTCATTGAGGGGCGGTGGTGGGGTTGTTTCTACGCGTAGGAGGTAGATTTCCCTTCCTTTTCGGAGGGACTTTCATTGAGGGCAATGGGCTTCATCAGCGGTCCTTAAACGCATGGGATTTCCCTTCCTTTTCGGAGGGACTTTCATTGAGGGTGCGATGACTGCCAGGTTATTCTTCGGCTTCGGCAGGCATTTCCCTTCCTTTTCGGAGGGACTTTCATTGAGGGAAAAGCGAGTCTGAGGACGGGTACCGCTACGAGCTGAATTTCCCTTCCTTTTCGGAGGGACTTTCATTGAGGCCTTGTGCACTTGCCGAAGTAGAAGCCCAAACCATCCTCATTTCCCTTCCTTTTTGGAAGGGCTTTCATTGAGGCGGCGACGGGCTGCACCCTGGCAACGGTATTCACGAGGATTTCCCTTCCTTTTGGGAGGGACTTTCATTGAGGCACTTTTACCGTGGAAATTGCGGTAAAATCCGAAAAGAATTTCCCTTCCTTTCTGGAGGGACTTTCATTGAGGCAATTTGCCGGGCGAGGTTGAGGCGGCTGCGCGTCATTTCCCTTCCTTTTTGGAAGGGCTTTCATTGAGGCTGGACAGCGGGTCGGTGTCAGCAATCAACGCATAGATTTCCCTTCCTTTTTGGAAGGGCTTTCATTGAGGCTCTCGAACGATGCCGGTGTGGACGTCCCAAATCGCCAATTTCCCTTCCTTTTCGGAAGGGCTTTCATTGAGGGGCAGGTGATTGATGACTGATGATGACATCGACCCGTCGGATTTCTCTTCCTTTTGGGAAGGGCTTTCATTGAGGCCGGGAGTTGCCATCTCACTCAATCCGCCCCTAAATCATTTCCCTTCCTTTTTGGAGGGGCTTTCAATGAGGCGGGCATATTGCCGTGGTGTTGGAAGTGCACGATAAATTTCCCTTCCTTTTTCGGAAGGGCTTTCATTGAGGCCAGCCAGAATCAGAATGATGCTAGCACTTCGGCACCGCAATTTCCCTTCTTTTTGGAGGGGCTTTCATTGAGGCCCGTTGTAGGCTGCGGCGGCTGTGTTGAGTTGCTCATTTCCCTTCCTCTTTGGAGGGGCTTTCATTGAGGCATGCTGCACCCATGATGCAGACCGAGAGAAGCTCTACAATTTCCCTTCCTTGTGGGAAGGGCTTTCATTGAGGTAGGAATGCGGACGGCGAATCATTTGAGACAACGCGATTTCCCTTCCTAGTCGGAGGGGTTTTCATCGAGGCAAACCTGACTCACTCAGCGCATGAGGTGTGACAAATTTCTCTACATTTTTGTGGGGACTTTCATTGAGGCATACTAAATACAGCACAAAGCCCAATGTTTACCGTGGCTTCCCTTCCTTTTTGGGAAGGGCTTTCATTGAGGCCGGTCAGAAGGCTCATTGCCTGTACGTGACCTCAGATTTCCCTTTCTTTATGGAGGGGCTTTCATTGAGGCATCTGGCAGGGTGGCGCTGAGCAGCGTGGGGGAGTATTTCCCTTCCTTTTGGGAGGGCTTTCATTGAGGCAGCATGTCTGCGTAATCGGCATCGGCCATGACCTGGCATTTCCCTTCCTGTTTGGAGGGGCTTTCATTGAGGTCTTTCTGCAGCACTCTACTGGCTGGGTATTTCTTCGCTTTCTAGCGGAGACTTTCATTGAGGCACCGTTGGGTTTGCCTCCTCCCAACGTTGAGCCCGATTTCCCTTCTTTTTTGGAAGGGCTTTCATCGAGGCAATAAGATCGCGTCCGTTGGTAAAGCCCAGAACGAATTTCCCTATCTTTTCGTAGGGACTTTCAATAAGACAGATTAATATCCCCCCCCAAGATGACCGTGGGACCGCTTGTTCTGTATCTTGAGGTGTAGACTTTCATTGAGGCGTCGAGATTCTGCGTGCAGATATCGCCGAGGTATTATCTCCCTTCCTATTTGGAATGGCTTTCATTGAGGCCCGTTTTGGGTGACGTTGGGGTCGCCATTTGACTCATTTCCCTTCCATTTTGGAGGGGCTTTCATTGAGGTGGCGGGGACATAGGCCTGTGCAAACAGCACGGTGATTTCCCTTCCTTTTTGGGAGGGCTTTCATTGAGGCGGCTCGATGATGTGGCGCGGTAACCAGCTGTCCGCGGTGATTTCCCTTCCTTTTTGGAAGGGCTTTCATTGAGGCTCCAAGTGGGAAAACACGGCACGTCAGCTCTACTCGGATTTCCCTTCCTCTTTGGAGGGGCTTTCATTGAGGCAACGTAGTCACGGCTTTTCGTTCATGGCAGGAACGAATTTCCCTTCCTTTTGGGGAGGGCTTTCATTGAGGCTGATTCTGTGAGACGTAAGCCTTCTGATCTAGCGGAATTTCCCTTCCTTTTTGGAGGGGCTTTCATTGAGGCCCAGCAACGCGTTACGCGTCTCCGGTTGCGGCAATTTATCTACAGTTTTGGTGGGACCTTCTTTGAGGTTGGAGAACTTTCATCGTCACTCCGTGGTGCATTGGAGATTTCCCTACTTTTCGTAGGGACTTTCATCGAGGCGGCGACATGTCGGCGATTTTCTCTGATGAGGGGATGAATTCTCTTCCTTTTGGAGGGGCTTTCATTGAGGCCCAGGCTGTTGTGCAGAGTATCGCTCGTGGAGACATTTCCCTTCCTTTTCGGAGGGGCTTTCATTGAGGCTGGAGTATGGAAGCGCGACAGGCTGACGCCGCTGGCTATTTCCCTACCTTTCCGTAGGGACCTTCATTGAGGCGGGGGCTCATCCCTGCTTGCGCGGGAAACACCTCAACTTTCCCTACGGTTTCGTAGGGATTTTCCCTAAGACCTCTCCGCTCCGTTCGTGGACCCACCACAGTCCAGGAACGGAGCTTTTCCTTTTCGCCGCGCAGGAAGCAACCAGGCTAAAACACCAACTGCAAACCCCACCCGCCAGCTGCTACCCGCCTCCTCCACACCTCCAAGCAGAAAACTCAACACGCCGGAATAGCGTCATAAACTCGCTGATAAGCCAAAACACCCCGCCGCAGTGCTAACCTCAAAACCAAGCAGCCAAAGCTGACTGCCCACCATACTCGCTCACACCAAGGAGACACCGATGTCTACCCCCTACAGTGCAGGCGACGAACTACCCATCTCACTCGTCATGCACACCGTGTACTGCCCTCGCCGCGCATGGATCGAATCCAACGGCGAAAAGACCGACACCTCACAAATGCAAGAAGGACAATCCGCGCACAAACGAGTCGACGACCCCAAAACATCCCGCGGCACACAACAGCGCGCAGTCACCATCTCATCAACACGCCTCGGACTCACCGGACGATGCGACGCCATTGAACCCCAAGAAGACGGCACCACCCGCATCATCGAATACAAAGCAACACCCGTACGCCGCAATGCATCCGTCACACCCGCCCACAGGGTGCAGCTCGCCCTCCAAAAAATCTGCCTCGAAGAAGCCGGCGAAACCGTCAGTGAATGTGCGGTGCACTTCACCAACCACAACAAAACTGTGCCCGTCGATATCTCAGACGAAGACATCCGCACCGCAGAAGAATACGTACACACCACCCGTGCACTCATCGACAACCCGACAGCGCCGCAACCCCTCGAAGACTCACCTCGCTGTAGCTGGTGCTCCCACATCTCGGTGTGCCTACCCGACGAATCCTACGGAAAAGAAAACATTACACGCGTCGTTGCTAGCAACCCCGACAGCCAAGTAGCGCACCTCACCACGCAAGGATCAAGGGCGACCGTCCAGCAAGGACGCCTCATCGTGCAGCACCTCGGTGAAACAATCAGCAGCGTACCCCTCGAACGTGTGCACAGTCTCGTCGTCCACGGAAATATCGACGTTTCCTCCGCGCTTCTACGAGAACTCATGTGGCGCAACTGCACCATCATCTGGTGCTCCAGCACCGGCCGAGTCTACGGCTGGTCCCAACCCGGCACCGGACCGAATGGACTGGCCCGCGTGCAACAACACGTCCTCTCAGCGCAGGGGCACCTGCCTATAGCGGCCGCCATGATTGCCAGCAAAATCTCAAACCAAGCGACCCTGCTGCGCCGCAACGGCCACGCCGCAGATGTATGCCGCACCATGCGAGACATCCAGAAGCACACGCCGCAGGCTACCTCAATCCCGGAGCTGCTCGGCCTCGAAGGTGAAGCCGCCTCGCTCTACTTCGGTAGTTTCGCGACCATGCTCAAAGAAGACATGCTCACCGAACTCGGCTGGACCTGGACCGGGCGGCAGGGGAGAGGCGCCAACGACCCCATCAACATTCTGCTGAACTATGCCTACGGGATGCTCAGCTCAGAATGTATTCGCGCCATCCTCACCTGTGGGCTTGACCCTCATGCCGGGTTCCTGCACAGCAGCTCTCGCAATAAGCCTGCGCTCGCGCTTGACCTCATGGAAGAGTTCCGCGCCGTCATCGCGGATTCCGTGGTGGTGTCTCTTATCAATAGGAAGCAGGTCAAAGCGGCACACTTCACCGCGGTCGGCGGAAGCTACCGGCTCACACCCGAAGGACGGAAGACTATCATCGCCGCGTTCGAGAAGCGAATGGCCACAGAGATTACCCACCCCACCTACGGGTATTCGGTGACGTGGCGCCGCGCTGTTGAGGTGCAGGCCCGCATGCTCCTGGGCGTAATCAACGGAACCACCCGCGAGTACACGGGGGTGACCGTACGATAATGCGTGATGACGCCCGACGAACACTCATTGCTTACGACGTGCCCAGCGACCGGCGGCGCGCCAAGCTGGCCAAACTCATTCTTAGCTATGGGGACCGTATTCAATACAGCGTCTTCATTGTGGATGCGGCCCCCGCCAAGGTGCGACGCATCAAAGACGAGGTTCAGGAACTCATCGATCTGGACGAGGACTCGGTGCTTTTCTGCGACCTGGGGCTGCTGACCCGGCTTGACGAGCCGACCTTCAGCTACATTGGCCGGGCGCGCGAGGTGACCGAATCGGATGCGCTCATTCTCTAGCCGCGTGCTGCTCATTCGCTAGCGACGCGCGGCAGGGGAGCGGAGGAATGACGAGTTCGATTGCGGGCTGGCGGAGGAAGCGGAGATAATGACCTTTGGAGGCTTTGTCTGTCTCCGCGAGAACCTGGCACGTGACGTAATCCTGGCGTGTCGCTCGCGTGATGTTTTGGCTTGTCAATAGTGTTTGAATGCTTAAACGGCTGCTTGGGTATACTTTTATTTTCCTGCATTCGGGCGGGGACTTTCATTGAGGCTCAGCCTTCACCTTGACGGGAATCGAGCCGTAGTTCATTTCCCCGCTTTCGGGCAGGGACTTTCATTGAGGCGGGAAATTAGGGCCAGGGTCGGTGTGGTCAGTCTCAATTTCCTCGCCTTCGGGCGGGGACTTTCATTGAGGCCAACGCTAAAGCTTTCGCGGCAAACCTCCAACAGGATTTCCCCGCCTTCGGGCGGGGACTTTCATTGAGGCCCCCATTCGCCTTTCATCGTGTGCATGACAAGACGGAGTTCTCCGCCTTCGGGCGGGGACTTTCATTGAGGCAACACTGCTAGCCGAGCCATCGATGCGGGACGCACCATTTCCCCGCTTTCGGTCGGGGACTTTCATTGAGGCAACGTCGACCGCGGCCGCTTCTTCCACTGGACCGGCAATTTCCCCGCCTTCGGATGGGGACTTTCATTGAGGCATGACAGGTTACGAGCTGATCTATAGCTTGGTTGCTGATTTCCCAGCCTTTGGGCCGGGACTTTCATTGAGGTTCGCGGTGCATCAGCTGTGCGGCTACATGCGCCACGATTTCTCCGCTTTCAGGTGGGGACTTTCATTGAGGTCCCGTACGCATGGCTCCGGGTATGGCGCAGGAGGTCATTTCCCTTCCGTTTTTGGAGGGGCTTTCAATAAGACAGATCAACATCCTCAAAGATGACCGTGAGACCGTTTGTTCTATGCCTTGAGGTGTAGACCTTCATAGAGGCTTGTAGGGCACCGCGCCGTTGTATTCGTCAATCGTGATTTCTCCGCCGTCGGGCGGGGACTTTCATTGAGGCACGCATCGGACGCGGGCAAACCGGCAATACCCAGAGATTTCCCCGTCTTCGGGCGGGGACTTTCATTGAGGCTGCGTCTACAACCACGAAGCCTTCCCCCGCTACGGCGATTTCCCCGCCTTTGGGCAGGGACTTTCATTGAGGCACAGGCGGCGCCGGTGTGCGTGAACTCTCTGCTCTCTGATTTCTCCGCCTTCGGGGGGGGGACTTTTATTGAGGCGGCACAGTGAGGACCGTGCAAGTGAGCCCGAGCGGCAATTTCCCCGCCTTCAGGGGGGGGACTTTCATTGAGGCTTTGGAATGATCGTTGCCGTAACGGTTGAAGAGCCATTTCTCCACCTTCGGATGACGAAGCCGCGGTAAGCATAGATATTGCGTGATGTACACTTTGGGTACGTAATCCGCAAGACTTTCATACCACAGCCTGGATATGCCATAACATGCTAGTTTTGCTAGCTATTTCCTCGCTTTCAGGCGGGGACTTTCATTGAGGCACCGACCCTGATAACGGCATGGAACGAGACGGTATCGTATTTCTCTACCTTTGGGCGGGGATTTTCATTGCGATTCTGAGCATGAGTCGGGAAGGCTTACGCGGGTTGCGTAGCCCCGTTCTGGAAACCACCCTGGTTTCTAGAACGGGGCTATTCTCCTTAAAACACGAAGATAAGCTAGATGCGGCACCTACTGCGGATTTCTCGTGGCAGCGATATGGGTCTGAAATGACCAAATCGGATGCGCGTAATCTGCAACAACGCTATGGTGAAGTCATGTATAGAAAACTGAGTTGATTGCGCCGCAGAGGTTCTGTAGGGATAATGGAGAAGTCTGATGAAATCCTGAGATATACCTTTTTACCTGCTCCTTGTATCTGTTATGGTGCAAGCTTTCATTGAGGTACGTAATATTCAGTCTCTGGGGTAAATCATTAGAAAATTCTTCTGGGTTACGAAATGCGAGCCCAGAGGCTTTCTGTGCTCAGGCTCTCCCCTCCTATCTATTAGCGGCAGGGGAGAGACTGTAAGTGTATATACGTAATATTCAGTTTTTGGGGTGTGGGGTTATCTGTAGTTGAATGCTCTGGAACTTAATGCTATCTTGAAGGTATCAACTGGTTTGGAGGTCACATCAGTAACCTGCTGAAGCGACTCTAACCCCGACCTTGGAGGTGAAGGATAATGACTCCGCTTATGACATAAACAAAAAAGCCGCCCGCTACGCGAGGCGCAACGGGCGGCTTTTACTCAAATTCATGAAACCGCATCAAGCGGAGGTTATGCCTGTTGCCGCAGACATAACCTAATAAGTATACCGGCAGTACGGAGGGGCCTCCCAATCTGCCTGCATACTGACCGCTTGTGTGGCTACGCCATACCCTCTATACCCTGTGCTGTCACCACCCAAAATACGGGACGTGACAGCACAGGGGAGAAGGGGAAAGGCATACCGAATCGGTGACGTGACGAAAACGCGCGCACCATTCGGGAAAGCAAGGTAGCTTAAAGCTATACAAGTAAACGTGCACGTCCAACGCGTTGAAGCAAACGTGCACCCAACACATAAGGAGACAACCATGTCCCAGAACGAATCGCAGAACACCATCACCCTCGCCGATCTCCTCGATAACCTCGAGCTCGGCGGCGGCTCCGTCATCACCTCCATCACCGAACTCGAACCCGCCGCAGGCCCCCACGCATCCGTGGCACCCGCCAAGTTCGTTGACGGCTCCAAGTCCGTCTTCGCCTACGAAACCCGCTACATCGATGGCGATGCGCGGAAGGTCGTCCTCATCGACAGCAAGCAGTCCGAACTCAATCGCGCAGAAGCCGCCATCGAACAGGGCCGCCAGTACGGCGACGAAGCAGCCGTCAAGATTCCCCGCGCCGTCGTCACCTACAAGACCGAAAACGGTCCCGTAGAATACAGCGACATGGAGCTTTCCCACCGCATCTTTGACGGCCACTTCCGTGCCGGTCGCGTCGATGATAAGCCCATCACTGAAAACGACCAGTACCGCGCACTGCGCAACTGCACCCCCGCAGATATGAGCGCACTGCTCAACACCGCCCCCGCAGCGCTCCTCTTCGGCGCATGGGACTCCACCCGCAAGAGCAATCAGGTCCGACTGCGTAGCGCCCTCGTCGGTGAAATTATCGGCGTCCTCGCAGACCAGGAACCCGGTGCTGAACACCGACAGGCACGCCGTGGCGGCGCCCGCGTCGACGCCGTAGCCGCCAGTGTAAAGCTTGCTCCCAAGGATATGGAATCCTTGGTCAATGACCAGGAAGCGGAACTGAGCCCGGGCAATGTCGGAGCTCGTCGCAACGAAATTAAGAAGGCCAAGGCTGACGCCCGCATCTCCGCTTCCACTCTCGGCCTGGGTAGCATCCCGCCCTCGCTCGAAGAAACCGGTGCCGTTGCATGCCGCCGTATCATCCGTTCCTGGGTTCTGAGCCTCGCTAGCCTGCGTCAGCTGCGCTTCGGCACCGACGAAACCAAGAACGTTGCTGCGCGTGCACTCCTTGCCGCGCTCGGCCTCAATGCTATCGCCCGTGCGGAGCGTGAACTCTACATCCGCGCTAACTGCGACCTGATCGAATCCGCCGCACCCGTTGTCACCCTCGACCAGCGTTTCGGCGAGAAGAAGGAATTCGCGCCCCTGACCGTTAAGCAGGCCGACCAGCTTCTCCTCGAAGCTATCGAGAACGCCAAGAAGGCTGGTGTGGCTGACTGGAACGGCCAGACTTTCAAGGTTGAAGGCAACTCCAGCATCATCGCGAACGCCACTGCGGAGGACGCTGAATAATATGATGAACCTCGGAATTCTCGCGAGGTTCCCGCTCGGCGTATACCAGGGTCACAAGGCGGACGGAAGCCCCGACGCCTTCCCCGACCCTGCCCGCTTGCAGGCTGCGCTCCTCAGCGCGGCCGCGCAGGGACCTCACGCAATTATCGAAAACGGGCAACTCGCCCCCTCGGAAGAATCTCTCAAGGCCCTCAAATGGCTTGAGGAGAACCCCCCGACCGGGCTGCAGATTCCCGACATGTGCCCCGTGTACCGCTCACCCAACAAGATGAGCCGATTCATGTACCGCGAAGTGGCATATTCCGAAAAGGACGGGCGGCAGACTGAACGTCGCGCCGTATCCGACGGCTGGGCTGTATCTGACACCATCGGCTGGCAGTACGATAAGGTGCCCGCAGACATCGCGGAAACCATCACCCAGCTCTGCGGCGAAGTACCCTCCCTCGGAGAAGCCAGCAGCTTCACCGCCCTCTACACCGGAGACGTGGAACCCACCCATACCATCGACACTAAGTCGGGCCCCTTCGAAGCAGGCGGCATGCCCGTCCGTGTGCCCGTGCCCGGCCGAATCGACGCGCTCATGCGTGCTCACGCAGAAGCGTACCCCGCCAAGGTTCCCACCAAGGCAGGCGACAAGACCGCCGGGAGCGACACGATGCGCCCCTCCCCGGTACCTATCGCAGGCCTCGGATCCATCAAGTACCAGCCTGTGGAGGCTGAAACCTCCACCAGCCCCTGGGAATACTTGTGGCTCCTCGAAGTAGACGGTGAAGAGCTGAAGCCCGAACAGTACGTCAAGGCAAGCTCCCTGCTACACAAGGCTCTCGTAGCTGCCGCAGGATTCGGCGCGCCCAGCCTCATCACCGGCAGGTACCCCAAGGGCCACAAGCCTGCCAACAGCCTGGCGCTACAGTACCTGCCTGCCCGCTACCTGCCCGACTACCTGCGTCGTGAGGTGAAGTCTAGGGGAGTCCTGCTCGTCTTGGTCCCGGCAAGCGCCCCGACCGATGAGGCAGTAGAACTCGGTATCGCACTCAGGAGCGTAGAAACTCTCTACGCTCAGGACTTCCCCCGACTGACCGTGAAGCTTCGCCAGAAGCGCCTGCCCGCGCAAGGTTTCTGGGATGCTCCCAAGACCGGGTACAAGCGCCTGTGGCGTACCCTCAGCGGGGCCGTTCCCGAATCGCGCGTTTTCAACCGCCCGAAGAAGGCTGAGACGAAGGCCTGGACCTTCGCTGACGCCGCTCTGCTTTCCATGGCCTATGTGTGGCGTGACAGCTTCGAAGCGCCCGAGGCTGAGACCTCACGCGAACGAATTCGCAGCTTGAGGGATCAGGTCGAGGAAACGGCTGAAGCCAAGGTTCTGGAAGCCCACCGAGTAACCCAGAACCCCGCCGCCTACGCCTACAAGTTGCCCCGCACTCTGCCCGCAGAGCCGTGGCGCGGCGTCGTAGACCTCGGCAACCTGGCAACGGACACGACCCTCGTAGCCATCGGCCAGTCCCGCCACATGGGCGGCGGCCTGCTGGTTCCATTCGACGTGCCCACCGAAGAATACGACCGCCACAAGAAGGAGGAAAAGCATGACTAGCCCCGCTACCAAGCTGCCCTCTATTACTCGTGATGAGTTCGGTGAGTTCTTTGCTGCACTTAACCCTGCACCCGAAGAAGAGCGAAAGAACTACCCCTTCAGCTGGCAGGAAGAAGTGCTCGACCACATTTGCGAGCATGGCGTATGGCCGGAACGTATTAATGCACCGACCGGCTCCGGTAAGTCCTCCGTGGTTGATATCCACCTCTTCGCGAATGCGCTCGCAGCGGTTGGCGCCGCGCCGCGCGTTCCCCGTCGCCTCTGCGTGACCGTGGGACGTCGTGCGCTGGTCGACAGCCAGGCAACCCGTGCCGACAAGATTCTCGGCGATCTGAAGGATGCGCTCGCTGATGAATCCGGCGAGCCCGGTATTCTGCGTAGGGTTGCGGAAGCTCTCCAGAGCTTCCAGACTCGCAATGACAAGCAGGGGAATGATCCCTTCGAAGTTGGCCACATTCGTGGCGAACTCTCGAACCTTACCCTGCCGGTGACCGACATTTCGGCCTGCGCAATTATTGCCGCAACCCCCGACATGTACGGTTCGCGAGCGCTCTTCCGCGGCTACGGCAGCACCAAGGCTGCCCGCCCGCGTGAGACGGCCCTGCTGACCATGGACACCGTCATGGTGCTCGACGAGGCACACATGAACCGTCAGCTGTTGCACACCACTCAGCGTATTGCGCAGTTGCAGAAACGTGAGGCTGACCTGGGTATTCCCACCCTGCAGGTGGTCGAGACGACCGCTACTCCCTCCACTGAGGACAGCGAATCGACCACCCTGGGCGTGGATATTGAGGCTCTTGATAGTTCGAATGATAAAGAGCTGCGCGAACGTGTCTACTCGCATAAGGAACTGATGCTTCGCCCCATTGATAAGTGGGATGGTAAGCCCGGTAATCGTGCGGTCGTGGATGCTGCTGTGGACGCCATTATGGAGCGCCTTGCTCACCGTGAGGCGGGTGAAAGCTCCAAGAAAGCATACACTGTCGGCTGTATCGTCAATCATGTGCGGACGGCTATCGCCATCAAGGAAGCGCTAGTTAAGAACAAGGTGCTTGAAAAGGCAGAAGAGGTTCAGCTTCTCGTAGGACGCATGCGCCCCTCGGATCTGGAAAAGCTGCAGGAAGACCACCCTAACCTCTTCAGTACCCGCGGTGATGAGTCCGTAAAGGTTGTTGTGGCCACCCAGACCCTCGAAGTCGGTATTGACGTTGACTTTGCCGACCTGGTGACCGAGCTGGCTCCGGCCTCTTCCTTGGCGCAACGCTTCGGACGTGTCAACCGTCTGGGCCGCCGTAAGGATTCCAAGGTCATCGTTATTGAGCCTGCGAGCGGTGACTCGGTGAAGAAGGACGCGCCGCCCTACAAGGCGGTTGACCTGAGCAATGCGTATGCATGGCTCGAAGTGCTCAACGGTACTGAGAACCCGTCGGTGAACCCCGCCGCAATGGTCAAGTACCCGCCGGTACAGTCCTCCCCGGAGCGTCTGCTCTACCAGCGCCCGGAATGGCCTGACCTGCTGGAATTCTCGCGTACCGACGAGAACCCTTACGATGAGCCGGACCTTGACCTGTGGCTGCACGACTCCCTGGACGCAGAAACCGCGATGGGTGGTGTTATCGTGCGCGATGACCTGCCGAGCAACACTTCTGCCGCCATGGAGATTCTCAAGACCAGCTACTTTGCACCGAGCGATCGGGAAACCTTCCCCGCGAATCTGAAGATTCTCCAGGAGATTCTGGACTACCAGGATGAGCACGGCGTGAAGCCGCGTAAATTCCTTTACCGTCAGGGTGAAATTTCCCTGTGGCAGGATGCTGATCATGGGGAAGAGAACAGTCAGTCGTTGGCTCCCGGTGATGTTCTGCTTCTTGACACGGGCAGTGTTCCGTTCACGAACCAAGGCATTGCTGTGACTCAGCGTGAGCTTCCCTCCACGAAGGACAAGCTGGAGGCTGTGCCCTTCCCCAAGAGCATCAAGCTCTACGTGTACGAGAAGTGCGCGGACCGTGAGGAACGTTTCAGGGAATATCTGGGCCTCTCACCTGAAGAGGTAGCGGAGCTGCTCGACAGCCAAAGTTCGGGCAGTGAGACGAGGATTGCTTCTGAGCTTTCTACCGAGGCTGAGGACGGTCAGGAAGTTATCGCCTGGTACGCCGACGTGACCGACGACAAAAAGTCTATTGAAGGTTCCGATATCGCTCAGGAGTTGGCCCCGACCGATCCTGTTCTTCTGGACGACCACCAGAACGATGTTGCTGAGCGTACCCGCCAGCTTGCCGAGAACCTTGGCCTGGCGCCGGAATTCTCCGAGGCACTGGAACTGGCAGCAAAGTACCACGACGAAGGCAAACGCGACCTGCGCTTCCAGCAGATGCTAGGTGCAGACCCGGATGCCGAGGCGCTTGCAAAGAGTGGCCGCCGTTCCGTGGCAGAAGCGTACCGCGCCCGTAGCCGTAGCGCCCTGCCGAGGGGCTGGCGTCACGAGCAGCTGTCTGCACTCATGGTTGCGGCCTCGCCCGAAAAGGTGGGGGAGCACCGCGACCTGGTATTGCGCATCATTGGCTGCAGTCACGGTCACGGCCGGTTCTCCTTCGCCCACGACGCAGGCTTCCTGCTCAAGGAAGGCTACCTGCCCGAGGGAACGGACTACGAAGCGCTCAAGGAACAGGCGACCCGACTCTTCAATGTCGGTTACTGGGACAACCTCATGGAGCAGACGAGCCGCACCTACGGCCCGTACGCTACCGCCTACCTTGAGGCTGTTGAACGCGCAGCAGACGCCCAGATTTCACGGGAGGGACACTAATGGCAACGCTGACTATTGCCGGTGACTACACCTCGGCATTGACCCATTTTGCCCTCTACGGGCTGTCCCTGATGGTTGAGCAGAAGCACCCCGGAACCGTTACTGTCGGTTGGTCTCAGGAGGGTCAGCCGCGCGCCCAGATGCATGCTGAAGGCATGTCAGAAGAAGAAATTGCCGAGTGCGTGCACTCCTACGTTTCTTCCCTGGCCGCTGAAGACAGCTGGGTGAACGTCAACCAGTCCTACGGTGCGGGTAAGGAAGCTGCTGTTTTCTCCCCGTTCTCCCCGCGTATTCGAGGAATCGACGCGGAGAAGTACCCGGACGACTGGGCATCTCACCAGAAGACCCGACAGGCTCATCTGGATGCGCTGATGGAACGTGACGACCTGCTATCTCTGCTCTGGATCTCCGGCCTGGGCGAACCTTCCTACTGGCGTTTTGAAGCCAAGGCGCCTCGCCCCGACCACGGTGCATCCCGCTGGGAGATGAAGACTCGCAATAAGGGCCAGGAGTTCGTTAAGGACCGTCTGCGCCTGATGTGCGCGGACCTGGCCACCTGGGAACCTTCCGCGACGCTCAGCGGCATTACCGGGCAGACCCTGTACGACTCGCTGGATAATAAGCCGGAATCCCGAACCGGAACCGGTTTTACTGTCCCGCAGCCGACGGACACCGCGCTCGCATTCTGTGCCCTGGTGGGTGTTGCGAATTTCCCGGTGATTCACCAGATTCACCGGATTGGTGTGACCCCCGGTGCGTACCCGTACAACGCTTTGCACCCGCGGCTCATGGTGCTTCCGGTATCCTCCGGAAGGGTTACGCCCGCCCGGTTGCGAACCGTGCTGCGCAGCCACCCCTACCGTAGGGTGGTTGACGAGGTCGGTAAGGCGATGGAACGCGGCTCTTTGAGCCCTGACATTTTCGTGTCCGAGCTGGCGGATGAGAAGGCGATCCTTCGTGAGAAGGGCGTTCAGGCGTTTGTTGCTTTCCCCATCGCGAAGGTGGGTAGTGACTCGGCTCCTGAACGTCAGGTTCTGAAGGGTAGCGCGATTCCGCTGGGCTAACCTAGCCGCTTATAGGAGCGGGCAAATATGCCCGCACAATGCAGGGGAGGGGCCCTCCGGTCGTATTGCCGGAGGGCCCCTCACTCTGTGTATCGTTCAGCGGATATTCGGTGGCTAGCTCTCTAGCGCACTAGCGTACCCGGGGGAGTACCCCTACGCCGCCGCCGCTACAGCTCCCTTGGTTGCGGTGCCGCTTCGGGTCCACAGCAGGAGCGCTGCCACACTGTTGATGATGTAGAAAATGTACTTGCCGACGTTCGCGAAGTTGCCCTGGGTCAGTGCCTTGATGCACTGCACGCTGTTGTACACGAACCAGAACTGCCACTGCATCGTGAGCTTGAGCGCGTTCAGAATGTTTGCTGACAGGGACAGGCCGAACACTGCGGTCGTAATCCAGAACAGGAATGAAGTCTGGCCGCCGTAACCGACATTGTTCGCAATCAGATAGTAACCGACATAGTTCGCAATCAGGGAGAACGCGAACGAACCGACCACAATGCCGCTAATAATCAGCTGGCCCTTCGTGCCGGTCGGCGGTTCCATCGCCTTGCCGCGTTCGGAGTTCTGCCACCTACGAATCGCGAAGGTGTACACGATAAAGGTCACCGGGTAGGTGATGATTGCTGCCTTGTTGCCCATAATGTAGTCAATTGCTCCAGACAGTGCCGTGTTAATAATGCCGAGCACGTTGCCAACGTTGGAGAGGCGACCGGTCAGGCGGGTAGACATCATTGAAATACCCACGTTAATCACGGAAATCACGCCGAGGGGAATGAAGTTCGTAATCGGGCCCCAGTCGACGTATTTGTCGAGGGTGGTGCCCAGGTATCCTGAGGCGATTGCGATGGCGATGACCAGTGCCACGCCGAAGAGGTCGGCGTACTTGGACTTGGCGAAAAAGAGGAGGGCCTTCTCATATGAGAATTCCTTGGCCTCCATGGGTAACTCCTTTGTTGGGATATAGAAACAGTGATAGGGTACCAATAACTATAACTCTTTGAAAAGGGTTTGAAACGGCGTGTCGCACATAAAACCTCAGAACCCCACATATTCCATATCCCGGAACACCTCGGCGTAGAGCAATTCAAAGCCGCCCCATCAAGAACCCATACCAACTTCCGGCAAACGTTGCCAGATAACGCCCCTACTTCGTTGAACACTAAAAATGGGTGTAAAATCACCACCGTTTCATCTTCGCTTTAAACAGGACCTTAAGGTACGCTAGATGACTGGGTCAGGGAACTCGTACCGGTCTCACTCACCGCACATCCGCCCGACAGACACCCGCACCCCGCACGTTGCGTCTCACTCACGCACACAGGGGAGGGAACCACCGTATCGGCCTCACTCACCGTTTACGCCGCTGTCCGTGCGTCCTGCCACCCGTAACTCACTCAACTCAAACAAGAACTGAATAGGACAATCATGCCCTTGCTTAACCATCGACTCTCACGACGATTCTTCGTAAAGGGTGCTTCCGCAGCCGCAGCCGCAGGCGCACTGGCCCTGCAGGCACAGGCCGCTCATGCAGACGAAGCTCCCGCAAACCTTGCCCCGGCAACCGAGGAAACTAAAGGCCCGCGCCTCATTATTCAGCGCGCCACCATCACTGAAACCGGTATGACCGTCAACTACACTGCACACGGTCTGCGCGAATTCCTCACCGAAGGCACTACCCTGACCGTACGCCACGGCTACGTTCGTAACGACTCTTTCGAAACTCTGCGCTCCTGGCCGCTCACCCCCGAATTTGACGGTGACGCTGACAGCTTCAGCGGTAGCGACCAGTTCCCCATCGAGCTGATGCAGGGTGAGGGCGTTGACCACGCCCTGCAGCTGGATATTTGCTCCGACCCGTGGGGTCAGGAGATCACCCGCCAGATTGCTGCGCGCATCCCCGTGGCTGAGACCAAGATCCTGAAGACTTCTTTCGAGGATGTTCCGGATAACCACCCGTTCGCTGAGGATATCCGCATGGCGAACCAGAAGAAGTGGCTGATGCCGAACCCGCAGACTGGCGCGTTTGAGCCGGACCGCCCTGTGACCCGTGAGGAGCTTATTGCTCTGCTGAACCACGCTGCTGGTCACGCTGGCGTGAGCGAAAACTCGGATGTTGCACCCTTCGCGGATGCGGCAGGCCGCCCGACCGCGAACGCGCTGCACTGGGCTCGTGACCGCAAGATCACCGAGCCGCTCACCGGTGGCGACAAGATTGACCCGACCGCACCGGTTTCTCACGAGGAGCTGGCGGCTGTGCTGTTCCAGTACAACGCGGAGGTTCAGCTGACCGAAATGAAGGAGGGCACTGGTTCTCGTTTCCGCGACGTGCTCGGTGCTGGTACTCTGCACCGTTACGTTGCGTGGGCTGGCGCGAACGACATCGTGCTGGATGCTTCGGGCGTGTTCAACCCGACCGCGCCGACTACTCGCGCGGAGCTGGCTCGTTTCATTCGCCGCTACAAGCTGCAGAACCTGCTGTTCACTGACTTCTCGTATGTCTCCTAATTTTTAGTCACCCCTGGCACCGTGTCACCCCGGCACCGTGTGTTGGGGTGCGTGGAACCCCCGTCTTCTGGCTTTGCTGGAGGCGGGGGTTTTGTCATGCCCTGTCGTGTCTGATTGCTATATTGCCGCACCTCGGGGAGTTTTTAGTGACAGGCTGTGCCTGGCATATGAAATTTTGCGTTATATATACCTAAAATCTTGCAAAATCCTGTGTGCTAAGTAAGTATTACCTAGAAGGCAAGTTAATGTTTGCCTTACTTAATACTGTGTGAAGACTAGTTTCCTTCCTCGTGGGCCCACGAAACCCACACCAGAGAGCAGGAAAAACGCGGCGCCTCACCAACCATCGGTGGGGGAGAGAAGCACCTCCACACACCACCCACGAAAAAGGACATACATATGAACCTCGCTTCGAGCAAGGCATTCAAGGGCCTCGCTGTTGGATCGCTGGCACTGGCAATCTCCGGTATTGCCGCTATCCCCGCATCGTTCGCGGCAGAATCCACCCGGGCAGCAAGCCAGAGCAGCGACGCTCGCACCATCACCGACAAGGCGATGGCAAAGATCACCCAGGGCCTGCCCGGTCAGTTCCAGGTCGCATACTCCAAGAAGACCAACAAGATTTGGGTTGCGGGCACTGCAGACCGCGACGAGCACGTTTCTACTATCGCTCGTATTGACGCGAACTCCCTGAAGATTGAGGCAGTTGCTGAGCTGCCCATCGTCCAGGACGCGAAGGGCTACTCCTACGAGGGTGCGTACGGTATCACCGTCGATGACGAGGAAGGTACCGTGTGGGTGACCAGCACCCGCGATAACTCCGTTGCCGTATACGATCAGGCGACCATGAAGCAGCTGTGGACCAATGCGGGTCTGAGCAAGGACGACCCGAACTGGATCGAGCACCCCCGCGAGGTGCGTGTCGATCACGAGTCGGGTAAGGCTTTCGTGACCGGTCGCTTCTTTGTCTCGGCTATCGATCTGAAGACCAAGAAGGTCGAGAAGATTCAGCTTGAGGGCGCACCCGATGGCGGTACCCGCTACATCAGCATGAACATTCTGGTGGACGGCGGTAAGCTGTACGTGCCCGAACGCACCGGCGGCAAACTCTTCGTGATCGACACCAAGACCTTCAAGGTCGAGAAGACCATCTCTGTGAAGGGCGATAAGGACGGCGAGGTTCGCCCCTCCGACGTGGCTATTGACCACTCGCAGAACGAAATTTACGTCTCTTCGCAGGGCGTGAAGGGCGAGAACTCCGGTGTATCCGTGTACGATGCGACCACCCACGAGTTCAAGAAGTTCATCCCCTTCGGCACCCAGGCGCTCTCGCTCGATAACGATGAGGCCAACGACCTGGTGTACGTGACCGACTTCGGCACCGGCAAGGTCGGCGTGATTGACGGTGGCGCAGCGGACAAGCTGATTGCCGAGGTCGCCATGAATGGCGGCAAGGCAAACGACCTGGTCGTACTGCCCAACGGCTCCGTAATCGCTGTGGACAAGCAGGCTGGCGCAACCGCAACCGTGCCCTACGTCCTCGACGGCACCACCGGCACCGTCAGCACCTCAGATAAGGTCACCAGCAAGCCTTCTAAGGACAAGCAGGGCAACGACGTACCCGCAAAGACCACCGATATCCAGGCGAACTCCATCCTGAAGTTCAAGGTCACCGCAACCGCAGGCGACAACTCCGAGGTCAAGCAGGTCACCCCCGAAACCCGCGAGTTCCAGGGCTACCCGGCAACCGCCACCAAGACCAAGGCAGCCGACTCTACCGCCCCCTCCACCGAGGCACACCGCACCGTGGATGCAAACGCTAGCGTTGCAAACATCATTCAGGGTCTGCCCGGCCAGTTCCAGGTTGGCTACTCCAAGAAGAACCACAAGCTGTTCGTACCCACCGTGGGTGCGCGCGGCGGCCTCGCTTCCTCCCTGGCACGCGTGGATGCAGATACCCTGCAGACCGAGGCATTCGCCGAGCTGCCCGTGAAGAAGAACGACAAGGGCCAGTACGGTTACACCTCCGCGTACGGCGTGACTGTTGATGACGTGGACGGCACCGTCTGGGTCACCAACACTATCGACAACTCCGTGGCAGTGTACGACCAGCAGACCCTCAAGCTCATCTGGACTAACGAGGGCGTGAAGGAAGGCGACCCGAACTGGATTGAGCACCCCCGCTCCGTTCTGGTTGACCACGAGTCCGGTAAGGCGTTCGTCACCGGCCGCTTCTTCGTCTCCGCAATCGACCTGAAGACCAAGCAGGTTGAGAAGATTCAGCTCGAAGGCGCACCCGACGGCGGTACTCGCTACGTGAGCATGAACCTGTTCCTGGACGGCGGCAAGCTGTACGTGCCCGAGCGCACCGGCGGTAAGCTCTTCGTCGTGGACACCAAGACCTTCAAGGTTGAGAAGACCATCCAGACTCAGGGTGAGGACTCCACCGTTGAGGTTCGCCCCTCCGACGTGGCGGTGGATCACTCGCTGAATGAGATTTATGTTTCTTCTCAGGGTGTGAAGGGCGTCAACTCCGGTATCTCCGTGTACGACCTGAACACCGGCGAGTTCAAGAAGTTCGTCAAGTTCGGTACCCAGGCGCTCGCACTGGAGCACGATGAGGATCGCGACCTGGTGTACGTGACCGACTTCGGCACCGGCAAGGTGGCTGTCTTCGACGGCCGCGCTGACGAGGTCATCGGCGAGGTCGAGATGAACGGCGCAGCCGCAAACGACGTGACCCTGCTCAAGGACGGCTCCGTGCTGGTTCTCGACAAGAAGGACCGCGACGAAAAGGTGACCCTGCCCTACGTGCTCAACGGCACCACCGGCGAGATTACCACCGCCAGCGAGTACACCACCCTGCCCGGCAAGGACCGCCAGGGTAACGACGTCCCCGCATCGGTTCAGCAGCTGAAGGCTAACTCGATTCTGAAGTTCAAGGTTGGCGTGAAGGACACCGACGCGAGCGCAGCTCCGGTGGGCATCACTCCGACTTCGTTGCAGTTCGCGGGTTACCCGACGGTGACCGGTGTGAAGGCTGATGAGTCGAAGCCTGCTGATCCGAAGCCTGCTGATCCGAAGCCTGCTGATCCGAAGCCTGAGGACAAGAAGGCAGAAGACAAGAAGGCTGAGGACGCTAAGTCTGAGGATAAGAAGTCTGACGCTAAGTCCGAGAACACCGCAGAGGCTAAGGATCAGACCTCCAAGGACCAGACCTCTAAGGATCAGGCATCTCAGTCTGATGCCAAGTCTGACGCTAAGACTGGTGCACAGGACTCCAAGTCTGCTCCGGATGCTGTGAAGGCTGATAAGTCCGGTTCGGCTGTGAAGAATGGCGGTTCCGATTCTTCTATCGGTGGTTCCTCGCAGGCTGGTTCTTCGCGTGGCTCTTTGGCGAACACCGGTGCTGACGCTGTGATGCCGCTGGTTGCTTTCGCTTCTGTGGCGCTGATTGCGGGTGCTGCTCTGGTGATGCGCCGCCGCAAGGCATAAAGTGTAGCGTTTAGTTTTCGGGCTTGAATGCTCGATCTAACGCGTGAGAAGGCGGGTATTTTCTCTTTCGGATTCTTCGAATCTGGGGGAGGGGTACCCGCCTTTTGCGTGCCTGCTTGGGCTAATACTGGGCAGGGGTTTTAAAACATATTTATATATGTGCACTTGTCTGTAAAAATATAGGTTTTGAATGTCGAAAAAATGTGTGGCCCGCAGTGAATGTTACTGGCGTACCTCACCTAAACTTTTACATTAATGTGTAAATATAAAAGCATCACAACACCCCTTGTAGCCAGGGTTTTTGCCTGCAAGAGCAAGGAAAAACCCCGGAAACAACTCAACCTTCACGTGATACTGAAGGCGAATTAGGGGCTCGCTCATAAAAACACAAAACACACCCACGTCGCTGCTTGTATTTTCCTGGGAAAACACTGAGGATTAGAAGGTAGGTAAATTTATGCGTTACCTGCATTTCTGCTTTTCGTGCCGTCGAATATGTCACCGCATATTCACGGGTGTCTCGTTAGCATTCGCATGCGGCATGTGAGCACTTCCGTTACACATTTGAAGGACACACATTGAACCTCACTCCCTCCTCGGGTAAAGCACTGAAGGGGCTCGCCGTCGGCTCCCTCGCGCTCGCAATCTCCGGCGCAGCCATGATTCCTGCCTCCTTCGCAGCACCGAATAACGCACATCAGACCGCTTCCCCCAGCGCATCGGCTCCTTCCACCGCATCGCTGAGCCGCGTTGTTGACACCTCCGCATCCGTCGCGCAGATTACCCAGGGTCTGCCCGGCCAGTACCAGGTTGCCTACTCCAAGGCGAACCACAAGATCTGGATGGTCGGCGTGGGCGGTAATAGCAACCTCGCCTCCACTATTGCTCGTGTCAACGCAGACACTCTTCAGATTGAAGAAGTGGCAGCGCTTCCCTTCGAGCTGGATAAGAACGGCGAATTCGGCTACATTTCCGCGTACGGCATCACTGTTGATGACGTGTCCGGCACCGTGTGGGTTACTAACACTACCGATAACTCCCTGTCTGTGTTCGACCAGAACACCATGGAGCAGATTTGGACTAACCACGGCATTGCCGAGAGCGACCCGAACTGGATTGAGCATCCCCGCTCTGTGCTGGTGGATCACAACTCCGGCAAGGTGTTCGTGACCGGCCGCTACTATGTGTCCGCTATCGACATGAAGACCTTCGAAGTTACTAAGCTGCAGCTAGAAGGTGCCCCCAATGGCGGTACCCGCTACGTTGGCATGAACATGACCGTTGACGGCGACAAGCTGTACGTGCCCGAGCGCACCGGCGGCAAGGTCTTCGTCATCAACACCCACACTTTCAAGACCGAGCAGGTTATCCAGACCCGCGGCGAGAACTCCTCTGTTGAGGTTCGCCCCTCGGACGTCACCATTGACCACTCCGAGAACGAAATTTACGTCTCCTCTCAGGGCGTGAACGGCGTGAACTCCGGTATCTCCGTCTATGACCTGACCACCGGCGAGTTCAAGAAGTTCGTCAAGTTCGGCACCCAGGCGCTGTCCATGGAGAACGACGAGGGCCGCGACCTGGTGTACGTGACCGACTTCGGCACCGGTAAGATTGCCATCTTCGACGCTAAGACCGACCGTGTAATCGGTGAGGTTGAGATGAACGGTGGTAAGGCTAACGACCTGACCATCGCCGAAGACGGCTCCGTCATCGCAGTGGATAAGCAGGACGTCGCCAACACCACCGCGGCAGTACCCTATGTGCTGAACGCGAAGACCGGCGACGGCTCCCTGACCGACACCTACACCTCCAAGGCGACCGTGGATCGTAACGGCAAGGCTGTTCCTTCCTCGCAGCAGAAGCTGGTTCCGAACTCCATCGTGAAGTTCTACGCTGAGGTTTCCGAGGGCGAGTTCACCTCCACCGCGACTATTAATCCCGCAAAGGTTCCCTTCCAGGGTTACCCGAAGCAGGCTACCGCAGTGCTGATTGACCCCACCCTGAACTTCGCTGAGGGTACCGTCGATATTACTCGCCCCTACACCTTCCACGTGTCCGGCTACGACTATGACAAGCCTCCGGCAGAAGGTCTCCGCCTGTTCCTGGTCAAGGAGGGCGAGTGGTCGATGGGTTATGACAAGCTGACCGATAGCGAATTGGCAAACATTCAGAAGGTCTCCACTATCGTTCCGGCAAGCGCGTTCGTCTACAACGCACGCACCGGCAAGTACTCCTTCGAGGCAACTCTGCGTGTTCCGGCAAACACCATGCAGTACAGCCAGGGCTACATGCTCGGCACCGTTACTGCTGGTTCTGATGTTGCTACCAACCGCAATTACGATTCGGCTGTTTCGCTGATTGTTAATGATGCGAAGGACGCCGGCAACGCAGATAACCGCGATGAGGCTGACGAGCCGGCATTCCCCGCCGCTGCTTCGGCGTCGCCTTCCGCGTCTGCACCTGCAGTAGCAGAGAAGCCTGCGGCTGAGCAGTCGAAGGATGAACCTTCGAAGACCGAGGAAGCTAACGACCAGCTGGGAACCACTACGAAGACCGCGCCGCTGAAGAACTCTTCTTCGGCAAAGTCTGAGTCTCAGCCTAAGAGCTCCGGTTCTGATTCTCAGGTGAACGCTTCGGCGACCAAGTCTGCGCCTCAGAGCAAGGGCTCGCTGGCTAAGACTGGTGCTCAGAGTGTTCTGAGCCTGGCGGCTGTCGGTGCATTTGCGCTGATCGCTGGTGCTGCTGTGATGGTGCTTCGCCGCCGTAAGGCATAGTTTCTTGCTCTAGTTTGAGTGGGATGCGCCCCGTACACTGTGCGGGGCGCATTTTTGTGCCTTGATGCCGTGGCGTTTTGTGAGGTGTTTATTGGGTGGAGGTGGGGTGTGGTGGCGGTGGAAGCTGCTGGGGGGAGTGCCTGGTGTAGCTGGCTGGTATAGCTGAAAAAGAGCCTATATGGTGGGTCTTGCACTCAGTGTAAAAAATGTGACCCAATTCACCGCTTTTTGATTTGGTTGTTTCCGGGAACCTCTGTATAGTTGTATGTGTTGCCAGGGAGACCTGGTAAAAGAGATGCAAATCTCACGGCCCCATCGTATAGCGGCCTAGTACTCCGCCCTCTCACGGCGGCAACACCGGTTCAAATCCGGTTGGGGTCACCACTAGGAAAGAAGCTCTTCATCTTCGGATGAAGGGCTTCTTTGTTTATCCGATGAAAACTGTTTTTAGATTCTATGGTGCCGCGGTGAGCCTCTCACGGCGCCGCTCCTTACGTCGCGGCACTCCGGGGCATGATGGATTTCCTCGCGCGCTCGGCATCATGCCCCTCCGTCACCTGTTCACATCTGGTTGGGGTCACACTAGGAAAAAGCTTTGATTCTTCGGAATCAAGGCTTTTTTGTTTATATCTGTCTTTTTCAAGAAGGAATAAAAAGCGAAAAGCCACATGTGTTTCGAGAAGCCACCATGATTGTGGCTTTTCGAAACACATGTGGCTTCTCAGCGGTATAGGGGATCCGGTATAGGGGATCCAGAACCTACTGTGCCGACGCCTCAGCAGAAGCAGTAGTAGCCTCCGCCGAACCTGCAGCGGTCGCCTCCGCAGACGCAGCACCCTCAGCCGAAGCGCTCGGGCTCAGCGACGGAACCGGCGAAGCAGACGCAGTACCCGGAGCACGACGCACCATACGCCACGTGCCGTCCTGGTAGTGCGCCACAATCTGACCAGCCACCGGCTTACCCGGGTACTTGAACACCTCGGTCAGCGGCTGCACACGATCATTGGTCTTGCTGTACACACCAGCACCCTCAGCACCATCAATCACCATCTCGGATGCCCAAGTGTAGTAGCCGGTGCGAGTGTCCTTAGTCGGGCGGTCAGCAGTCAGCGACAGAACCATCGGACGCTCCGAACCGATAACCCAGCCGCTCTCCGAAGCGTACATGCTCTGGAAGAACTCAGCCACAGTCGAGTAGTCGCCGGTGTGGTCAATGTTCGTGAAGCGGGTACCGTCACCGGTCAGCAGCAGGTAGTTCAGGGTAGCCTGCCAGTACGCGATGAACGCGTGCAGACCTTCAACACTGTTCTCACGCAGCTTCGCCGGCTCAACCGGAATCGCGACGTTGACAGCCTTGTGCTCCTTGGTGCCGGGCTCAAAAGTGCCGGTGGAGGAGTAGTCGGCAAGAACAACCTCACCCTTCATGCTGGGGCCAGGCTCAACGGTGGTGGTTGCCTCCGCGGTGGGGGATGCGGATGCGGTAGCGCTCGCGGTCGAAGACTCGGTAGCGGATGCGCTCGCGGTCGCAGAAGACTCGGAGGAAGACTTGGAGGAGCAAGCGGCAAGAAGCGCTGCGGTGCCCAGGCCCAGTGCGGTCAGGGCGGTGCGGCGGGTGTACATGGTAGACATGGGAATCTTTCTGAGGTGAATAAAGTATGTGCCGGAAATGAACTAATTCCAGAATATCGCAGGGGAGCGGTCAGCCCAATGTTGTGTGTGCCTCCATGACCGTAAAAGCGGCGGTAGATGACAAAAAACACGGGACCCAAGGCTCTCACGCGACTGTGATATGACCGGGGTTCTAAACGGAGGCGCCGGAGCTACTTGCGCTTGAGCTGGGCGAGCTCGTCGTAAGTTTGGCTGGTTCATTCCAAACCGTCCATGCACCATCCTGATACTCCAAGATAAAGAAGAACTCATAATCACCAGGGCCGCTACTCAATGAGGCCATGGTGAGCTCCCTACCATCTGTGTAGTGGATCTTTGCTTCCTTGTTGTAACGGCCAACACCCAGCCAGCGGTATTGTTGCTCGTCAACCTTCTGCGGAGCATCCTCGGTCAGCTCCGCTGAGAACGGTGCATCAGTGCCGTACACCCAGCCGCTGTTCTTCTCGTAAAATTCGACGAAAGGTTCGGCCTCGTAGATATCATTTTGATTCGTATCCACAACCTTAAGGGGCTCAATATCGCCGGTAATCATAAGGTAATTGAAAGAAGCCAGCCAGAACCCTATGGCGGCGTACATGCCCTCCGTCGTTTTGGCTTTCATCTCTGCAGGAGGGACAGGCTTGGGCGGATTCTCTGCCCTCTTCGAGCTGGTTGCGGGAACGTAGGTGCCGCGCGATTCGTAGTTGTTATACTTCAGCTCACCCTTGTAGGAGCGCTGCGCATCGGCTGTGCTCGGGTTGCTGAGCGGGCGGATATCGCTGGCGCAGGCGGTCAAGGAGGTGAGCGCGGCGGTGGCGGCGATGCCAAAGGCGGCGCGTCGGGTCACGAAGGTAGACATAAGGTACCCTTCAATAGATTATCGGTGTATCTATTTCAGGGTACCTTAGTGCATTTGGGTATGTTTATGATTTTCTCGTTATCGAACCTTGGAAAATGCTACAAAAGCTACGTTAGCTAATGAAAAGTGCCGTTTACTAGGGGAAAGTGTCATCATCTCCCTGTGCTGCAACTTTCTTACACCGCCGCTTTCCTGCGCTGGTATGTTTCTGCGCCGCCGCATCCTAGACGTTGAGGCCAGAACCGCTTCCGCCCGAGGAACCGGGAGAAGTCGTCGAGGAATTCTTCGTCTCAACGGTGACCATCCACGCATCGTCTCGATAGTTCAACACAAAAGTGACCTCATCGTTACTGGAATCACCGCTCGACTCACCCACACGAATGTCCCTGTCCTCGGGTACGTAATGGAGAACAGCGTCCTTATGGCCACGGACAATACCCTTCCAACGGTACTGCTCGTCGTCAACCTTCTGCGGGGTCTCCTCGGTCAGCTCAGCCATGAGCGGCGTCTCGGTGCCGTACAGCCACCCTTCACCCTTTGCATACAACTCTACGTACGACTTCATCTTCTGCACGTAGATACCGTCCAGGTCCACGACCTTGAGCGGTTTAGCGTCACCGGTAATCGCCATATAATTCAGGGAAGCGACCCAGTAGCCCACCGCCGCATACATGCCCGAGGTCGTCTTCGACTTCATATTCTGGGGAGGGGCGGGCATAGGCGGGTTCTCCGCCTTCTTCGTCGAGCTTGCGGGGCGGTACGTTCCCGTGGGCTTGTAGCTATTGAACTTCAGCTCGCCCTTGTAGGGGCGCATCGGGTCAACCACGCTCGGGTCCTCCAGCGGGCGGATATCGCTGGCGCAGGCAGTCAAGGAGGCGACCGCGGCGGTGGCGGCGATGCCAAAGGCTGCGCGTCGGGTAATGAAGGTAGGCATGAGAACCCCTCAATAGTTTGTTCGTGTGCTTTTAAGCGTACCTGAGCAGGTTTGGTGACACGCTCGAAGCCTGCATCTGCTCGTCTGGGGAAACAACTCAACACGGCAGCACGCAGGCTATGCAAGCAAAAGCTATGCACACAACAAAAGCCGTGCAAACAAAAAGGGGAAGCCCCCGCACGCAATCTCAACTACATGCGGGAGCTTCCCTTAGATCTAAAAGTGACCGCCCGTAAGAGGCGTTGGTGTTCTAGGCCTTAGACTCATTCTTCTTGGAAGAACCCACATCGGAGGATTCTTCCTCGCTGACCATGAACCAGGAGCCGTCCTTGTAGTCCATCGCAAAGTTAGTCGCTTCGCTCTTGGAAGATCCCTCCTCGACCAGGGGAGTGGGTTCCTGGCCTTCCATGTGGAGCTTCGCCTTGGGATCCTGGATGAAGCGTCCGATCCAATCGTAACGGTTGGGGCCACCAGCGACCTTCTTCGGGGCATCGGTCAGAAGCTGAACGGTAACCGGTGCATCTGTGTCGTACACCCAGCCCTTGCCGGTGGAGTACACAAGAACAACGTTGTTGTGATCGTTCGCAAACTCGCCGGCAGGGTCAGCCTTCTTGAGCGGCTCGTAATCACCGGTCATGAACATGTAGTTGAAGCTTGCCACCCAGTAGCTGAGGAACTGGTACATGCCCTCAATGGTTGCCTCGTTCATCTTCTCCGGAACAATAGGCTTCGGCACGTTCTGCGCCTTCTTCTCAGCCGTGGCAGGAACGTACTCGCCGTTCTTCTCGTACTTGTCGAGCTTCACCGTGCCCTTGTATGACTTCTTAGCAGGCTCAGTCGCTGAAGCAGATGCCGAGGCGGATGCGCTCGCAGACTCAGAAGTGCTGGCACTCGCCGAAGCCTCACCGGAGGCGGAGCTATCAGCCAGCGGGCGAATATCGCTAGCGCACGCAGTCAGCGCCGCAGCCGCGCCAGCACCGGTAGCTGCAGCTAGCGCGGCACGTCGGGAAAGAAAAGTTGCCATGAAAAATCCTTAAGTAATGTGTAGGACAGGGGAGGAAGCCCTAGACCTTATGAAGCCTGTGAGCGAAGTATACCCCCGCCCTAAGGTGAACTCTGCAAAGATGCTCTAGGCGGTCTTAGAGTTAGCATCATCGGATGCTTTGGTGCTCGGGCTCGCAGTGCCCTGTCCGCGTATCTTAGTGGGGTAAGTGAACCATTTACCGTCCTGATACGACAATTTCAGGTCGGAAAGCTCAGGCTCCATGGAAGTGTTCTGGTACATAGGCCTGTTTCCCTTACCCTCAACATGCATCATCGCCTTAGAGTCCTTGGCCAACGTGATACGCCAGTAGTAGAGGGAGTCGCTACCCGATACCTTCTCAGGTTGCGGGGTCATCATCTCAGCCTGAAGCGCATGCTCCGAACCGTAAAACCACCCCTCATTGGACTCATAAAAAGTCACGTAATCATGGAAAGACTTCACATCCCTGCCGGAAGGGTCAGCTTCCTTCAACGGCTCATCGTCACCGGTGAGCACCAGATAGTTGACGCTGGCAAGCCAAAAACTAAAGGCAGAGTAGGCACCATCAATGCTGTTCTCATGCATATTCGCCGGAGGGAGGGGCTTGGGCACATTCTGCGCCTTGTGCGTCTCATCCGCAGGGATGTACTCGCCCTTCTTCTCATAGTTGTCGAACTTTACCGGCCCCAGATAAGACTTCTCAGAAGAACCATCCGAAGAGGTGCTAGCAGAAGGGTTCGCAGACTCAGAAGCGCTTGCCGAAGGCGAAGCCTCACCGGAGGCGGAGCTATCAGCCAGCGGGCGAATATCGCTAGCGCAAGCTGTCAGCGCCGCAGCCGCGCCAGCACCGGTAGCTGCAGCTAGCGCGGCACGTCGAGAAAGGAAAGTCGTCATGAAAAATCCTTAAGTAGTGCGTATCAGAAGATGAGGGAAACTAACTATTGTTGTTCAAAAGCATGCGCCACATGCCTTCCTTGTATTCCATGATGAACTTCGTCGTGCGAGGAATCGTCTTTTCCTCCTCAACGATAGTCGCATCAGGCTCACCCTCAATGTGGTACTTAGCGGCAGGATCATACGCGACGGTTACAAGCCACTCATAACGGTCCGGCTTATTAGCAACCGGCTGAAGCTCATTCTCCGCAATCTCAATCTTGTACGGCTGATCCGAACCGTAAATCCAACCCAGACCCGACTCATAGAGCCTAATCATGGTCTTAGAGTTCTTCAAAAAGGCCTTCGCCGGATCCGCCTTCATTAGCGGCTCAACATCGCCGGTCAGAATCAGATAATTCTGGGAAGCAAGCCAATAACCCATCAGCGCGTAGGCGCCCTCGGGGCTGTTCTCCTTCATCTTCTCCGGGATAAGAGGCTTCGGCACGTTCTGCGCCGGTGCATTCGCACTCGCCGCAATGTAGGTGCCGTTCCGCTCGTAGTTATTGAACTTAATCGGACCAACATACGAGCCGGGAGTGTGATCATCAGTCGGAGAAGGCGACGCCGAGGCGCTCGCAGAAGAAGAAGCCGCGCCAGAAGCAGCATCAGAAGCCGAACCGGAGGAACCGCCGGAACCCTGCGACCGCGAGTCCTGCGACAGCGGGCGAATATCGCTAGCGCACGCAGTCAGCGCCGCAAGAATACCGGTCGCACCAACCCCCAGGAGAGTACGTCGAGTGAAGAAGGTAGTCATCGGAAGCCCTTCGTTGGAGCCAATACAGAACAAATAACGACGCCCTGTAAAGACATATCAGTACGTCAATGTATATACATTTAAGGGTACCCGAGAGCCACCAAATAGCCCCGCGACCACCTCGAATGTTCAGAAAATTAAGACCCCACACCCAGCGTTTTACCAGATGCGGGGTCGTATAACAGAGAAATCACCACGAGAGGAAACCCTCCGCCAGACGGCAACTATGCTGCGCTAGACAGCTCCCACTTGTCGTCCTTGTACTCCAGACGGAACCTCGCCACCTTCTTCTTTGACTCCTCAGCGCTCGTCTCTTTATCAGGCTGACTCCTATAATGCCGCTTCATCTTCGGGTCCATATGGGCGAGGCCCTCCCAAATGAAGGCAGTATTATTGCTGCCGGGAACCTCACGAGGAGCATCAGTCAGCAGCTCAACAATATACGGAGTTTCCGTACCGTACACCCAACCAGCACCCGACGCGTACAGCTTGATTGTGCTCTGATACTTCTCCCAGCCGTAGCCCTTATAGTAAACCATCTCAATCGGCTCCGGGTCACCCGTGATCATCAGATGGTTCAAGCTAGCCAGCCAGAAACTCAAGAAAGCGTACGCACCATCAACACTGTGCTCCTTGAAATTCTCAGGAGGCGCAGGCTTCGGCACATTCTCAGCCGGATTCGACGCGGTCGCCGCAACATATTTGCCGTTCTCCACATAATTCTCGAAAGTAATGATGCCCTTATACTTCCTGCCCGAAGAACGAAGCCCCGAAGCGGCAGAAGCACTCTCAGACGCCGAAGGAGAAGCGCTCGTAGACGCCGACGCGGAAGCAGTTTCGGAGACGGTTTCGGAGGCGGTCGCCGCCTCCGACGGAGAAGCCGAGCCGGTACCATCAGCCAGCGGGCGAATATCGCCAGCGCACGCAGTCAACGCAGAAAGCGCGCCAGCAGCAACAACACCCAGGGCAGTACGTCGAGTGAAGAAAGTAGTCATCGGAAGTCCTTCGTTGGAACCTTCACCCCCAGAGCCGTCAGCACGGGCTCACAACCTGCAGGTAAAGACCACATGTAGTACGTCAATGTATATACGTTAAGCGTACCCGAGGCGCCCTCCGCCGAACCCGAACATCCGCGGGGTTTTCCCCTGGGTGTTCCCTGAGATTCCGCAGAGTTTCGGCAGAGTTTTGGCAGAAAGAAACCCCGCCCACGGCGCATTACCGCGGGCGGGGGAGAAGCTCAGCTCAAGCTGTTATGCCTGAACCGTTATGGTGGGGTCTAGACAGAAGACCTAGGCAGCAGAAGAGCTAGAAGAAGCGGAAGCCGACGAAGAAGAGCCTTCATCGCCGGTGAGCATAATCCACTTACCGTCCTTGTATTCCACGGCAACCTTCGCCAGCTTGCCATTCGGGCTAGAAGCGGTCTTAAAGGGCTGGTCAGACTTGCCCTCAATGTGAATCTTCGCATCGGCACTGTAGTTCATGTATGCCGGCCAGTCGTAACGGGTACCCTTACCGGACGCCTTCTTCGGTGAACCAGTAGTCAGCTCAAGAGTAACCGGGGTATCCGTACCGTACATCCAGCCCAGATCGTTCTCGTACATGATCGTAAGTTCCTGCAGACTCTTCGCATACACATCTGCAGGGTCAGCCTTCTTCATCGGCTCAGTATCGCCGGTCATTAGCGCATAGTTAAAGCTTGCCAGCCAGTAGCCAATGAACGCGTACATGCCATCAACGTTATCTTCGTTCATGTTCCCCGGGGCGAGGGGCTTGGGCACATTCTGCGCCTTCTTCTCGGCAGTGGCGGGAACGTATTCGCCGTTCTTCTCGAAGTTATCGAACTTCACGAAGCCCTTATAGGACTTGTCCGAAGAAGCAGCAGCCGAGGCGCTTTCGGAAGCACCCGCGGAAGCAGAGCTAGACGCCGAACCTTCAGCCGTCGGGCGAATATCGCTAGCGCACGCAGTCAATGCAGCCAGCACACCGGCACCGGTCGCACCCAGTGCCACGCGGCGGGACATACCGGCAGAAGTGAGGGAAGGGCTCGTCATAATCAGCCTTTCATAGGAAGTCAACAAAGGAAATTGAGTGAGTTGACACCCCCATCATACCGGCAAACAGACAGACACCCATCAGCGGTCGTCATTTGGCGCCGATGACAAAGCAACCTAATACCGCCGCAAAGCATCACCGAGTCTCGATATAAAGTAACCCCGCCCACGGTACATTACCGCAGGCGGGGGAGAAGCCTATCTCAAATCATCAAGACATAAACCACTGGGATATAAACCACTGGTCAGAGAGCAATACTTAGACAGAAGAGGACCCGCCGCCGCTACCAGCCAAAGACGAGCCATCCTCGCTGCTGACCATAATCCACTTACCATCCTTGTACTCCACACCAACCCTCGTTAGATCCCGCGAGCTATCCTCCATAAAGGGCTCATCAGGGCGACCCTCGGTGTGAATCTTCATATCGGGGTTGTATTTCATGTACGCCAACCAGTCATAGCGAGTTCTGCTACCGGAAATTTTCTGCGGCGCATCAGAGAGCAGCTCAAGAGTAACAGCAGTATCCGCACCGTAGAGCCAGCCCACATTATTTTCATAAGCAATCGTCAAAGTCTGGTAATCCTGCAGTGCCTCCGCAGACTCAGCCTTCTTCAACGGATCGGCATCGCCGGTCATCATCATGTAGTTGAAGCTCGCCAGCCAGTAACCAATGAAGGCGTAAATACCATCAACGTTCTGCTCGTTCATGTTCGCCGGAACGAGAGGTTTCGGCACGTTCTGCGCCTTCTTCTCGGCAGTGGCGGGAATGTATTCGCCGTTCTTCTCGAAGTTATCGAACTTCACAAAGCCCTTGTAGGCCTTGCTGGAAGAAGCAGATGCCGAAGCACTAGCCGAGGCGCTCGCGGATGCGTTTTCGGACGCACTCGCAGAAGCCTCACCGGAGGGGGAGCTATCAGCCAACGGGCGAATATCGCTAGCGCACGCAGTCAAGGCAGCCAGTACGCCGGCACCGGTCGCACCCAGCGCCACGCGGCGGCTCACGCCAGCAGAAGTGGGGGAAGGGCTCGTCATGATCAGCCTTTCAAAGGAAGTCAACAAAAGAAAATGAGTGAGTTGACACCCTCATCATACCCTAAACACGTGAGTAGCTATCAAATGTCGCTACTTATGTCCTTTCGCGAAGAAAAACTTCAAAAGCTGCAATGAGTGCACTATGACGCTGAGGGGCTCGCAGACTCCGTGCTCTTATCAGCGTCCTTATCCTGCTGAGTGCTCATAAACCAAGCGCCCTCCTTATACTCCACAACAATCCTCATCGCCTGGCCCTGCGCATCCGCCGCCCCAACCAGGGACTTATCGCGGTTATCGCCCTCCGTCAGATGCCTCTTCCCATTCTGATCAACCAGAGAACGGGCACGCCAGAAATAAAGAATACGGTCGCCCTCAATCTGCGTGGGAGTATCCGTCGTCAGATACACAGACATCGGCTCACTCGTGTCATAAATCCAGCCGCGCCCCGTCTCATAGAGCTTAACCATCGGCTCAAGCTCCTTATAGTACTCACTACTAGGATCCGTCTTCTTTAACGGCTCAATATCACCCGTCAACGCCAAATAATTAAAACTAGAAATCCAATAGCCAATCAGCGCATAAATACCGTCAATACTCAGCTCCTGCACCTTCTCCGGCATGATCGGTTTGGGCACATTCTGCGCCTTCTTCTCAGCCGTAGCAGGAACATACTCTCCGGTCTTCTCAAAGTTATCGAAAGTGACCTTACCCTTATACGACTTATTCGCAGACGGCAACGCCGGCGACGCAGACGGGTTCGCCGAATCAGAAGCGGCAATATCAGCCGGCGGATGCACCGTACGCGCACACGCAGACAACACGGCGGCAAGACCAACACCGCCCACACCCAACACGGCGCGGCGGCTCAAAGCGACGGGCTTAAAAGAGGAGCTAGTCATCAGCAGTCTTTCGGTGAGGTCAACGGATAAGGGGGAGTGAGTCGACACCCCCATCATACCGGGCGTACCTTATGGCAACCCTAAAGCGCAGGCGAACAACAAATAGCCCAGCGCATATGAAGAAACCCCGTAGCTGCCACACAACAAAAGACAGCTACGGGGTGAACAACGTAATACGCCTCGACCGAACCGGAAGCACCGGCTAACAGAACAGCTAGCGGAGCAGATGCGCAAAATTACGGCGCGCCTGAGCCACCTTCGGGCTCACCACAAACGCACAATAACCCTGCGCCGGATTCAACGCGTAATAATTCTGGTGATATTCCTCCGCCTCATAGAACACGCCCAAGGGCTTAATCTCCGTAACGATGGGGGAGGGGTACAGCTGCTGAGCACGCGCCACCGCACGCTCAAACGACTCACGCTGCTGCTCATCCGCGTAGAAAAGCACTGAACGGTACTGCGAACCGGTATCCGCACCCTGACGATCCCAGCTCGTCGGATCGTGGCTCGTGAAGAAAATATCCAACACCGTATCCAGGTCAATCACCTGCGGGTCAAAGCTGAGCTTCAGCGCCTCCTGATGCCCGGTCGTACCCGAACACACCGAACGATAATCAGGGTCGGGAGTATCGCCACCCGTGTAGCCGCAGACGCTCGCCTCAACCCCGCGGAACTGGCGGTACACCGCATCCAGGCACCAGAAACAGCCGCCGGCAAGAACAACATCAGTCATGATTCCTCCTCGAATAGTGAGTCTCGAACTAACACTTAGAAAACCACACTACCTAAAGAACACCGCAGCGCCGCACAATATTCCTGCACAGCCGCAGGCTTCGGTGTAAACCGCCCGCAGTCCCGCCCCCTGTCCCGCTGTGCCCCCTGTCCCGCCGCGCCACCTGCCACAATAGAGGTATGACTGAAAAACTAGAAACCCCCACCCTCGCAGAAGTCGTCGACGCCTTCCACACGCTCTTCCCTCCGCAGCTCGCCGCCGGATGGGACGCCTCCGGCCTCGTCGCCGGACGTGGCGCCGCTAAAGTGAGCACCGTCCTCTTCGCAGTAGACGCCCTCACCGCCACCGCCGAAGAAGCCGTAGCCGAAGGCGCACAGCTGCTCATCACCCACCACCCGCTGCTACTCCGCGGCGCAAAGTTCATCCCCGACAGCGACTACAAGGGCAACGTTCTGCACACCCTCATCGAGGGCGGATGCGGCCTGCTCGGTGCGCACACCAACGCAGATGCCGCCGTTGAAGGCGTGAACGAAGCACTCTGCGACGCTATCGGCCTGATCGATCGCGAACCGCTCACCGAAACGCAAACCCAGGTACTCGACGAACAGGAACACGCGGTAGGCACCGGCCGCCTCGGCACCCTGCCCGAAGAACTGACCCTGAAGGAGCTTGCCGAGCGCCTCGCTGCGGCACTGCCTGCAACCGCCGGCGGCCTGCGCATCGCCGGACGCGCCGACCAGCCGATTCGCCGCGTCGCCCTCTGCGGTGGTGCCGGTGACTCCCTCTTCGACGCTGTGCGCGCCACCGACGCGCAGGTGTACATTACCGCCGACCTGCGCCACCACCCCGCCAGCGAATTCCGCGAAACCGCACGAATCGACGGCAGCAACATCGCCCTGATTGATTGCTCCCACGCCGCCAGCGAATCCCTCTGGCTGCAGTCGGCGGCAAACCGCCTGCGTGCCCTGCTCGCTGAGCGCGGCTTCGCCATCGAAACGAAGCTGTCTGCACTCAACAGTGACCCGTGGGACTTCACCGTCTCCACCGGCGTGGCAACCGGTCAGGATGCGCGCTCGGCAAGCACCGCCGCAGCCCCCGCGTGGGAACTCTAGGGCGAGAATTCTAGGGGCGAGAACTCTAGAAGAATCCGCGCGGATTCCCTCAGCGCGTAAGAGCCCGGGCACCCCGTCCGTTGTGACGACGTGCCCGGGCTAGAACCGGCCGGCCTACTTAGTTACCTGGCCTACTTAGTTAGCAATGCGATACAGACCGGTAGTGATAGGGTTCATCACACGATGCCGGTAATAAAACAACATCCACTCCAACTCAATGCGGGTCACAGCATGATTCGGTTCAAACATGCCGGTCTCGGGAGTAATAACATTCTGCTGGGTAGCCCACAGAATCTCACGATAGAATGCGGAATCCGACGTAACATCCGGGAATGACGAAACACCTGATACTTCCGGTGAACCAGACGCACGGTAAATCATTGCGGCAACGGTTGCATTCGTGAGACTGTCCTCCGCGTGGAACTTTCCGTCAGGTCCGCCGAAGGTAACACCCTTTTCACGAGCCCAAATGTAGGCGGCGTAGTTCGGATCGTCCGTCTTCACATCCGGCCACGGGGAGACTTCAGGAAGGTCCACCTCGGGGCTGCCCTTCATCTCATAAAGGGCGGAAGCCAGCTCACCGCGGGTGGCGGGCTGATTCCGTTCCTCGTCGTTCAGCGATGTCGAAAAGTACATACGTTCCTCTACGGGTACGTAAGCATTCGTGAACCGCTGGACACCCTCAAACTTCAAATCCTGGTGCGCCAAAAGAACGCCGCGGTGCTCCGGGGCAAAACCCACCATCGGGGTGATGAGAGTCTTATCCGTCTTGCTGGGGTAACCGTAGTCGCTCCACGCCTCAATGACGTACTGTTTGGACGGATCCAGCGTGTTCGCGGGAATCTTGAGATTGACGAAAGCGAAGCCTCCCTCCAGGCTCGTCTCGTATTCATCATCGCCTTGGACGTAATGCTTCATCTCGCTCATGACCAGGACGGGGGAACCCGTGCCCTTCTCGCGAATGACGTACATCATGCCCTCAGCACCGGGGATGTCAGTCCCTACGAAGCCCTGACCCTGAATCAGCAGCTCCTGATCCTTCGTGGGGTCCTTCAAAGCGTCGTATTTCAACTTAGGTGCGAAGGTATCGAAGTGATAATCATTGGTGCTCAGACCGTGATGCGTCACAACGTTCTTGCGAGCCCAGATATCCTGAACGGTTGACTGCGGCTGGCCCTCGGGCTCGGCAAGGATGCCAACCTCGTAACGCACCTTGTCCAGAGTCATATCCGGGAAATACTCCGTGAGAGTGTAGTAACTCGGCAAAGTATTAGCTTCAACCTTCAGCGGGGCGACAAAGGTGCCGTCATCGTCAATGGTGAAGTCCTTGCCCTCTTCAAACCGCAAGAGGGTATCGGTCACCTGATGGGCGTTGTAGGGGACGTTCTCCTCGGGCGCGATGTAGATGACTACCTTGCCGTGCTGCTTGCGCCATTCCTTGGTGAAGCCGGTGCCCAGAACCGTAATTTTACTGTCCTCACCGGTGTACAGGCCGTCGCCCTCTTGCTTGAAGACGTCACGGCCGTCCTGGTAGTAGTAATCCTCATAGACAACGGTGAAAGACGGCTCATCCGTGACGTCCTGAGTTGCAGGGGTGGGGGTATTGGTAGTCGGCGCGTTAGTAACAGGCACGTTTGCGGTGGGTGCTGCGTCCTGGGCTAGCACCGGAGTCAGCGGCAGAATCATCGCGCCCGCCAGTGCGAGCGCGCTGCAGTTCCGAGCCGCGCGGAGGAATGAAGACTTAGAGTTCGGAAGTGAGGACATAAGACATCCTTAGGGTCATTTCTCCGGGGCTGCGCGAGCTTACCGGCAGGTTGGGAATCGGCCGCAGAATCTGCGCACGCCCGATGAGAAAAGTGGTTGAAAATCCCCCTCGGTTTCGGGGATATCCTCACCCTATCAAAGCGTTGAACGATTGTCAGGAAACACTCAAGGAATACTTTAAGGTTTCGAGAAATCTCATACAGCGGTAGCTGTTAAAAGCTGAACCCCGTGCTCCCGAACAGAAAACCATTCGGGAGCACGGGGAACCAGAGAGTTATCCGACGCGCCGCGCCGCACGCGCCCTCAAGGTAAAACCCGAGGGGGATGCGAGCGGTCTAAACGACCTTACTTAGCGCGAGCCTGGAACGCCTCAATCAGAGTCTCCAACTCACCATGAGTCACCATGTGCTGAGCATCGAAAGCGCCGCTAGCGTTCAGCACCACCTTGTTCTGCTGAGCCCACAGAATCTCACGGTAGAACGCCGAACCGGGAGCCACATCGCTGTACGGGGAGTCGCCCTTAACCGCGGGCGAACCAGCCGCACGGTAGGTGAACGCCGCAACGGTAGCGTTCGAAATGCCGGCATCAGCGTGGAACTTGCCGTCCGACCAGCCGAAGGTAATACCCTTCTGACGAGCCCACACGTAAGCAGGGAAGTTCGGGTCGTCAGTCTTCACATCCGGCCAGGGGGAGGTCTCGGGCAGCTTCACCTCGGGGGCGCCCGCCTGAATGTACAGGGCAGCTGCAAGCTCACCGCGAGTTGCCGGAGTCTTCAGCTTCTCATCGGAAGGAGCAGGCTTCTGGTCATCGTCCTTCTTGGGATCCTCAGCGTTGGGAAGGTTTGCGTCCCGGTAACCGTTCGTGCCGTTCAGATCCAGGTCCTGCCACGCGAGCAGGGTGCCGCGGCCCTCGGTAGGCTTGCCCACGACCGGTGCGAGCAGCTCGCCCTTCTCGCTGTAACCGTCGTTAGCCCAGACCTCAATCACGTACTTCTTCGAGGCATCCAGGGTGTTCGCCGGAAGATGTACGTTACCGTACAGGTTGCCGTCACGGTATGCCGAGTACATGGTGGGGTGGTCAAACTCGATAATGTCGCTGGTTGCCAGAACCGGGGTGTTCGAGCCCTTCTCACGAACCACGAACTGAACGCCCTTAACGGAGTCGATATTGCCGTGGAAGCCCTGAGCGCCAACGTTCAGATCCTGCGATTTTGCGGGATCAGCCACACCGTTGTAACCCAGACGCGGTGCGAACGGCTCTGCCCTCTTGCCCAGAGTGTTCAGAACCTGGGTGCTCACCACGTTCTTGCTGGTCCACAGCTCCTGAGTGGTCAGCGGTTTCTGACCCTTCTGCTCAGCAACCACGTGAATCTCGTAGCGGACATCATACTTGGTGCCGCCGGTCGGATCCTGGGCGTAATCGTCATCAACGAAGTAGTAGGCGGCAAGCTTGTACGCCTCAACCTTCAGGTCAGCCTCAAAAGTGCCGTCATCGGCAATGGTGAAGTCCTGACCCTCCACAAAGCGCAGCATCTTCGAAGTCGGAATCTCGTAGCCGGAGGGCGCGTAGTTCGCGGGGGCAATGTACAGTGCTACGGTGCCGTGCTGGGCGCGCCACTCCTTCGTGTAGCCTGCGCCCTTCACATGGACGGTACCGCCCTCGGTCGTTACGAGGAAGATATTTACGCCGTCGTAGTTGTAACCATTGGGGAGAGACACATCCAGGGTCGGAGTAGCTGCAGCGACCTGGTGAGCTGCCTGAGGGGTAGCGGCAGCAACAGCGGCATCAGTGGCAGGGGTCGCATTCTGAGCCAGTGCCGGGGTCATCGGCAGAACCATAGCACCAGCCAACGCCAGCGCGCCGCAACCCTGAGCTGCGCGGAGGAAAGAAGACTTAGAGTTCGGAAGCGAGGACATAACACATCCTTAAAGTTGTTTCTCGCAGGGTTCTGCGGGCTCAACGGCGGGTAGGGAATTCGTCGTTGAATCTGCACACACCCTATGAGAAAAGTGGTTGGAAGCCCCGTCGGTTTCGGGGGCATTTTCACCCTATCAAACCCTCGAAACGATGTCAGGGAACACTCAAGGGATGCTTGAAGGTTTTGAGGCATTTCACAGGTTGATCAGCCGATAAAAGCTGAACCCCGCACACCAGGTGAGAAGAGGACTTCTCAGGATGCACGGGGTATTCAGGTTGGAACTAGTCCGCCTTACTTAGCGCGGTTCTGGAAGTTGAACAGCATCTGCTCCAGCTGACCACGATTCACCATATCCGTCGCATTAAAAGTGCCGAAATCCGGAGTAATGACATACTGCTGAGTGGACCACAGAATCTCACGGTAGAAGGCGGAACTCGGATTAACATCCGTGAACGAAGAAACACCAGAAACAGCCGGGGAACCCGCCGCACGGTAAGTAAACGCCGCAACAGTAGCGTTCGAAATACCGGCATCCGCGTGGAACTTGCCGTCCGACCAGCCGAAAGTAATACCCTTCTGACGAGCCCACACGTAGGCGGCGTAGTTTGGGTCGGTGGTCTTCACATCCGGCCACGGGGAGACTGCCGGGAGGTTCACCTTGGGGCTACCAGCCTGAGCGTACAGCGCCGCAGTCAACTCGCCGCGAGTAGCGCGCTGCTTCTGCTCCTGGTAGGTGAGCTTCGAGGTCAGGGTCTTGTATTCTCGCTGGGGCGCAGTAGCATCCGTGAAGTCCGGAACACCCTCAAACTTCAGATCCTGATGAGCCATAAGAACACCGCGGTGCTCCGGCGCGTAACCCACAATCGGGGTGATGAGGGGCCTGTCCTTCTTGGTGAGGTTGTAGTCGTAGTCGCTCCACACCTCAATGACGTACTGCTTAGACGGATCCAGGGTGTTTGCGGGGATCTTGATGGTGCGGTAAAGAGTGCCTCCCTCCAGGCGGGTTACACCATCGGGGCTTTCATAGTAGGACTTCATGTCGCTCATCGCCAGGACGGGGGTGCCGGTGCCCTTCTCGCGAATCACGTACATGGCACCCTCACGGCCAGGCAGCTCCTCCCCAACGAAACCCTCACCCTGGACCAGCAGCTCCTGATCCTTCGTGGTGTCCTTCAGTGCGTCGTACTTCAACTTAGGTGCCATGACCTCAGGATGGTAAGCGCGGGTGTACATCGGATTGTGAGCGATAACGTTCTTACGAGCCCAAATATCCTCAATGCTCGACTGCGGCTGACCCTTAGCCTCGGTCAAAATACCCGTCTCGTAACGCACCTCGTCCAGGGTGATACCCGGGAAATAATCGATGGGAGTGTAGAAACTCTCCAGGGCCTTAGCCTTGATGGTCAGCTTAGCCTCAAAAGTGCCGTCATCGGCAATGGTGAAGTCCTTACCCTCTTCAAAGCGGAGCATCGACGTTGAAGGCTCAGCGTTACCGGGGCGGTCCTTCGTAGCCGCAATGTAGAAGACAACGGTGCCGTGCTGCTCACGCCACTGCTTAGTGAAACCGGTACCCTTCAGAGTCACGGTGCCGCCCTCGCCGGTGTACAGAATACCGTCATAATCAGCGGAGTACGTCGGCTGCGCCGCTGCGTCTTGAGCAGCCGGCTTGGGAGTTACAGCATTCGCCGCCGGTGCATTAGCCACAGGCGCCGCATCCTGGGCGAGTGCCGGAGTCATCGGCAGAACCATAGCGCCAGCCAGCACCAGTGCGCCGCACCCCTGCGCCGCACGGAGGAAAGAAGACTTAGAGTTCGGAAGCGAGGACATACATCATCCTAACGGGTCGTACCCACCGGGATGATGCAGGTTCATAGGGTTCCTGGGGTGAGAAATCTCCGTCGAATCTGCGCCAACCCAGTGAGAAAGTGGTCGATTATCCCCGTCGGTTTCGGGGACATTTTCACCCTAGCAAACCCTCAGGTAGATGTCAGGGAACACTCAAGAGAGGCTTGAGAGTTCTGAGGTTTTTCACAGGTTGACCAGCCACTAAAAATTGAACCCAGCAAGCTAAACTCAGCAAGCTAAACCCCGAGAACAGAACCCAAAAATAGAACCCCGTGTTCCCGAACAGAAAACCTGCTCGGGAACACGGGGGTCTTCAGGTAACTAGTCGATAAGCAGAGCCAGCTTAGCGAGACTGGAAAGCAGCCAGAACAGTCTCCAGATGGCCGCGAGTCAGCAGCTGCTTAGGAAGGAAATAGGAACCACCGTACACAGTAGGCAAATTCTGGCTAGCCCACACAATCTCACGGTAGAACGCAGAACCAGGCTTAACATCCACGTAGGGGGAATCGCCCTTAACCGCAGGAGAACCCGACGCACGGTAGGTGAATGCCGCGACGGTAGCGTTCGAGATACCTGCGTCCGCATGGAACTTACCATCCGACCAGCCGTAGCTGATGCCCTTCTCACGAACCCAAATGTACGCAGCGTAGTTCGGGTCGTCAGTCTTCACATCCGGCCACGGGGAGACTGCAGGGAGGTTCACCTTGGGCGCGCCAGCCTGAAGGTACAGAGCCACCGCCAGCTCGCCGCGGGTAGCGCGTTCCTTGCGCTGCTCATCGGTCAAGCTAGGCTTCTTATCCTCAACAGCGTCAGAGCCCTTGAAGTTCAGATCCTGAGAAGCCAGCAGCTCACCGCGACCCTCAGGTGCCTTACCTACAACGGGGGCCAGGAACTCGCCGCTCTCGCTGTAGCCGTCATTAGCCCAGACCTCCACCACGTACTTCTTCGAAGCATCCAACGTGTTAGCCGGAACCTTCACGGTGCCGTTCACTACACCGTTCACATACTCAAAGGCACGGTCGTGGTGGTTGTACTCAATGATGTCGCTGGTTGCCAGAACCGGGGTGTTCGAACCCTTCTCACGGATTACATACTGAACACCCTTGACGGAGTGAATCTCACCGTAGAAACCGGTACCCGAGAAGTAAACGTCCTGATCTGCGGCAGTGTCACCCAGAGCCTTGTATTCCACCTTGGGAGCAAACGGGCTGGGACGGAACACCTGAGTTTGCACCGCAATACGGCGAATCACGTTCTTACCAGCCCACAGATCCTCAAGGGTCAGCTGGGTCTGACCCTGTTGCTCAGCAACCAGGTCAACCTCGTAACGCACCTCGTAACGCGGGATACCGGGGAAGTAATCGCGAGGCTCATAGTAGCGCTGAAGCACGTCCGGCTTGACCGTCAGCTCAGCGTCCAGGGTGCCGTCCTCAGCAATGGTGAAGTCCTTACCCTCCTCAAAACGTAGCGGCGTATCATCAGCGGGCAGAAGGCTACCATCGGGAACACCCTGAGAAGCGGCCAGGTAAACCGCCACCTTGCCGTGCTTCTCACGCCACTCCTTAGTGAAACCCGAACCCTTCACGTGGACGGTACCGCCCTCGACGGTGTACAGCAGCTGAGCCTTGCCATCGTATAGCACCTCGAACGTCGGGGTAGACTCCTGGGTTGCCTTAGCGCCCGGAACATCAGCAGCTTGCGAACCATCAGAACCATTGAAGTTCAGCGTCTGAGAAGCTAGCAGGGTGCCGCGACCCTCGGGCGCCTTGCCGACAACGGGGGCCACCAGGTCTTCGCTACCCTCCTGGTAGCCGTTGTTACCCCACACCTCGACAACGTACTGCTTTGCCTTATTCAGGGTGTTAGCGGGAATCTTAACGTTACCGTTGAGGAGCCCATGCTGGTACTGGGACGAATACTCGGGGTCGTTGTACTCGATGATGTCGCTGGTTGCCAGAACCGGTGCCCTCAGGGTCTTCTCACGCACAACAATCTGAACACCCTTCGGGGAGTTAATATCACCGTTAAAACCCCAACCAGAGAAATTCAGAACCTGATCGTTAGCGGTATCCTTCAAAGCGTTGTAGCGCCAGTGAGGAGCGAAAGCCTCAGCCTCAGCCTTCTGGGCGACAGCAGCCTTCGGAGCAGGGTCAGCCGGCAGAGAACCAGCCGCTGCAGCTACAGGAGCGTCCGCAGCAGCATTCTGGGCAAGTGCCGGAGCCATCGGCAGGACCATCGCGCCAGCCAACGCCAGTGCACCGCAACCCCGTGCTGCACGGAAGAAGGACGAAGCCTTGAAATTCGGAAGAGCGGACATAACCATTCCTTATCGGTCGGACCCATCGCGCCGATGCAGTTTCTAAAAGGTGGTGAGGAATCTTCGTCGAATCTGCGCCAACCCAATGAGAAGTGGTCGAATATCCCCGTCGATCCAGGGGATACTTTCACCCTAGCAAAGGGTTGAACAGATATCAGGAACACTCAAGAGAGACTTGAAGGTTCTGAGGGTTTTCACAGGTTGACCAGCCGCTAAGAACTGAACTCAGCACGCTAAAACCTGAAAAACAGAAGCTCAAAAACAGAACCCCGTACTCCCAATCAGGAGTACGGGGCCAGCAAGCACGCTAAAACGAAGCACTAAAGTAAAGCGCGAAAACTAGGACGTGCGGAAATACAGGTACATCATCATCGCAACACGACCACGAGACGTCTGAGCCGTCGGCTCAAAAGCATTACCCTCAGACACCGTCGACACACCATGGCGAGACGCCCACACAATCTGACGGTAGAACGGAGTCGCAGACGACACATCGCTAAACGGTGAAGAACCCGACATCTGAATCTTCTGTGCACCATCAGCACGGTACAGAAGAGCCACCGCAGAAGCATTCGACAGGCGCGCCTCCGCATGGAACTTACCATCAACCCAACCGGAAGTAATACGCTCCTGACGCGCCCACAGGTACGCATCATAGTTCGGGTCAGACTCATCAACATCCGCATACGGCGAATGCTCCGGACGGGTCACCGCCGGCGAACCCGCCAGCTTATAGAACATGGTGATCAACTCGCCACGAGTCACCGGATTCTCGGCACCAAAATGGTCCTCAGAAACCGGCTCCATCGTCTGGGTGCGAACAGCCCAACGGATACCCGCATAGTACGCAGAATCCTCAGGAGCATCAACAAAAATAGTGTTCGCATCCGGCGCAGTCACGGACGGACGCAGAATCTTCGGGCCCTGAGTCGAAGAACTCGACACCAGGGCAGAAGCAGAAGCAGTCGAAGCGGTCGCCGGCGCAGCAGTATCCGCCGACGAAAGACGCGCCTCCGACGAATCATAAAAAGAGAAAAGAGGGGAGAACGGCAGATACAAAACACCCGCCAGTGCCACAGCGCCAACAGCCAGCTCAATACGGCGGCGCTTACGCTTCTTAGAAGCATCCTGAGAAGAAGTGTCGGGGGTACCCTCCGGTGCCAGCAGAGGTGCAGAAGAATTATGGGCAGTATCAGAGGACTGCTTAAAATCCTGGGACATAAATCCTCAATGTGGTTGATGTATCGGTGTGTGATGGGCTCCCTCGCACAACAGACGCCCAACCGGAAACGGGCGCGGACCAAGGGGACGCAACAGTCCTAAGCATAAACCACAGCTTGAAAAATATTAATTTACACTCCACAGAACAATCTTGAAAAAGGGGAGCGGAGCACCCCGAAAATCCCCCCAATAGCGGGTACCGCATGAGGTGCGCCCCACATGCGGTACAACCCACATTAGCGTGTTAATCGGCAAAAATACCCCGAAAAACCGCGGAATAGTACCCCGCAAAAGACACAGAAAAGCCGGGCCAGCGGGATAAAACCAACGTTTCATCACCGCCAGCCCGGCATATTTCTCAAACCCTAGAGACTAGCCCTAGCGAACCTTATAGAGCTCTAGCGGACCTTGTAGTTCATCAAGAAACCAGCCAGCTCACCACGGCTCACCAGCGCAGACGGGTGGTACTCAGAACCAGGGAACACCTGCAGCTTCTGCTGCTTAGCCCACGTAATCTCACGGTAGAATGCAGAACCGACCTTCACATCGGTGTACGGCGCCTCAGTCACAGCAACCGGCTTCTTACCATCAAAACGGTACAGGAACGCCGCAACAGTAGCGTTAGAAACAGACGCATTCGCGTGGAACTTACCATCAGACCAGCCGAAAGTAATGCCCTTCTGACGAGCCCAAATGTACGCAGCGTAGTTCGGGTCATCGGTCTTCACATCCGGGTACGGGCTCGTAGCCGGCAGGGTAACCTTCGGGGAACCAGCCATGCGGTACAGTGCAACAGCCAGATCGCCACGGGTCGCATCATCATTAACGCCGAACCAATCCTTCTCACGAGAATCAATCAGCTTCTGATCAGTAGCCCACAGAACAGCCTTGTGGTTTGCGTGAGCAGCCGGAACATCAGCGAAACGCTCACGAGCCTTCTGGTTCGCAGGCTCGCCGGTCAGAGTCAGGTAATCAGCCGCGATGCGCTCGCGGTCACCATCAGCGTAGTTCACGGTCACGAAAATAGCGTAGCGACTATCAGCATCCAGCTTGGTGCCGTCAACATTAACGGTCGTCTCAAACGCGCCGGTCGCCACACGGTCAGCGCTCAGGGTGATGCTCTCCAGAGCCTCACCGGTCGGGTTGCCGTCAGCCTCAGCAGCCGAGAACAGCACGTTCACGGTAGCACCAGCCGGGACGTTGAAATCCTTACCCTTCACACGGATAGTGGTCGAAGAGCTCAGATCCACCTTGTCAGTGCTCAAAGAAACCGAAGGAGAGGCCTTCTTAACGTTCTCGCCGTTCACCGGAACAAACGCCTGAGTGCTCAGCGCCTGGCTGTTCGCCTCATCGTTATCTTCCGGAACGTTGAACTCGAAAGTCTGCACAACATAGGAGCTGCCAGACTTCAGGGTGCCCGCCGGGATGTCTAGAACAGTCGAGAAACGGCCGTTGGTGTAACCCATGTACTGACCGAAGAAAGCAGAGTAGGAGGTGAACTTAGCCTCCGACTGAGCCAGCGCGGGGCCGGTCGCCTTACCGGTCGCCGGATCAACCGCACGAACCGCAACAATCAGCGACTCGCTACCGTTGTACGAAATGTTATCGAAACCGGCACCGTTCACGGTGACCTTAGTGTTCTCAGAAGCATTCACCGACGAAGCGCCGTACGACAGGGTCGGGGAATCAACGGTGGGAACATCCGCAACCTTCAGCTCGGTACGGACCTCGTCCGCGGGAATCCAGCCGTCTTCAGCGTCATCGCGGTAACCGAGCACAACATCGAAGGACGAGCCATTGGCCTCCAGATAGTTAGCGTCGATAGAAGCGGTCAGGTTCACGGTGCCGTCAGCCGCAAAAGCGGAGGCGGGAACATCCTGAACATAGAAGGGGTAATCACGCGGGCGGTGCGGCGGGAAAGCGATGCTTTCACCCTTCGGAACAACGTACAGGCGGAACGACTTGCCCTTAACGAAGTCCTTGGAGAATCCGGAGCCGCTAACGGTCACGTTGCCGCCCTTGAGAATATCAAAAGTGCCGGAGGTAACCTGCAGGCGCTGGGCACCCTGAACCTCGCCCTGTGCAACAGCCTGGGCTGCTACCGGAGTAGCAGCAGGAGCTGCAAACGCGGGGGAGAGGGGCAAGAGCATGGCGCCCGCCAAAGTGAGGGCGCAGCCGCTCTTAGCCATGTTTTTGGGTAGCGCAAAGCGCATGTGGTTGGGAAGTGAGGACATTGTTATCCAATCAGTTTTATCGGTGTCACGCATCGAGTGTGGTGCGCATAAACACCGTAGCAAATAGTTAAGACGTGCTGGAACCTGAAAGGTCATCAGAGCGAAATTGTCTGTGTGTTTTATCGCATGTCTTAAGGTGAAGTATAGCTTTAAAAAGTATGTGCATGACGTGGAAAATATGCCTAAATATTGTGCTGATAAGCACAAACACTGGTCACTGTACAAAAAAGAAAGCACAAAAAACCCACCGCATTCGAAAAATTCGCACCTATGCAACCTCTGCAGGTTGAGAATATTCACAATGCGGTGGGCAAGGCAACATAAAAGTCACCCACAATAAAAATGGCACATAAACAGAGTCATAAAGTCGCCTACTTGACGAAAGCCAACCAAAATAGCTAACACCACGGCGAGACACTATGTGAGACGGCTGCCGCCGTGCTCCATGCGGTACAGCATCAACGCCAAGTCATAGACGGACGTTGTCTCCATGAAAAAGCGTTCGTGTTCCCAATCCCTGGTGTAGCCCCAAATGCGTTGCTGAACAGCCCACCGAGATTCACGCCAGAAAGCGCTACCCTCCTCCAAATCCAGAACCCATGGGTTAGCGCTCACCTCAGATTCATCCGACCCCGGCAGGCTACCGTTACGAGACTGCGGTGCGGCAGTCGGCAAGCCGGGAGACACCATACCGCGCGAACGCTGATACCTGTACAGGAACGCCGCCATCGAATAATTGTGCATGTTCATCTCCGGGTGGAAATTCCCATCCGCCCAACCGAACGTAATGCCCTTCTGACGAGCCCAAATGTACGCGGCGTAGTCCGGGTCATCCGGAGCGATATCTCCATAAGGGCTCGTCGCCGGAAGCTCAACCTTCGGGGAACCCGCCAGACGGTACAACGCCACCGTCACATCGCGGCGCGTCATATCGCGTCCCTCACTCAAAGAAGAAAACTCAGGAAGAACCTGACGGCGCTTAAACCATGCCCAGGCGGCGTTGACCTCCTTATTCTTCGTAAACTGCAGCTGTAGATCCTTCGAAGTAAGCTGCTCAACTGACTCAACCGTACCGTCCTTGCCGGTAGTCACCTTTTCCAAGAAGAGCCTGTACGAGCCGTCATAATTCAGCGGTGCACCGGGGACGTTCAGCTTCTCATCCACCGTGCCGTCATGGATGCTCTCAGCAGCAATCTCCTGCACCAGCGTTTTCTGACCGGCCAGATGTCCCTGCTCATCAACATGCTGCATCGAGAAACGGTAAGAGACCCCAGGCTGCTTCTTCAAGCCGACGGCACGTACCTGAAGGATATTTTCCTCATCATAGGGGCTCACCGTCGTAGCCTTCAGAAACATCTCAGGGCTCGCCGATTCCTTATTAAGCGAACGTACCGGAATGAAATCTGCAACATCATTCAGCAACTCACCGGGGTAATTCTCATCCTCCGGACGGTCTTTACCGTAGAAACCAATCTTATAGACCTTACCCGGCTTAAGCGTTCCCCCAGGAATCGTAATAGACGTCTTAAAATGCCAATTCAGGAAATAAACGCGCTCTCCACTACGGGAAGCCGGGTACGGAATCCGAGTGGTGAATTCTGGTTCGCCTACAATCTTTCCGGTCTTCGGGTCGACTTCATAAAAAGCCAGAAGCGCCGGACCGTCCTTGCCCTCCCGACTACCGCTCGTAAGGATATGGAACCCCTCAATCGTCAGAGTCGTATCCTTCCACGGGTCATCAATCGCGGGCACACTGAAAATGTACGTCGTCTCAGTCGGCTTAGGGTCCTGCACAACATTAATAGGTGCACGCGCCACAAAACGGAATTCGGACGGCCAAAAATCCTCCCGGTGGCCCTTCTTGTGGTACGTCAAAATGACGTCGAAAAGAGTGCCTTCGTTAGCCTCAATAATGTACGGCCCAATATTGAGGAAGAAGGTATAGCTCCCGTCTGGGTTTTCTACCATCTGCTTCGGGTTGGGCTCACGGTCAAAGAGGTAGCCAAAGTAGGCGTATCCGTCAATGCGGGCATGCGCGGCTTTGAAGTACGAAGAACCGCGATCAACCAGAGAAAATTCGTAGAATTCGTAATTCTGACGGAATTCAGCACTGAGCGGAGGCGTCGTCAGCGTTACGGTGCCGCCTTGAGAAATGTTGAGAGTCTCAGGAGAGACTTTAAACCCTTCCATTTCAGGATGGCGAGATTCATCTACCTCCGGAAGCGAATACGTGGGTTCGTCAGCATCTTCTTGAGTTGCAGCGGTGGAGGCGGGGGTCGCCTGTGCCGGTTGCGCCTGTTGGTCAGGAGCCGCCTGAGCCGGTGTTGCGAGCGCTGCCGGGGTGATACCGGCAAGCGGGCTCAAACCCAGCAGTAGTGACAGGCTGAGCGCGCGGGCGCTCGCCGGGTGGCGCGGGGCGCCTCGTGGCGTGAAGAATGAAGACATCATTATCCCATCTACAAAAACTGTACGGTGAATGAAGTGAGTGAGTAGATGAAGCGAGCGAAGAAGTCGAGTGGATAAAGCGTGAAAAGAAAACCCCGAAACAGGGGAGAAGAAGCATTCTGGAGAAACAAATAGGAGGGGTGGCACCGGTGGGCTGAAAAGCCGAACTACGTCAAGCATCCCAGCCCACCGGTTACCCCTCACCACGATTGGGCGCTACTTGAGGTGGCTGCCGCCGTGCTCCAAGCGGTACAGCATCAACGCCAAATCACCAGCGGAAACGTAAGACTTATCAAAGTCCTCATAGATGTATTCCTCTTCAACGTGGTAACCCCACATGCGGTGGTCAACAGCCCACTGAGCCTCACGCCAGAAAGCGCTACCCTTACGAACCTTATGCTGCCAGCCGCTAGCACTTCGGGGCGCGTCATTATTGCCCGGCAGGCTACTGTTCTTCGGCAACGAGGGGGAGGTCGGCGCCTTCGGCGTGACCTGACCCATCGCCTTCTGATACCTGTACAGGAACGCTACCGTCGACGGGGTGGACATCTTCGCCTCCGGGTGGAACTTGCCATCCGCCCAACCGAACGTAATGCCCTTCTGACGAGCCCAAATGTACGCGGCGTAGTCCGGGTCGCTCGGTGCCACATCCGCATAAGGGCTGGTTGCAGGCAGCTCAACCTTCGGGGAACCCTCCAGGCGGTACAGTGCCACCGTTACATCGCGGCGCGTCAGATTGCTATCCCTGGACTGCGGCGAAGGATCAGGCAGAATCTGACGCTCAGCAAACCAGCGTTCAGCAGCCTGCAACTCATCCTTATGCGTCAGATTCACGGGAATATCCTCGACGGCAAGCTGCTCCACCGACTCCGCGGCACCATCCTTGCCGGGGGTGACTTTCTCCAAGACCAGACGATAGGCACCCGAATAGCTCAGCTGCTGAGCGATCGTCAGGTTCAGCTCCACCCTGCCATCCTTGATGCGCTCAGCGGGGATCGCCCGCTGGAACACCGGCTGACCGGTCAAACGCCCCTGCTCATCAACGTGCTGCACCGAGAGGCGGTACGATCCTTCACCCGGCGCATAGAGCTCGGTAGCGCGCACCGTAAACGAGTTCGTCTTTGCGTACGGGTTCAGTCTCACCGACCCAAGGTGCAACGCAGGATGCGCGGTTTCCTGATTGGGGGAACGCACCGGAAGGAACTCAGCAACATCATTCAGCATAGAGCCCGGAGAATCTTCCATGCCGGGGTAAGGCAACCCGTCCCCATACATACCAATAAAGTAGAGCTTGCCCGGCTTCAACGTACCCGCAGGAATCTTCAGCTCCGTGCTGAAATAGTTATTGCGGAACCACCTGGAGTTAACCCCGGAGTACGTGTAGTCCACCTGCTGAGTGAACACGGGCTCACCCACCATCTTTCCCGTTGCAGGGTCAGCCTCATAGATAGCGATGACCGGCGAATCATTAGGAATCAGTTCCCTAGCCTGCACGAGGACATGGCGTCCCTCAACCCGCAGCGTCGTATCCTTCCACGGGTTATCGATAGCGGATTGGCTGAAGGTGTAGGTCCCACGGGTCGGCTGCGCCTCCTGAACCGTATCAATATGGGTGCGGGCATACAAACGGTTCGACCTACTCGAAGGTTCCGGCTCATTTTCATCCAACGGGTAGTACGACATCACCACATCGAAGAGCGTACCGTTGGCAACCTCAAGGTACTGCGGGGGGACCTTAAACGTGTAGGTGAGGCTCCCGTCCGGGTTCTCCCGCACCTGATGCTCCAGGTCCTTGAGCATCCCGCCGTACTCGTTGAGAGGCGGATAACTATGGTGCTCCTCATACACGTACACCGACCCGCGCGTCACCAGAGCCAGCTCGTAGAAAGCGTACTTCTTACGGAACTCGGCGCTCAACGGGGAAGTCGTCACCGACACTGTGCCACCCTGAGAAATATTGAGGGTTCCCGAATCGACCTTCAACTCAACATTCGCCGGGTTCTCCCAATCAACAGCATCAGCGGCAGGAGGCGCCATCGGAAGCTGAGTGCTCACCGTGAACTTATGGCTACCGTACGAATACTTAGAGTCCGAGAACACCGCACGCACTTCAGCCATTGAACCGCGAGAAGAAGGCCTATAGGAGGAATCACCGTGAACCTTATACTCAACCTCCACGGTCAGAGTGCCGTCAGCGTTGCGGGTTACCAGCTTATCCTGCTTATCGTATTGGCCCGCTACATCATTCCTCGCAAAAGGTGCCTGCTCACCAGAGGTAGCGTTATAAATCGACACAGAATCAAGGTAGTACCCCAGGTCAACCTCGGGTGAAATATTAGAAATAGTCACCTTATAGACACGGTCCTGACCGGGATCAAAATTCTGCGCAGCAACAGATACCTTCGGCAGGGTATTCCTGAACGAATTATCCTGATATGCCATGCGCGCAGGATTATTACCCACAGGAACGAAGGGGAACTTACGCGTCAGCTTAGACCACCCGTGGGTTTCTACACCGGAAACACCCAGAGAATACCCCTTACCGGACTTCAGAACTCCCGCAGGGATAGTGACCTTCTTCTGGAAATAGCCGTTCGGAATCAGACCCTCGAAAATGCGCTGATTCTCTTCCGTATCCGGTGCCTTCAGCTCACCAAGCGAAGCCACATTATCGTTCGTGACCTTTCCCTGCTCATCATGCTCGGACAGGGTGAACTTCACGGAGCTGACATCCTGAAAACCGGTACCCGTCAGCGTCACCTCGACCGGCTGGCCGGAGGCAATCTGCTCCTCAGAAATAGCCGAAACATCATAGGTGATGGAGGGAAGGACAGCCTTCGGGAGGTTGAACTCCACCGGCAACGCCGTACGGACGCGGTCCTCAGTGTTCCACGCATAGGGGTGCGCATCATCGACGGGGCGGTAGGTCAGAATGACCTCGTACTCCAGATCCGCTGGCAGGCTATTCGCCGGAACCGTCAGGTCAGCACTGAAACTGCCGTCAGCAGCTGGTTTCGGAGCCTCAAAGATGAGGCCGCGGTGATCAACCTTCTGGTAGGGGTTGGCGTAGGTCGAAGAGCCCTTCGGAGCAATCGTGAGGCTACGCAGCTCATGATGCGCCAAGAACTCGGGGCTCAGCCCGGTACCCTCCACGTGCACGGTACCGCCGTGAAGAATGTCGAGGGAACCGCTGGATACGCGCAGAGTCGGCAGGGAAGCATCCTGCTTATCACCCTGTGCAGGTTTGTTCTGCACGGGCGCGTTCTGTGCGGGTACTTCTTGAGGCGCCGCCAGCGCCGCAGGAGTAATACCCGCAAGCGGACTCAAACCCAGCAACAGCGACAGGCTGAGCACGCGTGCGCTCGCCGGGTGGCGCGGGGTCTCAGAATGGTGCGGGGCACCTCGTGGGGCGAAGAATGAAGACATCATAATCCCATCTACAAAATTTATACGGTGATTGAAATGAGTGAGTAGATGAAGTGAGTGAAGAAGTTGAGCGGATAGAACCTGAAAGCCAGACTAGGGGAGAAGACGCCCCGTAAAGCCTGGCGCCAGGCAAGAGAAGTCGCTGGAGAGGGGAAACCGAGGCGGCACCGGCGGGCTGAAAAGCCGAACTACGTCGAGCATCCCAGCCCACCGGTTACCCCTCACCACGACCGGGCGTTACCTGAGGCGGCTGCCGCCGTGCTCCATGCGGTACAGCATCACAGCCACCTGACGGTACGACATCTTGAAGCCGTCAAAGCTCTCATAGAAGTAACCTTGATCAGGCATGTAACCCCAGATACGTTGCTCAATAGCCCAGCGAGACTCACGTGAAAAAGCAGTCTCCGGGCTGATCCAGAGCCGCCAATGAGAGCTAAGCGGGAAATGCGTCTGTTTCTTCGGGTTAGAGTCCGGCAGTGAAGGAGACGTCGGTAAGCTTGGCGACACCTCCCCACGGGCTCGCTGATACCTGTAGAGGAACGCAGCCGTGGAACGATCCGAAAGCGGCTCATTCGGGTGGAATCGACCATCAACCCAGCCGAACGTAATACCCCGCTGACGAGCCCAAATAATAGCGGTATAGTCAGGGTCGTCCGGCGTAATATCCGTGTAAGGGCTGGCTGCCGGAAGCTCAACCTGCGGCGCACCCGCTAACCGGTACAACGCCACCGTCACAGAACGGCGATTCACTGATTCCCAATCGTGATCAGTGGGGTAGTCCGGCAGAATTTGACGGTTCACAATCCACTTCCTGGCAGCCTCCATCTCCCGTTCCTGACTGATATCCGAGTCCAGGTCTTTGGAAGCAATCTGCTCAACCGAATCGACACCATCACCCTGATCCGGGGTTACCTTCTCCACAAAGAGCCTATAGGCCACATCAAAATTCAGCGCATAGCCAGGGAGAGAAAGCGTCTGCTCCGTACGACCCTTCTGAATGCTCTCGGCAGGAATCACTTTCTCCCAAGACTTCTGCCCGGTCGGACGGTCATGATCATCAATCGGCTGCAAGGAGAAACGGTAGTAACCCTTGGTATGCGGCGGCAGACCCAAAACAGTCACCTTCAAAGTATTATTCTCGCGATAAGGGCTCACCTTATCTCCCGAGACGTAGATGCTGGCGGGAGCTGCATCTTGCTCCGGGGTACCCACCGGGATAAAATCTGCCACATCGGTCATCCACGCCCCAGGGTATTCCTCCGAAGTCGGGTCAGGAAGACCACCGCCGTAGAAACCAATCCTGTACTGCCTACCCGCTTTGAGAGTACCCCCGGGAATTGTGATAGCCGTACTGAAATGGTCGTTCAAGAACGAATCACAGTACTGACCGCACCTGGTGTAATTCAGATTCTGAGTAAACACAGGCGAACCAATACCCCGACCAGTCACCGGATCAACCTCATAGAGGGTCAGGACCGCCGGGCCTTCAGGACCCAGGAAGGTGCTTTTCGAGAGGATATGGAAGCCCTCAACCGTCAGGGTTGTATCCTCCTCCGGATGCTCGATAGAAGGTGAACTGAAGAGGTAGGTGGTCTCCGTAGGTTTCGCGTCCTGCACCACATCGGTAGGAGTACGGGTTATCCGGCGATTCGACCACGTCAACGGATCCGGCGCAAACTCATTCGACGGGTAGTACGTCAGTACCGTATCGAAGAGAGTCCCCTCTGGAGCCTCAACAACATGGGCGGGAACAACGAGCGTGAAGGTGAGGCTACCATCCGGGTTCTCTCGCACATTACCCTGCTGCTTGAGGTCCCTAACCATCCCACCGTACTGAGTGAGAGGAACATAATTATGATGCCCGACATGGACGTACGTGGACCCACGCTCCACCAACGCGAGCTCGTGGAACGTGTACTTCTGACGGAATTCAGCGCTCAACGGAGAGGTCGTCACCGACACGATGCCGCCCTGAGAAATGTTGAGGGGGCCTGTCGTGACCTTCAAATCAACCTTCTCCAATTCAGAGGCGGGATCGTCACCCTGCACTTGAGGCACTTGACGGGTCGGTGTTTCTTGAGTAGTTGCCTGCTGCGTGTTCACAGGGGAGGCGGGCGCCGGCTGCGCCCCCACCGGCGTCAAAGCCAGCAGCGGAGTCAAACCCAACACCAGGGAAGCACCCGCAACCCTTCGGTGCGTGCCACGAACAGGCTTAAAGAAAGAGGACATCATTATCCAATCTGAATTTTCTGCATGAAAGAGGGCGAATGAGAAAAGAAGTTGAGAGGATCAATGAGTGACAGTCCACCGCACCGAACCCGCACCGAATCCACATAGTAGAGGACCCGTAGCGGCGGCATGTTGAAGTGCAATTTCAGCCTACCAACCCGCGTCTTAGACATTCAATGAAAACACGAGAAAAACATGCCGATGAGAGTTATAAGACAAAAAATTCGAAAATTACGCCCCGGTTTTATACAAAGCCCGACCCCCAAAAGACCACAAAAAAAGGGGCGGTGAGAGAAAAACTCTCACCGCCCCTTCTATAGCCGCTATCTTCAGTTGCTGTTCTCAGAGACTAACCCAAGCTAAAACGTGTAGGGTCAACCGCCTGGTTCACGGCACCTGCCAAATCTTAAGCATCGATATAAGGGCTATTGGGGATGGTGTCAAGCATGTCGAGCATTGACAGGACACGAGCCAGCTCCTCGCGGGTAGCAGTCTTGGTCGGACGGAAATCCTTGCTCTTATAGTGATAGCTCGTATCGATATTCACCGACGAGTGCAGCCACACCGACTCGGTGTAGAACGGGGCACCCGGCTTCATATCCTGCGGGGTAGTGGGACGGAACCAATAAGAACGACGACCGGGGGTAAGCATAAAGTAACGGTAGAAGAACGCAGCCATCGTAGCGCGGCTAGCCACCGCCTCCGGGTGCATCTTACCGTCAGACCAGCCGGAAGTCAGACCGTTCTGATACGCCCAAATATACGCCGGGTAACGCTCATCCTTCGGGGACAAATCCGGGAAGGGAGAACGCGCAGGAAGCTTCACCTTCGGCGAGCGGGCGCTTCGGTAGATAGCATCCATCAGGTCGCCGCGGGTCACCGCACGCTGGGGGTGGAAACAACGGTTCTTATCGAGCAACAGAACCTTCGCGCTACATGACCTGTAGATATCGGGAGCGTACTCGCCATCCATATCAATGTCCACAATGAACGGTGCCCACGCGAATTCAGTATCAATCGTGGGGCGAACTTCAAGAGTGCGCAGAATGGTGTACTGCTCACGGCGCGGACGAAGAGACAGGCGAATACCATAGTTTGCATTCGGGCCGCCGGTGATATCACGATTAATGATGTGGTGCCTAACGTAGACATCATTCTCGATGCGCTTCTTCGGTTCAAGAGCGAAGAAGTAGAACTGCCTGAAGCCCTTCTCCTTGGTGTAGTAGCCGGCCTCAATGTACGGGGTGTACAGGCCGGTATCAAGCACAGCCTGCAGACCGGTAATCTCGTAGCTGAGGTTGAAGCCGCTAATATCAAATGACGCCTCAGTAACCTTGAACGTCAGCGGGGTGGTCTTAACGTCCAAGGTGGCAGCCTGAGCGCTCTGCTCACCGGCGTGGTGCGCACCCAAAGCGCCAGCGACTGTTAGTGCTGCCGCACCCTTAAAAAGGGCGCGACGAGAGGAAAAAATAGACATGATATTGTCCCATCGACGTGTTTCTGAGTGTTCACTTCTACGCTAGCAAACTAATAACCGTTGGTTAAGCCTCTGAGAGTTTGCTGCACGTAGATGGCATGTCGTGTTTCATGTGTGCTGAGTTGGGAATACGAGTGTTTGTGAGTGAAATACCCGCCACCAATGGCGAGCCGTTTAACACTATAAACATTTTTACTCGCAAAAAGAAGGCGGATAGTTGGACACTAACCGCCTTCTCTACTCATTGAAGGCAACCCCTGAAATGTGGGGAAATGTGGTTTTACAGGGGACGATACGGGTTTAAGCCCCTAGAAAAATAGTTAAAAAATTTTCAATATGATGCAAAAAATAGGCGAAAAAAATAGTTGGGCGACCTACTGCTCATGCACCAGCAGCGTCAAAACGCCCACCTTTCGAGCCGTCGGCAGAGTGCACTCCACCGACCAGTCCTCGCTGACCGCCTCCAAAAATTCGGCAATACCCGCCGTGGAACCATCAATAGGGCGAGCCGCCAAACCCGACTGAATCAGGTAGCGCGCAAACAGGCCGCGGTAATGCTTCGCCATGTGCGAGACGACCTTACGCGACCCATCAGCCGCCACACGCTCCACACGAACCGCCAGAGTCTGCGACGGGGGAGTCACCCACGACTTCGCGTACGCTGCAGAGCGGCAATCCAGAATCAGCTGGTCCTTCGCGGTCGCCTCCAAGGCGGTACCCAACGCGCCCTTCCAGAAGGAGGCGAGCGCACCCACCGAACCCAGCTTCACGCCCATCGACAGGCGGTAGGCGGGGATCGCGTCCTCGGGGCGCAGAATACCCCACAGTGCCGAAGAAATCAGTAGCGACCAGTGCGCGGCATCGCGTTCGGCGGGGGAGAAGCTCGCATAATCCAGCGCCTCGAACAGCACACCAGTGTAGGTGTGGATCGCGGGCTGCGCCGGTTCGGTGAGCAGGCGGGTGTTGCGTTCCACCTCTGCTTCGAGGGATGCACCCACCTTGAGTTCCGCCAAGGCGTCGGGTCCAGAGCTGACAGCCGCCAGCTCTTCCAGGACGCTCTCACGCTCGGCGGTCAGTTCGGGGAACGAGAGGTCGGCAAAGCATACGGGCGCGTTGCCGGCGGGGGCGGGAGTTTTACCTTCGGAAGGGGGAAGAAGAATCAGCATCTCTCCAGTGTACCCGTGAGGGAGCCCGGGAAATAGCCACCGCCGGGGGTGTGCGTATAATGGGTTGGGTGAAACGGGCCGTCCGGGCAATCGCGAGGCACACGTGCTTCGAGGAAAGTCCGGGCTCCACAGCACAGGATGGTGGATAACATCCACTCGGGGTAACCCGCAGGCCAGTGCCACAGAAAGTAAACCGCCGCGGTTCGCCGCGGTAAGGGTGAAAGGGTGGTGTAAGAGACCACCAGCGGGCGCGGTGACGTGCCCGGCTAGGTAAACCCCATTCGGAGCAAGGTCAAACAGAATACGCCATGGTAGGGTAGTGCGCCCGATCCCCGTCAGCTTCCTTCACGGAGGCGGGGTGCGTATTCGGGTAGGCTGCTTGAGACGTGCGGCAACGTACGTTCTAGATAGATGATTGCCTCGAAACGCCCCTTCGGGCGGCGTTTTAGACAGAACCCGGCTCATAGGATGACCCGTTTCACGCTACCGTCGGCTGATGAAAAACATCATCGGCTGATGGAAAACGAAGACCGCGAATGCGCTTGAGAGTGCATTCGCGGTCTTCGTTTTAAACTTCTCGAAAGGTCGGTATGACCTTCAGAAGAGCTGATTAGTGGCCGAACGGATCCGGGTCCACGCCGGGCATCCACGAGTTACCGTCGACGGTCCAGCCTTCCTTCTTCACGACCTTCTTCATCTTGCTGGTCCACTTCTTGTTCAGGCGGTTCACGTACAGCTTGCCGTCCAGATGGTCGGTTTCGTGCTGCATGCAGCGTGCGAACCAGCCGGTCGCCTCAAACTGGACGGGGTTGCCGTGCTCGTCAAGACCGTTCACGGTCACCCACTCGGCACGCTTGAGGGGGAAGCCGTAACCGGGGAAGGACAGGCAGCCCTCTTCCTCCTCGTAGGGGTCCGGGTCGGCGGTAGAAATCTTGCCCAGGGTCAGTACCGGGTTGATGATGCAGCCGCGCGGGGGAACGCCGTCCTCATTCTCCATCTTGTAGGTGAAGACGCGCAGGCCCACACCAATCTGCGGTGCCGCCAGGCCCACACCGTTGGATGCGTCCATGGTCTCGTACATGTCAGCCACGAGCTCCTTGAGCTCATCATTAAACTCGGTGACGGGTGCCGCGGGGCGGTGCAGAACGGGGTTGCCGTGAATAACGATGGGGCGAATAGCCACGGAATTATCCTTTGCTTGTGTTGAACTGGAACTTATTGGGTGCGCCTGCCGCATGAAGTCGCGGGGCATGCTGTTCTCGTTCGAGGGGTTGAAAATGCTGGTGTAAAAGTTTTGCTCCGGTAAACCTTGTGCGGGTAAACCGAGGTGAGGGTAAAGCGAAAGGGCCGTTACGGATAACCATAACGACCCTTTCCATCGGGGTGATCGACGGGGGTTGAACCCGCGACCTCCTGGACCACAACCAGGCGCTCTGCCAACTGAGCTACGACCACCATGTGCTTCGCTTGGTTTCCCTTGCGATATGCAACGGATACTACTGTACAGGAGATTCAGAAACCTGCCAAGCCGAAAAGCCGTGATGCTCGTTACATGCTGTGCTTATGCCTCGGATGCCTCGGATGCCTCGGCCGCCTCAGAAGCGGATGCCTCAGCCTCGCGCTCAGCTGCCTCGCGTGCGGCACGCTCAGCCTCCACCTCGCGCGCAATCTGCGCCGAAGCAATCGCATCCGGGCCCTGCGGGACAAAAATAGCGCGGCGGTAATACTTCAACTCATCAATCGAGTCTTTGATATCACCCAGTGCGCGGTGGTTACCGGTCTTCGCCGGGGCGCTGTGACGCGCCGCCGGGTACCAGCGCGCCGCCAGCTCCTTAATGGTCGACACATCAATCACACGGTAGTGAAGGTGCGCCATGACCTCGGGCATGTAACGCTCCAAGAAGCGCTTATCCATGCCCACCGAGTTGCCGCCCAGCTGCGCCTTGCCCGCCACCGGAACATACTTCTTGATGTAGCGAAGCACCTGCTCCTGCGCGTAATCCATCGACACGCCATGCTCAATATCGGGCAGCAGACCCGACGCCTCATGCATCGAACGCACAAAGTCATTCATGTTCTCCAGCGCACCGGCAGGAGACTCATCACCGGGCTTAATGACGAACTCAACGCCAGAACCCAGAATGTTCAAATCGGCATCCGTGACCAGAACGCCCACCTCGACGAGAGCGTCATTCTCCACGTCCAGGCCGGTCATCTCGCAGTCAATCCATACAATACGTTCACTAGAAATACTCACCCTCCCACTCTACCCCCAAACGCCGCCGACCCGGCGAACAGCACGTCACAAAAGGGCACAACAAGGCGCATCGGGCATAAGAGGATGGGCAAACGGGCAACAGCTGGGGAGAACCGCACCAGTCTGCGTGCTACCCGGTGTGCCCTGCGGTGTGTCCACAAGCGTCTTCGCGGCAGTGATTCTCGCCAGTGCATCCAAGGGCTCCGGTATGATAAAAACCAGAACGACGATGCAGACAGAAAGGGAGTTATGCGCGCACCAAAGGAGCTAGCACACCGGCTCACCACACCCGGCGCACACGACGCACCCCTCTCACCCAAACTCCTGGACTACGTCAATAATCACCGTCTGCGCACGCTGATTATCGGCACCATCGGCTCCATCATGGTCACCCTCGGCTCCTACGCCGTCGGCTGGCTCGCCGACAGCTCCAGCTTCTGGCGCTACGACACTATCCGCGCCATCCGATTCGAAGCCGCATGGGTCATCACCGGCATTATCATGCTCGCCCTCGGCGCCATGATCATGTGCCGCGAATGGCTGCGCATCTACCAGAAAATGGGCGACTGGAACGAACCCAACACCATGCGTTGGATGATTGCCGTCATCACCAGCTGGTCCCTGCCGCAGGTCTTCGCCTTCACCATCTACAGCCGCGACATGTTCTCCTACTACGGCCAGGGCATGGTCATGGCGCACGGCCTCAACCCGTACAAGCACGGTGTCTCCGAAATCTCGAACTTCATGCAGAACGGTGCGGACCCCATGTGGGCGGAATCCCCGCCCCCGTACGGACCGGTCTCCCTCAAACTCGAAGAGTGGATTGTGCGCCTGGCGGGGGAGAACATCGACCTCTCCCTCTTCTACTTCCGCCTGCTCTCCGTGCTTGCGGTCGTCGGCATCCTCTTCTACGTGGCAAAACTCGCCCAGGCGCACGGCTTCAACCAGGTCCGCGCCCTCTGGCAGATTGGCCCGAACCCGCTGTTCATCGCATCGTTCATCGCCAGCGGCCACAACGACTCGCTCATGACCATGTTCATGCTCGGCGGCCTCTACTACGCCAAGCGCTACCGCGACACCTGGTGGGGCGGCCCGCTCGGCGTGACCTTCGTAGCCCTCGGCGTTGCCGTCAAGCCGCTCGCCCTCGTGGTGCTGCCCTTCGTGGGTCTGCTCTGGGCGGGTAAGAACGCCTCCTGGCCGCGCAAGTTCATCTTCTGGGCGCTCTCCGGCGTGCTGCTGCTCGCCGAAATGGCGCTCATGGGCTGGGCAACCGGACTGGAATTCGGCTGGATCAAGGCACTGTCCACCACCGGCGGCCAGTACATCTGGTACACCCCCTTCGGCCTGGTCATCGGCGCCGCCTCCCTGTTTGTTCAGGGCGACGCCTTCGATGTGATCCGCAAGCTCATCGAGACCGTCGGCAAGGGCATCGGCATGCTTGGCGCCATGGCAATGGCATTCGTCGGACGCGACCGCAACATCGTGCGTCACGCCGGCCTCGCAATCCTGTTCATGCTCCTGTGCAGCCCCATGATTCAGCCCTGGTACCTGCTCTGGGCCATCCCGATGCTCGCCGCAACCGGCCTGCGCTCGCACTTCCAGCTCATGTGGTACTTCATCACCACGCTGTTCTTCATGGCGTACGGCGTGAGCGACCAGCTGAACGTGTCGCCCTACCTGCGCGATTTCAACCAGGACATGGGCCGACTCATCGCGACGGTCATCTGCCTGGGCTACATCATCTACCTGGTCGCCCTCGACCCGGCAACCCGCCGCCTGGTGTACGTGAGCCTGCACCCCACGCAGATTCGCCGCACCACCATCCGCCTGTGGTGGCAGCTGTTCCCCGGCGCATCAAGCCGCCGTGCACGCCGCCGCGAGGTGAAGAAGGCAGAACGGGAAGCCACCAAGGTAGGCTCCTAGCGCGAACATCCGGCGCGCTCACCGGATGTGCTGCCCGGCGGGGTAGCCCCTACCTGAGACGTGCTGTGCATGAGAAGCATAAATTCTCATGTACCCTAGAGGAAGGCCTCAGTAGCTCAGAGGATAGAGCAGGAGCCTTCTAATCTCTTGGTCGGGGGTTCGATTCCCTCCTGGGGCGCCACATGCAAAAACCGCCCCGCACCCTAAACTCAGGGTGCGGGGCGGTTTTTCTTTATGCTTTTACGTTGGTGCGCCGCGAGGTGCCGGGAGGCTACTTCTTATTCTTGGTCGGGTTGGTGTCCTTGCAGGAGTTGAGGACGCGCTCCATAACCTTCTTCTCGTCCGGGGTCACCCACAGCTTGTACTTCGCCTTCACATGCACCTGGCGTGCCACGTAGGTGCAGCGGTAGGCGGTGTTGCTCGGCAGCCAGTCGGCGGCGTCCGCATCGGACTTCTGCTGGTTTGCCGGGCCGTCTGCCGCGAGCAGGTTCTCCGGGTCGTTCGCCAGCTGGCGGCGCTGCTCTGCGGTCAGGTCCTGCGCGCCGGTCTGCCATGCGTTCGAAAGAGCCACCACGTGGTCAATCTGCACAGCCGAAGAGGTCTTCTTGCCGCGCTTGAACTCAATGGTCTTGCCGGTGTACGGGTCATCCAGAGTGCCGCTAATCACGGTGCATGCGTGGGTCTTCGCCTTGAAACGAACATTGGTCAGGTCGCGGCGCAGAATGTCGTCGCGAGTGTTGCATTTGTTGCCGTCAACGTCATCCCAGGCGGGGCCGAACTGATCACGGGAGTAGCCGTTCTTCGACGCGCGTTCCTTCACCTGCAGGGACGCCAGCTCGCTCTTCGCGGTCGCCAGATCCGGTGCGAGCGCGGTCGCGGGATCAACCGCCTTGTAGGGGTTCTTGACCTCGGCGAGGGTTTCCGTGGGAACGTTGGATTCTTCCTCATCGGTGGCGGAGGTGCTCTTATCGGAGCCGAGCAGGCCGTCCACACCGTTCTTACTCACGTAGACCAGACCAATGATCAACACGATCACGGCAAACACAGCGAGCAGACCGTAAATGAGGCGCTTCTTCTGCGGGTCCATCGAATCGGGTAGCTTGGGCAGGTTGCGCTGCAGCTGCTGAAGTTCCTGCAAAGAAGGCAGGTTGTTGTTCGCGGGCTTTTTGCTCACGGATTCTCCAAGGCGGGTAGACGGGATGCGGCTGAGTGCACCGCATCATCAAGGATAGAGTGCGCGGGGCTGAAATAGTGAACTTGAGGGCGAAAATACCCGCCTCGATGCTGAGATACCTATCACGATGCCGGATGGGGTGGGGGGGTGGTCGTCATATTTCTGCGGAGAGTGGGACGCCCGCGGGCAAATTTTGAAAAAACGGGGCAAAAAGTTCAAAAATTTTATCCACAGGCGGCGCTCAAAACCGCAAAACGCAAGGTTATCCACAGATGCAGTGGTCAGCGGATGCAGGGTCGGCTCAGCCCTGGCAGGGTGGAAGAACCCACCCACTAGTTTCTAAGGAGAAACCATGAGCGACACCATCCTGATCCGCGGATTCACCGCCTCCGACCCGGCACTGAGCACCCTGCCCAACGGGGTGCCCGTCGTGAACTTTCGCCTCGCCAGCACCCCGCGCTGGCAGGACGCCACCGGCACCTGGAAGGAAGGCACCACCAACTGGTACACCGTGAAAGCCTACCGCCGCCTCGCGCAGAACATCGCCACCTCCATTGAGAAGGGACAGCCGCTGGTCGTGAGCGGCCGCCAGCGCATTAGCCGCTGGAACCGCGAAGACGGCACGCAGGGCACCACGGTGGAAGTGGATGCCCTGGGCATCGGTCACGACCTGAACTACGGTACGAGCACCTTCGCCCGCACCGTGGAGAAGCGCACGGTCAACGAGGGTGCCATGCAGGGGGCACCTCAGCAGAACGCAACGCAGCAGGACACGCCGCAGTATGTGCCTGCACAGGACACCCCTCAGTATGCGCAGCAGTATGCACCTGTGCACGCACCCCAGCAGAACGCGGAGGCGCCGGGCATGGTCGCTCCGGGTGCTTCGGCGCAGAACGGTGCATCCCAGGGCGGGGGAGCGCAGAGTGACGAACCCCCCTTCTAAAAGTGCTCCCCGGATGCTTGCATAAACGGGGGTGCATTGGGATAATGGAGCATTGTGTTGACATCGGGCACGCCCCTGCCGCAGGGGGGAGAGCGACCAACGATGTCAACCTTCGGGCACCAATCCTGTCCGAAGCATGAGGTTTTCTGTCCCGCAGTGGGGCAGAGCAATCTGAGTCTATTTGACCTGCGGCAGATGACTCTGGAGATCTACAACTATGCAGACTCTTGACTTCCTCGACAAGAAGTCCCTCCGTGACGACATCCCCGCATTCGGCCCCGGTGACACCCTGAACGTTCACGTTAAGATCGTTGAAGGTAAGAACCACCGTATCCAGGTCTTCAAGGGCTTCGTCGTTGGCCGCCAGGGTGCAGGCGTTCGCGAGACCTTCACCGTCCGCAAGGTTTCCTTCGGCGTTGGTGTTGAGCGTACCTTCCCCGTTCACTCTCCCTCCATCGAGAAGATTGAGGTTGTGACCCGCGGTGACGTCCGTCGTGCAAAGCTGTACTACATGCGCGACCGCCACGGTAAGGCCGCTCGTATCCGCGAGAAGCGCGAGTTCTAATCTTTATAGATACAGAATTCTGTTGCAAACCGCTCCCCAACCGCATTCCGCGGGCAAGGAGCGGTTTTTGCATATTCTGAGAACCTTGCCGCTCTCAGAAAATAAAAGCCCAAGAGCGCAAGCACTCTCGATACAATAGCTAGGTACCGTTTCACTCGAGCTAGGTATCTCTCAAACGAAAGGCTCACTCCAGCATGGCAGACGACAAGAATACTGCGAACACCAGCCCCTTCCCTGAGGGATACCAGCCTCAAAGCCGCCGCGAGCGCCGCGAAATGGAAGAATACTTTGCGCGCCTCGCCGACGAAAAGGCAGCAGCAGAGAACGCGGACGCTGAGAAGACTGCGACCGAGAAGGATACCCCCTGGACGGCATCCGCGGGCGCTACTGAGGCGACCGAAGACGATACCAAGAGCACCCGCGAGGTGGTAGCTAGCGCCGAGGCGAGCACCGCCTCCACCGGTACTTCTGAGAGTGCCGCAGCGAAGAATACCGAGCGCGAAGAAACCACCGATAAGGAGAACGCTGCAGACGTGGAAACCACCAAGGACTTCTCCGAAATGACCCCCAAGGAACGCCGCAAGGCAAAGCGCGCCGAACAGGCAGAGCTGACCTACTCCCAGGCACAGGAAGAAGGCCGCCTCGGCGAATGGCTCTGGGTGCAGGCACGCGAGGGCGGCACCGTCATCCTCTACGCGCTGGTCATCGCGTTCCTGGTCAAGACCTTCCTGCTGCGTGGCTTCTACATTCCCTCCGGCTCCATGGAGCAGACCTTGCAGGTGAACGACCGCGTGTTCATTAACGTGGCGGGTTCCTACTTTAGCGAGCCCAAGCGTGGCGACGTGATCGTTTTCAAGGACTCTCAGGGTTGGATTCCCTCCGCTCAGAAGTCCAGCAGCCCGCTCAAGGACGGCCTGTCCTTCGTCGGTATTCTGCCGGATACCTCCTCGAACTTCCTGGTCAAGCGCGTTATCGGCACCCCCGGTGACGTGGTCGAAAGCGACGGCAACGGCAAAATCAAGGTCAACGGTGTAGAGATTACCGAACCGTACCTGTACCCCGGCAACCCGCCCTCGGAGGTGCCCTTCAAGGTGACCGTACCCGCCGGCAAGTACTTCGTGATGGGTGACCACCGCAGCAACTCCGCCGACTCCCGCTACCACATTAGCGACGGCACCGCGTTCATCTCCAAGGACGACGTGCAGGGTAACGTGTTCGTGGTGGCGTGGCCGCTGAACCACTTCGGTCTGCTGCAGGATCAGAGCTCGGTGTTCTCCTCGATTCCCGCACCGACCTCCACCCCGAGCGAGTAAGCGAGCTTGGGAATGATGGTGAGCGCCCAGAAGAGCGCAACGAAACCCGCACAAGCTAAGCCCTCGAAGGCAACCCCGCCCGCCGCCGACCTCGAGTACGAGCAGCAGCTCTTCGCCTCCGGCGCCCGCACGGTTGCCGGAATCGACGAGGTAGGCCGCGGCTCCATGGCGGGCCCGGTCACCGTGGGCGTCGCAATCCTCACCCCGGACGCCACCCTCGAAGTGGGCGGGCTGATCGACTCCAAGGCGCTCTCACCGGCACGCCGCGAATCCATGGTTCCCGAAATCCGCCAGTGGTGCGCCGTGGCGGTCGGCCACGTTGAACCGGCAGATATTGACCGGCTCGGCATGACCCTCTCGCTGAGGCTTGCCGCCCAGCGTGCGCTCGCCGAGCTGGCGCGCCGCGGATACCGTGCCGACGCCGCCCTGCTGGACGGTAAGCACGACTGGTTCACCCCTCCGCAGGAGGACCTGTTCAGCGCGCTGGCACCGGACCCGGCGCAGGCACACTACAACGCGCTACTCGCCCAGGCGTGGGAGGGTGCGGGTGAACCCGCGCAGATGCCGGTGACCATGGTCATTAAGGGCGACTACAAGTGCGCCTCCATTGCCGCCGCATCGGTGGTTGCGAAGGTGGAACGTGACGAGCTGATGGTCCAGCTGGATGCCCGCTACCCGGGGTACGGCTGGGCAAAGAACAAGGGCTACGGATCCGCCGCTCACCGCGAGGCGATTAGCGTGCAGGGCCCCAGCCCGCAGCATCGACTGTCATGGTCGCTTCCGGCGACCGCCGAGCAGATTGAGGCCGCCGCGGCACAACGCGGCTAGAGTGCGGCTAGGGTGCGTGGCACTCCTGAAGACCGCGCCTCCGAAGGCTGCGAAAGCCTAACGTGCTACCGCTGAATCAGTACTAGAAAGCCCAGGAAAGGAAGAGTAGTGAGCGCAGAAGACCTCGAAAACTACGAGACCGACGCCCAAATGGCGCTCTACCGCGAATACAAAGACGTCATGTCGCTCTTTAGCTACGCGGTAGAAACCGACCGACGCTTCTACCTGGCAAACCAGGTGGACGTCACCCCGCACGTGCAGGACGGCACCCTCTACTTTGAGGTGAGCATGAGCGACGTGTGGGTGTGGGATGTATTCCGCTCCAACCGCTTTGTGAAGAAGGTGCACGCCTACTCGGTGCGTGATGTGAACGTGGAGGAGCGCCTGCCCAACCAGGAGTTCACCGTGCCGGAAATGCCGGACTTCAACGCCTAGCTCACGAACGCCTAGCTCACGCCCGGTTCACCGCCTTGCCGGTGGTAAGCGCGGCTGACGAGCTGCCGGGCGGCAGAACTTAGGTGATGAAGCCGCGTGATGAACCTTCGTGATGAATCTGTGTGATAAACCTGCGTGATTAACTCGCGCGAATATGACGCGGCGAATCGGCACCCGAGCGGTGTTTTTGAAAAATATGCCCCAAAATTTCAAATAAATGGCTGTGGATAACCTCTAATTCCTTCTGGGAACCGAGGTTATCCACAGTTTTTCGTTAACCGCGTTCGGGTACGCGCGCGGCGGGCACAGTAGAAGCACTACCGCTATCTACCGGGGGAGAGACCCATGACAACAGCCCGAATAACAGCCCGCGCCGCAACCCGAAGCGCACCCAACAGACCCCAGCTCCGCAGAACCCCACCCCGCGCCCACAGCGTCGGCAGGTGGGGCGAAGAGCTGACCGCCCGCATCCTAGAGACGAACGGCTACCGGATTCTGGAGAGGAATTGGCGACCGCCCGCCGGGCTGGAACACGAGCAGATCCGCGGGGAGCTCGACCTGATCGCCATTGACCCCGAGGACGAACTGGTTTTCGTTGAGGTCAAAACCCGCAGCAGCGAAGACTTCGGGCACCCGTTCGCGTCCATCGACCGCGATAAGGCGCGCCGCACGCGCTCGCTGGCGATTCTGTGGTGCAGGCTGTGCGAGAACCTGGATTTTCCGCGCTTTCGCATCGACGCCATTGCGGTGACCGGAACCTGCGAAACCTTCACCTTTGAGCATCTGAAGGCGGTGGCGTAATGGGATTCGCACGCACCTATTCCGTGGCGCTCGTGGGCTTGCGCGGGCACATTGTTGACGTCGAGGCTGACATCTCGCAGGGCCTGCCCGGCTTCGTGCTGCTGGGCCTGCCTGACACCGCCCTCAACGAGTCTAAAGAGCGTGTGCGCTCCGCGGCGAAAAACACCGGCATCACCCTCACTCAGCACCGGCTCACCGTGAACCTGACCCCGGCAACCCTACCCAAACGCGGCTCGGCGTTCGATCTAGCCATTGTGGTTGCGGCGCTGCAGGCAGAGAAGAAGCTGCACCCCAGCGGCGATAGCGTCTTCCTGGGTGAGCTGGGACTGGATGGAACTCTACGCCCCGTGCCGGGCATCCTGCCGGCGGTCAAAGCCGCCGTGGATGCTGGACACCACCGTGTGATTGTGCCCGCCGAAAATGCTGAGGAGGCGGCGCTCATCCCCGGCGCGCAGGTGAGCGGTTTCCGCTGCTTAGCTGAGGTTTTTGCCGCTCTTGGCGCTGAGAGTCAGAAGCTGACCTACCCGCCCGCCCCGCAGATGGAGGCGAGCGCGCCGGCGGCGAAACCGGCTGAAATCCCTTCGGATATGAGCGATGTTGCCGGTCAGTCGCAGGGGCGTTTCGCCCTGGAAATTGCCGCCGCGGGCGGCCACCACATGCTGTTGACCGGCCCGCCCGGTTCGGGCAAAACCATGCTGGCGGAGCGCCTGCCGAGCATCCTGCCGACCCTCGACAATGACGCCGCGATGGAGGTGACCGCGATTCGTTCCCTCTGCTCGGCGGGGGAGCACCTGAGCGAGCTGGTGCGTCAGCCGCCGTTTGAGGCGCCGCATCATAGCGCCTCCGCGCCGGCGATTCTGGGTGGCGGCAGCGGCATTCCCCGCCCCGGCTGTGTGTCTAAAGCGCACCGCGGCGTGCTCTTTCTGGACGAGGCACCCGAGTTCAAACGCACTGTGCTGGATTCGCTGCGCCAGCCCCTGGAGTCGGGGACCGTGACCCTGGATCGTTCAAGTGCGTCGGCGACCTATCCGGCGCGTTTTCAGCTGATTCTGGCGGCGAACCCGTGCCCCTGCGGCATGAATGTGGGCACCGGTACGGAGTGCACGTGTGCCCCGCGTGAGCGTCGCGCCTATTTTGGGCGGCTGTCCGGCCCGCTGGTGGACCGCATCGACGTGAATGTGACGGTTCCGAAGGTGTCGTCCACGGAGCTTGCGGGCGGTCAGGTGAATGAGAGTTCGGCGCAGATTCGCGAGCGCGTCATGGCGGCACGGCAGGCTCAGCGGGAGCGCCTGGAACCGTACGGGTTGAAGACGAATGCGGAGATGAACGGCAAGATTCTGCGCGGCCCGCTGCGTCTGGATGCGAAGCTCACCGGCGAGCTGAACGCCGCCGTGGATCGCGGAACGCTGACGGCTCGCGGTTACGACCGGGTGTTGCGTATTGCCTGGACTCTCGCCGATTTGGAAGGTGCCGCCTACCCGAGCCGGGAGCACCTGGATGTGGCGCTTTTTCTGCGGCAGCAGGGGCAACTGAAATAATGTGCCAGCTGAAATAGGAGCAGCTGACATAGCGTGCCGGTTTATAGAACGAATCACTCACGAGAGGAGAAGAACGTCATGAGTGAGAAGAAACTGAGAAAACGAGCTGAAGAGGCCGAATTGAAAGAAAATGGTCTGAAAGAAACAGCGCCGGAGGAGCGTGCGCCAGAAGAGCGTGTGCTAGAAGTGAGCGTGCCTGAGGAGCGCGCGGCGGAGGATTTTGTGCAGGAGGAACTGCAGATCCGCCTGCCAGGCCGCACCCTGGATGCGCACGCCCTGGTGCGTGAGAGGGTGGCGCATATTCTGTCGCTGGGTCAGGAGCCTTCGCCGAGCCCGTATAACGCGGCGCGGTTGCCGGGGTTCCTCGCCTCCTGCCTGAATCCGGTACACCTGGACGAGATGCACCGGGAGGAACAGTCGGGGGAGGAGCCACAGAGCGAGGCGCTACAGCGCGAGTGCCCCGAGGCTCCGGCGGGCACAGCCTCCAGCGGCTCTGATCCCGCACCGCTCTTCAATCCCGCCCTCAGTGCGCAGGAGCTTGAGGCGGCGTGCCGCGAGTACATCCGCTGCTGTACCGCTCAGCTGATGCGCTACGCGGAGCCTGCCGATGAGCTCGTGGTCGAATCCCTCGCCACCCTGGGCGCGCCGCTGACCCTGCACTACCTGCTGACCGGGCACATCCCGGATGAGCACACCTGGGAGCACGGCGAACCGGACGAACAGCTCAGTGAATTTCTGCACTCGGTGGGTGCGTCCGCCGAGGGGGAGTCCACCCTGTTTTTCAGCGCGAACGGCTACTACACGCCGGGTGAGCATCAGATGAGCCGCGATAAGTTCGGCAAGGCGCTCGCGACCCGCCGCCTGCGCTGGAACCGCCGCATGGAACGCACCCTGAACGCGGAGGCGCACATGGCGGCAACCTGCGGGGCGTGGCTGGTCACTCCCGCCGATCCGCTGTGGCCGCCGCAACTGAACGATTTGGGGCCCGCCCGACCGTACGGGCTGTGGTGCCGAGGTGATTCGCGGCACCTGCTGGATTTGGCGTCTGCCCCGAGCGTGGCGCTGGTCGGTTCGCGCGACCCGAGCATCTACGGTACGGAGGCGACGACCCACCTTGCCGCCGAGCTGGCGCGCCGCGGGTACACGGTGATTTCTGGCGGTGCGATGGGCATTGATATTGCGGCGCATCGGGCGGCGCTGACCCAGCAGGGCAGCGACCTACCAACCATCGCCTTCATGGCGGGTGGGCTCGACCGGCTGTACCCGGCGCAGAACTCGGATGCGCTGAACATGATTGTTGACCGCGGGCTCATCATGAGCGAGGTGAGCGTGGGCAACACCCCCACGCGTTGGCGTTTTCTGGAGCGTAACCGCCTGATTGCGGCGTTGGCGCGGCACACCATTGTGGTGGAGGCGCGCTGGCGTTCCGGTGCCTTGAATACGGCTCGTCACGCGATGGAGATTGGGCGTACCCTCTGGGCGGTTCCGGGGCAGATTAACTCGCCGAATTCGGTGGGCACGAACCGTTTGCTACGCGATGGACTAGCGCAAACGCTCACCGAGGCCGCCGATATTCTTGAGTACGATGCCGCCGCGGGTTTCGAGCTGGGCACCGAGCACGAGAGCGAATGGGACCGGGCTGCCTCCTCCAGCGCGTTGGATGAGCTGACCGAACGGCAGGGTAGGGTCTGGGATGACTTGAGCCCGCGTTCCTACCGCGGTGTGGACGAGATTGCCGCCGCCCTCGGGTTGAGTGCTCGCGATGTAATGGCTGACCTGTTCCACCTGGGTCGCTGCGGTCTGGCGGAGAGCAGCGGAACGAGCTGGAGGAAGGTCCGCCCGGCTGCCGCAGCGTAGGAGAGCCCCCGCTGAACACCTCTGCCGAACACCCCGGCGGTAGCGGGATACGCCGGTCGGTCATGACGGGACGGCAGGTCATGACGGGATGGCAGGTAGAGGAGGCTGAACCTCTCTACAATTGGGGTAGGCTTGCGCGTACTGGCGCGCAGCCTACCCCGCCGCCCTATCGGCAGATGCGCCCGAGATAGAAATACAGCCGGGGACAGAAATACACTGTCGAGAAGCATCAACGCCGCTAGAACCGGGAACCGGAACCATGAAAGGAGGGACGCATGACCCCCGCCCGCCAGCACGAAAACCGGAACGAGAACCGGGACGAATACCGGGAAGAATACCGAGATGAGGCTCCCTCCACGACCCTGCCGGTGACCTATACCCGCAGCCTCGCCGCCGATTATCCCGGACCCCACACTGAGGGTCCAGAACCTGCCCTGCCCGGCTCTGCCCTGCCCGGCTCTGCTCTACCTGAATCGGCACTGGGCGTTTCCGGCGAGGTGTTCCGCCCCGTCCTGGACCGTTTTGAGCGTTTTCTGCGCTATGAGAAGCACCGTTCCGAAGAGACAATCCGTTCCTATATTTCGGATTTGGAGGGCTTCTTCGGCTACATGGCGCGCCGCGGTGTGAGGCATCTGGATAGCATTGATGCGTCCCTGATTCGTGAGTGGTTGGGTTCGCTACATCTGCGGCAGGCGGCTCGTTCTACGGTGGCGCGCCGCGGCTCGACCCTACGCACGTTCTTCACCTGGGCTCAGGAGGAGGAACTGGTGCACGCCAACCCTACGCGCGGTATGCGCACCCCCAAGCGGGAGAATCACCTGCCGCCGGTGCTGAGCCGTGAGCAGATGAACCAGCTACTAACCACCTTGCAGGAGCGTCGGGCGCAGGATCCTCGTGATGCGCGCCTGCTGCGCCTGGAAGCTGTGGTTGAGGTGCTGTACGCCTCGGGCATGCGTATTTCTGAGCTGACCGGCCTGGATCTGCAGAGCGTGGACCGGGCGAATAAGACGGTGCGCGTGCTGGGTAAGGGCAATAAGGAGCGCGTGGTGCCGCTGGGTACCCCGGCGCTCAAGGCGTTGAATCGTTGGGTTTCGTATGGTCGTCCGCAGTGGATTCCGGAGGGTGCTCAGGGCGTGACGGCGCTGTTTATTGGCCCTCGCGGTGGGCGCGCAAATGCCCGCCAGATTCGTGAGGACCTGACCCGTCTGCTGTGCACGGTGGAGAACACTCAGGCGTCGGGTGCGCACGTTTTGCGTCATTCGGCGGCGACTCACCTGGTTGATGGTGGCGCGGATATCCGTTCGGTGCAGGAGCTGTTGGGTCATTCATCGTTGGCGACCACGCAGATTTACACGCACGTGTCGATGAAGCGTCTGGCGGAGACATACGCGCGGGCGCATCCGCGAGCATAGGGGTGGCAACCCGAAAGTTAGCTGTCTCTCTATTTGAACCTTGCCCGTTCGGGTTGTGCGAATGGGTGAATTCAATCTAAGCTATACACTGTTCAACCACTGTCTGAGCTCCCGGTGCACCCCAAAATTCTTGCACTGCGATGTTTATGCAAAGCGGCTGAACAAGGTAGCATAGGTAACAGACTAGCCGTGGTCTCCGTCTCTGCGGAGGCACCGCGTACGAGTACTAAAAACCAGAAAGGTCGCACCGCAATGCGCGCACTCGTTTGCCCCGGACAGGGCTCCCAGAAGAAGGGCTTCCTGAGCCCCTGGCTCGAGATTGAAGGTGTGCGTGAGCACCTGGAACGACTCTCCGAAGCGGCAGGCATCGACCTGATTCACTACGGCACCGAAGCCGAAGAAGAAACCATCAAGGACACCGCAATCGCCCAGCCCCTCATCGTGGCTGCAGGCATCGTCACCGGTCGCCTCGCACTGCGCGAACTCGACGGTGAAGAACTCATCTTCGCGGGCCACTCCGTCGGCGAAATCACCGCAGCAGCCCTCGCGGGCGTACTCAGCGACGAAGACGCAATGCGTTTCGTGCGCGTGCGCGCCAACGGCATGGCGGAGGCGGCAGCCGCCTCCCCGACCGGCATGGCTGCAGTACTCGGCGGCGTTGAAGAAAACGTCCGCGAAGCCATCGACGCAGCAGGCCTCGTCGCCGCAAACTCCAACGGCGGCGGCCAGATCGTAGCCGCAGGCCCCATCCCCGCCATCGAAGCATTCGCCGCGAACCCGCCCGCACGCGCTCGCGTCATTCCCCTGAAGGTCGCAGGCGCATTCCACACCGAGGCAATGGCACCCGCCGTGCCCGCCCTGGAAGAGTTCGCCGCATCCCTGCAGGTATCCGACCCGACCTCCGCACTGCTGACCAACCGCGACGGTTCCGCCGTGGCATCCGGTGAAGAGTTCGTCAAGACCCTCGTCTCCCAGGTCACCAGCCCCGTCCGCTGGGACCTGTGCATGGCAACCCTGCTCGAGCGTGAAGTCGCCGGCATTATCGAGGTCGCCCCCGCAGGCACCCTGGTCGGCCTGGCAAAGCGCGCGATGCGCGGTGTGCCCGGCACCTCCATCAACACTCCCGAGGATCTCGCCTCGCTGAAGGGCTAAACGTCGCAGGAGAGCCCCCAGCTCTCCTCACGCCAGGAAGCCTTCACACTAGACATCACTTTAGACATGCGAGGCACACAGTGTCTTGCGAGCATCAGCACTAAGGATTGAATACGTGACTACCCTCAAGCAGTACGAAATCAACCGCTACTCCCACATCCTCGGTTACGGCGCAGCCCGCGGTGATGTCATCGTCCCCAACGATGACATCGTTGAGGCAATCAACTCCTCCGACGAGTGGATCAAGCAGCGCACCGGCATCGCAACCCGCCACCGCGCCAGCGAAAACCAGTCGGTAGCCGACCTCGCCATCGAAGCCGCCAAGGACGCCCTCGAGGCATCCGGTGTAGCCGGTGAGGACATTGAGGCGGTCATCATCTCGACCATCTCGCACCCCTACGCAACCCCCTCCCTGGCAACCCTGGTCGCCGACGCAATCGGCTCCAAGTGCCCCGCATACGACATCTCCGCAGCGTGTGCAGGCTTCTGCTACGGCATCGCCCAGGCAGACGCCCTCGTCCGCGCAGGCACCGCAAAGCACGTGCTGGTCATCGGCGTTGAGAAGCTCTCCGACTTCATCGACAACACCGAACGCACCATCTCCTTCCTGCTCGGTGACGGCGCAGGCGCAGCAGTCGTAGGCGTCTCCGACGAACCCGGCATCGCCCCCACCGTATGGGGCTCGGACGGCTCCCGCTGGGGCACTGTGGGTATGACTCACTCCCTGCTGGATATCCGCAACCGCGACTTCGTTGCAAACCCCGTGCAGGAAGGCGAAAAGATCTGGCCCACCCTGCGCCAGGACGGCCCCTCCGTCTTCCGCTGGGCAGTATGGGAAATGGCGAAGGTCGCCAAGCAAGCACTCGAAACCGCCGGCATCACCCCCGACGAGCTCGGCGCGCTCATCCCGCACCAGGCAAACGCCCGCATCATTGACCAGATGGTCAAGACCCTCAAGCTTCCCGACACGGTGGCAGTGGCACGCGACATCGTCGATGCCGGTAACACCTCCGCCGCATCGGTCCCCCTCGCCGCACACCGCCTGCTCAAGGAGAACCCGGAACTCTCCGGCAAGTTCGCCCTGCAGATTGGCTTCGGTGCCGGCCTGGCATTCGCAGCTCAGGTAGTTGTCCTTCCCTAAGGAAAACCACCGGAGCCCGATGCTCACCGCCCCTCACGACCGGCACCGCGCCGGTGCACGAGAAAGAAAATAAAGCGGAAAAGCATCCCCACAAACTCCGAGTTGACGCATGCGTACACCACGCAGACACGATAAACTCGGTAATGCACGCGTACCCCCACCCGGCGGGTGCGATGACCATCGAAAAAACAAAGGAGCCCCTGAATGGCTAACAAGGAAGAGATCCTCGCAGGTCTGGCAGAAATCGTTAACGAAGAGACCGGCGTTGAGGTTGAGGACGTTCAGCTGGACAAGTCCTTCACCGAGGACCTGGACATCGACTCCATCTCGATGATGACCATCGTCGTGAACGCTGAGGAGAAGTTCGAGGTGACCATCCCGGACGAAGAGGTCCAGAACCTCAAGACCGTTGGCGACGCAGTCGAGTTCATCGCGAACGCTGCCTAAGCTATAACCAATAACGAAGCGGCGCGGGCTCTCACCGGCCCGCGCCGCATCGCTATTCACCCAACCCCAACCCAACACACCCCGGGGAACGCACAGAACGGAATACACAGGGCGCAACGACAGCACCCTCCACCGTGTGACCCACCGCGTAAAACGCATACCGCAACCCCCGGGCCCTACAGGTTTTTATCCACACACCACCGGATAAACCACCAAATCGACCACCGAAGAGAAAGTGCCACAATGTCTCAAAAAGTGCTGGTGACCGGCCTCGGCGCGACCACCCCCATTGGCGGCGACGTCCCCACCACCTGGGAAAACGCAACCAAGGGCGTATCTGGTGTATCCACCCTCGACTACCCCTGGGTCAAGGAATACGACCTGCCCGTATACATTGCAGGCCAGCTCGCTGTTCCCGCCCTCGAATCCGGCCGCCTCACCAAGGTAGAAGCAAAGCGCCTGGATCCCTCGGGCCAGCTCGCCCTCATCGCCGCACGCGAAGCATGGGAAGACGCAGGATTCTCCGGCCCTGACGCCGAATCTGCAGAAGAAGTCGACCCCGAGCGCACCGGCGTAGCCTTCGGCACCGGCATCGGCGGCGTGTGGACCCTCCTCGACGCATGGGACACCCTCCGCGAAAAGGGCCCCCGCCGCGTCCTCCCCATGACCGTCCCGATGCTTATGCCCAACGGCAACGCAGCAGCCGTCTCCATGAACCTCAAGGCACGCGCCGCAGCCCAGACCGTCGTCTCCGCATGCGCATCCTCCACCGAAGCCATGCAGCTCGGCGTCGAAATGATCCGCAGCGGCAAGGCAGACGTCGTCATCGTCGGCGGCGCCGAAGCAGCAATCCACCCGCTCCCCATGGCAGCATTCGCCAAGATGCAGGCACTCTCCTCCCGCAACGACGAACCCGAAAAGGCATCCCGCCCCTACGACGTCGACCGCGACGGCTTCGTCATGGGTGAAGGCGCAGCAGCGCTCATCCTCGAATCCGAAGAGCACGCCAAGGCACGCGGCGCACGCGTCTACGCGGAACTGGCAGGTACCGGCGTATCCGCCGACTCCTACCACATCACCGCACCGGACCCCGCAGCACTCGGCGCAACCCGCGCACTGCGCGAAGCCCTCGAAGACGGCAACATCGACCCGAAGACCGTCGTGCACATCAACGCGCACGCCACCAGCACCCCCGCCGGTGACCTGCCCGAAGCAACCGCAATGCACGAAACCTTCGGCGAACACACCAAGAACATCGCCGTCTCCGCAACCAAGTCCATGACCGGCCACCTGCTCGGCGGCGCGGGCGCTCTCGAGGCTGTGCTGACCGTCCTGGCTCTGCACCACCGCACCGCACCCTGCACCATCAACCTGGACAATAAGGACCCCCAGATTGACCTGGATGTGGTGACCGAGGCACGCGAGCTGCCCGCCGGCGAGATCGTGGCATTGTCGAACTCCTTCGGTTTCGGTGGCCACAACGCGGTTGTAGCATTCCGCTCCGTAGAGGGCTAAAACTCTTCGACAGCCTCATAGGAAGGGCACGTCGAACAATGCTAGCGGGGGAGTGCCCCCTCTGCGGCGCTGGGGCGCCTTGAGGACGGAGCCCCCGCCACGCATGTCCGAGGCACCCTCTAAAGGCTTGGTAACAAACAGGGCCGCCCGTGATAGTTAACTATCGCGGGCGACCTTTGCGTTTGTAGGCTAGGGTTTGCAGAATGCGACCAAAACACACGAAGCGGGGGAGTGCCCCCTCTTCAGCGCCTGGGGGCGCTTCGAGGACGGAGCCCCCGCTTCGCGTGTCCGGTACGCCCTCTAGGTCGCCTATCCCTCGGGTTGGTTGAGATAGGGGTTGGTCTGGGATTTCCTTCTCGGGTCAGCTCGCCTCGGGCTGGGGTATATGAGGTTGGTCCGGGGCTGAGTTTCGTGTGCAGCTCGCCTAAGTTTGGGGTGGGCAGGGTTTTACGCGTTAAAAACGGGTGGCGTATCCGCTCCGGCACTGCGAATACGCCACCCAAACACACCACACTCCACAAGACAATGCAGAGCGCGCGGGATCAACCATCCCGCAAGGTTCCCGTAACCCCCATCGCGCACCACGGTAGGCGACGACAGAAGAACGGGAGCTTATGACCGTTTGACACGCACAACGCCCCCTCATAGAGGTTCACAAAGGCGCATACCGTGCGATCTTCCGGAAGTTTATTCGGAAGAGCTCCCACGCCGGTTCCGTTGAGAAATAATTCGGTGTGGTTGCCTCCCGATGGTGAAGCACATCAACATCGTGCGCCGCAATACTGCGCAATCCAGTACGCGCAGATGCTGCGTGAAAACCATCCGGGGAATGCAGTCCGCGGGCCAGTTTTCCAGCTTCAAATGGCAGAAGCTTAAGGGTTTGATGTGAGTGCTCGGATGGTCCGAATCATGTCGCTCTCAACGGAACCGGTTTATCGGTGATGGGAGCTCCTGTAGATAAGAATAACCTTAAATCACCCCTGGAGTAAACCTTAAACCAATAATTTAACCTTATTGTTATAATTCCTTGTCATAAAGGTATTGACGGGTGTTCAATGTGCCCTGGGCAACCCCCTGGAGGTCCCTGTAACTCTTTGGTCTGTTTGGCGCTCTTCACCGTTATGAAACCGTGATAAATCGTCCCCGAAAAATGAAGGATTGGGTTCCAAAGCGGTCCTGCGGGCGGCTACCGCGGGCAGTCGCGTAGGGGGGCGTGAAGCCGCACTGCGGGCACAGTCATAAAACGTCATCTTGTCACGGAAGTTATCCCAGAGAAAACAAATTAAACCAGCTGCGTGCGCTGTGGCATAATCAATATCGACATCGTGCTCCGGGGTCGGTGAAATTCCGAACCGGCGGTCACAGCCCGCGAACCGCTCTCGCAGGCAGGCAAAAATCGTACGAATCTTCGCATCCGCGCAGGACGCCAAGACTCCGCTAGAGACGTCCGCCCGCAAGAGAGGCCGAACCGGTGAAAATCCGGTGCCGACAGTACAGTCTGGATGGAAGGTAGCACGAGCAGAAAAAGGCAGGAGCGCACTCCGCCGCACCTCCCGAGAAACCTCGGGATAGCGTGCAGGGTGCACCGAAGTAGCTGCTTGAGAAAACTGTTGCTTGCAAAAACTGTTACTTGAGGGAACTGCTACTCGCGAAAAATACTCGAGAGCGCAGTAGTTTTCAGTACGGCGGTTTTCAGCATAGTAGTTTTCAGCACAGCGGTTTTCTGTGCGACAGGGGAGAGGCGCCTTTCGTAGGTGCCGGTACGTTATTCCCCCTGACCGCGCAGCCGCTGATTTCAGCCGCAGCCGCTGATTTCAGCCACGGCTGGCTGATCTGTTGCTCCCGCCTCAGCACGGATACCGGGCACTCCCTAAGATGCCCGCGGTAGCCGCCCTTTTCTGTTCCTCTCCCCGGAGCCGCCGCAGATGCGCACCCAGCGCATCCGACACACGGTCCAACTCAGAGAGGAAAGAAACAATGGACATCTTGCGGTGGCTCTTCGACGCACAAATTCACGTGGGGGACCAGTCCCTCCTCGTGCGCGAAGTTCTCGGAAACGCATTCGGCCTGGCATCGGCGCTCGGCGGTATGCGACGCAAAGTATGGGCGTGGCCCGTCGGCATTCTCGGCAACCTGCTGCTCCTCACCGTCTTCCTGGGCGCCCTCGTTGGCAGCCCGCACCCCGTGACCATGCTCGGGCAGGCGGGCCGCCAGATCATGTTTATTGCCGTGTCCATCTGGGGCTGGCATCGTTGGCGCGCAACCCGCGCCGCCGGTGGTGACGCCTCCGAAGGTGCCGCGGTAATCCCCAAGTGGGCTACCAACACCGAACGCGCAGGCCTGGTCGTCGCCATGGTCGCAGGTACCCTGCTGCTCACCCCCATCTTCCGCGCCCTCGGCTCCTACGAACCGGTCTGGTCCGATGCCTGGATCTTCACCGGCTCACTGCTCGCCACCTACGGTATGGCGCGCGGCTGGGTTGAATTCTGGCTCATCTGGGTTGCTGTCGACCTGGTCGGCGTGCCGCTGCTGTGGAGCGCAGGCTACTACGCAACCTCCTTCATGTACGTGTTCTACGGATGCTTCACCCTGGTGGGTTTCTTCGTCTGGTGGCGCACCCGCAACCTGGAGGCGCAGAAGACTCGGGTGCAGACCCAGTTCCCCGATGTGACCGTTGAGGTGACCGACGTGCAGAAGGGTCGTGCATAAATGCCGCAGAACCCCTCGATGCAGGTGCTGGCGAGCGCGCACCAGCCCGCAACCGTTGCCCCGAGCGTATCTTCGCCGCACAACGATTTGGACTACTCCGCCGCGGAGTACGGTCACCTCGCCGGGCTACCCGCCGCACGCACCCTCCAGCTGCCCAACCTCGAGCAGACGCTCAGCCACGCAGACGCCATGACCCTGGCGCTGCAGGCGGCACGCCAGGGAATCCGCGGCGCGAACCCGCTTGTCGGTGCCGTCATCACTGACGCACACGGGCACCTGCTGCACGTGGGCTACCATCGAGGCGCAGGCACCCCGCACGCCGAAGCCGACGCCCTCGCCGCCGCCCGTGCCGCGGGAACCGACCTCACCGGCGCGCGCATGTACGTGAGCCTCGAGCCCTGCAACCACACCGGACGCACCGGCCCCTGCTCCCACGCCGTCGCCGAAGCGGGTATCAGTGAACTCTACTACGCCTACAGCGACGACACCGAAAACGCAGCCGGAGGCGCCGCCTACCTGCGCTCGCAGGGCGTTACCGTGCACGCCATGGAGGAGTTCGCGAACGCCTCCTACCTGCTGAATGAGCGATGGTTCATTGCCGCCGCCGAACGCCGCCCCTTCATTACCGCAAAGAGCGCCTCCACTCTGGACGGGTTCATTGCGGCAGATGACGGCACGAGCAAGTGGATTACCGGCCCCGCCGCGCGCATTGACGGGCACCTGATTCGTCACCGCGCTGACGCCGTCATGATTGGCACCCGCACCACCCTCATGGACGACCCGACCCTGGACGCGCGCGACGCCAACGGGGAACGCTTTGAGAAGCAGCCGCTGCGCGTGGTCATGGGCAAAACCGAGATTGCCGAGAACTACCGCGTGCGCGGCCTCAACCCGCCCGAAGGCGTGGAGGCGGACCCGCAGAACTTCGTGCAGGTCTTCACCCACGACCCGCGTGAACTGCTCGACGAGCTGTACGCCCGCGGGGTGCGGCACCTCATGATTGAGGGAGGCCCCGGCATGGTCGGCCTCTTCGCCGGTGAAGACCTCATCGATGAGATGGTCTGGTACCGCGCCCCCATGATTATGGGGCAGGGCAAGAGCGCCGTGTACAGTCTGCTCGTGGACACCCTCGCGCAGGCGCCGCGCCTGCAACTGGACGACCTGGGCATGTTCCCGGCGGTGCGCGTGCTCGGCAATGACACCGCAACGCACCTGGTGCCGGCACCTCGCGGAACGGCGCAGGACCCTGGGCAGCGGCGTACCCTGCCGAAGCTGGACGCATGCCACGCGCCCGAACCGAGGCTGGACTAGTCGCGGCTGGACTAGCCTCCGCCTGGGTTGAGCGCGGGCGGGGGAGTAGTACCTCAAGGACCCCTGCCGGAGCCCGGCTAGTTTGTGCTGGCTGGTTCGCATGCTGGCACAAAACCTCCCCGTCACGGGGAATATTCGAAAAATACGTATAGTTATACCGACGAACAAACCATCGCCGCCCGTCGCCCTCAACGACGACGCCCCGGCGGACACGGCGAGAAAAGGAAAGCACACATGTTTACCGGAATCATTGGTGCCCTCGGCACCGTAGAATCCATCACCCCCATCGAAGGTAGCGACGCAGCCTACCTGACCCTCAACGCCGGTGACATCGTCGCCGACCTCGAACACGGTGGCTCCCTCGCCGTCAACGGTGTATGCCTCACCGCTATCGACCTCGACCGGCTGCAGCCCGGCCAGTTCCGCGCCTACGCGATGGGTGAGACTCTGCGCCGCACCAACCTCGGCAACCTGAACCCCGGCGACACCGTCAACCTGGAGCGCTGCTTGCCCGCCGGTGGCCGCCTCGACGGTCACGTCGTGCAGGGTCACGTGGATGCTGTGGGTACCCTCGCATCCGTCACCGCGCACGAGGCGTGGAGCACCCTGCGTTTCAACCTGCCCACCGAACTGGCACCCCTGCTCGCTGAGAAGGGCTCCATCGCTGTTTCTGGCGTGTCCCTGACCGTCACCGCGGTATCTGAGCCCGGCGAAACCCCCGCATGGTTCGAGGTCGGCCTGATTCCCGAAACTCTGAAGGCAACCAACCTTGGCGCGCTCAAGGTTGGCGACAGCGTGAACCTTGAGACCGATGCGCTCGCTAAGTACGTGCAGCGTCTGACCGCGTTCGCAGGCGTACCCCAGGCTGACTCTGCACACTCCGGTGAGCAGGTTGCGCCGCGTCGCCCCGACGCCGCAAGCGTCCTCGACAGCGTGCAGACCGCAGTGGACGCTATCGCCGCAGGTCGCGCCGTAGTCGTCGTCGACGATGAAGACCGCGAAAACGAAGGTGACATCATCTTCGCCGCCGAGCACGCAACCCCCGAGCTGATGGGCTTCATGATCCGCTACACCTCCGGCGTGGTTTGCGCACCCCTGAGCAACAAGCGTGCCGATGAGATGAACCTGCCGCCCATGGTCACGAACAACGAAGACCCCAAGGGCACCGCATACACCGTCTCCTGCGATGCGGCATCCGGCGTGAGCACCGGAATCTCCGCGGCAGACCGCGCACGCACCGTGCAGATCCTCGCGGATGCATCCTCCACCCCGGCTGACATCACCCGCCCGGGCCACATCTTCCCGCTGCGCGCCGTTGACGGCGGCGTGGCGGAGCGCCCCGGCCACACCGAAGCCGCAGTGGAACTCTCCCGCGCGGCGGGCCTGTCCGGCGTGGGTGTTATCGCCGAGGCCGTGCACGACGACGGCTCCATGATGCGTTTCGACGCCCTGCGCGCCTTCGCCACCGAGCACAACCTGCCCATGATCTCTATCGAAGACCTCATCAAGTACGTAGCTAAGGCGTAGGAGAACGCATGAGCGAAACCCCTAACACCCAGGCAACGCCGGGCACCCTGGCCGAGCCGGTTGAGGCGCAGGCTGAAGAGCTCAGCGCCGAATCCCTGCGCATCGCTTCTCAGCTCGCTGAAGGCTACCGAGTTAGCCCTCTCGACATGGTGCCCAACCCCAGCCCGCTGCTGGTCGAAAGCACCGAAGAGGTCGCCGTACCCACCCCGCAGGGCCTGTTCGGTTTGCGCGCCTGGCGATTTGCAGACGGCGCCGAGCACCTTAGCGCCCGCGCCCTCGACCGTGACGGCACCCCCGTACCCGCCGAGGACGGGCAAGCACCCGCGGTACGCATCCACTCCGAATGCGCCACCGGCGACATTTTCGGTTCCTTCCGATGCGATTGCGGCCCCCAGCTGGAGAACGGCCTGCGCATCCTCAGCCGCACCGGCGGGTACCTCATCTACGTGCGCAACCACGAAGGACGCGGCATCGGCCTGGTCAACAAGCTCCGCGCCTACGCGCTGCAGGATGCCGGACTCGACACCCTCGACGCGAACCTGGCGCTCGGCCTGGACGGCGACATGCGCGACTACTCGCAGGCGGCACTGATCCTGCAGGAACTCGGCGTGAACGAGCTGAGGCTCGTGACCAACAACCCCGCCAAGCAGGAGGCGCTCGAAAGCCTCGGCCTGCAGGTCACAGAAATCATCCCGGACGAAATTCCCGCCCGAGTCGAGAACGCACACTACCTGCAGACCAAGCGTGAGCGTATGCGCCACGTGCTCAAAAGCGCGTAGCGGCACCCCTGCACACTAAACTTTTCAAAAAACCACAACCCACAAGGAGAACACAATGAGCGGCGTAGGCGCAGCAGACACCACCCTCAACCCCGAAGACTACAAGGGCTTCAAGCTCGCAATCGTAGCGGCAAGCTGGCACACCCAGGTCATGGACGGCCTCATCGACGGTGCGCAGCGTGCAGCACGCGACGCCGGCATTGAGCCGACCCTCGTGCGCGTTCCCGGCACCTTCGAGCTGCCCGTCGCAGCAACCCGCCTCGCTGAGAAGTTCGACGCAATCGTCGCGCTCGGCGTGGTCATCCGCGGCGGCACCCCCCACTTCGACTACGTCTGCCAGGGCGCAACCAACGGCCTGACCGATGTGTCCGTGCTGACCGGCCGACCCATCGGTTTTGGCGTGCTCACCTGCGATAACGAGCAGCAGGCACTCGACCGTGCAGGCCTGGAAGGCTCGAACGAAGACAAGGGCTACGAGGCAACCGTAGCGGCACTGCAGACCGCAGCAACCCTCAAGCAGTTCAGCAACTAACACCGCTGAACGGTACGCGGCTCAGTTTCACGAAGAGAACTAAATGATCTTCACCGTGGAACTGGGCCGCAGCACCGGTTAAACTGAAACAACCCGCGCGCAGGGTTTATCGGGCTTTAAAGGGCTTACCGGGCCTTATCAGGCATGATCGGGCGTGATGAATCTGGCATGTATGCGCCAGATAGACACGCCAGCACATACGGTAAAACCCCCATGCACCGGTAAAACCCCGCGCAGCAGCTAAGGGACACAGCGCACCGACGCGCCCCCAACCCAACACAAGGAGTACAGCAATGCAGGATTTGGGCACCATCACCCCCAGCCTCGAAGAATTCCGCGCCCGCGCAGCCGGCACCCGCGTCATTCCCGTACACATCAAAATCCTCGCCGACTCACTCACCCCCATCGGCATCTACCGATCCCTCGTACTCCAAAACGACCAGGGCGAACCCGTCGAAGCAGCCCACGGCACCTTCCTGCTCGAATCCGCCAAAATCTCCGCAGAAGGCGAATCCGCAGCCTGGGACCGCTACTCCTTCATCGGCGCGTCCTCCCGCTCCACCCTCACCACCGTTGACGGTGCAGTCCACTGGCAGGGACGCACCCCCGCCGGCGCACCCGTCGACGGCGACCCCGTAGAAGCCATCGCCAAGACCCTGCAGATGCTCTACACCGAACCCGACCCGACCCTGCCGCCGCTCACCTCCGGCCTGGTCGGCTACCTCGGCTGGGACGTCGTGCGCCACTGGGAGCACCTGCCCTACCCGCCCGCAGATGACGTGAACCTGCCCGAATTCGCGCTCAACATGGTCTCCGACATGGCAATCCACGACAACAAGGACGGCACCGTCCTGCTCGTCGCCAACGCCATCAACTTCAACGGCACCAGCGAAAACGTCGACGGCGCCTACGAGGACGCAGTAGCGCGCCTGCACAGCATGCTCCGCCGCCTGCAACGCGGCGCCGCAGCCACCACCTCCATTCTCTCCGGCGTGGCAGACGTTGACCGCAAGGTCCGCGAAGACGTCACCCTCACCTGGAGCGAACAGGGCTTCAAAGACGCCATCGACCGCTCCAAGAAGAACATCATCGATGGCGACGTCTTCCAGATCGTGCTCTCACGCCGCTTCGAAGCCGAAACCAACGCCAAGGCCCTCGACGTGTACCGTGTACTGCGCCAGTCCAACCCCTCGCCGTACATGTACCTCTTCAACTTCGAAGACAGCAACGGCACCCCCTTCCACATTGTCGGCTCCTCCCCGGAGGCACTCGTCACCCTCAAGGACGGCATCGCCAGCACCCACCCCATCGCCGGTTCCCGCCCGCGCGGCGCAACCCGCGAAGAAGACCTCGCACTCGCCGAGGAACTGCTCGCCGACCAGAAGGAACGCTCCGAACACCTCATGCTCGTCGACCTGGCACGCAACGACCTCTCACGCATCGCCAAGCCCGGAACCGTATCCGTCGACCAGTTCATGATTATTGAGCGATTCAGCCACATCATGCACATTTCCTCCGCCGTCAGCGCCGAACTCGACCCGCAGTTCAGCGCCTACGACGTGCTGCGCGTCGCCTTCCCGGCAGGCACCCTCTCCGGTGCCCCCAAGCCGCGCGCCATGCAGCTCATCGACGAATACGAACCCACCCGCCGCGGCGTCTACGGCGGCGTATGTGGCTACTTCGACTTCGCCGGCAACATGGACATGGCAATCGCCATCCGCACCGCCGTACTCAAGGAAGGCACCGCCTACGTACAGGCAGGTGCAGGCCTCGTCATGGACTCCAACCCGGACTCCGAAACCCTCGAAACCGTCAACAAGTCCGCCGCCCCGCTGCGCGCCGTGCTGACCGCCTCCGGCCTGGCACCGCTGGACGCAGACGCAGTCGTCAACGCCACCAAGTAACCCAAGGAGACACCATGAGCACCGTTCTCGACGAGATCATTGTCGGCGTCCGCGAAGACCTCGCCGCCCGCGTACAGCAGGTTCCCCTCGAGGAAATGAAGAAGCGCGCCCTCGTAGCCGCACCCGCCCGCGACGCGCTCGCCTCCCTGCGCGGTGAAGTACCCGGCGGCGGCAACGGCACCACCGCACGCATCATCTCTGAGGTGAAGCGCTCCTCGCCCTCCAAGGGTGCGCTTGGTGAGATTCCGGACCCCGCCGCGCTCGCCGCACGCTACGAGGCAGGTGGCGCCGCAGCCATCTCGGTACTCACCGAACAGCGCCGCTTCAACGGCTCCCTCGCCGACCTGGATGCAGTCCGCGCCGCCGTGAACATCCCCGTGCTACGCAAGGACTTTACCGTCGACGAATACCAGATCTGGGAAGCACGCGCACACGGCGCCGACCTGGTACTACTCATCGTCGCGGCCCTCGACGAGCAGACCCTGCGCGAATTCCTCGAACTCACCGAATCGCTCGGCATGAACGCCCTCGTCGAAACCCACACCCCCGAAGAAATCGAGGTCGCCCAGCGTATCGGCGCCAAGATCGTGGGCATCAACGTGCGTAACCTCAAGACCCTCGAAGTCAACAACGAACACTACGCATCCCTCGCAGCGCACCTGCCCAACACCGTCATCAAAGTCGCCGAATCCGGTGTCGCCAGCATCGAGGACGTACGCGCCTACGCCGGCGCCGGTGCGGATGCGGTACTCATCGGTGAAGCACTGGTACGCTCCGGCGACCCGGAAGGTACCGTGCGTGAATTCTCCAAGGTGCCGGTGACCCGATAAGGGTTGCTAAGAGATAGCGACCAAAACACGCGAAGCGGGGGAGTGCCCCCTCTTCAGCGCCTGGGGGCGCTTCGAGGACGGAGCCCCCGCTTCGCGTGTCCGGTACGCCCTCTAGGTCGCCTACCCCTCGGGTTTGTTGAGATAGGGGTTGGTAGGTGGTTAGCTTCTCTGGTTAGCTCGCCTCGGTCTGGGGTGGGGTATATGAGGCTGGTACGTGGTTACCTTCTCGGGCTAGCTCGCCCCAGTCTGGGGTATATGAGGTTGGTCTGGGGTTTCCTTCTTGGGTTAGCTCGCCTCGGTCTGGGGTGGGGGTATATGAGGTTGGTAGGTGGGTGCCTTCTTGGGTTAGCTTGCCTCAGCCTGGGGTATATAAAGCTGGTCTGAGGTTGGGTGTTGCTGTCAGCTCACCTCTCGTACATATAAAGCCGGTGCCTGCTACAAAGCAGGCACCGGCTTTTCACCTATTAGCGAGCTCTTAGCGACCCGTGTAGTCAGCGTCCGCAATATCCTTCGGCCAGCGCGCCTTCCGGAACGGCGCCCACGTAAACGCCGCCGCCACCAGCAACAAACCACTGATAATGAACGCCGGAACAAAGCCCCACGCATCCGCAATCAAACCAGCCACCAGCGGACCCAAAATCATACCAAAATCACTAAACATCTGATACACCGCCAACACCTGACCACCACTGCGGCGAGTACCAATCACATCAGACACCGCAGCCTGAATCGACGGACCCATAAACGCCGCACCAATACCCAAGCACGCCGTCAACGACACAAACACCCATGCCACCGGCGCGAAACCCATAAACGTCACCGCAGAACCCGCCAACAGCAGACCCGAAAACGCCATCACACGGCGACCAAAACGATCCGAAAAACGACCCGAGAACGTCTGCGTCAACGCATTACCAAACGAGTTCGTCGCCATCGCCAAAGAAGCCAACAAGGTACCCGCAACCGAATTAGACATGTCGCCGCCAGTCGCCAAATACGCCGCCGCCAACGGAATAATCGACGACTGCACACCAAACACCGACCAGCCAATCGCCCAATTCGAAACCAGCGCAGAACGGTAATTCGAGAACTTCAACGCATCACGAACCGTCATCGCAGGCAGGTCGCTCTTACCCGAAGAAGACTCAGGCTTAGCCCCCTGACTGGATGCGCCAGCAGGCGAAGGTGCCGCCGACGGCAACACCCCGGTGCCCTTACCCTCCGCCAGTGCCGCCGCCTCCATAATCGCGTCACGCTCAGCCTCCAACGCTGCCTGCGAAGGCATCAAAAACCACACGATCAGGCCCGCCGCCAACAGCGAAAAACCATACACAATGAACGGCGCACGCATACCAAACGGCGCGAGCGCGCTCGCAATCACCGGGCCCAGCAGGTTGCCCAGCAGGAATGCCGTCGCATAATAGCCCGAAATACGGCCGCGCATATGCGCCGGGGACAGGCGCACCAGCAGACCCATCGCAGAGACCGTGAACATGACCGAGCCGATACCCGCCACCGCACGCGAAGCCAGCAGCACCCAGTAATCCCAGGCGAACGCAATCATAAACGAGGTGATTGACACAATCAGCATGCCAATCGTGTACACCGGACGCTCACCCCAACGGGTAATCATCTGACCCGCCGACGGCGCAAAAATCAGGCGCGTAATCGCCAACGCAGAAACCACCATCGTCGCCATAGTGACCGTGGCATTAAAATTTTGCGCATAGTTCGGCAGCACCGGCGCCACCAAACCAAAACCCACCGCAATCATGAACGACGCAGCAATCAGAACCTTCAAACCGGTCGGCACACGGTTCGGGTCAATCGTGTGCGGGTCAAAAACAGGCGGTGTTTTGGCAGGGTTCCTCATGTTCATCCTCGAAATCGTGCGGTGCCGTGCGGCAGCCGCGGGCCCCACCCGCAACTGTCAACCATGTGTTCGGCTAAAAAACTTAACAGTGTCCAGTCTACTCCGCCGACAGCCGGGCATGCGCGTAACCTCGACCAGTCAAACCGCCCAAACCGGTAAGCTAGTAGTGTGAATGAAACGATGATGATAATCTGCGCGATCGTGCTGGGTGTACTGGTTATTGCCGGTGTGCTTTTCGCCGTTCTGCGCCGACCCAAGAAGACCGCGAACCTGCAGTCTTTGCGTCAGGAGGCGGCAGAAGCCTCCGGCGGATCGGCGAAAGAACCCGAAAGCTCGGCACCTCGCGCTATTGAACTTGATATGCCCGACCCGTCCGCGGGTCGCCTGGTGCGCCTGCGTGCCCGCCTGGCACGCTCCAACAACATGCTCGGCAAGGGCCTGCTGGCTCTGCTCTCCCGCGACCGCATCGACCAGGACGTCTGGGACGAGGTCGAAGAAACCCTGTTGCTTGCCGACCTCGGTTCTGAGCCGACCACCCGCCTGGTGGAGGCGCTGCAGCAGCGCGTGCGCGTTGAGGGTACGAGCAACCCCGCCGCCGTGAAGAAGATGCTCCGCGAAGAGCTCGTGAAGATTGTTCGCCCCGACATGGACCGCGAACTGAAGACCGCCGGTAGCGACGGCAACCCCGGCGTGGTGCTGGTCGTTGGCGTGAACGGCGTCGGTAAGACCACCACGGTCGGTAAGATTGCCCGCGTGATGGTTGCTGACGGTCAGACCCTGCTCCTGGGTGCTGCGGATACGTTCCGTGCGGCCGCGTCTGAGCAGCTGACCACCTGGGGTGACCGCGTGGGCGTGAAGACCGTGCGTTCTGAGAAGGAAGGCGCCGACCCCGCATCCGTCGCGTTTGATGCCGTGAAGGCTGGCAAGGAGCAGGGCGTTGACACCGTGCTCGTGGACACCGCGGGCCGCCTGCAGAACAAGTCCGGTCTGATGGATCAGCTCGGCAAGATTAAGCGCGTTATCGAGAAGGAAGCGCCGGTCACCGAGGTTCTGCTCGTGATTGACGCGACCACCGGCCAGAACGGCATGGTTCAGGCGAAGGTCTTCGGCGATATCGTGGACGTCACCGGTATCGTGCTGACCAAGCTCGACGGCACCGCAAAGGGTGGCATCGTGGTCGCTATTCAGGAGGAGCTCGGCGTTCCCGTCAAGCTCATCGGCCTGGGTGAAGGCCCGGACGACCTGGCACCGTTCGACCCGGAAGCATTCGTGGACGCGTTGCTGGACTAATTTCCCTTTTGCGCCGAGAAGCCACATGTGTTGTGAACACATGTGGCTTTTCTGTTGAATTGGCCTGATATATTTTGGGGATGCACAGAAAAGCCTCGAGAGAGTGCAAGACTTACACTCTCTCGAGGCTTTATCCCTATACGCTTACTGGCAGAACAGGACGTCGCGCTGTGATGACTTCAAAATAATGTTGAGGTACGCGCGATTTCTCTCTCAATATCTCAGGCGGAACGCCTGACTCCTCGATGAGACTAATCGCATGAGGAATTAGGGACGGCTCTTCGAGAGAAGAAATAAGACCTGGTTCCTTAGCGCGCCATCCGTTACGAGAAACGGTAACCATAGCGTTTCGGTAGGCATCATCTGAAAGGCGACCCAGTTCTTTAGCTCTATACAGAAGAGCTTGCATACTGATGCCCCAGTATTCCTTGAGCTCCTTCAGCTTCATCCAGCCTTGACCGTTCATGACTGTAGGCAATTCATCCTGAATGCATGCACTTGGTGCCAAAAATTCTGCGGCAAATGCATGAGCCTGAGCCTCAAGAACCTTATGACCAGGATCAGCATCAGCATGCATTACTAGGTGGCCTAGCTCATGGGCGGCATCAAAGCGTTGACGGTAGTAATCACCCTTTGTCGGGTTCAGAACTACTACTGGGGCTTCGCTACCAAAAGTGGAGTATGCATCAATTGCTGCACTATGGAATGGTGCAAAGACAACGACGATACCATGGTTCTCCATAGCGCGGACAACATGCTGGACGGGCTTATTTCCTAAACCCCAATCTTTACGAACCTGCTCAGCTGCTAGACGAGGAATCTCAGAACCGGGAAGGTCAGAATCGGTCAAGATACTGGGAAGTACCAGGTCAGGGAAGTCAACGTACTCAGTCATTGTATGCACAACATCCTGGACAACCTGCGTATACGCTTGAGCCTGGTTGCGACTAAGCTGAGTTGTTGAGCGTAAAGACCTAAAGTGAGGCGCGGCAGAAATTAACGGGGCTTCTGAGAACTGACTTTCAAGAAAAGATGGAGCAATGCCAAGAGTCAGAGCTAGTGCGTAGACATTATCTTTAGTTGGGTTTCGGTTACCCGATTCCCAATGAGTAATAGTGACAGCACTAACTCCAAGACTCCTAGCCAAATCGCTCTTGCGGACGCCTTGAAGTTCTCGAGCTAACGTGAGCCTCCTTGGGTCAAAGGAGAGTATGGGAGAAGAATCTTGTACAGACATAATGCTTTCGCGGACAAAGAGTGTGGTGAATGAGTCATAACAGCTCCTACTCAGCTGCCTTCTTCAGCTTAACATGAGCGTCAGGAACTGCCGGGGCCTCAGAAGGGGTCGTAGACTGAACTTCCTGTGCAGAATCGATGGCGGCAAGGAATTCGGGCGATGTCGCGTGTTCGAGTACATCAATAGTCCATACCCAAGGGCTCTGGCTTCGACGTTCGACCGGAGCCGGTAGACCGAGGGTAAACTCCTTGAGTTCACCTTCGGGTGAAATATTATACGCTACTACCAAAATGGGGAGACGCAACGGCAAATCTTCGACGAGATCATCCAACCCCGGAATATCGAGAGTGTCCTGAACGTAGTGATTCGTTGCTGAAATAATTCGCTTTTTCGTGCTGCTTTCCCAGCGAATCTTGTCAATGCCGCCGAAGCGGTTAGCGCTTTGCATGACCAGGGAGCAACAGGTGCTGACCTCCCAAAAGGGCATGTTCTTGTACGAATCGCTTCGGTAAAGACCACGCCGACGCTTCAGTGCCATGAGAAGCGGATATGCTTCCTGCGGAAGGTCAGTTGCCAAAGCGTTGAGATTCTTCGTGATAGGTTCATTTTGAAATGAGACAAACTTATCACCGGTAAGGGTGACACGATTAAGATTTTCGGCAACAAGCTCGTAATGGTTCATGCCCTTGCTGGCGTTCCGCGCATGTTCAGGGTAGTCCGGATTATTTGCCGCATGCTGGATAATCCTTGCCGCAATTGCCAACGTATACAAAACCCCAAGGTCTTCAAGCCAAGCCTTCATGACCTTCTTGTTGCTATAGGGAGAGTGGGGCATTGTTAACTCCTTTGAAAAATATTGTTTGAAAATTAACTAAATAATACAGTGTGATTCTATCATTAACAACTGATGGATGCTCGTATGTGTCAATGGGGCCATGCGGAACGCAATCAAAATACTCTGAAGCCCATAATGACCGCGGGCAGCACACGATGCGGGGCTCTGGGATATTCTGAAACTAGAAGATGTGCCAGCCCCTCAAACGGTTCCGCGCATCGCACACCATACAACCCAATTCACCCCGAACCTCAGCGAAGGAGCCACCATGGCAGCCACCCTCCCCGGAACCCTTCCCAGCGCCAACTACCAGCCCACCTACCGTTCCAACGGCGCGTGCGACGACCTCGCCGGGCTCGTTGCACCGTACAGCCTTTCGCGCGCCCAGCTCGCTGAGGCTACCGGCATTGCCGACGAGGCGACCGTGAACAGCTGGGTTGCGCAGTGCCTCCCTGACCTCGCTGCGGATGCTCCCGCGCCCCTCGAACCCGTGCTGCGGTACCTGGACGAAACCTACCTGCCCGACCCCGCAAACTGGCCCGGCAACAACCCCTACGACGAGTTCGTCCTCGAGAATATTGCCGCACGCATGCTGGCACGCGTTGTTGCTGACACTTTCGGCGCTGACCGTTCGGGTAGTTACCGCGAACTTCTCGCGCTCATTGCAACCCTCGTGCTGATTGCCCGCTGCTGGGCGGGCACCGATGAGGCTTTCATGACCCTGCTCAACACCGAGCCCACCGCGGAGGCGGAAGAGTACCTGCAGGAGGCTATCGCGAACGCCCCCGAGTCCCTGCACCCCCTCCTGACCGAGCTTCTGCTGCCCGCCCTGCGTGAGGCGCGCGGCACCTTCACTGCCACCGAGGCGCAGCTGCTCACCGGCTACGCGCTTGCCGCCGGATACTACGCGGGTGAGCACCCCTACGAGACTCTGAATGGCATCCACGTTGCGTTTGCCGCAGATGACCTTACCCTGCCCGACGATGAGCTGATGAGCCGTGTTGAGGACGTCCTCAAGGCTAACTTTTCCGCCGCCCGAGCGGAAGCCGGCACTGCTGATAAGAACCAGGAGCCGTACCAGTTCACCCTGCCCGACAACCAGGATGGTTACGAAACCGCCGCGCACTTGATCGCTGCCCTGCCCCAGGCGCACGACGTTATCGTTTTCAGCACCCCTGAGGGTGATGACACGGAGGCGCTCGCCGCCGACCGCCGCGCCGCCTTCACCCTGTACCTGTGCTATCTGCTTCTGGGTGATGACGATTCCTTGGAGCAGCGTGCCGCGGAGCTTTACCGCGCCAGCCGCGAAGGATAGAGCAACAAAGGATGTCTGGTAGCTTCCCAGACGCTAAGAAGCCACATGTGCATCAAACACATGTGGCTTCTTAGCGTTAATTGTGGTGAGTGTGGTGGGATTATTCTCGCCGGTGACTTTACGTGGTGGCTTTACACGGCTACGGGCTGTTCCGCGCGAATCGCGTTATAGGTGGCGTCGCTGACGGTCACGCCGTACTGATTGGAGGCGAGCCGCAGGATCTCCTCAACGGTGTAGATGCGGAACACGCCGCCTCCGGTTGCCTTAGTGTATTCACGCAGCAGCTGACGGTTCGCCAGCTGACGTACGGGTTCGCCGCCCGATGTGGCGCGTACCTGCGGGCCGTTGCGCAGCCAGGTGTCGCGCACACCGCCGGTGACGAACACGCAGTCGGTGCCTTTCACGCGGGTGGTTGCTTCGGTAAGGCACTGGTTCCAGAGCGCGAAGTCGGCGTCGAAGCTGGCGTTAGCGAGCAACGGGTGGCCCTGTTCGAGGGCTTCACGGCACTGCTGTTCGTGGCGTTCGGGGCTGGGGGCGGCACCCACGTGTCCGGTGAAGATGCGGTTCAGTCGCGGCAGGATCGTGTCGTCTTCGCGGCGTGCCACGTTGATGGATCCGGTGTCGGTGGTGGGTTCGAGGATCCTCATGATCTGCGCGATGGAGTGGTCCAGCTGGTGCGTGACTGAACGCAGCGCACTCCAGGGGGAGTTGCGTTCTTCGGGCAGGGTTTCTTTGAAGGATGCGAGCGCTGAGCGGACGCGGTCTGCGGCGGCGGGTACGGGGGAGGCGCCGTCGAGTGCTGCCCAGAATTCTTTGAGTGCCTGGTGGGGGAGGAAGGCGTGTCCGCGCAGCTGGGAGTAGACGCGGAGGATTTCGTCGCTGATGTGGGCTGGGTAGTTGTAGAGGCTTGCAAGCGCGGTGGAGTCGAAGGCGACGAGAATTCCGGGGTGAATGGAAGTCAGCGGGGCGCGATCGAGTTCCTTGTACTCGACGAAATCTGAGTACAGGGTGCGTGCTTGACGGGTGATTGACATGAATCCCCTCCGGGTATCGAGTATGGTCGGTCAAATGCGAGTGCCGGAGAAGTCGAGGAGAATAATCCATTCCAGTGTATCGGCCTTCTTCGGCGCGTGTTGGGGTTTCGGTATAAATATTTTGTTTATTACGTTTGTGTCTAACCCGAGGGTGTGTTAGTGCATGTCAGAGTCATTTTCGGGTCTATGTTTTAGGTGTGAATTTCGCCGCGTGACGTCTATATTGTGCGGTTTTGTTTTCACAGTTATGAGCAGTATAGAGCAAAACATGCATTAAGGTGCAAAATTCGTTGAATGGGTCACAAAATAACGTCAGAAAACTTTTCCAACATGCACATAGGACGCATATAACACGCGGGGGACAGGGTGAGAAAGTAGATGAACATTTATTCCCTCCTGTAGACTTTAAGTGATTCAATTTGATAAGGAGAAGAGTAATGTCAGAGCTGACCACTCAAAACCAGGCGGAGGAGCAGGGCCCGGCCCGCACCGTCGTCGTGGCAGAAGACGAGGCACTGATTCGCCTCGACATCGTTGAAATTCTGAAGGACCAGGGTTTCGATGTCGTTGCAGAAACCGATAACGGCAAGACCGCCGTCGAGCTAGCGCAGAAGCACCGCCCCGACCTCGTCCTCATGGACGTGAAGATGCCGATCATGGACGGCATCACCGCAGCTGAAGAAATCGCGAAGGAGCAGATCGCTCCCGTCGTTCTGCTGACCGCATTCAGCCAGAAGGAACTCGTCGACCGTGCCGTTGAGGCAGGCGCTATGGCGTACGTCGTCAAGCCGTTCTCCCCGAATGACCTGGTCCCCGCTATCGAGGTGGCAATCAGCCGCTACGAGCAGATTCGCGCTCTCGAGAAGGAAGTTGGCACCATCCGCGACCAGTTCGAGACCCGCAAGCTGGTTGACCGCGCAAAGTCGCTACTCATCACCAAGATGAACCTGACCGAGCCGGAAGCATTCCGCTGGATTCAGAAGACCTCCATGGACCGCCGCCTGTCCATGCGCGAAGTCTCCGACACCATCATCAAGCAGCTCTCCTAAATGCGAGACGTATAAAGTACATCACGGTACAGGTACGAACGCAGGCTACGGCGAAGACTAGGATTCGCCCGTATGCACTTTCAGCCGGTCAGCATCTGGCCAGCACCTTTTCATGACACGCTAACGCCCCATCCCTCACAGTGAAGCTGAGGGACGGGGCGTTAATGTTTAACCTCTGAAGCGCGCATCCTGCCGGGGCAGTCGGAGCGTTTCTAAGCCCGGAACGTTTATGCGCCAGTGTTGCGGGCAACCCAATGCTGCAAGAGCTGCAGCGTCAGGCGGTCTTAGCGCATGTAGCGGTTGAAATCGTCTTCGTCATTGTTGGGGCCGCTAATGGGACGGTCCGTGGGGGAACCTGCCCAGAGCATGCCGCCAGTACCGAGCATCACGCCCAGCCACCAGAAGCTACCGGGGTTATTGATGGCGGTCACCAGGCACACCAGCATCACACCGATTGCGATGGGCAGGACAATGCGCTTGGCGCGCACAATCTTCGGGTAACGCTTGAAATAGGGGGTGCGCTCGCGGGCCATGGTGCTCCTTCTGGTCGTACCTTCTGGTGGGTGTTGGGGGGGCTGTGTACCCTGTGCTTCTACGATTTTAGGCTACTTGCGTAGGCTGTAGGACTTTATACTGCGGGAGATTATGCAGGGGAGTTTATGCGGTGGGGCGGGGAATCAGCATGTTGGTGATGCGCGCCGTGCAGGTGGTGCGGCCGCGCTCATCCACAATGTCGATGGAGTGGATGCACAGGGTGCGTCCGAGCTTGACGGCGGTGCAGGTTGCGGTGACCAGACCGGAGACTGCCGGGCGCACGTGGGTTGCGTTGATGTCCACGCCGACTGCTACGAGGTCTTCGCCGCCGTGCACACCCGCGGAGAGGGAGCCGAGGGTTTCGGCAAGAACCACGTTGGCGCCGCCGTGTAGCAGACCGATGGGCTGGGTGTTACCGGCGACGGGCATGGTCGCGACGGTGCGTTCTGCGGTGAGTTCCTGGAACTTAATGCCCATGGCGGGGATGAGCTCGCCCAAGCCGCGGGGGAAGTAGGGGTGCAGGTGTTCGGGGATTCCGCTGTCGGTCAGCTGCGCCTTGATTTCTTCTGCGCTGAGGGTCGTGGGTGCTGCCGCGCGGACGGGTGCGTGCTGTGTGTTGTTTTCAGTCATGACTTCCAGTGTACTCCCCGGTTAGGGTGCCTTTGACGCGATGGTCGGTTTCTTGTCCAGCCTCCGGGCACGATTCAGCCCCGCCTCCTGAACTCAGGAGACGGGGCTGAATAACGCTATGTGAGCGGATGAGGATTAGGCGGAAATGGCTTCTGCCTTTTCGATGTCCTCGTCGCGGATTTCCTTATCGGGGTTCACGCCGCTTGCCTTAGAGATACGCTCGGTCAGGGCTGCAATGGTCGCGTCACCGGTCACGTTGGTTGCGGTGCCGAAGGAGTCCTGAGCCAGGTACAGGGCAATCATCAGGGCAATCATGGAGGAGTCAAAGCCGAGCATGGACTCGAGCAGACCAATTGCGGTCATCACGCCACCGCCGGGAACGCCGGGAGCGGCAACCATCATCACGCCGAGCACCAGAATCATGGGAACCAGCGAACCGAAGTCGGGGCTCTTACCGGTCATGAACAGCACAGCCACCGCGCAGGAGGTAATGGTAATCATGGAGCCGGAGAGGTGAATGGTTGCGCATAGCGGAATCGCGAAGTCCACCACGCGAGCAGAGATGCCAGCCTTCTTAGCCGAACGCACGGTCACCGGGATGGTAGCAGCCGAAGACTGGGTGCCGATTGCGGTGAAGTACGCGGGCATCATGGTCTTGAGCATCTGGATGGGGCTACGGCGAGACACTGCGCCAGCCACCGAGTACTGCAGGGCCAGGGTGACCCAGTGCAGGATAATCACCATGACAAAGACCAGACCGAAGACGGAGAGGATCTTGGCGACCTGACCGGCGAGGGTCATGTTCGCGAACACGCCCACAATGTGCACGGGCAGCAGGGGGATAATCACGTAGCTGAGCATCTTCTCAACGATGACCTGGAAGTCTTCGAAGAGGTTCAGCATCGCACGGGTCTTCAGGGCGGTAATGCCCAGGCCCAGGATGAAGGAGAGAACCAGCGCGCTGAGCACACCCATAATCGGGGGCAACTGAATGGAAACGTAACCGGCGGAGAGTGCGTTCTCCGGGTTATCGAAAGATGCCAGCTGCTGACCCTTCAGGATGATGGGGTAGAGCAGCAATGCGCAGGTCAGTGCCAGGAAGCCCGCAAGGATGCTGGAGAGGTATGCCAGACCCACGGTGATGCCGAGCATCTTGCCTGCACCCTGCGCGAGGGAACCAATACCGGGCACGATGAAGCCGATAATAATCAGCGGAATCGCGAAGCTCAGGAAGGCACTGAATACGGTGGAGAAGGAGACGAAGAGCTGCACAATGAAGTCGGTGGGGATGGCTGCGCCGGTTGCGTCATTGATACCGCTAATCATTCCGGGGGTCAGCATGCCGATAAGCACACCCGATGCAATCGCGATGATAATCCACGCGAGGAGGGGAAGTTTTTTGAGTGCCTTCATAGTTTCCTAAATGAGGGTTCGTTGTGTTAAGCGCGGGAGGTGCCCTCACGGTCCGGTGAATCCTGTCGGTGAATTCTGCCAGTGAATTCTGGGTAGAGCTCTGCCTATGAATACACGGGGTGTGGGGGTTTCCTGCGCTGGAGGCGATAATAAGGTTATATATTATCTGGAAACTGTATTATTATCCACCTTACATAGTGGTATGGGGCACAGTTTTTGGGAAGAAAATTCACCAAACGCACCCCACCGGCACTTATATATGAGGTAAAACTCTTTCCACACGCCCCCTAGTTCCGCTATATGGCACAGCACCGGCACCCAATACAGCGCCGGCACCCAATACGGCACGGGCGCCTCCCACATGGCTGACCAGCCCAAGGCAGACCCTCAGGACTGACCGGCAGCCACCGCAAAACCGTCCGTCACAAAGCCAGCCGTCACGAAGGCAACCACCGAGCAAACTCAGACTCGATACACTAGAGGAGTGACTACAGAGAACAAAACCCTCCTGCTCATTGACGGACACTCCCTCGCCCTACGCTCCTTCTTCGGCATCTACACCATGGCCGAAAAGACCGGACAGCACATCTTCGTGCGCAGCGACGGCCAGCACACCGAAGCCGTCCACGCCTTCCTCTCCACTCTGCTGAGCATCATCAAAGACAACCAGCCCAGCCACATCGCCGTAGCCTTCGACCTGCCCGGCGGCACCTTCCGCACCGCCGAATACGGCGAATACAAGGGCGGCCGCAACGCCATCCCCGAAGCCTTCAACGGCCAGATCGACCTCATCAAAAAGATGCTCGGCGCGTTGAACATCCCCGCGCTCACCTACGAAAACTACGAAGCCGACGACATCGTCGCAACCCTCACTCGCCGCGGCACCGAAGCCGGCTACAAGGTCCTCATCCTCTCCGGCGACCGCGACATCTTCCAGCTTGTCACCGACGACGTCACCCTGCTCTACCCGGTCACCACCGGCCCCTCCAAGGGTATTCAGCGCATGGACCCCGCCGCCGTCGAAAAGAAAACCAAGGTACCCCCGCACATGTACCCCGACCTTGCCGCCCTCACCGGCGAGCAGGCGGACAACCTGCCCGGCGTACCCGGCGTGGGCCCCGGCTTCGCCGCCAAGTGGCTCGGCGAATACGGCTCCCTCGACGCCGTCATCGAAAACAGCGACAAGATCGGCGGCAAGAAGGGCGAAGCACTACGCGAAAACATCGACAACGTGGTGCGCAACCGCCGCCTCAACCAGCTCGTCAACGACCTCGACCTGGACATCACCCTCGAAGACACCGCATTCACCCCCGACCTGGACGCACTCAACACCTTCTTCGACGAAGTAGAGTTCCGCACCATCCGCAAGCGTGCCGCCGACACCCTCGGCCCCATCGTGCGCGCCGCCGGCTCCGCAGGCTCTGCAAGTTCCGCCGCAGAAGCAGGGGAGGAGGGCGCCACCAAGAAGGCACCCACCGGCCCCGTCTACGCACCCATCACCACCAGCGCACCCACCAAAAACGCAGACGCAGCAGCATTCCGCGCCTTCTGCGCCGCCGCAGCCGAAGAAAACTACGGCACCGACGAACAGGGCGCGCCCATCGCCGTACCCGAACGCCTCGAAGGCGCCGTGACCCTCTACCCGGTCACCAACCTGCCCGTAGCACGCCCCGCCATCGGCGACGCACCCGCCGTCAAGGTCACCAAAACCAAGATCCGCGCCGCCGAAGAAAACCCCGAACTGCTCGGCGTGCTCCTCACCAGCAAAAGCACCAGCCTCTGGATCGACACCCGCACCATCGACCCGGAACTCGACGCCGCCCTCGCCGCCTGGCTCTCCGACGAAGCAGCCCGCAAAATCGTCATGGACCTCAAAAACCAGCGCAAACTCCTGCGCGCCCACGGCTACGAACTTGCCGGAGCCGTCGAAGACCCCGCACTGTCCTCCTACATGTGCGGCTTCATCCCCACCGCAACCCGCAAGCTCTTCTCCGAACGCATGGAAGACCTCGCCGAACGCTACCTCTGGATTCCCAAGGACCCCTACGCGCAGCTCGTCTTCCAGCCCGAAGAAGAAGAAGAGGCAGAACCCTCCCTCTTCAGCATGCCCGGCGAAGCCGAACCCGTCGAAAACCTGCGCTACTTCACCCAGATCAGCCGCATCATCCACGAACTCGCACGCCTGCTGCACTTCGAAATGGAAGAGCACGGCCAGCTGAAGGTCTACGAAGAAATCGAACTGCCGCTGCTCTACGTCCTCGCAGACATGGAGCAGGCAGGCATCGCCGTCTCCGACGCGCTCCTGACCGAACTGCACGACACCTTCTCCGCACGCGCAGCCCAGGCACAGGACGCCGCACGCGCCATCATCGGCGACACCGTCGAAACCGACGACGGCGAAGAACCCCTCAACCTCGCCTCCGTCAAACAGCTGCAGACCGTGCTCTTCGACAAGCTCGCCCTGCCGCACACCCGCAAAATCAAATCCGGCTACTCCACCGACGCCGAATCCGTCACCGAACTGCTCTCCAAAATCTCCCCGGAGTCCGACGGTGCCGCATTCCTCGGTGCGCTCGCCGCCTACCGCGACAACATCAAACTCGTCCAGACCGTCGAAGGCCTGCAGAAAGCAGCCGCCGACGACGGACGCGTACACACCACCTTCCAGCAGGGTGCCGCCTCCACCGGTCGACTCTCCTCAACCGCGCCGAACCTGCAGAACATCCCGATCCGCACCGAAGAAGGCCGCCGCATCCGTGGCGCCTTCATCGTCGCGCCCGCACCCATCGACGGCGTGGAATACGAGGGTCTGCTCACCGCCGACTACTCGCAGATCGAAATGCGCATCATGGTGCACCTCGCCGCCGACGAGAAGCTCATCGCAGCATACGAAGCGGGGGAGGACCTGCACCGTTACGTCGGCTCCGAAGTCTTCGGCGTCGCACCCGAAGAAGTCACCCCCGAGCAGCGCTCCAAGGTCAAGGCAATGTCCTACGGCCTGGCATACGGCCTGTCCCGCTTCGGCCTCGCCAAGCAGCTGAACATCAGCTCCGACGAAGCAGGCGAACTGCGCACCAACTACTTCAAACGCTTCGGACGCGTGGGACGATTCCTGCGCGGCGTGCTCAAGCAGGCACACCAGGACGGCTACACCGAAACCATTTTCGGCCGCCGCCGCGTGCTACCCGACCTGGACTCGCCCAACCGCGTACGCCGAGAAGCCGCCGAACGCGCCGCCCTCAACGCCCCCATTCAGGGCACAGCCGCGGACATCATCAAGATCGCCATGATCAACATTCACCGCCGCCTGCGCGAAGAGGGCCTCAAGACCCGCATGCTGCTGCAGGTGCACGACGAAATCATCCTCGAAGTCGCCACCGGCGAGCGTGAAGCTGCCGAACGCGTGTTGGTCGAGGAGATGAGCGGTGCCGCATCCCTGCGTGTTCCTCTGGATGTGCAGGTCGGCTGGGGCAAGTCCTGGCAGGAGGCGGGCCACTAGGCTTAGCCCCTCAGTTCCCGCGTGGAAAAACGGTGCTCATCCTGGGTTCCGCTTGGAAAGGCGGTTATCGTCCTCGTTCCTACAGGTAGGGGGTGGGTGGGTACGCTATACCCTTCCTCCGCTCCTGCAGGGGAACCCACCCTCTCGGGCGCTCCGCTCTCTCCTTGCTTCGCTGCGGAGAGCACCCGAGAGGGTACCCTGATGTCGCTTCCGGAGGGTATAGCTACCCTGCGCTCCGGCTAGGCTTGGCGCGTTGCGCGGAGGGGCGGTGTCGTCCGTAGTGACATCAGGGTGCCCGAAGCGAAGCGAGGGCGGGTGCCCCTGTAGGAACGAGGACGAGCATCGCCCCGCAACTTCACAAGCAAACAAAACCGCAAATAAGTACGGGAATCCCGGGCGCGTAACCATTGACGACACGCCCGGGATTCCCGTAAACTGTTAACTGCGTGTACCAACGTACGGGTTTTCTATGCTCTTTTTCTCCTCGAGAACAACGGGGAGAAGACGGGCGCAGACCACTCGCACACCCTACTTAAAAGCATCTGCTTCCGGTGGGCGGTACACATTGTAAGTATCCGTCAGCTCGACGTTTCCTCACCCCGTTCAAAGGCGTTAGCGGCCCTATGCCGTGCGCGCCGGGGTGAAAAAGTGAGCCGGCCGGCGCCTCCACCCGGGGGTGTTGAATGGCGAACCGGCAGCGTCGACCTATTAGAAATCCAATTGGAGCCCTCACTACATGAGCACCAACATCCCTCAGGTCGCAATCAACGACATCGGCGACGAGCAGGCATTCCTCGAGGCTGTCGAGCAGACCATTAAGGTCTTCAACGACGGCGATCTCGTCTCCGGCCAGGTCGTTAAGATCGACCACGATGAGGTTCTGCTCGACATCGGTTACAAGACCGAAGGCGTCATTCCCTCCCGCGAGCTGTCCATCAAGCACGACATCGACCCCTCTGAGGTTGTCGAGCTCGGCTCCGAGGTTGAGGCACTCGTCCTCACCAAGGAGGACAAGGAAGGTCGCCTGATCCTCTCCAAGAAGCGCGCACAGTACGAGCGTGCATGGGGCGACATCGAGAAGGTCAAGGAAAACGACGGCGTCGTTACCGGTACCGTTATCGAGGTTGTCAAGGGTGGCCTTATCCTCGACATCGGTCTGCGTGGCTTCCTGCCCGCATCCCTCGTTGAGATGCGCCGCGTCCGCGACCTCGCACCTTACATCGGTCAGCAGATCGAAGCTAAGATCATCGAGCTGGACAAGAACCGCAACAACGTTGTTCTGTCCCGCCGTGCATACCTGGAAGAGACTCAGTCCGCTGTTCGCTCCTCCTTCCTCAACGAGCTGGAGAAGGGTCAGGTCCGCGAGGGCGTTGTCTCCTCCATCGTCAACTTCGGTGCATTCGTGGACCTGGGTGGCGTGGACGGCCTGGTTCACGTTTCCGAGCTGTCCTGGAAGCACATCGACCACCCGTCCGAGGTTGTCGAGGTTGGCCAGCCCGTTACCGTCGAGGTTCTCGAGGTGGACCTGGACCGCGAGCGCGTGTCCCTGTCCCTCAAGGCAACCCAGGAAGATCCGTGGCAGGCATTTGCTCGCACCCACGCTCTGGGTCAGATTGTTCCCGGCAAGGTCACCAAGCTCGTTCCCTTCGGTGCATTCGTGCGCGTTGAGGACGGCATCGAGGGCCTCGTCCACATCTCCGAGCTGGCAACCCGCCACGTTGATCTGGCTGAGCAGGTCGTCTCCGTTGGTGAAGAGGTCTTCGTTAAGATCATCGACATCGACATGGACCGCCGCCGCATCTCCCTGTCCCTCAAGCAGGCAAACGAGGGCGTTGACCCCAACGCTACCGAGTTTGACCCCGCTCTGTACGGCATGGCTGCAGAGTACGACGAGGCTGGCAACTACAAGTACCCCGAGGGCTTCGACCCCGAGGCTAACGAGTGGCTGGAAGGCTTCGACGCACAGCGCGAGGCTTGGGAAGCACAGTACGCAGAGGCACAGGCTCGCTTCGAGGCTCACAAGGTTCAGGTTGCTAAGGCTCTCGAGGCTGACGCAGAGGCTGCAGCAGCAGCTCCCGCAGCAGCTGAGCCCGCACCGACCTCTTACTCCTCCGAGGAGCCCGCTTCCGCAGGTACCCTCGCATCGGATGAGGCACTGGCTGAGCTCCGCAAGAAGCTGACCGGCAACTAATCTGCCGCTCAGATGAGCACTCATCAGGCGTAATAGCCGATAGGTAACCCCGCACGGGGTGCCTAGAGCAGGGGAACCCCCTCATCTCCCGTTTGGGAGGTGAGGGGGTTCTTTGCGTTCTTGGAGGGTTTGGGTTTGGGTGAGGGGTGTTGCCGGGGAGGATTGTTAGGCGGCGATCATCTGCGCCCAGATGGTGCGCACCTGCTCGGCGGTCTCCTCCAGCGAGCCGCCGTTATCGATAATCCAGGTTGCGACCGCCTCGCGCTGCTCATCGGTTGCCTGCGCGGCGATGCGGGCGCGCGCATCCTCCTCATTCATACCGCGCGAAGATACGAGGCGCTGCAGGCGAGTCGCCAGGGGAGTGCGCACCACGACCACGCCCTCAAAGGCGGACGGGTCGCCGGTCTCCACGAGCAGGGGAATATCCTCCAGCACCACGCCGCTAAAACCGGGCTCGGACTGCGCCTGCTCCACCAGCTGCGCGGCACGCTCACGAATGGCCGGATGCACAATCGCATTCAGACGCAGGCGCGCCTGCTCATCATTGAACACGATACGCGCCAGGGCGGGGCGGTTGAGGCGGCCGTCCTCGTCGAGCAGATGCTCACCGAACTCCGCGACCGTGCGGGCGAGTACCGCCTCCCCGGGCTCCATGAGGGAGCGGGAGATAGCGTCCGCATCCACCAGGAATGCGCCCTGCTCAACGAAGAGGGAGGCGATGGTGCTCTTGCCGCTGCCGATACCGCCGGTGAGGGCGTAACGGTGCAGGGTGGTAGAAGCGGGGGAAGAAGACTGGGACATGGACGGTGCTCCTGACGGGCTGTGCCACAATAGATAGGTACTGATTAGAGGAGGACACATGCAGGAAGAAACTCGCGCCAACCGCTACCTTGTGCCGCGCGGCGATGAGCCCTATGAGAGCCTCCTCGAAATTAAGCGTAGCGAATTTATTGGTCACATCAAGCGCGTGAGCACCGTTGAGGAGGCGCGCGCCTACATTGAGTCGGTGCGCAAGACCTACCACGACGCCCGCCACGTGTGTTCGGCGTTCATTATTGGTGCTGACCGCGATATTCAGCGTTCCTCCGATGATGGTGAGCCCGCCGGTACCGCCGGCGTGCCGATGATGCAGGCGCTGCTGGCACGTCAGACCCGCGAGGATGGCACCACCGACCTGTCGGATGTGGTTGCGGTGGTCGTGCGCTATTTCGGTGGCATTAAGCTTGGCGCCGGTGGTCTGGTGCGTGCCTACACTGATTCGGTGGTTCAGACCCTGGACGGTGCGCTATTTGATTCGCGTGAGCGTCTGCGCGTGGGTCAGGTGCCCAGTTCGCATGCGGATGCTGGCCGCCTGGAGAACGAGATCCGTGCCGCCGGTCTGAACGTGCTGGGTACCGAGTACGGCGCGGAGGGTGCCACGATTTCCCTGGGCGTGTTTGACCGCCCGGAGGAGCTGGAACGTGCCGAGGAACTGGTGGTGAGCTTGAGTTCCGGTGCGGCGAGCGTGACCTGGGGTGATACGCAGTGGGTGGATTTGCCGGTCTAGGTTACCGGCCCCTAGATTCCAGATTCTAGATTCCAGATCCTGGATTCCCCGTCTTAGATTTCCGATCCTAGATTTTCCGTTCCTAGATTTCCGTTCCTCCCGGATTTCCGGGCTAAAGCGCCCGCGTAAAGCTCTCAAAACCCGAAACATAGCTCAACCTTAGTCAATAGTTACTCTAACCCTAGTAATTGTCTGTTTTTGTTGATAGGGTAGAAAGAGTGCCAAAAGGCTTATCCAATATCTGAGGTCGTGAAAACGTGACGCAGTCGGGAACCTACCAAGAACAAGCAGTCGAACAAGCAGGCAAAAACTCATCAGAGCAGTCCGCGGGCAGCCGCGGCGGCACCGCAACCCTCAACCGCGCAGGAACGCGCCTCCACAAGCGGAACAGCGCTGAACAGCTTGAACCCGCCACCGTCGCCCAGCTGCTTAACGCCTATCGCCAGCAGAACCTCGGCACTCTGCTGAGTGTGCTCACGCAGCGTCCGGCGGAATTTGCCCGCCAGCTTGGCAGGCTCTGCCGCGTCTTCCCCGAACATGTTCACGCTATCGCCCAGGCGTTCGGCGCCGTGGGCCGCGCCCTTCCCATTGACGAGCTGGTGCGCCTGCACAACCGCTACTCTAACGCCGCCCGCGGAGTTGGCGAACACCTCAGTCTGGATAACTCCGGTGTGGTGCACCTGGTTCAGAGCCCAGCACTGAGCCGTGAAGGTGCGGGTCACCTGCTCATGGCGATTGAACTCTGCCTCGCCGGCAGGATGCGCGGGCTCACCATCGCCATGCCCGCCACCGAGGCGTTCACCCCGGCTGAGCAGGCGCCGAGCCTCGGGTCCTGTAACCCCGCCCTGGACGGTGCCCTCAATGCTTTTGAACCGGCAGGCTGGGAGCCGTTCCCCCTGGATGGCAGCGAAGTGCTGCTCGCGACCGGTGTGCGCGATGTACCCGACGGCTATGAGCTGTCCCTCTGGCTGCTCGATGACGACTATCGGTGCCGCGCCCGCATTGAGCGAGGCGCCCCGCAGGTGTGCGTGGCAAGCTTCTACGATGAAGAAGTCATCACCCGAACCGTGGAAGAAACCGGGTCGGGTGAGGCCGGTCTGGTTGAGAACTACCGCGTGGAGGAGTACGCGGAGCTGGACTTCCTCAACGCCATGGACCGGCAGGTACGCTACGTGGCGGTCACTGCTGTCGTGGGGGAGCCGTTGCTGTCTGTGCTGAACGAGAAGAGCGCGGTGCCGAATAGTATTCCCGACCCTGCCGCTTTTGCGAACGGTGCGGGCGCCTCCCGGTTTGAGGGGAATATCCGCCCGGATATTCGCACCGCCGCCGTGGTTGGTAAGGGCCTGCGCACCGTCAATCACCGCGGCATGCTGCCGGTGTTGGGTGTGCCGAACCGTACCGTGTGCGCGGTGATTGACCTGTATAAGCAGCGTATCTGCGTGCTGGGTGTGGGCATTCCGCGCGGGCTGAGCGTGGAGGATGAAGAGCGCACCATGCAGCTGATTTTGAGCGCCCTGAACGGGTACCTTCCGCTGACGAACCGGTCGCTGATGAGCCTCGCCGGAGCCACCGTGGAGGTGCGCTAAATTCTTACCCGCGAGGTGCCCCACTAGTGTGTAGTCACCGGTGGGGCAGTTAGCGGTAGGGTAGTTAGCGGTGAGGCAGTGGGGGTCGTGGCGAGCGCATTGCGCGTCATCGTATTGCGCCAGCAGAAAAGGGCAACCAATCCGAGGGCGCATCGGGCGGCTTTCCCCTAGGATGGATACATGAGTTACGCACCTAAAATTAACCGCGTTGTTGCCCCCTTTAAGGTCATTAGCCCCTTCCAGCCTGCCGGTGATCAGCCGAAGGCTATCGCCGAGCTCACCGAGCGTGTGCAGAATGGTGAGAAGGACATTGTGCTGATGGGCGCTACCGGTACCGGTAAATCCGCGACGGCCGCCTGGCTGATTGAGGCGGTGCAGCGTCCGACTCTGGTGCTCGTGCAGAATAAGACTCTGGCGGCGCAGCTGGCGAATGAGCTGCGCGAGCTGCTGCCGAATAATGCGGTGGAGTATTTCGTCTCGTACTACGACTACTACCAGCCTGAGGCGTACGTGCCGCAGACCGATACGTTCATTGAGAAGGACTCCTCCATCAACGAGGAGGTGGAGCGTCTGCGCCACTCGGCGACGAACTCCCTGCTGACTCGCCGTGACGTGGTGGTGGTTGCGACCGTGTCCTGCATTTACGGTCTGGGCACGCCCGAGGAGTACATTAAGCAGATGGTGACTCTGCGTCGCGGTGAGGAGATTGACCGCGACGAGCTGCTGCGCCAGTTCGTGGCGATGCAGTACGCGCGTAACGACATGGACTTTCACCGCGGCACGTTCCGTGTGCGCGGCGATACCGTCGAAATCATCCCCATGTACGAGGAGAACGCAATCCGCATTGAGTTCTTCGGCGATGAGATTGAGGCGATTTACACCCTGCACCCGCTGACCGGCGAGGTGATTCGCGAGGAAGAAGAAATGTATGTCTTCCCCGCAAGCCACTATGTTGCTGGCCCGGAGCGTATGGCGAAGGCCATCACCTCCATTGAGGATGAGCTGCGTGAGCGCCTGCAGACCCTCGAATCCCAGGGCAAGCTGCTGGAGGCGCAGCGTCTGCGTATGCGCACCACCTACGACCTGGAAATGATGGAGCAGATGGGCTTCTGCAATGGCATTGAGAACTACTCGCGCCATATTGACGGTCGTGCCCCCGGTAGCGCCCCGAACTGTCTGCTGGATTATTTCCCGGATGATTTCCTGCTGATTATTGACGAGTCGCACGTGACGGTTCCGCAGATTGGTGCCATGTATGAGGGCGATATGTCCCGTAAGCGCACCCTGGTTGAGCACGGTTTCCGCCTGCCCTCGGCGATGGATAACCGCCCGCTGAAGTGGGAGGAGTTCCTGGAGCGTATCGGTCAGACGATTTACCTCTCGGCGACCCCCGGCAAGTATGAGCTGTCGCAGGCTGATGGTTATGTGGAGCAGATTATTCGCCCGACCGGTCTGATTGACCCGGAGATTGTGGTCAAGCCGACCAAGGGTCAGATTGATGATTTGCTTGAGGAGATTCGCGTGCGCGTTGAGCGTGATGAGCGTGTGCTGGTCACGACCCTCACCAAGCGCATGGCGGAGGATCTGACCGAGTACCTGCTGCAGCACGGCGTGAAGGTGCAGTACCTGCACTCCGACGTTGACACTCTGCGCCGTGTGGAGCTTCTGCGTGAACTGCGCCTGGGCACCTTTGATGTGCTGGTTGGTATTAACCTGCTGCGTGAGGGCCTGGACCTGCCCGAGGTGTCCCTGGTTGCAATTCTGGATGCCGATAAGGAAGGCTTCCTGCGTTCGACCACTTCGCTGATTCAGACGATTGGTCGTGCGGCACGTAACGTGTCCGGTCAGGTGCACATGTACGCCGATAAGATCACGGATTCTATGCGTGTAGCGATTGATGAGACGAACCGCCGCCGCGAGATTCAGCAGGCGTACAACCGTGAGCACGGCATTGACCCGCAGCCACTGCGGAAGAAGATTGCCGATATTACGGATGTTCTCGCCCGCGAGGAGGAAGACACCCGAGAGCTTCTGCAGTTGCGTAAGAGCGGTAAGAAGGGTGCCCGCACGGTGAGTGCGGGTGCGAAGACCGGTTCTGCGACTTCGTCGAAGATTGCCACGAGCACCCCGGAGTCGGAGGAGCTTCTCGCCCGTGCGGAGGCGCGCGTTCGTGCCGACGGTCTGGCGGCGGCACCCGCCGAGGATCTGCTGGATTTGATTGAGCAGATGAACGAGCAGATGCGCGTGGCGGCGGAGAACCTGCAGTTTGAGTTGGCGGCGCGTCTGCGTGATGAGCTTGCCGATTTGAAGAAGGAGTTGCGCCTGATGAAGGAGGCGGGTCACGCCTAAACCCGGTGCTCTAAACACCGTGTTCTAAGCCCGGTATTTAGCGGTCTGACTTGGGTTTTTCGCCATGAGATAATTCATTGCTCGTGAAGTTCCACTGAGTGCAGATACATGCTGTACACTATCAAAGTGTTTTACGTGTCAAATAACACCGTGATGCTTCCGAACGATAAAGAAAAATCTGTGACTATTTCAAATAACCCTTCAGACGCACACACTACGGGAGCTTGTTCCGTTACCCGCCGCAACCTCACCCGCGGCGCGCTCTGGGCTGTGCCCGCTATTGCCGCCTCCACGGCGGTGCCCGCATTCGCAGCCTCGGCTGATGATTGCAAGACGGTTAAGGGCCCGGACTTTACTCAGGTCGGCGGCTGGATGATTACCAACCCCGCCAGTGGCGCCCTGCAGTCGCGGACCAAGAACAAGCCCGTGACTGCGCCGGTGACCGGTCAGGCGTGGTGGTCCATGGAGAATGCAACCTCCCCGAACCCCGCAACGATCCGCCTCATGTCTGTGTACGAGGCGACTCACGGCCCCGAGGGTGACCTCAACCTGAACTGTGGTGAGTTTGTGATGACCTACAACGTCTCCGCGCTGGAGGCGACGACCGGCACCACGCACCTGCACCCGTCCATGGATATTTACCTCTTCTCGCCCGAGGGTGAAATCATTGATCGTCAGGTCTTCACGACTGACCCGACCGGCAAGGCAACCGTCATGACTCGCAACGGCAAGACTCAGACCGTTCAGGGTCAGGTCATTCCGTTTGCGTCGAGCGTGAATGATCAGGCGACCGGTATCTCTGCGCGTTTTGCGCTGCGTGGCGATAAGCTCATGGAAGGCATGTACCAGTTCGAGGTGGTTATTACCGTGCCGACGATTCGTGAGAACGACAAACTGGATACGAACAAGCAGGTGAATGCGATTGCTTTCACCCCGCCGACCTTCAACATGGTCTCCTGATTGAATGAAAAGTAGCCCTCCCCGTAATAGTTCACGGGGAGGGCTACTTTGATGTGGGCTTGCTGCGCGGTGTTGATCTGTGCGGTGCCGATCTACACCGTGCCGCTCTACATGTTGTCAAACTCATAGCGTCGCCAGCTAGACCCCCAACTAGACAGCGCGTATTCATCACCCAGAACGCCGCATCCGACGGGATAACCCCGCCGGATGCGGCGTTTCGGTGCACCTAGCTCCTGAAAGTCCTCCCGGAGGGGCTCCTGTGCGAAAACCCCAACCTGCTGTATAATCGTTCACCGAGCAAGGGAGTATCCCACCAATCGACTCATCGTCAGCACGTTAGCCGAAGGCGCCTAACCGGTGAATCGAGCCGACCTCCATTCAGGTCGGCGGGAGAGACTTGTGGTCCTGTACGCACACCACAAGAAAGGCTCCCCATGGAAGTTACCGGGTTGCAATGGTTGGTTACTATTCTCATCATCGCGGGTCTGTTGACCTTCGACTTCGTGTTCCACGTCCGTAAGGCGCACGAACCCACCGTCAAGGAAGCGGCCATCTGGTCGAGTATTTACATCAGCATCGCGCTGCTGTTCGGCCTGTACATTTTCGTGACGAACGGCCCCTCCGCCGCCACCGAATTCTATGCAGGCTATATCACCGAAGAAGCTCTCTCGGTCGATAACCTCTTCGTCTTCATGATCATTATGGGCACTTTCCGTGTCGCCCGTGAGAATCAGCAGAAGGTTCTGCTCTTCGGTATCGTCTTCGCGATTCTGGCGCGCGGCACCTTCATCTTCGCCGGCGCGGCGATTATCAACTCCTTCGCCTGGGTGTTCTACATCTTCGGCCTGGTCCTGCTCATGACCGCAGGTAACCTGCTCAAGGACGAAATCACCGAAGGCGACGGCGACGACGAAGCTGACAACATCATGGTCCGCCTCGCCAAGAAGTACCTGAAGACCAGCGACCACTTCGACGGCGACAAGCTCTTCACCATCGAAAACGGCAAGCGCGTCATGACCCCCATGATGCTCGTCATGGTCGCTATCGCCGGTTCCGACCTGCTCTTCGCGCTCGACTCGATCCCCGCGATCTTCGGCCTCACCCAGTCCGTCTACATTGTGTTCACCGCGACCGCATTCTCCCTCATGGGTCTGCGCCAGCTGTACTTCCTCATTGACGGCCTGCTGGACCGCCTCGTCTACCTCTCCTACGGCCTGGCGACCATCCTCGCGTTCATTGGTGTGAAGCTCATCCTGCACGCAATGCACGAGAACAACCTGCCGTTCATCAACCACGGCGAGCCCGTGCACGTTGTGGAGATTACCACCGAAATGTCGCTGATGGTCATCGTGGGTGTCCTCATCATTACTGTGCTTGCCTCGCTGCTCAGCCCCAAGGGCCGCGCACTGCAGACCATCCAGCGTGTTCAGGCGCTCTCCGAGAAGTACCTGTCACTGCCCGAGGATGCACCCGCCGCCGAGCGTGCGGACATCACCGCCCGCTGGCAGAAGGAAACCGAGAAGCTCAACGCCATTCCCGCCAAGCTGCGTGAAGAGCTAATCGAGAAGGAAGACGAATACCACGCCCTCGTGATGCGTGCCCGCACCGCACAGGATGCGCACGCTTCCTCCAAGTAGTAGTTTGAGCTACTGAGCCTGCGGCCTCACCAGGCGAAGCGCTCACACTAAAGCCCCTCACACCGGATCAACCGGGGTGAGGGGCTTTAGCTATATCAAAATATATTCGGGGATAAACCCGGGGCAGAATGACTACCCGGCGAAGAATTACTGGTTGTGAACCTCAGCCAGCATGTTCTTCAGGTGACCCAGAATGGTCAGCGGGTCAGAACCGAAACCGTCGTGGTGGTGGGTCTTCGAGGTCCACACCTGAGTGTTACCGACCCAGCGAGCGGTCTCCATGGAGTGCTCAAAGTCCACGTACACGTCCGGGTTGTACGCCGCAGCCACCACGGGAACCTCGTTCTTGTGCAGCTGTGCGTGGTCGTACAGGCGACCCCAGTCCTTCTTCTCAGCCAGCAGGTTAGCAACCTCAGCCAGCGGACGCAGCGAGGGATCTTCCTCGTAGTACCAGGGGAAGATGTGTTCGCCGGTGAAGAGCAGACGATCCGCATCCGGTGCGAACTCGGGGCGGGAAGCCGCCACGCGAGCAGCAGACCAGTTGGTCGGCGCGGGGGAGGGGGACAGCTCGTAGCCGGGGATGCCGGGCAGAACGCCGTCAGCGGGGCCGTCAGCGTAAATGGTCTCGTGCATCAGGGCGTACAGCGGGTTCGCCTGGAAGGTCACCTCGGCACCCATAGCGGTCAGGAACTGATCGGAGAGGTGGTCGTTACCCTCAGCGAAAGCGGTCTCCAGGAAGTAGTGCAGACCGCGCTCGCGCCAGCGGCCACCCAGGAAGTGACCAGCCATCTGGAAGCGGTGATCGGTCAGACGCTCACCGGTGGGCAGGTACTCCTTGTGGGTGCGCAGGTGCTCAGCAATGCGGGTTGCCAGCTCGGCGTCCTCGGGGAACCAGCTGTAGTACTCCTCAACACGTTCCTTCATGCGGTCGAAGGTGTGCTGGTAGACGTTGTCCACGGAGGTACGAATCGGTGCCAGACCCGCGGTGATGCGGCAGTCACGCAGCGACTGAGGTGCGAACGACAGGTAGGACAGGGTCAGGAAGCCACCGAAGGACTGACCAATGGTGGACCAGCGCTTGTCGGCACGGTCAGCCAGCAGCACCTCGCGGACAGCCTCCGCGTCAGCGATGATGGAGTCCGCACGGAACAGCTCAGTGTACTCAGCCTGAACCTGCGGGTCACCCACAGCGGTGATGTTGCGAGCAGACAGCGGGGAAGACATGCCGGTACCGCGCTGATCCAGAAGAACCACGCGGTGAGTCTTCGCCAGCTCAGCAATCCAGCCGCCAATGGAGCCGGTCTTCGGCGAACCGAAACCGGGGCCACCCTGCAGGTACACAATGTAAGGACGCTTATCAGCCGAAACGGTCAGAGTCTCGTTGGTGCTCACAACCTCGCGGGCGAACACGGTGATGGTCTGGTCCGCGAAACGGGAGGAGAGAGCGGCATCCTTGCCCTTGGAGAAAATCAGACCGTGGGTCAGGGGAACCTGGAACCAGTGGTCGGTAATCTCGTAGCCGTCGTGCTTGACGACCGAACCCTTGCGGTACTCAACCTTGGGAAGCGAAGAAACGGTCAACGGTGAACCTTCTTTCATTCAAATAGATAGATACTCTGTATTCTAGCCCACTACGGGCAACATCGTGGCGGAGACTTAGATGGAGTCTCAAACAGAGCTTTGGACGGAGCCTTAGAACTCGCCCACGCTCAGGATCTTCAGCACCGGGTACCCGGCCTCATCGGAGGCCGCCAGATCAACCTCGGCACGAATACCGAAGTCAAAGTTATCTTCGGGGTCGGCGAAACTCTGCTGAACCTTCCACACGCCCGGATGCGCGGCGGTGTCCTCATCCATGCTAACCAGGCGAGGCGAGCGCGCGTCGGCGTCCGTGTAGATGTCGTCGTAGGTGTCGAAGTAGTCGTCCATGGCGTCCGCCCAGCGGTCGGCATCCCAGCCGCACCATTCGTCCAGGGCGCCCAGGGCGCGGTCACGCTCCTCAGCGAAGAGCTCCACACGGCGGAAGAGGGCGTTGCGCACCATCACGCGGAAGGCGCGCAGGTTCTTCGTCACGGCGGGAGGCTCTTCCTCCTCAATGGAGGCGTGCTCGGCCACAATAGTCGCGGTGTCTTCGCCGGCAGCCAGCTTCTCCCACTCGTCCACCAGGGAGGAGTCGGTCTGGCGCACGAGCTCGCCGAGCCACTCGATGATGTCGTCGAGCTCGTCGGTCACGGCAGAATCGGGGATGGTGTGGCGCAGCGCCTTGTACGCGTCAGAGAGGTAACGCAGAAGTACACCCTCGGCGCGTTCCAGCGAATAGTACTGCACGAAGTCGTTGAAGCCCATCGCGCGTTCGTACATGTCACGCACAATCGACTTGGGGCGCGGCTCAAAACGTGCAACCCACGGTGCGGACTGCTTGTAGGTCGTGTACGCCTGCTCAATGAGCTCCGCCAGAGGCTGCGGGTAGGTGACCTTGTCCAGCTCGTTCATGCGTTCGGTGTAGTCCACACCGTCCGCCTTGAGCTGTGCCGACAGCTCGTTCTTCGCCTTGCGTTCCTGTGCGTACAGCACCTGGTTCGGCGATTCCAGGGTCGCCTCAATGAGGGAGAGCGCGTCCAGCGCGTAGCTGGGGGATTCGGGGTCGAGCAGTTCCAGCGCGGCGACCGCAAAAGCGGACAGCGGCTGGTTCAGGGCAAAGTTATCCTGCAGGTCCTCGGTCAGGCGCAGGTAGGAGCCGTGCTCGTCCGGGGTGTTGGTTCGCTCAATCACGCCGCCGGTCAGCAGCTCCTTGTAGATGCCGATTGCCTTGCGTAGCAGCTCGCGGCGGCGCGCGGGGCTCTCGTGGTTCTCCTGAATGATGCGGTACGCGGCAATGACCGGGTTCTCCGGGCGGTGCATCAGGTTCAGCAGCATCGAGTGGGTGATGTCGAAGGAGGAGGTCAGCGGCTCCGGGGCGGCTTCTACCAGCTGCTCGAAGGTCTTCTCAGACCAGCCAACGAAGCCTTCCGGCGCCTTCTTACGCTTGGAGGACAGCGACTGGTTAATGCGCTTGGTGTCGTCACCGAACTTTGCCTGCGCCTTAGCCAGCAGGCGGGCGTTCTCAATATCGTGCTCGGGTGCCTGAACCACCACGGTGCCGGCGGTATCAAAACCGGCGCGGCCGGCGCGTCCAGCAATCTGGTGGAACTCGCGGGCACGCAGACGGCGGCTACGGGCACCATCAAACTTCGACAGCGCCGTAATCAGCACGGTACGGATCGGCACGTTAATACCCACACCCAGGGTGTCGGTACCGCAAATCACCTTGAGCAGACCCTCCTGAGCCAGCTGCTCCACGAGGCGGCGGTACTTGGGCAGCATACCCGCGTGGTGAATACCGATACCGGCACGCACCAGCTTATTCAGCGCCTTACCGAAGCCCGGACCGAAACGGAACTTTGCAATCAGCTCCGCGATGCGTTCCTTATCTTCCTTCGAGGCAATAGCCACCGACAGCAGCGCATTCGCCTGCTCCAGCGCCGCCTTCTGCGAGAAGTGCACAATGTAGACCGGAGTCTGCTTGGTCTGCACGAGCTCCTGCACCGTCTCCTGAACCGGGGTGGTGGAGTAGTAGAAATGCAGCGGAATAGGACGTTCAGAATGCGCCACCAGGTCACTCTCACGGCCGGTCAGCGCCGTCATCTCCTCCTGGAAGCGAGTCGTATCGCCCAGGGTTGCGCTCATCAGCAGGAACTGCGCCTGCGGAAGCTCCAGCAGGGGAAGCTGCCACGCCCAGCCGCGCTGCGGGTCAGAGTAGAAATGGAACTCGTCCATAATGACCTGGCAGAGGTCCGCATCCTTACCCTCGCGCAGGGCAATATTGGCGAGAATCTCTGCGGTGCAACAGATAATGGGCGCCTCCGTATTAATGGCGGAGTCGCCGGTAATCATGCCCACGTTCTCGGCACCAAAAATATCGATCAGGTCAAAGAACTTCTCAGACACCAGCGCCTTAATGGGGGCGGTGTAGTAGGAACGCTGACCGGTCGCCAGGCCCGTAAAATGCGCGGCAACAGCCACAGTGGACTTACCCGAACCGGTCGGGGTTGCCAGCACCACGTTATGCCCGGCGGCAATGCTCAGAACAGCCTCGTCCTGCGCGGGGTACAGGGTCATGCCGCGGGTCGAAATCCACTCGGTGAACGCCTCATAGATTTCTTCGGCGGTGAGGGGGTTGCCCTTAAAATCGCGTCGATTGTAGTCGCCGGGGTTCTCACCCAGCGAGGGAGAAAGAAAATTCAAAATACTCATGAGAATTCCAGTCTATCGGGAATAGGGCGGGCGCGGGGGCGTTATCGTTACGAGGGAACAACTCGGCGGGGGGGGGGCGCGAAGGCGCGTGCTCTAATGCGGGAAACCACAAAGTTCAGGTAGGGTAGAACAAAGCGCTTTAGGTGCAGGCTAGGTGCAGCGATGCACAACCCAGCACTCAGAAAGTCTGCGTTCAGAAGGTTGAACGCACAGGGCTCCATGCCGTAGGGCGCCAGGCTGTAGGGCTACACCCCGTCGGGTTCTATGCCGCAGGACGCCAGACCGCATCAATGACCGCGTAGGTTCAAGTCCGCCGATTGATGCCGGCTTATATTGCGCGGTTGATACACGCCCCAGATACGTTGCACAAAATGACGACACGCCCCACTAATGCACTCATAGTGTTGCGTGCCACATTGATAAAGGAATAGGGTAAGAGAAAGGAGAGACGTTGAATGACTGAATACAACGCTGACAAGGCACAAGAAAACGCTGCGCGTGAAGAAGCTACGCATGAAGAATCCATGCATAACAAAACCACGCAGGAAAAAGCCGCACAGAAAAAAGCTGCACCGGAAATAACCGGCAGCGAACTGCGCAAGGCTGAAGAAGAAGCCCTCAAGAAGCGCCTCGCCCTGCGAGTCACCGCGCCCGGACACAAATACCCCTGGCACCGCTGGGCAATCCCCATCGCGGGTGAAACCACCGCAGGCATCGGCGCAATCCTGATCCCCGTCATGGTGGGTCAATTCATCAACCAGCACATCGCTGGCAAAGCCCACGACGCCTGGCCCATGTTCTGGGTCGTCGTCGCCGCTATCACCTTCATCGTGATTAACGAGTTCTTCGGCTGGGGTACCTCCATGACCCTCAGTGCGGAACTCGGCCGCGACTGGCGCATCTACATCAACCGACTCATGGGTAAAACCCGCGCCGGCGTAGACTCCGGCGAAGCGGTCACTGTCATGAACAAAGACGTACGCCGCATCACGGACGTCTACTTCTCACTGCCGCTATTCGTTGACGCCATGATCATCGCGATTCTCGGTGCCGTGCAGCTCTGGCTGATTAACCCCGTCACCGCGGTTGTGACCCTCGTCGGCACGCTCATTGTGGTCGGCGTGATTGCCTGGTACTCGTCCTTCCTCGAATCGAAGATTGGCGAATACCGCGAAAAGGACGGTGAAGCCTCCTCACGCGCCTCCGACATCGCCACCGGTCTGCGCACCATCGCCGGCCTCGGCGCGGAAAAACAGATGCGTGAACGCTACCACCGAGCCACCGACGAAGTTTTCGACAGCTACATGCGCTACGAAAAGACGCACCGCTGGATGTACCTCATCCGTGCGCTGCTCGGCGGTGTCGTGACCCTGCTCGGCCTCGGCTTCGCCCTCACCGGCCACGTCGAAAACGGCCGCTGGGTATCCGACACGCCCGCCGCGTCCCTGGTGACCGTCGCCTCCATTATCGCGATGATGGGTGGCCCCATCTGGATTACTCAGAACTTCCTCACCTCATGGCGATACGCCAAGATTGCGCTCGCCAAGGTCGCCCGACTCGAAGGTCACGCGGGCGTACGCCAGGGCGTGCTGAAGAGCCCGCGCACCGACGAAGAAATGGCGCAGCTGGCACGCGCCGAACAGGCAGTTGAGGCGAGCACCCTTGAGGTGCCCGTACCCGTCGCCCCCGCCGGTGCCAGCAACCCGCGCATCGTGTACGTCAACCCGCGCGACTACAACCTCACCGCGCAGGACTACGCCGAGGCACTCGCCCGCACCCTGCGACGTGGGGGAGAGGACCTCAAGGACGCCTCCGGCCGCCGCGTGCTACTGAGCGAACCGAACCCCATGATTTTCGCGGGAACCCTGCAGGAGCACCTGCGCCTGGGCACCGTGCCGAACCCCGACGAGGAGCTGGCACAGGCAAAGGACCAAGAGCTGCTGAAGATTACCGACTCCCGCGAAATCGCCTACCGTCTGGGCGGACGCAACCCCGAAGACTACTTCGCCGCCCGCATCACCAGCGAAGGTGCGAACCTCTCCGGTGGTCAGCGTCAGCGTCTGGCACTCGCCCGCGCGCTCGCGCAGGATGCGCAGGTGCTCATCCTGACCGAGCCGCTGAACTCCGTGGACGAACCCAGCCAGCGCTACATCTACGACGCGATGGAAACCCAGATCGGTAGCGACCGCCTGCCCGTCGGCTACCCCGGCCTGCTGCAGGATTTGGAGCAGGTCTACGTTGTCTCCACGACCGCGGAGACGACCCGCCGCATGGAACGCGACGGCTACCCGGCCGCCGACTCGGGAACTCCCTCAACTACTCAGAATCAGGAGGTGAATTAGCATGGCAAAGCAGCTCCCCATCGAAACCCCCGCCTACGTGGCACGCCGCATGTGGAACTACCTCGCGGCGCATAAGGGACGAGCCCTCTACACATTCGTCATCTACATGGTCAGCACCCTCATGGGTGCGGTGGTGCCCCTGCAGATTGGTGCCACCGTGGACGACGTGGTGGCGGGCAAGTTCTCCAGCTACCCGTGGCAGCCGATTCTGATTATCCTGGCGGCGTTCATTGTGCAGGCGATAACCCTCATGGTCTCCTCGTACAGTGCGGCGCGACTGGGTGCGCTCGTCACCCGTGACGCCAACCAGGACACCCTCGACGGCACCCTCGACCTGGATGCACGCACCGTGGAAGAAGCCGGTAGCGGCGACCTGCTGACCCGTGTGACCGACGACCTCTCCTCGGCTGCCAAGTCCGTCAGCGAGGACCTGCTTGGCGCAATTTACGTGCTGCTGTACTTCCTGATTTCCACGATCTCCCTGGCGTTTGTGAGCCCGGCAATGGGTCTGATTATGCTGCCCATGATTGCCGGTCTTGCCCTCATCATGTCGAAGATGCTGCCGCTCATGGCGGCACGCAACCAGACCGCCCAGGAGCGCGTGAGTGACCTCAACAGCGTGCTGACCGAGAACATTCGCGGCACCTCCACAATCCGTGAGCTGGGCGTTCACACCGCCCGTGAAGACGCCTTCGCCGGTGAGAACAAGCGCCAGTTCGCCGCACAGCTGGGCATGGTGCGCATCCGCCAGCTGTACTTCACCGTGGACGCTATCAACGCCTGGATCCCCACGGTTCTGTGCATGCTCTGGGGCGCCGCCTGCGTCGCTCTCGGCTGGGCAAGCTGGGGTGCCGTGGCGACCGCCTCGGTCATGGTTTTCAGCCTGCGAACCCTCGCCGACATGCTGAACCACCACGTCAGCAGCCTGCGCATCATGCTCGTGAACATGGGCCGTGTGTTCGGTGTGGTGTCCCTGGCGAAGAAGCAGCGTGAGGCGCGTGCACAACACCGCGCCGAAGCCTTCGCCGCCGTGTCTGATGAAGCCGTGAAGAACCCGGAGTACGCCATTGACTGCACCGACATCTCCTACGGCTACTCGCCGGACGCCCTCGTTTTAGAAGGCATCAACCTGAAGATTCGCCGCGGTGAAGCGCTCGCCCTGGTGGGCCGTTCCGGCTCGGGTAAGACCACCCTGGCACGTCTGATTGGTGGTTCGCTGACCGCCCTGGACGGCACCATTAACGTGATGGGTCGCCCGGTGGGTCACGGCGACTTCCCGACCGATGCCGCCGCCGACGGCCGCCCGCGTCTGCTGGTCTGCACCCAGGAAGCACACGTCTTCTTCGGCACCCTCGCCGATAACTTTACGGTGGTCGTGCCGGATGCAACCGTCGAGCAGATGGGCGAGGCACTGGACGCTGTCGGTGCCCGCTGGTGGCGCGACCTGCCGCAGGGCATGGATACCGTCGTCAGCGGCGCAGATTCGCCTCTGACCCGCGACCAGATTCAGCAGCTGGCACTGGCACGTATTGTGCTGGCTGACCCGCACGCCGTGATTCTGGACGAGTCCACCACCCAGCTGGAACTCGCGGACGCCACCGAGTCTCTGCGTGCCGTGCTGGCGAACCGTGCGGTGCTGATCATTTCGCACGATGCGCGTATCGCCTCCCTGGCTAACCGCGCGGTCCTGCTGCACGAGGGTAGGATCATTGCGGAGGGCTCGCCGGCAGAGATTTTCGCCCTGACCTAAGCCCTCTAGCCTAAGCCCGGTGGATAGGATATGCCCGGCTGATAGTGCCCGGCTGATAGTGCCCGGTACCGTCTAAAGCGGTGCCGGGCACTGCTTGTTTAACGGGCGAGTTCTGGGTGGGATGTACGCTGAAACCTGCGCTGGAAAACCCGGGTCGGAGTGGGGTGCAGCAACGCAATGCTCAAACGAAAATTTCGGAGAGATTCGCTGGGCACCCGCAAAACTTTCAGCTCCTGAGAATCGTTGTGATAACCTGGCAGAGCGATATGGGGTGCCTTGAGACGCCCGCGACCCGCCAACCCGCCCAACACGCACCCAATGAAGGGTATACGGGGCATACGGCACAGCGGGCGCACGAAACGGCGTCTGAACACTCAAGGCTGAGAGAATCACCCATTGAACCTGCTCTAGTTCGAACTAGCGAAGGGATTATCGATCATGGCAGAGCAGCCTACCGCGCCCGCGTGCGCACCCACCACCCCCTCAACCCTCTCCAACCCTGTACCCGGCGCGAGCGCCTCCGGAATTCCCGGGGCACCTGGGACCTCTAGGGTGCCGAGGGTTCTGTCCATTGCGGGAACCGACCCCTCCGGCGGTGCGGGTATTCAGGCGGACCTCAAGTCCATTACCGCATCCGGCGGCTACGGCATGTGCGTGACCACCTCACTGGTCGCCCAAAACACCTGCGGAGTGCGCGAAGTATTCCCCCCGCCCCTGGAATTTTTGACCGCGCAGCTTGCCGCCGTTTTTGATGACGTCACGGTTGACGCCGTAAAAATCGGCATGCTCGGCGATGCGGACACGATCCGTACCGTCCGCACCTGGCTGAGCGAGCACCCCGTGCCCGTGGTTGTGCTCGACCCGGTCATGATTGCTTCTAGCGGTGACCGCCTGCTGCAGGCGGAAGCGGAGCAGGCGCTGCGCGACCTCGTGCCGCTTGTGGATGTGATTACCCCGAACATTCCGGAGCTTGCCGTGCTCTGCCAGAAGGAGCCAGCCCAGACCTTTGACGAGGCGCATGAGCAGGCGGCGAACCTTGCGGCGGCAACCGGAACCACCGTGATTGTGAAGGGCGGCCACCTGTGCGGTCAGGACGCCGGTAACACCGCGGTCTTCCCGGATGGCACCTGCGCGCACGTGCGCACCCCGCGCCTGGAGAGCCGCAATACGCACGGCACCGGATGCTCCCTGTCCTCCTCGCTGGCAACCCGCCTGGGCGTGGAACTGCTTCAGCACACCGAGGCTGCAGGATCTTCTGAGGGCGAGAAGAATACTCTGACCAGCGAAGACACTCACCGCGCCCTGCAGTGGAGCACCCGCTGGCTCCACGAATCCATCGCCGCAGGTGCCGCGTTGCAGGTCGGCTCCGGTGAGGGCCACGGCCCGGTAGACCACGCCGCTCGTGCCCGCCGCCTGGAGGCTGCCGCCTCCGCGTACCCGTGGCATCACCTGCTCGCCACCACCGACTCTGAGGGCAATACTCTGGACGGCACCAGCCCGGAGCGTCTGCTACCGGTCAGCCCCGTGCCCGCCGGTGAAGCCGTCGTAAAGCCCGCCGGACCCTGGACCGCCGCCCTCTGGGCTGCCGGTGGCGAAACCTGGCACCAGATTCTGGACTTGCCCTTCGTGCGTGCCCTCGGTGACGGCACCCTCGACGAGGACCTGTTCGCCTTCTACCTGGACCAGGACGCCCTCTACCTGCGCGACTATTCGCGTGCGCTTGCGACTCTCTCGGCGCGTGCCGATACCGCTGAGGCGCAGGTACACTGGGCGGCCGGTGCGCACGAGGCGATTGCCGCCGAATCGCAGCTGCACGAGGGCTGGTTGGCGAACCGTGCGCGTCTGGGTGGTCCCTCGCCGATTACGATGGGGTACACGAATTTCCTGCGTGCCTCCGCCGCCGGTGATGATTACGTGGTCGGTGCCGCGGCGGTCCTGCCCTGCTACTGGCTGTACGAAGAGGTGGGCGCTGTGCTCTCCTCGCAGAATCACGCGGACCACCCGTACGCGGAGTGGCTGAGCATGTACGGTGGCGAAGAGTTTGCCGCGGATGTGGCGCGTAGCCTCGCGGAGGTGGAGCGTGCGTTTGAGGCGGCTTCACCGGCTCAGCGTGTGCGTGCGGCGCAGGCGTACCTGTCGGCGTGCGTGTACGAGCGTGAGTTCTTTGATCAGGCTCACCGAGCATTGCGTTAGTTTGCTGGGCGCTGCGCTAGCTGGCGGGCGCTACGCTAGGGGTTGCGCTGTAGCCAGCTCGCAGGTGCTTTAGGTACCGGTGCTTTAGGTGCCGATTCTGGGCTGAATACCGCCCCGGCATGGTGTGAGATGGGTGATTGATGCTTCACTCAGACTGCCGCCGGTTCGGGGTGTGTGCCGGTTATGCTTAAGGCGTCGGTGAAAACCGTTTGCGGTAGGATTCCGGCCCTCACCCAACTGGCTGATGTACCTGCCGCGCCCGCACCTCTACGGTGTGTAGCCGACCTAGGAAAGTTTGGCCCGTCGCAACCACCTCATCCAACCCCCGCGGCGGGCCAAACGCCTTCCTTCCCGGGTTTTCCTCCCGGGTTTTATTCCCGGGGCTCCGTTTGAAAGCATTCGGTTTGAAAGCGTTTCGCGTATAAATCCCGCATAGAAATATCCCGTGCAGATACTCTCATCTGCACGGGATATTTCTATATTTCTCACCGCTGCGAATTAGCCGCCGCGGCTGGTACTTCAAGCTAGTACATCAGGTGGGGGAGTAGCCTACTTGCTTTCGCCCTTGAGTGCGCCCATAAGGGGGCCAATTACGTCCATGGGCAGCGGGAAGACCACGGTCGAGTTCTGGTCGGCACCCAGCTCCAGCAGGGTCTGCAGGTAACGCAGCTGCAGGGAGGCGGGGGACTGGCTCAGAATGTCGGATGCTTCCTTCAGCTCGCTCGAAGCCTCCAGCTCACCGCGTGCCGAAATGATCTTTGCGCGGCGCTCACGCTCAGCCTCAGCCTCACGAGCCATGGCGCGCTGCATAGCCTCGGGAATCTCAACGTCCTTAATTTCGACGAGCTCCACCTGAATACCCCACGGCTCGGTGCGCGAACCAATGATGGAACGCAGGTCCTCGTTCAGGTCCTCGCGGTGTGCGAGCAGGGTGTCCAGGTCAACGCGACCGAGCAGGGAACGCAGGGTGGTCTGCGCAATCTGGCTGGTGGCAATCGGGTAGTTCTCAACCTCAAGCACAGCGTTCTTGGCGTTGGTCACGCGGAAGAGGACCACGGCGTTCACGCGGGCGGGAACGTTGTCCTTGGTGATGACTTCCTGCGGGGGAATGGTCAGGGTGATGACACGCATATCAACGCGCTGCAGGGAGTCAACAAGGGGGAAGACGACGTTCAGGCCGGGCTTCAGCTCCGAACGCAGGTGACCGAAGCGGAAGGAGATGCCACGCTCGTATTCGGGGATGACGCGGAACATACGAATCAGAATAAAAAGAACAATGACGGCAACTGGGATGAGGATAGTTGCCAAAGTGACGGGATCCATGGTTTTCCTTCACAAGTATTGGGGGAGGACGGTATGTGTGCCCACCTGCCCGCGCCTCATACGGTGCAGGTAGTAGGGGTGTGTAGTAGGGGTTGCCCGGTACCGGGCTGTGTGTGGGAGTTTAGGGAGGGGAATTTTCCGTTCCGGTGGCATGCGGTGGTCGGCGCCTCGGCGGTACCCCGCATGGAAAACTCAAAAGAGAAATCCACACGGGGTAGCCGCCGAAGCTAACAGACGGGACCAGCCAGCCGGTCAGCCGCCGGAACGGAAAAACCTATGCAGCGCTATTTCTTCGCCATTTCCTCCGCGGCCTCAACCTCAGCCAGGTTCTGCTCCTGCAAGACCTCGTTCGTGGTCTTGTGCAGTCGCTTAACCGAGGTGCCGGTACCGCTCCATGCGGGGCGGTCCGGGTCGAGGGCAGAGGTACGAACCGGCAGGGTTGCATCCGCAATCATCTGCTTGCGTGCCTGATCGGTACGGCGCTTACGCTCATTCGAAACGCCACCCCACTTCGCCGCGAAACGATCCATCTTCACGTTCACCGACTCATCAGCGGTGGATGCGTGAATATGCTTCGGATCGTTCTCGAAGTTCGCGGGGGAACGCATGAGCTTCACAGCCAGCGGGTAGGTCAGCGACAGGCAGACCACCGCGGCGGCACCCTCCACCAGAAGCTCCAGCGGGGAGTGCCAGACGATGGCGGCACCAATCAGGGTGACCACACCCAGCAGCGATACGGCAACCGCCAGCCCGCGGTGGAAACGACCCGACTCGGAGTAGGGCCATTCGTCCACTTCACGGGTAAGCTCGCGGCCGTTCGCCGAGACGGTGCAGCTGTCCTTAATCGGGCAGGTGTTGCACACGCTGGGCTTGGCGCGGTAACGCATCACTCGGTTATCCGAGTCGAATGCGGTCGCCCACAGCCACTGGTCTTCGGGGCAGAGCCACGCGTCGCTCTCTTGGTGGTAGGTGAACCCGAAGGTTCGCGCCGCCACCATGCGCTGGCTGGTGCGCTTGGCGAGAATATCGAAGCCCCAACCCACGGCGACCAGGCCGAGCGCGTACACGCAGGCCAGCCACACGAGGAAAGAAACTCCAGCAATCTGCTCAGGCATGGTTAGCCTCGACGATCGCTACGGTAGGGGCTGGTCTGCTCGGGCAGCTCCTCGGCAGCCTTAGCGCCGGCGAACTCTGCGATGCGAGCGTCCTCAACCACCTCGTACAGCGGAGGTTCGGGCAGCTCCAGGACGGTTTCCTTAGCGTTCTTGGAGAAGATCTCCTTGATACCCAGCAGCGCCAGCTTGATCAGCGGGATGATGCCGACCAGGAAGATCACGTCACCGGGCATACGCATCCAACCCATCACGGCGGAAGCACCGTCGTGAATGAACGCGAAGGAACGAGCCTCGTAGTAGCCCTCACCCACGGACTTGTACAGCTGAGCAATACCCAGCGGCAGCAGCGAGATGAAGGACATCCACAGCAGACCAATGTTCAGAGTCCAGAAGGAGAACTTCAGACCCTTCTCAGGCCACTTGTTCTCCGGGAGCAGGTAGCGCAGACCAAACACCGCGAACGCGATCGCGAGCATACCGTACACACCCATCATGGAGGCGTGTGCGTGGTTTGCGGTCAGCGCGGTACCAATCTCGAAGTAGGACACGATCGGCAGGTTAATCAGGAAGCCGAACACACCAGCGCCGAGGAAGTTCCAGAAGCCCACAGCAATCAGGAACATGACAGCCCAACGGTGCGGGAAAGGCTTGGTGCGGTTGGAGTACTGGCGAGCACCCAGCTGCATGAAGCCCCACGCCTCAACGGTCAGGAAGGTCAGCGGAATAACCTCAGCAGCCGAGAAGAACGCACCGAATGCCATCTGCTCGGAGGGGGTACCGACGAAGTAGGTGTGGTGCAGAGTACCGATCACACCACCGACGGAGTAGAGCACAGCGTCCATCATGATGATGGAGATCGCGATGCGCTCGCGAACCACGCCGAGCAGCACGAAGATGTACGCCACCATGACGGTGGTGAACAGTTCGAGGAAGTCCTCCACCCAGAGGTGAACCACCCAGAATCGCCAGAACTCGGCGACGGTCACGTGAGTACGCTGACCTGCGAGCAGGCCGACCGCGTAGAACATGGGGATGGCGAGGCCGGAGAAGAGGAACAGCCACGGCAGGGAGGTCTTCTTCGAGCCCTTCAGACGAGCGGAGAGGGTACGCCAGACGATGACGATCCAGATGAACATACCTGCGGTGAGCAGAATCTGGAAGAATCGCGGCAGGTCCAGGAACTCCCACTGCTGCGAGAAGAAGCCGGTGAGTTCCTTGGGGATGAGGCCCTTCTGAGAGAACCATTCGTTCAGCAGCGAGCCGAGGACCACGAAGACCACGGCGCCGATGAGAACGTAGGTGAGCAGACCCTGCTTCTTGGGTTCGCGGCGGGTAATCAGCGGGGCGATGAAGATACCGCCCGCCAGGAACGCGCCTGCGGTCCAGAAGAGGGAGAGCTGAAGGTGCCAGGTTCGGGATACCGTGTAGGGCAACAGCTGGCCCATGTCGATACCGAAGAATCCGGTGAGTTCTTCACGGTAGTGCTCGGTGAGTGCACCCACCAGAGCCTGCAGCAGGAACAGCACCAGAATCGTTGCGAAGAGCAGGCAGGCTGCCTTCTGCGAGGGGGTCAGGCGAACTTCGTCGGGCTGACGGAAGTCGAGGACGGGGGCCTCTTCCGCGTGCCAGCCGATAGCGCGGGACCAGCGGCCGTAGATGGCGAACATCAGACCGGTACCACCAATGAGGGCAATCAGGGAGAGTGCCGACCAGACCATCAGATCCGCGGTGGGCTTGTTGTCCACGTTGGGTTCGGAGGGCCAGTTGTTGGTGTAGGAGTAGGGCTGGTCGGGGCGGTCTGCCGCCGATGCCCATGCGGTCCAGCCGAAGAATGCGACGATGTCGTGCAGTTCTTCGTCGTTCTTAATGGCGTTGGGGAACAGGCCCTGCGAGGTGTCACCCTTCATCAGGGTTTCGCGGTAGTGCTTGAGCATGAGCTGGTAGCCCTTGGTCTGACCAGCGGACCAGGTGATGGTCTTGCTGTGCTCGTCGTACTTGTTCTCCTTGCGCCACTCGTTCTTGACGAGTTCGCGGGGGTCCTGCTTGCCCTGCTCACGGTACTCCTTGACGGCGGCATCGGTGGTCAGGCGCAGGTATTCTGCAGTGTAGTCGGGGCCGAGGTAGGCACCGTGACCGAGCACGGATCCGTACTGCTGCAGGCCGCGTCCCTGGAACAGTTCCTGACCGTGCAGGATCTGTTCTTGGGTTGCGATAGTTTTGCCGTCATTGCCGACAATTTTGTCGGGGAGCGGCATGGAGAGTGCGTAGGTGCGCATTGCAAGGACTGCCATGATGGTGAAGCCCAGGAGCATCACAAACGCAACAGCCTGTACCCAGCCTTTTCCGGCATAGGCACCGACCGTGTCTGAGCGGCGGGCAATCTTTGCTGCCTGCGCACGCGAGACGGGTTTTGTAGCCATAGTGTATGTCTCCAGTGTGCGTGGAATTTGTATGTGGAGTGGCTCCGACGCACATCCGCTGGAGGGGCGGCTCACTATGTTCAGGGTGAATCGTCCTTGAGGGAGGTGCGACAGCCCACCCTGCTCTCATTTTTGCATATTAAATGCGTATTTACGAAACTTTGCTGACGTAGCGTCATAATGTGACACGGCTATTTGGCGGGGAAATCAGTAATCATAAGGCGGAAAACCTGAAATATTACGTTGAGGTTGAATCCTTAGCTTCCGCGCTACTTCCCCGCCGGTAACAGAGGAGGAGGCGCCGGGGTGGAAGCTGCGCAGACTCCCTCAATCGGGGCTTTTACTCAGGCTCCTACTCGAGCTCCTGCCGGGGTTCTCGCAGGAACCTGGGCGGGAGGCGCATCCCAGCATGTGGAAGGGGAGCGCGGCACCCCTCACGTGCCTACACTCGGGTGTGGAATAATAAAACCCGACGCTACTAAACACAGTACAAATTTTTTGCGGCACAGGTTACCGCAGTACAGATTTTGTGCTCTTTGGCGGCGTATATTCAGAAGGGGTCACTCGCCCCGCATCCACGGCGGACCGCCGCCACAGCCCGCAATCTATCGGCACCTCAGGAGAGTTCACGTGCTTCTCTACAAATCCACCCAGAAAGCAGTCACCGGAATCCTGCGCACCGTCTTCCGCGCCCGCGTGACCGGACTCGAAAACTTCCCCGCCACCGGCCCGGTGATTGTCGCCTCCAACCACCTGTCCTTCCTGGACTCCATCATTATTTCTGCCATGATGCCGCGTCGCGTGGCGTTCCTCGCCAAGGCTGAGTACGTGAACACCCCCGGCCCGCGCGGCAAGATGATGAAGGCATTCTTCGAAGCCGTGGACATCATTCCCGTGAACCGCTCCGACCGTTCCGAATCGCTCAAGGCACTCGACATCGCCCTGGAGAAGCTGCAGGAGGGTAAGGTCTTCGGCATTTACCCCGAGGGCACCCGCTCCCGCGACGGCTACCTGTACCGCGGCAAGATTGGTGTGGCGTGGCTGGCGCACATGACCGGTGCGCCCGTGGTTCCGGTCGGTCTGATTGGTACCGACCGCCTGCAGAAGCCCGGTTCGAACATGATTTACCCGCGCCGCTTCACGATTCGTGTGGGCAAGCCGCTCTACTTTGAGAAGACCGGCGAGAAGATGACCGGCAAGCAGCGCCGCGTCACCACCGACGCGATCATGGACGAGATTGCTCAGCTGTCCGGTCAGGCGCGAAAGCACGAATACAACGTTTCGCCCTCAGCCGCACGTGACGCAGGCTAGGGCACTCGCCGCCTATACCGCGTAGACTTAAACCGCGCATTCACACACCGACCCCGCGCTTTGGGGGAGATGGGTGCAGGATGCGCGGTTTGTCGTATGCGTGAGCCTGGGATGTCCCCGGTAGCCCAGTAGAGCGAGGAGAAAGTACCCATGGCAGAGCCTTCCAGCTACCGCCCCGCCCCCGGCGAAATCCCCACCGACCCGGGCGTTTACCGTTTCCGCGATGCCGACGGCCGCGTCATCTACGTGGGCAAGGCGAAGAACCTGCGCAACCGCCTCAACAGCTATTTTGCGTCCCCGCAGACGCTGAGCCCGAAGACCTACGCGATGGTGCATACAGCGGCGAGCGTGGAGTGGACCGTGGTGGCGAGCGAGATGGAATCGCTGCAGCTTGAATACACCTGGATTAAGGAGTTTTCGCCGCGCTTCAACATTGCGTTCCGCGACGATAAGTCGTACCCGTACCTGGCGATTACCGTCAATGACGTGTACCCGCGCGCGATGGTCACTCGCGGCGAGCGCCGTAAGGGCGTGCGCTATTTTGGGCCGTACTCGCAGGCGTGGGCGATTCGTGAAACCCTGGATGCGCTACTGCGCGTTTTCCCGGTGCGTACCTGCACGAACGGCGTGTTCAACCGCGCGAAGAATAGTGGCCGGCCCTGCCTGCTCGGCTATATCGATAAGTGCGCGGCGCCGTGCGTGGGCAAGATTAGCGCCGAGGAGCATCGCGAGTTGGCGCGCGGGCTGACCCGGTTTATGGGTGGTGGCGCTGAGAAGCATATCGCCCAGTTGACCGCAGAAATGAAGGCCGCCGCCGCTGATATGGACTTTGAGCGCGCCGCGATTCTTCGTGACGATATTGCCGCGCTGACTAAGGCGTTTGAGCGTAACGCCGTGGTGCTCGGCGCGACCGTGGATGCTGACCTGTTCGCCTACGCTGAGGACGACCTGGAGGCGTCCGTTCAGGTGTTCTTCGTGCGCGGCGGCAGGATCCGCGGCCAGCGCGGCTGGATCGTGGAGAAGGTCAACGACAGCACCGACGCACAGCTCATCGAGCAGCTCATCGCGCAGGTGTACAGCGATATTGCGGCGAGCCTCGCCTCCCAGAAGGACGCCGAGAAGAGCCTGAACAGCTACGATATTCCGCGTTCCGTACTCGTGCCGGTGGAGCCCGAGAATAAGGAGCAGCTGGCCTCCTGGCTGGCGGAGGTGCGCGGCGGTCCCGTGGAAATTAGCGTCCCGCAGCGCGGCGACAAGGCAGAACTCATGAAGACGGTCGCCGAGAATGCGCGCCAGTCGCTGACCCTGCACAAGAGCCGCCGTGCCGGTGATTTGACCACCCGTAGCGCCTCCCTCGTGGAGCTGCAGGAGGCGCTGGAGCTGCCCGACCCGCTGCTGCGCATCGAGTGCTACGACATTTCGCATGTGCAGGGCACGAACGTGGTTGCCTCCATGGTCGTCTTTGAGGACGGCATGCCCGCGAAGAACGCCTACCGCACCTACAGCATTACCGGCGACGCCGCGCGTGACGATACCGCCAGTATGTACGACGTCATCACCCGCCGATTCAAGAGGCATCTGGCGCAGCAGGCGGAGCGCGAAGCAGCCCCCGTGCACTCCGGCGAGATTGACGCCTCCACACCCGAGCCTGCGAAGTTCGCCTACCCGCCGAACCTGGTGCTCGTGGACGGCGGCCCGCCTCAGGTGGCTGCCGCCTCCGCCGCGTTGAGCGACCTGGGCATTACGGATGTGTACGTTGCCGGCATCGCTAAGCGCCTGGAGGAACTGTGGCTACCGGACGACGACTACCCGGTCGTGCTACCGCGCACCTCGCAGGCGCTGTACCTGGTGCAGCGCATCCGCGATGAGGCGCACCGTTTCGCTATCACCTTCCACCGTTCCAAGCGCGGTAAGGCGATGGTCGCCTCCGCCCTGGATGAGGTACCCGGTCTGGGCGAGGTGAAGCGTTCCGCGCTGATTAAGCATTTCGGGTCGGTGGCTCAGATTAAGCAGGCGAGCGCTGAGGAGCTGACGGCGGTGCCGGGTATTGGCCCGGCGTTGGCTCAGAAGATTCTGGCGGCGCTGACCTAATCCTCTGGCTGGCGCTGGCCTAAGTGCCTGCTGGCGCTGAGTGAAGGCCCGCCCGGGGTGTGAATGCAACACCCCGCCTCGTAATAGCGCTTAACAAACGTGTCATAATTGAAGGAAACCGTCATCATTACGAGCGCGCTATCTTCGCGCGCCCTCAACCAGTAGAGTGGAAACCGTGAGTAATAACCATCTGCGCCTATTCACCAGCGAGTCGGTGACTGAAGGCCACCCCGATAAGATTTGTGACCAGATTTCTGACGCCATCCTTGACGGCATCATCGCCCAGGATCCCGCAGCGAACGTTGCTGTGGAGACCATGGTAACCACCGGTCAGGTGCATGTTGCTGGTGAGGTAACCACCTCCAGCTACGTCGAAATCCCCTCCATCGTGCGCGAGACCATTCTGGGTATCGGCTACGATTCCTCTACCCGCGGCTTCGACGGCGAGTTCTGCGGCGTGTCCGTATCCATTGGTGAGCAGTCCCCGGACATTAACGCCGGCGTGTACGAGTCCCTCGAGGTTCGTCAGGGCATTGCTGCTGACGAGTACGACCGCCAGGGTGCGGGCGACCAGGGCATCATGTTCGGTTACGCTTCGAACGAGACGAACGTGCTGATGCCCGCCCCGATTTGGCTGGCGCACCGCCTCTCTGAGCGTCTGACCAAGGTCCGTAAGGACGGCCTGCTGACCGAGCTGCGCCCCGACGGCAAGACTCAGGTGACCCTCGGCTACGATTCGAACAATGTGCCTGTCTCTGTGGACACCGTCGTTGTTTCGAGCCAGCACACCGCAAGCTACGACCTGGCTGACCTGCGTGCAGACATTGAGAAGCACGTTATCGCACCGGTTCTGGGCAGCGTCGAGCTGGATTCCTCCAACGCCAAGTTCATTGTGAACCCCGCTGGCCGCTTCGTTCAGGGTGGCCCCGTGGGTGACGCGGGCCTGACCGGCCGCAAGATCATTGTGGACACCTACGGCGGTTCGGCTCGTCACGGTGGTGGCGCGTTCTCCGGTAAGGACCCGTCGAAGGTGGACCGTTCCGCAGCGTACGCAATGCGTTGGGTTGCGAAGAACATTGTGGGTGCCGGTCTTGCCGACCGCGCCGAGGTTCAGGTTGCGTACGCTATCGGCCAGGCAGCGCCGGTCGGTCTGTACGTTGAAACCTTCGGCACCGAGAAGGTCGACCCGATTAAGATTGAGAAGGCTGTGCGTGAGGTCTTCGACCTGCGCCCGCTGGCAATCATTAACGAACTGGATCTGCGCCGCCCAATCTACAAGAAGACCGCAGCTCACGGCCACTTCGGTCGTACCGAGCCGGAATTCACCTGGGAGCGCCTGAACCGCGTGGATGCGCTGCGTTCGGCAGTGTCCTCCTCCTAATATCTGTCAGGGTAGAGGAGCGCGCTGATTCGGGTGACTCAGAGTAGTTCTGAATCGAACTCTTCGGCACCGTTGGGTGCTCAGCAGGAATCCCTGCAACAGCTTGACCTGTTGCAGGGATTTCCTGCTCTTCGTGATGCCCTGATTCCGGCTACCCCGGAGCCGGTGAATGTTGCCGCTGAGTTGGAGGCGAGCGGCGTGCCGAACCCTGTGGCGCGTGTGCGCGTGGATAGCACCCTGCCGCAGGTGGACCGCACGTTTGATTACCGCGTGCCCGCCGAGTTGAGTGAGGATGCGGTGCCCGGCGCCCGCGTGCGCGTGCTGTTCAACGGTCACGAGCTGACCGGTTACATTGAGGAGCGCGCCGCCACAACCGATTGGACGCGCACCTCGTTGCTGCCGCTCAAGTCGGTGCTGTCGCGTGTGCCGTCTGTCGCGCCCGAAATTTTTGCGCTTTCCGAGGCGCTTGCTGACCGTTACGCTTCGACGGTGGCGAATGTGCTGCGCCTGGCGGTGCCGCCGCGTATTGCCGCCCTGGATAAGAAGTACGCGCCTCTGCTGCCGGGGTACGAGTCGGCGTATTTGGGTGATTCTGCGTCTTCTGCCGCCTCCGTTGCCTCCACCCATGCCGACCCGTATGCCTGGCTTGCCACGCCCGGCGCGCCCGCGCCCTTCGTGCTGGACCCGCCGGTGCTGAACCCGGACGCGCCGGATGCCGCCTCCGTCTTCTCCGATTACGAGAACGGTGCGGAGTTCATTGAGGATGTTGCCGCCGGTGCCGCGACCCGCGCCGTGATGACGGTTCTTCCCGGCCACCTGGAGCACACGTGGGCGGATGTTGTGGCGACCGCACTCGCAACCGCCGCTGCGAGTGGTCGCGGCGCTATTGCGGTGGTTCCGACCGCTAAGAATCTGGATCTTCTGGAGGCGGCGCTCGCCGAGCGTCTGCCCGCTGACTCGTTTGTGCGTTTGAGTTCTGATTCGACTCCGCATACTCGCTATCACGGGTTTGTGAAGGCGCGTTTGGGGCGAGTTCCGGTGGTGATTGGTACCCGCGCGGCAGCTTACGCGCCGGTGGCGAATCTGGGCCTGGTGGTGTGCTGGGATGACGGCGATTCCTCGCTGGTGGAGCGGCGCGCCCCGTATTGTCATGCCCGCGATGTGTTGCTTCTGCGTGCTTCTGCTGAGAATACTGCGGCGCTGTTTGTCGGGTTCAGCATGAGTAGTGAGGCGGCGCGTCTGGTGCGTACCCGCTGGGCGTCTCATGTGCGTGCGCCGCGTGCGCTGGTGCGTGATTATTCGCCGCGTATTTTTTCGACGGGTTCGGAGTTTGAGCTGGCGCGTGACCCGTTGGCGGCGATGGCGCGTATTCCTCACCTGGCGTTTGAGCATGCTCGTCGGGCGTTGGCGCGTGGTCCGGTGCTGGTGCAGGTGGCGCGTAGCGGTTATATTCCGTCGTTTTCGTGTGAGCGTTGCCGCATGCCGGCGCGTTGTGGCGAGTGTAGCGGGCCCCTGTCGATGGCTTCGGGTTCGTCGGTTCCGTCGTGTTCGTGGTGCGGTCACCTGGCGCAGCAGTGGCGTTGTTCTGAATGCGGTTTTACGCATTGGCGTTATTCGGCGGCGGGTGCGACTCGTACTGCTGAGGAGCTGGGTCGTGCGTTCCCGAATGTGCCGGTGATTTCTTCGGCGGGTGACCATGTGCGGGCGTCGGTTGGCCCTGAACCTGCGTTGGTGGTGGCGACTCCGGGTGCTGAGCCGGTGGCTTTTGGCGGCTATGCGGCGGCGCTTTTGTTGGATGCCGATAAGATGCTTCGTTTTGATTCGTTGCGTGCCCCGGAGGCGGCGTTGCGTCGCTGGTTGAATGCGGCGGCGTTGGTTCGTCCGGCGGCTCTTGAGGGTACGGTGGTGACGACTGCTTCGCCGTCGCCGGTGGAGCAGGCGCTGGTGCGTTGGGATCCGGCGTGGTTTGCTCGCCAGGAGCTGGAGGAGCGCGCTCAGACGGGTCTGCCTCCGGCGGTTCGTACGGCTGCGGTGACCGGTGCGGAGGCGGATGTTCGCGCCTTCATGGAGGAGTTCTTGGGCTCTTCTGCGCTGGATGAGCGGGTGCGTGAGCAGTTGCGTATTGTGGGTCCGGTTCCTCTGGACCAGGGGTATTTTGCCTGGTCGGAGTCTCTTGAGGAGGATTCTGAGGAGGCGCCGGTTCAGGGCGATTGGCGTACCCTGATGTTCTTCTCGTACGGCATTGCTCGGCAGGTGACCCGTGAGTTGCGTGCTACGCGTGCAACGATTGCGGCGTTGAAGAAGAACGTGGGGGAGCGGCCGGTGCAGATTCGCTGTGACGGCCTGGACGTGCTGTAGTGTTCTGGTGAGGGGCCTTGTTCGTCCCCGAAAGAGATGCCGGGCAGCACCGATAATGCGTGCTGTGAGCGGGTTTGCGGGCGCGTTGTGCGCAGAGGCGAGGAGGTGAGAGGCATGTCTAAGGTGCCTCATCTGCTGAAGGGTAGCGCGCTGCCTGACGGTGAGCAGCGGCGGCTGGCTGAGTATGCTTCTGCGCATCCAAAGAGCGCCCTGCACCGAAAGGGTAAGCACCATGATGCGGCGGTGCTGCTGATTCACGGCATCGGCTACCAGAATCACGGCGAGACGCTCGCGTATTTTGGCAAGCCGGTGGCGCATAGTGTGCAGACTCTGCTGGCGCTGAACACGGGTGCGGATTCTGTAGCCCTTTCCTCTGGCGCCCCCTCCGAAGAGGACCCCGAGGCGGAGGCTTCTGCGCGGGTTCGTGTTGAGCTGATTCCTGACGGCGATACCCTCCCGCCTGCCGCTGAGGTGAACCCGCTGAGCCACCATAGCGAGCTGACGTATTCGTTGACGATTGAGCGCACGGAGTACCCCGCCGACCCGGTTGAGGAAAGCCCGGAGGTTGAGGAGAACCCCGTTCAGGAAGAAACCGCCTCGTCTTCTGCGGCTGAGGGGCAGAATCTTCTGGAACGGACTCTGGACTCTGCGCGTAAGTACCGCCTGCGCAAGTGGGCTGTATTGCGCCCCGCGTTTGATGTGAGCGTGCTTGGTCTTCCGGTGTTTGAGGATGCCCCAGCGGAGGAGCTGCCCGCGCCGGAGGGTACCGGTTTTGCTCTCTCTAGTTTTGAGCTGCCCAAGGTAGAACTGCCCAAGGTGGAACTTCCAAAGGTCGAACTACCCAAGGTTGACCTGTCTAAAGTGGAGCTCCCTAAGATTGATCTGCCCAAAATTGAGCTTCCCAAGGTAGAGCTCCCGAACATCGAACTACCCAATATTGAGCTTCCTAATCTTGAATTTCCGCGCCTGCCTCAGCCGAAGCCGCGCCCGGTGCGCACGGTCACTCGCCGTAGCCTCCTCTTTCAGGAGGGCTTCTGGCGACCCAGGCATTACCGCCCGTTGAAGGAACATTTGCCCTGGTTGGCGTCGGTTTTGCCGCTGTTTTTGATGTTCTGCTTCTACTATGAGCGCCCCGGCGTGACCTGGCGTGAACGCGCCGGGCACCTATTGCGTTCTACGGCGCGGTTCATGAACGTGGCGCTGTGGCTGGTGCTGGCGGCGATGACTGTGATGACCTTCCGTGATGCTTTTGTGGCGTCCTTGGGCACTCCGCAGGGTGCGTTTACGGGTCTTGCGGCGGTGCTCGGCCTGGGTATTGTGGGCTGGGTTTTGGCTCGTCGTGCCCGTGAGCTGTGGGTGCTGGTGAAGGCTATTCCTACGCAGTTGATTCAGACGGCGACCAGTCCGGAGTCGCGCGATTTGGAGCGTATTTATGCGCGTCTGGATCGTCAGCTGGACGATTTGAGTTCCCGTAGCGATGCGGTGGGTATTATCGCCCATTCGCAGGGCGGGTATTTGGGCTATGAGCTTCTGCGTCGTCGTGCGGCGGCGGGTAAGAAGCCGATTCGTTTCTTCTACGGCCTGGGTAGCGGCGTGGTCCCGATTAGCATTATCGCTAGTGACCGCAACGACATTCCGGGGCACCTGGATGCAGCCGGTCGTTACCGTAACCGCGCCATGCTGTTGTGGGTGAGTGTGGTCGCGGCGTTCTCTTGGCTGGTGGAGGTGTCCCTGCTGTTTGGCCCGTACCGTTCGCTGCTGCATCATGCGATGCTGGTGCCGCTGGCGTTGAGTGTGGTACCGGTTGCGGCGAGTATGTGGAGCACGACGCGGGGGCAGGCGCGTATTGCCCGCAAGAGCGCCGGGAAAAGCCGGGAAAACGCCTCCATGCAGAGTCCGGCTAATGTGCGCTTGGCGGATGCGCGCCTGGTCAACCCGTACGGCACGCGCGCCTACGCGCCGATGCTGCAGGAGCTTGATGTGGCTGACCGGTGCGAAATTTCCGCTCGTGGAGACAGTATTGGCAGGTCGAATATTACTCAGCCCGCCGGTGTGGATGTCAGCTTTGTGACCCTGCCGGGCCCGTCGGTGAATAGTCACATGCAGTATTTTGATGCGTGTTCGCCGGTGCCGTTGATGCTTTCGCACCGCCTGGTGCCGCATATGATGCCGGCGGGTGAGCAGGCGCAGAAGGCGGCGGCTTTCACCGATATTGGTATGGAACTGAACCGCGGTTTTGCGCGCGTGAAGAAGCTGATGCGCACCATGCATTACGGGCTGTATGCGGTGCTTCTGCTGATGCTGTCGGTGCTGCTGAATGTGGCGTCGCCGGTGAGCTTGTCCGCGTTGACAGGGCTTGATACCTCGCGCCTGCATTCGGAGGGCTTCGACCGTCTGGCGGCGGATGCTCAGCAGCTGCGTGAGCGGGCGGGTTCTTCGGATCTGCTGCTGTGGATTTTGGTCGGTATTTTTGTGGTGGAGGCGCTGCTGATGATGGTGCTTTCGCCGTGGACTCAGCGGCGTTTGCAGCGTGCCTTCATGATGCGCAAGGTGGACCGTACGGGTCAGCTGGGCGAGTTCAATCCTCTGCCGATGGTGACGGCTCTTCTGGGTCTTGATGGTGACGAGGACGATGACGAAGATGAAGCCGTGGCGAGCGCAGGGGAGAAGGGCGCGTCTCAAACTTATGCATCCCAGACCAGTACGGCACAGGCGAACGGGGTGTAGATTAGTCTCGCTCGGTGTGGCGCACATCCGCCATTTTATGCACCATGTGCATTTAGTGGTTGATAATAGCTCTAGGCGCCCCTAATTAGCGTAGTCGCCGTATTCACGGTAAAATATTCACCACTGCGGATACTATTTCGGCGCTTGTCGAGGTGGTGTTGGCGGTATCTATCACTCAACTTCGCGCATGCCTCACAACCGTGCGCACCAACGAAAGATGAATACTGGTGACTCAGACTATGATCACCCCCGCATACGAACCTGCATGCGGCGGGTCTGCTTCTGTACACAATTACGGCGTCATGCACCCGGACCCCGTGTTGCTTTCCGACATGACCAGCGCAGAACGAGGAGCTGTTTACCGCTACTTGGCGCGCTTCGCTGAGCTGGATGACGCAAAGATTTTCTACGCGTACGGTCACGCTTATGAGCTGGCTCGTAAGGATGCCGAGCGTGGCCTCTACGCAACTATGGCGTAGCCCGCATTATTAGCTTTTTAGAAATGCTGCTGCACTCTGTGTGAGTGCGGCAGCATTTCTGCTTTTCAGGTTGGCTTTCAGGCAGGTTTTAGCTTGGTTGGGAACTCGGGGGTATACGCCGCTGCGATGCCCCTGATTTCTTCCTGACAACCGGGGATGCGTCCACTATCGGGGCGTTCCCTGATGGTTCTTGAACATTGATTGGCTCTTGGGTAGTTTAGAGGTATCACGACCATTACTGCGAAGAGACTTCCTGTGATCTCCGTAGGTTCTTTTCGCGGTGTTACCTCCGGCAGTGCCTGCATTGTTGCGGCGCTCCACTCAGAAACGCCCCAAGGAAAGGTACTCACCGATGAGTTTCACCAATATTGCCTATGATTACGAGCCGGAATTTGGCGATTCGGCACCGGGCCGTGACAACGGCATTACTCACCCGGATCCTGTGCTACTGTCCTCGATGACGAAGGCCCAGCGTGGCGCGGTGTGCCGTTACCTGGCTCGTTTTGCTGAGCTGGATGACGCGAAGATTTTCTACGCGTACGGTCACGCGGATGAGCTGGCTGCGAAGGAAGCAGCCCGCGGAGCTTACGTATAAGGATTTTTGCTTCGGTGTGATGCGGTGAGGCTGCACCTTCCGGATGCGCCCTCAGGGTGCCCGAGCTCTGCGAGGGCGGGTTCCCTGCGTCGGCGCGGAGGAAGTGTGTAGCGAACCGCCGCTGTGCATCGTTGTGGCAAGCCGCCCTTGTACGCTCTTACTGCATGCCGCATACGCCTACCGGAAACCACAAACTAAATACGAGAATGCCGCCGCACCCTCCCGAGCTTCGGGGGAGTGCGGCGGCATTTCTGTATCTTATCTAGCAGCTCGTCGTATAAGCCGCGCAGGTCCTAGAGCCCGCGCACGACCTCCAGCAGCTTGAGTGCCGAGTCGCGCCAGGAGTAGCGGCGCACATCCGACAGGCCGTCAATAATCACGCGTTCGCGAACGGCGGTGTCCTCCAGGGAACGGATCGCCTTGACCCAGTCGGCGACGTTCGCCTCCGGGGCGCCGTCAACCGGCGCGAACACGGCGTGCGGGGCAATCTCACGGAAAATCGGGATGTCACTAATCACCGCGGGGCAGCCGGCAGCCTGCGCCTCAACCACGGGCAGGCCGTAACCCTCCTCGCGGGAGGCAGTCACCAGGGCGTGCGCCTGGCGGAGCAACTGCTGGTACTCCTCATCGCTCACGCCGTTGTGCACCTCCACGTTCTCACCGATGAGGCGTTCGTCAGTGAGCTGCACCAGACGCTGCGGCGGCATCTTCGACAGCAGGTGCAGGCGGTAATCCGGCAGGGAACGCATCGCCAGTAGCAGGGTTTCTACGTTCTTGTACGGCATGAACGAACCCATGTACACCAGGTGCTTGACGGGCTGCTCTTCGCGGGTGGTGGCGCGTTCCAGCGCGGTCTGGCGGGAGACCACACTGCCGGGCTGCGGGGCGTTGGGCACCACGAACAGCGGCTTGGTGGTCAGCTCGTGTTCACGAATCAGCGAGGCGGTCGACTCAGAAACCGTCACGACCGCGTCGCCGTGATTGAGCAGAAAGCGCTGCGGGGTGTAGGTCTTGTGGAAGAGTCGCCAGCCCACGCGCACCGGTGCGGGCAGGAACCCGGGCGGGGTCGGGTGCGAGTAGTAGATCAGGTCGTGCAGGGTGAGGATCAGCTTGAATTTGCGTCCGGTGGAGCCGATGGTCTGCATGGGGGAGAACACCACGTCCGGCGCATACTTGTTCAGCTGCAGCGAGGCGGTCGGTTCGAGCGGGCCGGTGGGCGAGCAGATCTTCACGTGCGGCAGATCCGGTAGCATGTCCAGCTGACGTTCGTCGCTAATAATCATGGTGAGGTCGAGGTCGGCGGCGGCTTCGTCACCGGTGTCGATGAGGGTTTTGAGCGCGCCCAGCAGGGACGCGGTGTAGCGGCTGATGCCGTCGTGGAAGCCGATACGGGTGTATCGGGCGTCAACCATGAGTTTCATGTTGGTTCCTTCTGTTCGTTCCCTTAGTGACCGGCGGCGAAATCGGCGATGAGTTCCGCGGCGCGGCGAGGGGTTTCGTAGTGGATGAGGTGCCCGACTTCGGGGATCATGTCCAGGCGCTCGCGGGCGCCGGACGAAGAGACGGGCAGGTCGCGGGAGGTCAGCGTCGCGTACATGGCGCGGGCTGTTTCGGGGGTGCCCAGGTCGTCGTCTTCGGCGACGAGCATCTGCACCGGCACCCGGATCGCGGCGGCGTATTCGGCGGCGGTGTGCGTAATGGACGCTTCGTAGGCGCTGAGCACTCCGCGGCGGGAGCCGAAGGAGCCGAAGTAGGCGGCGTGCTGGCCATTGATGAAGCGGCGCATTGCCTTGTCTTTGGTGCGCATCATGACTTCGCTGGAGGCGCGGGTAATCAGCTGCGAGCGCAGTAGCGGGTAGCCGATTTTTTCGGGTAGTGCCGCGCCGGCGCGGTAGTAGAGGGAGGCGAGGCGGGAGGCGATGCGCTGGCTACCTTCGAGGGCGGGTTCGCTGATGGGGTTGATGAGCGAGAGCAGTGCGAGCGAGTTCGGGTGTGCGGCGGCGAAGGCGCTGGTGACGATGGAGCCGAAGGAGTGGCCGACCACGTGCAGCGGCAGGGGCTGTGCATCCTCGTGGGCGGGGTTGGTGTGCTCCACAAAGTTGTTCAGCCACGCCACGTACGCGTTGATGTTGTCTTCGCCCTGAGTGCCTTCACCCTGGGCGTTTTCGGGCAGGTCTGCGGAGCGGCCAAAGCCGGGCAGGTCGGGGCTGATGATGCTGACGTTCGGAATGAGCTTCAGCAGGTAGTTCGCGATAATTTCCAGGCCGTGGTGGTCGCCGCGGAAGCCGTGCACGAGCAGCACGGGGTAGGAGCCTCCGGGGAAGGTGCCGTCGTTCATGCCTTTGCCGTACTGCCAGTAGCGGGTCATGACCGCCTGCGCGCCGTCACCGATGAGGGCGTCGTGGCGGGTGCCGGGAATGAGCGGGCCGGGCACGCCCTCAAGAACTGAGGTGTTGGGGGAGTGCGGGGTAACGGTGGAGGTCATGGGTACCTTTCGCGGGTTGGGTACTGGGACGGCAAAGTCCCGTTCTTAATTCTAGGGGAGAAGCCTGAAAGGGCTCTGAAACTTGCGCCCCGCATCGTCAGCTGGGCGGGTGGTCGGGCGGGCGGTGCCGTCCATTTGGTAGTCGGGGCGGCCTCAACTCTGGCGCGGTGCGGGTTTCGCGTTACACTTGGAGGGTTAAGTTTTTATCAACCTGTCTTTATTTAAGGAATCGCTGTGTCTGCTCAGGTAGAGACCGAACGCAACGAAAATGCGTACGACTTCCGCGCTATGGAAGCCAAGTGGCGCCCCTACTGGGACGAAACGAAGGTTTTCCAGCCCACCGGTGACGCCCCCAAGGGCCGCAAGTATGTGCTGGATATGTTCCCGTACCCCTCCGGTGACCTTCACATGGGTCACGCGGAGGCATTCGCTATTGGTGACATGAACGCCCGCTACTTCAAGCAGTGCGGCTACGATGTTCTGCACCCGATTGGCTGGGACTCCTTCGGCCTGCCCGCTGAGAACGCAGCCATTAAGAACGACACTCACCCCAAGGAGTGGACGTACAAGAACATTGAGACTCAGGCTGAGTCCTTCAAGCGTTACGCTATTGCCGCTGACTGGAGCCGCCGCCTGCACACCTCGGACCCGGAGTACTACAAGTGGACTCAGTGGCTGTTCGAGCAGTTCTACAAGAAGGGCCTGGCGTACCGTAAGGACTCCATGGTCAACTGGTGCCCCAAGGACCAGACTGTGCTCGCGAACGAGCAGGTTGTGAACGGTGCGTGTGAGCGTTGCGGTACTACCGTGACTAAGAAGTCGCTGAACCAGTGGTACTTCAAGATTACTGACTACGCACAGCAGCTGCTGGACGACATGGAGCAGCTGGAGGGCAAGTGGCCCGACCGTGTTCTGCTCATGCAGCGCAACTGGATTGGTCGCTCCGAGGGCGCTGAGGTGCGCTTCGAGATTGAGGCGACCGAGGACCAGGCCGCTGAGTCCTTCACCGTGTTCACCACCCGCCCGGACACCCTGTACGGCGCAACCTTCATCGTGGTTGCTGCGGATGCGGCGTTCGCCGAGCAGATCGTGGCACCCGAGCACAAGGCTGCCCTGGAGCAGTACCGCGAAGACATTAAGGCACTGAGCGATATTGACCGCCAGTCCTCCGACCGCGAGAAGACCGGCGTGTTCACCGGCCGCTACGCGATTAACCCGCTGACCGGCGCGAAGCTGCCTGTCTGGGCTTCTGACTACGTGCTCGCTGACTACGGTACCGGCGCGATTATGGCTGTGCCCGCGCACGACCAGCGTGACCTTGAGTTCGCCCTGAAGTTCGACCTGCCCATCGTGAAGGTTCTGGACGTTGAGGGTGCTGAGGACCCGGCTACCAGTGGTATTGCTGCGGCTGGTGACGGCGTGCTCATCAACTCGGGTGAGCTGACCGGCCTGCCGAAGGCTGAGGCGCTCGCTAAGGCTATTGAGCTGGTTGAGGCTGCCGGCACCGGTGAGGGTAAGGTCATTTACCGTCTGCGTGACTGGCTGCTGTCCCGCCAGCGTTTCTGGGGCACCCCCATCCCCGTGATTCACTGTGAGGATTGTGGCGAGGTTCTGGTTCCTGAGGATCAGCTGCCGGTGCTACTGCCCGATAACCTGCGTGGTGAGCAGCTGGCTCCTAAGGGCCAGTCGCCTCTCGCTGCTGCCGATGACTGGGCTATCGTTCCTTGCCCGAAGTGTGGCAAGCAGGCTCGCCGTGACTCGGACACCATGGACACCTTCGTGGATTCCTCCTGGTACTTCCTGCGTTACGTTTCCCCGAACTACGACAAGGCTCCTTTCGACCCGCAGGCTATGAGCGAGTGGGGTGCCGTCGACATGTACGTGGGCGGTGTGGAGCACGCTATTCTGCACCTGCTGTACGCACGCTTCTTCACCAAGGTTGTTCGCGACCTGGGCCTGATTAAGCACGATGAGCCGTTCAAGGCGCTCATGAACCAGGGTCAGGTGCTCAACGGCGGTAAGGCGATGTCCAAGTCGCTGGGTAACGGCGTGAACCTGGGCGAGCAGCTCGACAAGTTCGGTGTGGACGCTATCCGCACCACCATGATTTTCGCGTCCCCGCCCGAGGATGACGTGGACTGGGCGGATGTTTCCCCGTCCGGTTCGCAGAAGTTCCTGGCACGCGCATGGCGTGTGGCTCAGGACGTCACCAGCGAACCCGGCGTTGACGCAACCGCCGGTGACCTGGAGCTGCAGAAGCTGATTGCTCGCACCGTGCACGAGGTTCAGGGCCTGCTGGATAACGGCAAGTTCAACGTGGTTGTTGCGAAGACCATGGAGCTTGTGAACGCTACCCGTAAGGCTATTGACTCCGGTGCTGGTGCGGCTGACCCGGCTGTCCGTAAGGCTGCTGAGACTGTCGCTATTCTGCTGTCTCTGTACGCACCTTACACCGCTGAGGACATGTGGCACGCTCTCGGCCACGACACCCCGGTTTTGACCGCGGGCTTCCCCGAGGTTGACCCGGCTCTGCTGGTGGATGACACCGTCACCGCTATCGTGCAGATTAAGGGCAAGGTCAAGGCTCGTCTGGAGGTTGCGAAGGATATTTCCGAGCAGGAGCTTCAGGAGCTGGCTCTGGCGGATGCCGCTGTTCAGCGTTCGATTGGTGATGCCGAGATCCGCAAGGTGATTGTGCGTGCGCCTAAGCTCGTGAACATCGTGATTTAAGCTCTTTAGATAAAGAAGTTTTTTAGATAAAGTACAAGCCCCGCTGTGGCTTCGGTTCGTTCTACGGAACGTGCCGGAGGCGCGGCGGGGCTTGCGCCGTTAACGCGGCCTTTAGCGCGTTGAACCTGGACGTTCTGCTCTGCCGGGGCTATGGTGGTAGAAGTCCGCGATGAGACGCCAGACACAATGGTTGTGTCGTAAATATAACCAGCAGGGGAGAGGGACTAATGAGCCAGAAGGATACTCAGCAGGAACATGCTGAGCGGGCACATCCTGCACACGAGCAGGATAATACGCCCCGCATTGCCGTGGTGACCGATAGCGCCGCCGCCCTCGACCCGCAGCTGGTGCAGCGCCTGAGCGCTCGCGGTAATTTTGTGCTGGTTCCGATGCCGGTGACTATTTGCACGCCCGGTGAGCCGGATCGTCAGCTGCAGGATTTGACCACCGCTGAGGTGGACGAGGCGATTATGCTCGCGCACGTGATGGGTCAGACGGTGAGCACCTCCGGGCCCGCGCCGGGCGTGTTTGCTGATGTGTATGACGATTTGGCGTCGCGAGGTTTTACGCATGTGGTGTCTGTGCACCTGTCCGGTGAGCTTTCGGGCACGGTGGAGGCGGCACGCACCGGTGCCCGCCTGAGCCGTCTGGGTTCCGAGGGCGTGAGCGTGGTGGATAGCCGCACGGTCGCGGGCGCCTACGGTCATGCGGTGGTGCGTGCCCTGGAGGTGCTAAACGCTGCATCCGCCGGCTCGAATGTTGAGTGTCCGACTGCTGACCATCCGACCCCCGCGCAGCTGGTGGACTACATTCAGTCCGTCTGCGAGCAGTCCACGCTCTACTTCTATATCCCGACCCTGGATGCGTTGCGCCGCGGCGGTCGTGTCTCCCCGGCGTTGGCGATGGTGGGTCAGATGTTCCAGATCAAGCCGATTGGCACGATTACCGAGGGCAAGCTGGCGTATGTGGAGCGTCCCCGCACTGCGGCGCGCGCCCTGGAGCGCCTGGTGGAGGTGACTGTGCAGACCTGCCGTGAGCATCAGCATGCGGCGGCTCTCACCTCTGTGGCTGCACCTGACATGAATTCTTCTCGCGCCGGTTTTTCCCTCACTGGTTTTTCTCGCACCAGTTCTTCTCTCAAGGCAACCCCGCGCGGTGAGGTGGTTGCGGTGCATCATGTGGGTAATGCGGCGCAGGCGGTGCAGTTGTATGAGCAGGTTCAGCAGATGCTGGGAGAGAGTTCCCTTGTTCATGATGCTGCCGCTTCTTCGGCGCCGGAGTTTTTGGTGAGTGCGCTACCGCCGGTGCTGTCGGCTCATTCGGGTTTGGGTGCTGTTGCGATGGTGGTGTACTAGCTACCCCTGTTGCGATGGTGGTGTACTAGCTACCCCTGTTGCGATGGTGGTGTACTAGCTACCCCTGTTGCGACACGAAATGCGACACGAAAACTGTATGCCGGGCGCACGTTTAACCCGTTTTAATGCTGTGGTGTGTCTTACGTTGGGGTCATCTGTTATCGGGTGAGAATTTGCACTGCGTGCGAGCGCAGGGGGCGTCATTGAAACCCATTCGCAAGTGAAAGGGTGTTTTTTACCCTCAGATTTTGCCTTGATATGGCGCGGTTTTTAGTAAATGTGTGTTTCATGTGTGTTTATGTTGCCACGACCGTATCGCAACATTTTCTAAGGGTGAACGCAACGCAAAACAACAGAAAACAACGGGTTTTTGCCGGTTTTTATGGCGCAACTCACAAAAATTTATCGATAGAACACACCAAAACACACACAAACTAGGGTAGGATTATTACCAACAACGGCGGAACGC